>Ga0206125_10000292_pt1 | contig 66560 bp, 59 predicted proteins | sample Helgoland_Spring_4_FD_148598 | JGI IMG/M metagenome (GOLD analysis project Ga0206125, IMG submission 148598) | Pelagic subsurface seawater microbial communities from Kabeltonne, Helgoland, North Sea - Helgoland_Spring_Bloom_20160331_1 | ecosystem: Environmental > Aquatic > Marine > Epipelagic ...
CCATAAAAACAGCCATAGTTGCGCGGGTGTCGGCCAGTGCACTATGGGCGTTTTCTAGTACTTCTCCTGTGTAGAATTTAAAGGCTGCACTTAAATTTCTTTTTTCCATCATATGGAAAATTTTTTGGGCGTCGAGTAAATTTCTTTTTTCGGTATTGAAATCTATACCTACCCTGGCAAATTCTTGGGCCAATAAAGGAATGTCAAATTGTAAAATATTAAATCCGCAAAGATCACAATTCTCCAAAAAATCAGACATGGATTTAGCGACTTGATTAAATGAGGGCTCGTCTTTAACATCTTTGTCATAAATGCCGTGCACTAAACTAGACTCTATTGGAATGGGTATTCCTGGGTTGATACGCCGACACTTTTCTTCTGTCTTACCATCAGGAAAAACCTTAATTAATGCGATTTCGACAATCCTGTCTTTTGAGGTATTGGTCCCCGTAGTTTCAAGATCGAATACGACCAGTGGGTTTTTTAGATTTAGCATTTATTTTTAATCCTTGTAGGTGGTAAAAGCTTCCATAATTTGGTCATTGGGTAGAGATATTTTTTGCAATAAGGCCTTAGCTGCTCCGGCGTGGGATAAGAAGTTATTATTTTTAGTCATGAGGCTCAGATTATCCTCTAGTCTAAATCCACCATCTATTTCAGTTCCTGACAGAGATTCATATTCAACCAAACTCACACCTTCGCGCTGTTTTTCACTAATAACAACGGCTAAGTTATCTTCTTTGTTATAAAGTAACGTGCCGCTTTTGGGTGTTAAATCAGCGAACAACTCATATTTTTCAATAAATTTTTCAACGGCTTGATAATTTTTTGATTTATCATCTTCTACATGATGAATGAGAGCAATATGATGATTGAATTTTAAAAATTCTTTGAATTTTATTTCGTCTAAATCACTAAAGTCACAGGGGGTAATGACGATGGCAGCATTTTCAATTCGATGATCCTCTTGAGATAAGATGAAGTCATGTGCTTTTCCCACTACGTTCAAAACATGTAGGACAATTTTAGTGATTTCGTTGGCTCCTTCGTTTCCGATGATGGCAATTCTTTGTTTATCCTTAATCGACGCAAGATTCATTTTTTATTTAGTCATTTGTAAGTCAAAAGTAATTAAAAATATGCAGAGATAAATTAATTGTGGAGGGTATAAAATTGTGGATAAGATGTGCAAACTAAATTTGATATTAAAGCGGAGTTGTTGACATGAAATGTTACGTTTGCTATTATATATTAAACCTATTCAATCCGATCAACTAATGGACCCTTTAGCCTCTTCATCGCGTAAAATTTCGGGCAATATACGTAGAAAACCAATCAATGACACTACGGAGTCATTGGGCAAGTTACCACCACAAGCAGTTGACATTGAGGAGGTTGTATTAGGAGCGCTCATGTTGGAGCAACATGCTTTATCGAGTGTTATCGATATTTTAAAGGTGGAGAGTTTTTATAAAGAGGCCCATCAAAATATTTATGAAGCGATTGTTCAGCTCTTTAATAATAGTGATCCGGTGGATATTAAAACGGTCGTTCATCAATTGCGGAAAAATGGAAAGTTAGAACTCGTTGGGGGATCCTATTATATAGCTGATTTGACGACGCGTGTGAATTCGGCCGCTAATATAGAATATCATGCCCGAATTATTTCTGAGCAATCTATTAAGAGACAGTTGATTCGGATTTCATCAGAACTTGTCACCGACGCTTATGAGGATACGACTGATGTTTTTCAGTTACTAGACCGCACTGAGCAAGCACTTTTTCAAGTTTCAGAATCTCACATCAGAAAGAATTATGATAAGATGAGTTCTTTGCTTACCACGGCCATCAGCCAAATAGAAGAACGAAAAAATCAAAAAGATGGCCTCACGGGGGTTCCCAGTGGTTTTACAGCGCTGGACCGTATCACCTCAGGATGGCAACCTTCTGATTTGGTGATCATTGCTGCCAGGCCAGGTATGGGTAAAACGGCCTTTGTCGTTTCAGCCATGCGCAATGCAGCCATTGATCATGGACAAGGGGTTGCTATATTTTCCTTAGAGATGTCTTCTGTTCAATTGGTGAACAGATTGATTTCGGCAGAGGCAGAATTGGAGAGTGAAAAATTAAAAAGAGGAGAAATGGCCGATTATGAGTGGGAACAATTACTTCATAAAACCTCCAAACTCTCTGAGGCGCCTATATTTATTGACGATACACCAGGTCTGAGTATCCTAGAATTGAGAGCGAAGGCTAGAAGATTGGCCCAGCAGCATGATATCAAACTTTTGATCATTGATTATTTGCAACTGATGTCAGGAGGAGATACCAATAAAAATTCAGGGGGAAATAGAGAACAAGAAATTGCCTCTATTTCTCGAGCGCTGAAGGGGATTGCAAAAGAATTGAATATTCCAGTGATTGCTTTGTCTCAATTGAGCAGGGCGGTTGAAACCCGTGGGGGCGACAAAAAACCGCAATTATCAGATTTAAGAGAATCGGGTTCTATTGAGCAAGACGCCGATATGGTGATGTTCTTGTATCGTCCAGAATATTATGGGATTACTCAGGGAGAGGATGGTACACCGCTTAACGGTACTGCTGAGGTCATTATCTCCAAACATAGAAATGGAAAATTAGATACTTTACAGCTCAAGTTTATCGGTAAGTTTACCAAGTTTGCAGATTTAGATGTATTAACGAATGAAACCTATGGTTCTTCTTTTCCGAGCAGTGGTAATACCGATAGCGGTTATACCATTACGATGCCGAGTAAAGGTACCCAAGATAGCTCTCCAGCTGGTGATGACCCCATGCCCTTTTAAGTTAGATTCACTGAATTTATTGCTCGTCATGTTCGAGTTCAAAGTTGTTAAAGGCGTTTTTTATTTCCTCTAGGGCCTTGGTGTTTTTAGAAAATGCTGTTTTCTCAATTCCTAGCTCGTAGGTAGCTCTGGCTTCTTTCACATAACCACAATCTGCAAATAGCTGAGCGGCTTGATAATAAGTGGGGAGATAATCTGGAAATTCAGTCAATAATTTTCTAAAACTGGCTAAGCAGAATTCATTATTTTTTCCTAAAAATTCAAGGGTCATGGCATACAATAAGAAGGGGTCGATCGGATTTTTTTCAAGTAATTTTTGAAGCTCTTTTATACGTTTAATATTCATGTTTTGCATTTTACATTCTTGTATTAATGATTAACTTTACCCCTCAAATTTAGGATCAAATTTAATATTTAACATGAAAATTCTTGTTTGCATAACACATGTGCCAGATACCACATCAAAAATTTCTTTTGTGGATCAAGATACAGTATTTGATAAAACGGGGGTTCAATTCATTATCGGACCTTATGACGATTATGCCTTGGCTAGAGCCGTCGAATTAAAAGAACAGCTTGGAGGTAGCATTACGGCGTTAAATGTAGGTTTAGCAGAAACGGAGCCAACGATTAGAAAGGCACTGGCTATCGGGGCAGATGAGGCCATCCGGATCAATGCAGAACCCAAAGATGCTTTTTTTGTAGCCCATCAAATTTCTCAAGTGGTTAAAGGAGGAGATTATAATTTAATTCTTATGGGAAGAGAATCGATTGATTTTAATGGAGGACAAGTTCATGGAATGGTTGGGGAACTTTTGGGTATCCCCTCTGTCTCGCCTGTGATGTACTTAGATATAGCTGGAAATGTTGCCAAATTATCTCGAGAGATTGAAGGAGGTAAAGAATTATTGGAAGTAGCGCTGCCTATCGTGGCGGGTTGCCAGGAGCCGATTGCAGAATGGAAAATACCTAATATGAGAGGAATCATGTCTGCGAGGTCAAAGCCTCTCAAAGTTTTAGACCCCTTTGAAGACGAGCATAAGACCGTAGTTGAAAACTTTCTGATGCCAGCAGCAAAAAGCGGGATAAAAATGATAGATGCAGACAATTTGGGTGAATTGGTAGATTTATTGAAAAATGAAGCAAAAGTATTTTAATGAAAGTATTGGTATTTACAGAATCAGATGAGGGTAAAATTAAGAAATCTTCCCTTGAAGCAGTAAGTTATGCTGCCGAAATAGCACAACGCACTGTTGCTATGGTCTTTGGAGTTCTTGAGTCATCAGAACTGAATAAAATAGGTGCTGCTGGAGCAAAAAAGGTGTTGCATATCACAGACTCAGATTTTGAGCCCTCAAATATCATGGCAGTATCCACGGCTATTGCGCAAGTGTTCGAGGCAGAAGATATTGAATTGATGGTGATGGCTAAGTCTTCATTGGCAGATTCTGTATCAGCTCGGGTATCTATCAAAATGGATGCCTCATTGGTGAGCAATGTTACCGAGTTACCCGACATGGCCAATGGATTTACAGTAAATCGAAGTATTTATACTGGAAAAGCCTTTGCGAAAACCAAGTTAACGAGTGATAAGAAAATTCTTACCATACGTAAAAATACCGTTCCCATTGGGGAGAATGGGTCTGATCCAGAAACCGTGGTGTTTCAGCCTAATTCAATGGGTTCAGATGCTGCCGTGAAGGTACTGTCTCAAGAAAAAACCAGCGGCGACATTCTTCTACCCGAGGCCGATATCGTGGTTTCGGGAGGGAGAGGCCTTAAGGGACCTGAAAATTGGGGAATGATAGAAGACTTGGCTGCAGTCCTTTCTGCGGCAACAGGATGCAGTAAACCCGTCTCAGATATGGACTGGCGTCCCCATCATGAGCACGTAGGTCAGACGGGTATTAAAGTTTCACCATCCTTATACATTGCAGTTGGCATCTCAGGTGCCATTCAACATTTGGCAGGAGTAAATTCTTCTAAATTTATTGTGGTCATCAACAAAGATCCCGAAGCACCTTTTTTCAAAGCGGCCGATTACGGCATAGTTGGAGATGCCTTCGAGGTCCTTCCTCAATTAACTAAGGCCATTCAGGCGGCGAAAGAGTAATGCCAGATAAAGTTAAAATGGAAATTTTAGGCCTTTCAACGGGTCAAGCACAGTCAGGTTCCTTTGCTCTTGTCTTGGGCGAGTTTGAAGGGAAACGTAGACTACCCATCATTATAGGCATGTTTGAAGCCCAAGCCATAGCGATTGAAATTGAAAGTATTACACCTAATCGTCCGATGACTCACGATTTATTTAAATCATTTGCCTATCATTTTGACTTTCAAGTGAAAGAAATCTTGATTTCGGATCTCAAGGAAGGTGTATTTTTTGCAAAGTTAATTTGTGATAAAGAAGGAGGGGAATCAGTTGAAATAGATGCACGTCCGTCAGATGCGATTGCGATTGGCTTACGGTTTGGAATAGATATTTTCACCACGGATCAGATTTTAAATGAAGCGGCAGTAGTAATCAGCGAAGAGGGTGACGCAGACGATATAGAACTTTTGAAAAAAACAAAAAAGCCTACCAAAGAGGTAAAAAATAAGTCATCATCGAAATTGGGAGATTTTTCATCTGAAAAGCTCAATGACTTATTGAATAAAGCACTTGCCGATGAAGATTATGAACGAGCGGCAGCATTAAGAGATGAGTTGAACCGTAGAAATTAGCTTAATGAATATTTTTAGAGGTGCCATAGGACTTTGCTTTATCATAAGCGTAGCCTATGCTTTCTCGATTGATAGAAAAAACATCGATTGGTGGTTAGTGGCTTCTGGTATCTTCATTCAGTTGGTAATTGGACTACTGATTGCCAAAGTTGCCGTAATAGGGAGTTTTTTTGGTTTTATCAGCGACAAATTTGTTCATTTTTTAAACTTTGCTCTTGGAGGTGCTGAATTCCTTTTTGGAGATCTTGCAAAAAACAGTGATCAAGCCTCAGGTGCCAGGCACAGCTTAGGGTTTTTATTTGCCTTTCAGGCCCTTCCGATTATCATCTTTTTTTCGTCAGTCACAGCCGGACTCTATTATCTCGGAATTCTTCAAAAAATTGTCTGGGCTTTTGCCTGGCTTATGTCAAAAACGATGCGACTCTCTGGTGCTGAGAGTGTTTCTGTGGCGGGGAATATTTTTTTAGGGCAGACCGAAGCACCTTTACTTGTACGACCTTTTATTGCTAAGATGACTTCTTCTGAACTAAATTGTCTGATGACCGGAGGCATGGCGACTCTTGCAGGCAGTGTTTTAAGTGCTTATGTTGTTTTTTTGGGAGGATCAGATCCTGAATCTCAGACTCTTTTTGCTACTTATTTGGTGAGTGCTTCGGTCATGAATGCACCGGCGGCTATTGTCATGTCAAAAATGTTTTTACCAGAGACCACTCCTGAGAAAATTGATCAGCACATCAAAGTCAACAAAGAGCAAATTGGTGTGAATCTCATAGATGCCTTATCCAAAGGCGCTACTGATGGGGTGAAGCTGGTATTGAATATTGGAGGTATGCTCTTGGCATTTATTGCCATTATCTTGGCTATAAATTGGATATTGATGGATGGTATTGGGGCTGTGACTGGATTGAACGCTTATGTAGTTGTGTCTACCCAAGGTGCATTTGAGGGATTTTCATTGCAGTATATCTTAGGTCAAATTTTTAGACTTTTTGCTTTTGCTATTGGTATTAGTTGGAGTGAATCGCTTTTAGTGGGGAGTTTGCTGGGTCAAAAATTTGTTATTAATGAATTTGTGGGTTACCTCAGTCTGGCAGAGATGAAGGCGTCGAGTGTCCTAAGTGAGCGTGCGATCATAATTTCAACTTATGCTTTGTGCGGGTTTGCCAACCTAAGTAGTATTGGGATTCAGATAGGAGGGATCGGCGTGATGGCACCAGAACGCAGAGGGGATTTGTCTTTGTTGGGATTCAGAGCCTTAATAGGCGCTTCTTTAGCTACCTTGATGACGGCGGCTATTGCAGGCGCTATTTTTTAATTTTGACTCAAATCATTTGATTTATGTTTTGATTGACAATTTGAAGGCATTCATCAAGATTTTTTTGTGTATTAGTGATATGTAACAGCATATTTTATTGAATAAATTGAGGGGTGTAGATCTTTAAAAAATGATTCATAAATAGCTCTTTGTCGTAGAGAAGTGGATGTCAAAATATTTTTTAGTAATTTGCGAATCAAGCAACGGATTTCCTGATATTTGGAGGCCGAATCATATAATGAGTAAAATCCTATGAAATATAAATTTGGAGGTTCAGAAACGAATCAAATGACAGTATTAGATCACCCCTCAGGACTTTTTGTGCTGTTTTTTACAGAGATGTGGGAGCGATTTTCTTATTACGGCATGCGCGCGATACTGGTACTTTTTCTTATCTCCTCCATATTAGAAGAAGGTGGCTGGGGCTGGGAGCGTGCCGAGGCATTAGAACTATATGCTATCTATACTGGTTTAGTATATCTGACTCCCATACTTGGCGGATTTTTAGCAGATAAATATTTGGGATATCGAAATTCCATCATCGCAGGAGCCATGTTGATGACCCTTGGGCATGCTTCTTTAGCCTTTGAGGGCTTTGCAGAAGTGTTTTTCTATTTTGGCTTGGCTCTAATCATCATGGGTAATGGTCTATTTAAGCCCAATATTTCTTCGATTGTGGGACAATTGTATAAAAATCAAGGAAAAGAAAAAGATGCAGGCTATACTATATTTTATATGGGAATTAATTCAGGTGCGTTCTTGGGTATTTTATTGTGTGGCTATATAGGAGAGAAAATCGGATGGCATTTTGGATTTGGTTTGGCGGGTATTTTTATGTTTTTTGGAATGTTGCAATTTTACTTTTCACAAAATATATTTGGGAAAATTGGACTATCTCCCGCGAAATCTCAGGACTTCATTCAAAAAGATGAAGAGCAAAAGAGTCAAAAGAAACCTTTTGAAACGCTGTCCAAGAAAGTCGTTCGAGATAGGTTAATTGTGATCGGTATTTTTTCATTTTTTGTTATTTTCTTTTGGTGGGCATTTGAGCAGGCGGGAGGCTCTATGACCATATTTGCAGCGGATTATACCGATAGATTATTGGTAGGTGCGGATGCATTGACTTTTAAAATTTTCAACACCTTATTGACGGTCATACCGATGCTCATTATTACCTGGGTATTGCTCATGTTGTTTAAGCAAACTTTCTCCAAATTCGCATTATCCAATGTCTTTCTTGGAACCAGTTTTATGATTATTTGGATAGTAGTGATATGGATGTTGGATAGAGAATTTAGATCAGAATCAACAGAAGTACCTGCTTCTTGGTTTAGTATATTGAATTCCTTTTATATTATCACATTTGCTCCATTGATTTCTAAAGTTTGGCAAAGTAAGTTTAATCCAACGGGGCCAATAAAATTTTCCATTGCCTTAATCCTAATGGGGCTGGGTTTTGCCATATTGTCTTATGGCTCAATGGGTATTCCTTTGGGTGCTCAGACTGCATCGGTAAGTATGGTTTTTTTAATTCTTGCTTACCTTTTTCATACGTTAGGTGAATTGTGTATATCGCCTGTAGGTCTGTCTTATGTGAGTAAATTAGCACCGGTCAAATTGGTAGGTCTGATGTTTGGGATTTGGTTTGTTGCCAACTTTGTTGCCAATTATATGGCAGGGATTACTGGAAGTTATATTGACCCTATCGTAGAAGAATATGGTATGACTACCTTCTTTCTGATTTTTACCATCATTCCTGTTGTGGCTGGAATTATCATGTGGATGCTAAATAATACCTTGTTAAAAATGATGCATGGTGTTCGATAGGAACCATCAATAAAGATGACCAAAGGGGGGGTGATTTATTCATAATAATCACTGAGTGTGAGAATGCCTATTTGAAGGGGATCTTAATTTTTTTGTAAAAGTATTGATTATCTCATGTCGTTGTTCGCCATAAAGCCTTGCCGGTTAGAAGAAATAGATTGTTTGATGACCTTATCAAAAGAAACCTATTATCAGGCATTTAAAGCTTTTAATACCCGAGAGAACATGGATCATTATGTAATGAAAGCGTTCTCTAAAGAACAATTATTGGCTGAGATGAGAGATCAGCAGGCCTCATTTTATTTTGGAATTTATCAAAACCAACGGATAGGTTATCTGAAATTAAACAAATATAAGACCCGCTCAGAAGGCCATCAAGGACCTTCTGTTGAAATTCAGCGTTTGTACGTGCTGTCGGATGTCCAGAATTTAGGAATGGGTCATTTTTTAATGGAAGAAGCGATAAAAATAGCTCGACATAAAGGATTTATATTCATGTGGTTAGGGGTTTGGGAGCACAATGAAAAAGCCCTTCGATTTTATGAAACATTCAATTTTGAGCATATAGGATCTCATATTTTCATGATGGGAGATGATCCCCAACAGGATCATCTTTTGGGACGGATTATTTAATGATTCAAGTATGAGAGTATGCGCAATGCGCTCACAATATAAATCAATAAATCTGATTGTCTTAACCTACCTTTGTCCCTGTGGAAAATCAGGCAAAAAACAATCAGGAAATATTGGTCAAGTTAGGTATTGAGCAACTCAATCCCATGCAATTAGATGCGATCAAAAGTATCAATAATCATGTAAACAATGTGTTATTGGCACCCACAGGTTCGGGCAAAACATTGGCTTTTTTATTGCCCATATTGACATTAATGGAATTTGAATTGAGTGAAATCCAAACCCTGATCGTTGTGCCGACCCGAGAACTGACTTTGCAAATTGAGCAAGTGCTCAGGGATATGGGTTCGGGATTCAAAGTCAATGCCATCTATGGTGGTCGAACTGGCCAAAAAGACAAAATAGAGCTTCGTCAACCACCGGCCATACTCATAGGGACTCCAGGTCGTATTGCTGACCGGATTCGCAGGGGAGATGTCGAGACTAATTTTATTACCCATTTGATTCTTGATGAATTTGACAAATCTTTAGCGTTTGGCTTTACCTCCGAGATGAAGGAAATCATGGGAGCCTTGCCCATGCTTAGGAAAAAAACACTCACTTCGGCGACGCAGCAAGTAGAAATTCCTGAATACCTTCGATGTAAGGAACCAAAAATCTTGAATTACCTTGAGAAAAGTGAATCTAAGCTGGAGTTGAAGGCCATTATCGCAAAAGACAAAAAGAAGTTAGAGGCCTTAGAAGAAGCGCTAGGCTTTTTGGGGGATGAGCCGGGGATTGTATTTTGTAATTTTAAAGATACCGTTAGTCAGGTAAGTGATTATTTGAACGAGCATAAAATAAGTAATGGCTGTTTTTCTGGTATTCTGGATCAGAGGGACCGTGAAAGAATGCTTATCAAGTTTAGAAATGGGAGTCTGCGCCTGATTATAGCCACAGACTTGGCCGCCCGCGGTTTAGATATCCCTCGAATTAAGTTCATTATTCATTTTGAGCTTCCTTACAATCAGGATGAGTTCACCCATAGAAATGGTCGCACAGCACGGATGAATAAAGAAGGTATCGCTTATGTGATACAGTCAAAAGATGAGTACTTGCCCACATTCATAGCGGGGCTACCTGTAGTCAAATGGGAGGAGAAGAAATCACCAAGTACCTCCTTATGGCAGACATTATTTGTCTCTGGGGGACGCAAGGATAAAATCTCTAAGGGAGATTTAGTAGGATTTTTTATAAAAAAAGGATTGTTAGGTGCCAATCAATTGGGAGTTATAGAAATCAAGTACGATTGTGCGTTTATCGGGGTACAAGCTTCAGATATTGAAGCTCTGATCCAAAGGACTACGAACCAATATTTGAAAAAGAGAAAGGTCCGAATAAGTTTAGCTTAACTTTTAGTAGCGCCTTTTAGATGAGAAATTCCGTTTACCATTGGGTGATTTTTTGCCCATTTTTTTCTGGGCGATCGCCGCGGCCACTTCATTGGCAGGATCAGGCGCGTAACCTTCAATTGTGCTGCTTGGAATATTCTGTTTGGTCAATTTCTCAATATCCTTGAGGTACGTTACTTCGTCAAAGCTCACCAATGAAATGGCTTCTCCACTGGCTCCGGCACGTCCGGTACGGCCAATTCGATGCACATAATCTTCGGGTATATTAGGGAGTTCAAAATTGACCACGTGTGGGAGCAAGGGGATATCTAATCCTCTGGCTGCGATATCGGTGGCCACTAAGACACGGACATTGCCAGTTTTAAAACTTGAAAGGGCTGTAGTTCGAGCCCCTTGCGTTTTATTACCATGTATGGCTGCTGAGTCGATTCCTGCTTTTTCCAATTTTTGACAAAGTCGATTGGCTCCGTTTTTGGTACGGGTGAAAATCAACACTTGGCTCCATTCACCTTCCGATATAAGCTTAATAATCAAACTTGTTTTCTTAGATTGATCTACGCGGTAGATGCGTTGATCAATTTTTTCTACGGTTGTATTTTCGGGCGTAGCTTCGACAAGCACAGGACGGTCCAGAAAACTGTTGGACAGATGTTTGATCTCTTTTGAAAAAGTCGCTGAAAACAATAAATTTTGTCTTTTGGTAGGAAGCAAATCTAAAATTCTTCGGATGTCGCGAAGAAATCCCATGTCAAGCATTCTATCGGCTTCGTCTAGAACTAAAATTTCTACTTCTGATAAGCTCAAAACTCTTTGTCCATGCAAGTCCAACAGCCTTCCTGGGGTGGCAATCAATATATCGACGCCACTTTGAAGAGTTTTAATTTGAGGATTGGCATTGACACCACCAAAGATGACCGTAGATTTGATTTCTATAAAATGGCTATATTCATCAACATTTTGCTTGATTTGCGCGGCCAGTTCTCGAGTTGGTGTGAGAATCAAGGATCTGATGACCCTTCTCTTTGTTGCGGGTCTCTTGGAGAGCAACTCAAGGATGGGCAGAGTAAATCCTGCAGTTTTTCCCGTACCCGTTTGGGCAGAAGCTAAAATATCTTTTCGATCTAGAATTACCGGAATGGCTTTTTCCTGAATTGAGGAAGGATCTGAATATCCTTTTTTAGTTATCGCTTTAAGTAAAGCTTCGGAAAGGCCTAATTGATTGAACGACATGTAAAAGGGTTAGGTTTTGGCTGCAAAATGGCAGCTCCTAAATAAAATGCAAACTTAACCAATCAATAGCTCAATCGTTCTGCTTTTCAGAAAACTTAATTAATTTATCCATTATTACAGCTGTGAACGATACACAAGACCATAAAAAAGGTAAGGTCAGTAGCGGTTTTTTTGGGGATAGTAGAATTAAAACTTAAACAATGATAAATGACTAAAAAAAACCTAAAAGCCTGAAAAAACAGTTTCAAAATTTTAACTTAATTTAGTAATCACTCTATCTTACCTATTGAGTCAAAATATTCATATTTATTTTACGCTTTACATTTGTATGATATTAGAAGTTTGATCCACTGCACCCTTTAGAAACTAAACTAACCATGAAGATAATAGACAATCGATCCTTAATTTATCAGTGGTTGTTTTTTTGCTATTGATGATGGGGTATATGCCAATGAATCCATAATGTTGACCCAAGATTTTTTATTGTTTGAGCATAATGATGGGCTTAACTATTTCAATGTCGATATCAGACGTTTTGATCCGAGATGTCTGTCAACTTTTTGGATATGACATTCGATGTCGTTGAAGGCTTTGGTATGGGTTTTCTATATCCGCGGACCCATCCTACGGTGATGGATTTTGAATCCATTGATGAGTGACATGTGGCGGGCTATGGCATGAGTTTTTTGGTTGGTGTTGAGCTGAGCTTTTTAAAGCATTTCTTTTTACAAACCGAATTAAAATTAGGCTATATCAATATGCTCGATATTTTAATCCATCCAGCAGGAGCGGATAGGGCAAGTTAAAGTTTTTGGTTCCTACAAAAATTACTATATTTTTGGGGGCAGATGGGGGCTGAATTTCAATAAAGACTCATAAAAAAAAGAAGGGCGAGACCTGCATTGTGCGCACCCATTCATTTTAGTTATAAACTCACTTTTGCATGTTTGATGTGATGACGTTCTTCTTCCGATGCGGTCCAGGCGAAATACAATTGATTTTCAAATAATTCCATTTGAGGAAAACCACTGGATCTTGAACTGTTGGTTTCGGAGATGACGATAGGATTCCCTATGATTCCAGTGCTATTGACTGCGATAGCTTTAATTTGGGATTTCTCAGCTTGAAAACTCAACCAACTCACAAAAGCCATTCCTTTTTCATCCATGGCTACATCTACTCTTCCCAGTGGATTGCGGTCATCTATGACGATTGGGGCTTCAAAGGTAGCACCGGCATCTTTTGAGAAGATTATTTTTACTTGAGGGATATCATTGGGTGCTGAAAACCAGGCTACGGCTACTTGGTTACCTTGTGCCACGATGCGCGGCCCATTCACTGGACAGCCCGCAATTTTCCATTGGTCATTGAATACGGTCTTAGGTGCCGTCCATTGCCCCTTTACTTTTCTTACGATGGATATATCTCGGTATTCCTCCTCTGTTCGATCTCTATAAACAAAGACAGGACCAGCAGAGGTCAGCGCGCCACTTGTTTGACAGCAGTCACATACGCGCGCGTCTAGCTCAGTTGGTTCGGTGAGCACTCCTTGTAGATTGATATTGGCTGTTCTGAGGGTCATCGCCCCTTTACCATACCCATCATTTGACTTTGGGCTGCTTGTATTTCTGCCATCCAGCCAAACCGCGGTGAAAGTTTGGTTTGGCATGGGGAGAAGAGTGGCAAAGCCGTGTTCGGTGGGTGTTTGATCATCATGAGGGATGATGCTTGAACTCCAAGGTTGTGAATCCATACTCAAGGTCAGATTGACGTCGTATGAATAGGTACCTGATGAGCTTTTAGCCAAAAAATGGCTGATTTTATTTCCTTCGCTATCTATGTTAAGAGATGGATAATCCGCCCAATTCACAAACCAATCAGTACCTGATGCAATGATTTCCGTGTGACTCCATTTATTTTCTTTTTCCAAAGAAGCAAAATAAAGGGTCGATCGGTCTTCGGTTTCCCCGATCCAACTGAGATAAAGCTGATGGTCTTCTCCCACTTTAAGAAAAGGTAAAGAGGTACCTTCATCCGCGGGACCCTTGAATAGTTCAACACTTGTTTGATGTGACCCGGCTTCTTCACTGCATGCGCTGAAGAAGATCATAAAGCCTATGAGCGAAATATATTTCATGGAATGTTCGTTAATGAGGTTACGCTGAGAATATACCTTCTTAATATGCAATATAGCCATGTTCTTACTCATCTCAAAGCAAGGATAAGCTGAAACAAAATAAACCCTAAGTAGGACAAGATCATTTATCAACCTGAAATTATGACAATCATTCAAAAAAATTGGGGTTATGTTTATATACGACTTGGTAAACTGATCTAACCGCTCATACTGCAGTAGTTTCGCCTGGATGCGTCGACTTCAAGGCAACATATTATTGAATAATAATAGGGTTTCTTCACTGGTCCAACCTCTGTCACCCAATAATCTGTTAATTTCCTTCCCTGATCGATCATAGATCAAGGTAGTGGGCAGGGCATAAACCCCCAAAGATTCAATACTATTTTGCAGTTGCACATAATGGAGATCGAGTCCTCGTTTGGAAACAAATTTATCCATCGTTTTCATACTCTGATCTGTAGCCAACAGTAATTCAAACTGGTCAGGAGGCAATATTTTGGTCAATGCCAACAAGTCTGGCATCTCTTTGACACAAGGCATGCACCAAGTAGCCCAGAGATTGACGATTAATATTTTACCCTTCAATTTTTCAAAATCAACGGGCGCTCCATTCCTTTCGAGCATTTTTGGGATACCCATTGGTTTTGTTGAATCAATCGTCTCAACAAGTTTTTCCTTACTTCCTGAGCAGCGGATAAGAGTGAAAAATAAAAAAACTAATGGGATGATCCTCATTTAGTTAATTTTTTCGTCAATACGTCCACAACTTAGCATCATGGCGCCAAAATAAGGATTTTTAATTTCCTCTGACCTGCTCAGCCAAGTAGCTCCTTCACTCTTAAAGGCCATGGGACAAAATTGGACAAATAAGGTTTCTTGCGTATTTGATGCTTTGATCCATTGGATCAGGACTTCAGTGACTGATTTAAATGCCTGCCTCTGCGTATCTAGGTCCGGCGCATTTGATAAGCTGTATGCCGCCTCAGACAATGCCTTTGATGGAGGATTCATTTCATTATTAAGATTATTTAAAAAGGTTTTGGCAAGTATGGAGACTTTTTCGCTATCGGAGGCGACTAAGGCATCTTTGATCTTTATATAGTCCATTAAAATCAGGGAATCTGAGACGTTTTGCCATTTTTCTGAAGATTTTGATTGTTCACTAGCCAGGTGCTGCGAATGATCTGAAGGGGTAGTAGGCGTCGTACAGTAACTGAGCCCTACTGCGAGGATCATCCATTGGACTTGTTTCATTAATTTCATGTTCATCAAATAGTTTTAGTTTAATTGTTCTTTAACTTCTCCACAAAACCTCATTTCTTCTTCAAAATAAGGATTGTAGATTTCTTGGGTATTACTGAGCCAATAGGCTCCTTTATTATCAAATGCCATCGGGCAATATTGTCGAAACAGTATTAAGTTTTTATTTTTATAATGGTCAAGGAAATCATAAAACAAATCGCTTATTTCTGCAAAAGGCCCATAGACTTCAACTATTTTTTTAGTTGCATTTATTTCCTTCATCACTTTATTTAATTGAATTAGGGTAGGTTGATCAATATCAGCTGAAAAATTCTTTTGATCACTGAGCTGACTGATGAACAATGCAGTTTCTGATGTTATGATGTTATGATTTTTCAGTGCCAACGCATTTTTTATACTCAGGTAGGTATCGGTCATTTTTTTCAGGGTGAGCGTTACCGACGGGGATGGATTTATTTTACCAGTCTTCTTTTGATCCAACGACTCCTTGGAATTCTTGAGGTGAGGTAAGTTCATCATACTGTTTTTCCCGGCCAGTTGTGCGGCCGCATCGATGGTAAAGACTCCGTTTACCACTACTTCTTCACCCACTTCAAGGCCTTTTTCTATGGCATAGCCCGAGGTATATAAAGCGCCTAAGATCACCTCACGCAAATGGAAGGTGGGCTCATTTGATGTCGGATCTTTGACATAAACTATAGATCTTTTGCCCGTCCATAATACCGCGGTTTTGGGTAGAATGATGATTTTCTGATCATCTTTTGGTTGGCTATTTAATAGCCCTTTGACACTCGTACCTGGATAAACGGGTTTGAAAGTATTGGTATAGATGACCCTAATTTGGGCTACTTGTGTTGCGGGATCCACAATGGGATTGATGAAGTTAACTTGTCCTATAAATATTTTGCCAGGATAGGATGAAAACTCCATATTTATTTTATCACCAACATGGACCATTTTTAAATCGGTTTCATAAAGATCAAAGGTGACCCAAACACTCTTGAGATTGGCGATTTCATAAAGCTGGGTACCCCGTTCGATGTGTGAACCCTTGCTTACATATTTGTCGAGAATCATACCTGTCCATTCAGAGACCAAAGGGAAGCTTTCAATGGGCTCACCTAGTCTCAGAATGGTATCAATCTGGGCAGAGGTTAGTTTCCAATTTTCCAATTTTTTTCTTGTGGTCTCAAAGAGCTCAGGCTGAGCCTCTTTCATTGCGAAGGCTTCAAACAATTCGTTTTGGGCTTCGATTAAATCTGGTGAATAGACATAAGCGATGATTTCACCGGCTCTTACATGTTGTCCTTTTGACCCAATCAATAGTTGTTCTATTTGACCCGAGATGTGCGTAGTCTGAACCGCTGTTTTTCGTTTATCAGGCCATACTCTACCGTTGAGATATAAGGCGATCGAAGGTGATGATTTTGTGACTTTTAGCGTCTGAATATCTGCTAGTTTTTGTGCATCTTCGGACAGTTGTATAGCATTGGGATCGGTGGTCGTCTGGAGACTTTTGGATGGGATCAGGTTCATGCCGCATAGAGGACAAGTACCGGGTTGGTTTTGCCTTATTTGTGGATGCATTGAGCAACTGTATTCTGCAGCTGCGCCATGTGCATGTACTTCAAAGGAAACAGGAGGGGTGCCGGTATTGGATATCCAGCCAATCAAGATTCCTAAACCTAATATCAAAGGAAAAACGATAGTTTTTGAAAAAAATTTCATAATTCTTTGGAGATGAGATAAGTCATTTTAGCCAATGCTTCAGCATAATTCCTTTTCCAAGTTACTTGACTCAGTTTGAATTTCAATAAGTTTCTTTGGGATTCAAGTATGTTCTTAAAGTTCCCATTGTCAACCGTAAAGTCACTGAAGGCGAAGGTGATCTCTTGATGCGCATTTTGAATTCTTTTTTCATCAAGATTATATTGTGTTAGTGATTCAAAGTGTTTATTTTGAACTATAGCCCATTCAATGGCCAAGGTATTTTGGAGTTGTGTTTTTTGAGCGGCCAATTGTTCTTGATACAGTTGAATTTCTCGGGTTTGGCTTTGGTATTTTTTTCTGAAAATGGGCAGACTCAGAGAAACCATAGGCATCAAGGCATCTTTACCATTATTTTTTATCGTTGAACCATTTAGAGGTTGAATGACCATGTAATCAATGCCCACTCCCATTTGGGGAAGTCCATTTTTACGAGCTACGTTTTCTTCGTTGATAGCTGCGGCCATTTGCTGCTCCAAGGCAGCCATTTTTGGATGATGGGCCAGCAAGTTCTCAGGGTCCTTATTGATATCGAGATCAGTGGGTGCAGCCAAAGTAATGGGAGTGATATCGAGGCTATCTTGACGGTTCAAGAGTCGGTTAAAGGATCGTTTTAAGAGATCTAATCGTTGGACCAATATCTGGATATTGCTCGTGATTTCATTCAACATGAGGTTGGCATCCAAAATCTCTGTATTTTCACTTTTACCGTTGCTATAGGCTATTTTGGCCATGTTCTTATGAGATTTCATAATACTCAAGTTTTGGCGATGAATTTCCAGTAACTCCAAGGCTTCTAAATAGTTATAATAAGCAGTTTTTACCTCAAAGGCGAGCAAGGCTTGCTTATTTCTGAATTGTTCAAACTGCACCGCTGCCATCAGGGAAGCGGCATCTTGTTTTGCACGTAAGGTCCCAAACCAAGGAAACATTTGACTCAAGGATATTTTGGTTTGTTGTGATCCAATTCGGGTTTCAATGGGCGATATGAAGTAGCCAAAACCCAGGGTTGGGCTGGCTAGAAATTTTACTTGCTCCACTTTTTCTAATTGGGCTTCAAAGGAAAAATAGGCAGCCTTGAGATCAGGATTGTTTTGTAAGGCCATCTCCAAGTAATCATCCAAGGATTGATTCATGGCCGTATGGGCTGTCAGAATTAAAAGCAAAAAAGCAAGATAATTTTTCATGATTTCCCTTTTTTAAGTTGGATTTCTTTTTGCCAGCTATACAACACAGGTACGATAAAATAAGTAATAGATGCGATGACCATACCTCCAAAAATAGGAATAGCCATAGGAATCATGATGTCACTGCCCCGTCCTGATGAAGTTAAAATTGGCAATAAGGCAATCAAAGTGGTTGCTGTAGTCATGACTGCTGGTCTAATCCTACGAAGGCCCGCTTCTGTGGTGGCTTTTCGAATCTCGGCGATGGTGCTCGGCTTCTTTTTTTGGAAATTTTGATTCAAATAAGTACCCATCAAGACTCCGTCGTCCGTAGAAATGCCAAATAAGGCAATAAAGCCAACCCAAACGGCCACACTCAAATTGATGGGTTGTATTTGAAAGACCTCCCGCATAGGGGTATCAAAAAGGGTAAAATTTAAAAACCAATCGGTATGGTAAAGACCCATCAAAATAAAGCCCCCACTAAAAGCCATTGCAATACCGAAAAAGATCATCAAGGAAGTAGTTATCGATTTGAATTGCATATAAAGGATAATGAAAATAATCAAGAGTACCAGAGGGACGATGATCATTAATCTTTTTTCGGCGCGAATTTGGTGCTTAAAACTACCGTCAAACTCATAATGAACTCCGGTGGGTACGATGAGGCTCCCATTTTCTATATTGTCTTGGATGATTTCATTCAATTCTTGGATGACATCCTTAATCTCATATTGGGGGTATTTATCCAACAATAGATAGCCAAGTAAAAAGGCATCTTCACTTTTTATGACTTGGGGTCCCCGTTCGTAGTCCAGGGTGACCAAATCGCCGAGTCTTACCTGTCCGCCCATAGGGGTATTTACATAAATATTTATCAAGGCTTCAGGATGGTCGCGCCGCTCTCGGGGATATCTTACCCGAATGGGATATCTTTCCTTTCCATTGACAGCAGTTCCAACTTTAACTCCTCCGATGGCCGTTTCTATATGTTGCTGAACCGACTCAAGTGAGAGGCCATATTTAGCAATCCTCTCGCGTTCTAAATGAATCATTATATAGGGTTTTCCGATGATATTATCAGCAAATACGGTTGCTGGATTTACGGATTTCGCTCGCCTAATGAAAGGCTCTAATCGGAAGGAGAAATCGTTGATGCTTTGTAGATCAGGCCCAAATATTTTGATACCAATGGGCGATCGCATGCCTGATTGGAGCATGATAAGTCGAGTTTCTATCGGCTGCAGCTTAGGAGCAGAGGTGACACCCAAAACTTTTGATTCCAAGACAATCTCCTTCCAAATATCATCTGAAGATCTAATTTTGGATCTCCAATTTCGAAAATAGCTTCCTTTGGGATCCACTACCAAATCATCAACTCTCAGGGCTTGGTCGAGCAGTTCGTCATTGGTATAGCTCATGCCGGATTTCAAGAGGAAGCGTTGTGACTCGTCTGTTTTGAATTTAACAAGGTTTCCCTGGTCATTTTTATAGTATTCAGGTTTGTAATTGATGGTATTCTCATACATCGAGATGGGAGCGGGATCAAGAGCCGAGTTGACTCTGCCGAGCTTACCAATCACAGATGAAATCTCAGGAATATGGGCCAGGCGGCGATCAATGGTTTGCAGGATGTTCTTATTTTCCTCTATACCAATGTGTGACATGGCAGAGGGCATGAGTAAAAAACTGCCCTCATTTAAGCTGGGCATAAACTCCGAATTCAGGCCAGGGAATTGATTATTTAAAACGATAAAGGGCCCATATTGACCGGGTGTAAAACCGACCCGCTCCAAGGCACTGGTTAATGGGGACGCTACTTTTTCAAAGCCCAACCAAATATTGGCAGCTAAGAAGATCAGCAATACAGGGATACTTAAGAAGGTCTTTTTATAAGTCAGACACTTGTTCAAAATGTATTCATATTTGAAGGTAATGAGTCCCAAGAGCCCTAGGATGACCCCTAGGATGAGGACAATGAAGAGGATGTTTAAAGGTAAAGCTTCATTTAAGCCCAAAGGCATCCAATGTGCGGCCAGTAGTCCGATACTGGTCACAATCATGATTCCGATGGGAAGGGTCTTTATCCAGCGGTTATTCCACGGCCCGTAAGTCTTTAAAAACCATGAAAGGCCCAATACCAACATGAATAGGCCAAACCAGGACAATATCCACAGCATTACGCAGCCCGTCGCAATGAGAAGTGCATTGAAGAGCATGTTAATTTTTTTCTCCTTGACTTTGATTCCAAAAAGGAAATAGGCAATGGTAGGGAGTACCAATAAAGTGAGTAGCAAGGCCGTCACCAGGGCAAAAGTTTTGGTATAAGCCAAAGGCCTAAATAATTTTCCTTCCGCTGCTTCAAGGACAAAAATAGGGATGAAGCTGATGATGGTGGTAGCGACTGCAGTAAGGATGGAACCACTTACTTCCTGAGTAGCGGTCTTTATTTTTTCAAATAAATGGTCACTTCCCTCTTTAAGATGTCGAACGATGTTTTCAGATAAAATTATACCCAGATCCACCAAAGTGCCTATCGCAATGGCAATGCCTGACAAGGCGACAATATTTGCTTCCACATTAAACATCCGCATCAGTATAAATACGATCAATATCGAGATAGGCAATACCGCGGCGATCATCAAGGAAGCTCTGAGATTAAACAACATGATCAGTACGATAATAATGGTAATCAATATCTCAAGGCTTAGGGCGTCCCATAAGGTGTCTAGGGTCTCTTTGATGAGTTGTGTCCGGTCATAAAAGGGGATGATGGTCAAGGTACTCTCTATCCCATTTTCAAGGATTTTTTTGGGCATTCCTTGCTCTAGTACGCTGATTTTTCTTTTGATTGCTTTGATGACCTCCAACGGGTTGGCACCAAATCTAGAAACCACCACCCCACCTACGACTTCAGCGCCTTCCTTATCTAAAATACCTCTTCGGATTTCGGGGCCTATGGCTACCTGCGCTATGTCTTTAATTCTTAAGGGAACGTCACCTTTCATTTTTACGACGGCATATTCTAGATCTGTAACGGAGGTGAGGTTGCCCAATCCCCTGATCAGGTATTCGATTTTGTTAATTTCCATCGTTTTGGCACCTACGTCTCTATTGGCATTTTTTACAGCCCTAACTACTTGGTCAATAGATACCTCATAAGTTTTCAAGAGATCAGGATCCACATGCACTTGATATTCTTGAACAATCCCCCCAATGGAGGCGACTTCTGATACCCCTTGAACTGCGCTTAGACCGTATTTTACATAAAAGTCCTGAACAGATCGGATTTCATGCAAATCCCAGCCTCCTGTAGTATTCCCTTGGTCATCTCGACCTTCGAGAGTATACCAAAATATTTGTCCCAGTGCGGTAGCGTCCGGTCCGAGGGTAGGGTGGATATTTTCGGGTAATAAATCATTGGGTAAGGCATTTAATTTTTCTAAGATTCGAGTTCTCGTCCAATAATACTCTTTGTCATCATTAAAAATTACGTAAATACTTGAAAAACCAAAAACTGAGGAGCTTCGTATGGATGTTACGCCAGAGATTCCCAACAAGGTAGAGGTGAGCGGGTTGGTGATTTGATCCTCAATATCTTGAGGAGATCGACCGGGCCATTCGGTAAAAACAATTTGTTGGTTTTCGCCAATGTCAGGAAGGGCGTCCACAGAAACTTTTGTAAGGGCTGCGGCTTGGTTTTCCCCATAAAAAGGGGAGACAATAAAACCCCAGCTGATCAATATGAACATGAGAATCAGGGTAATTAGTCGATATTGAAGAAAATATAATATTATTTTATCTAACATAGTTGAGTTCAGTTATTTTAAGGTAACTGGCAATAGAAAAATTGCAGTCAGGACGAATCCTAACACTATGGGTTTAGATAATATAGACTTGGTTCCAAGATTGAGGGTCTTCTTCAATCAAGGGAGGTATCTGAATCGGTTGTTTTATGAGGAGTAGGGATGCACCCACAGCGTTAGCTGGGTACACAGGTCTTTTTATCGCCGAAAGGCTCATAAATTGGGTTGAGTCAATGTCTAACGACAAGGCTGCTGAAGGGATTTTAAGCTGCAAAACTTCTGAGCTGCAACAAGGGGCATCGATAGCTGAGCCTTTGTCATTTGCGCTTTCGCAACAGGCTTTTGGCTGAAAAAAGGTTGTCTCTGTTTGATTGAATAGCTTGCAGGTATGCTTATACACTGATATGCTCATTGAACCAAAGAGGATGGTCAATGACAATAACAGCGATAGTAAAGATTTAAGCATATCTTCTAATTTCCGATCTGGTTCATACCATATCTTGTTTACAAAGTTAATGAAAATGGGACAACCTCAAAAATTATCGTTCTTCAAACCGCTTAATTTAAGAGGTTTATGATTTTTTAACAAATGAAAAAAGGTCTTTTTGATTCAAAAAGACCTTTTGTGCATCCGGAAGGATTCGAACCCTCAACCCCCAGAGCCGAAATCTGGTATTCTATCCAGTTGAACTACGGATGCCTTATTCAAAAATTCATCGCAAATATAGTTGTACTTCTATGAATTGATCTACATCTAGGTTTATTTTAATTCCTACTTTCTCAGATCGATACCCCATTCTATTTCAGTACTCTTTTAAGGAGGATTCAATAAATCTTTCACCATTTAATATAAAGTGGACTTCTTAGGCTCAATCTTTGAGATCCAGGAGTGTGGGCAAGTCCAGTAGCCATCGTATCTTGTTGGGGTTATTATAATTTTCTATACTTGATCCAAAAAATAATTTTAGTATTCATTTTGTATTCAAAAAGCAGATAGCTCTGTAAGCCTGAACCTTGATAAGCGGGTATTTTAAGTCGGTAGCACACGTCTCGTTCATAGGCATATTGTCTGTTGGCATAGTCTTGGGTATGAAAGATGGTCATTTGGATGCTGAATAATAGGACAGGGGCAAATGAAAATTTCTTAATCATGTTCAGTGCAGTTGGTACAACCTAATCTGCTCAGTGTTATTAGCCAGATCATTCATTAAATATTAATTTTATTGTTTGTATAATGCAATTACCTTTAGGTGAACTATGATTTTAAGGTTACCAATATTGATATTAATGTGGTCAGTTACTTTAGTACTCGCTGCTCAGGATACGACTTATTACGAAGATTCTGGTGAGATGAAATCCATAGGCCTGAGTATTGATGATCAGAGAGTGGGTGACTGGAATTTCTATTATGCCAATGGTGCTCTGAGTGCACAACTCGTTTATCGTGAAGGTAATTTGGATGGAAAGCAGCAGTATTATTACCCTAATGGATCTTTGCAAGCCGTTGAAATTTGGGACCAAGATGCTTTACAAGATTCTGCGTTTTATTATCATCAAGCAGGAACCTTTGAGAAGAAAGGGAGGTATCTTAATAATTTGTATTTGGGGATATGGGAATTTTATCATTCCAATGGGAATTTGAAAAGAAGGGGTAATTATGAGCAAGGAACCCCCGTTGGTCATTGGCAATTCTTTTATGAAGATGGGGCGCTTTGGCAAGAGGGTATATTGATCTCTGGATTGGAGTCAGGTCTGTGGCAATACTACAATGAATTAGGTCAACTTAAGTATGTAGGAGCATTTAATCAGGGAAAACAAATAGGGCTTTGGTATAAATACAATCGGCAGGGCAAAAAGAAAAAATGGAAGCAATTTGACTAAAGGTCGGCCTTTATATTCAGAGCAAAATTACGTTCATTTTCAGAATTATAGGAGTATTCTAAACGCAGGACCATATCATACATTGCGACGAGATCCAAACCTACTCCGAAACTATAAAGTAATTGATTGGTTAGTCTACTGCTGATTTCATAGTTAGGATAATTATCTACCCAAGCAAAGTCAGCAAAGAATTTGAAGTAAGTGGTCATTCGTAATTGAGCAAATTGGGAGATGGGCATGACGTTTCGGATGTCTTTCGACCAGTCAAAAATCTTTTTTCTTACTGTATTTTTTTGAAGTAAAAAACTAGAACCTTCGATTAAGTCTAATTCAAAACCCCGCGCTAGGTCTTGATTGTACCCGAGTCCTTGATAGTTGAAATAGGGTTGCTCTTTAGGGAAGGTTTGGAGTCCCATGATGCCATTGGCTAAAAAAAAGTCATTGCCCAGAGGAGTATACTTATTGAATTTGAGGCTAATCGTAGAAATATTAAATTGATTTCGATGTCCCAAGCCAATGGTTTCAAGAGAACCTTCTAAAAACGTTCCTGAAGTAGCAAAACGTTTGTTATTTCGATGATCACTGATGAAATTATAGCTCATTCCAAAATAGGATTGTTTTTTTTCTTGATTGAAATGGTAATTAGGATTTAAGCGCAGAACAGTATCATATATTTCGCTATGCAGATAGCTTAAACTGATTTGATGAAAATTGTAAAAGGAGGGGCGATAGGTATAACTGGTTGAAGCAAAATATTGTTTTTTATTGATGACATCCGAATCAAAAAAATCAGGCACATGATCTTTGGTTATGTAAGAGGCATTCTCACTTTCGTTGTAAGAATATGTAAATCCTAAACCATGTTTTTGATCTTTATCAATGAAAGGGATCATATAATCGATAAGTAAATTTCTTTCAAAACCTACTTTTCCTATGAATTTCAATGTTTGATTTTGACCTAGAAGGTTATACTGAGTAATTCTCAAACCATAATTGAAACGGTTGATATCACCTTCTCTATTGATCAGCCAATCCATCAAATTCCGATCAGCTATATCTAACAACGGTGTGGGAAAAAAGTACCATCGCTCATCAACTTGAACAAAAATATTGATCGATGCTTTTTCAGAGTCTTCTAAAATATCAATAGAGACGGTATTGAATAAATTGGTATTGATGATATTTATTTTATCTAATTCAATACTTTTTTTGATATTATCGAGCGTGCTATGAATTCCCTTTTTTAAACTCATTTCTCTAAGAATAATTTTTTCTTTGGTCTTTTTATTTCCTAAAATGAAAATTTCATCGACTCTCAATAGTGAGGCATCCATAGGAAGATCAGATGCATTTTGAGCTTTCAAGTTTAGGATTGAAAGGATAAAAATAAAAATAAGTAAATAGAGGTTATTATTCAAGCTGATATCTTCTGACGTGGTATCTATTCAATTAAGAACGCAAACAGAACTAAAATTATTGGTTAGACCAAATCAATTATCTAGTATTGTGTCATGAAAATGCTTTTTCGCAAGTTGTTGACCCTGCCTATTGTTATCTATCAACTCAGCATTTCTCCATTTTTACCAAGTTCCTGTAGGTTTACCCCAACATGTTCTAATTATGCCAAAGAGGCCATTATGAAGCATGGGGCATTAAAAGGATTATTTTTAGCTGCCCAAAGGTTCTCTGCTTGTCATCCTTGGGGGCGGAGTGGGCACGATCCTGTTCCTTAGAATCATATTTTGTCCAATTCATCCAATTCTTCTTTGAATCCACTGGATAAGATGGGGAATCTACACCAAGTCCTTGGATCTACATTAAAGGCATCCATGTGAAAGCTTGGCGCTAACCGTTCTCTTTTCCATTGATTAATAGACCAAAGTCTAAAAAATTTCTTGATCCAACTTTTAATATCTGCCCCGTATGCGGGCTTCATTTTTTCGTAGATCATGGTGGGAGAATATTTATGTTGGATCGCCCATAGTTCAATTTCTACTAAAACCTTGAAAGGCATAAGATCTGTTTCATCTTCTTGTTTTTTATTTAAAGGTCTCAGTTCTGCCGTAGGTGTAAGGTTGTTTACGTGACTTAATCCCGTATATTTTAAGGTAGTTTCTGCATATTTTAGCCACTCTATAATAAAATACTTATCTACCGCAGCAATAGGCGATATACTACCGCTGGTATCACCGTCCATAGTCGTATAGCCCACATCACCTTCGCTTCTATTGGAGGTGGTTAGTAATAGAGAATGATTGATATTAGCCAACATCCAAATGATGGGAGATCTACTTCGAGCTTGGATATTTTGTAGGGTGATGTCATCTTGATCCCAAGTGAGTTTTCTCCCAATGGCATCCTCAATGGTATCGCAATATCCTTTGACCTGGTTATCAATATTCCACTCATAATGGGTAGCACCTATGAACTCAGCTAATTTCCGTGCGGAGGCTGCGGTTTCTGCAGAGGAGTTTTGAGTACCTTGATAAGCAGTAACCATTATTGAAGCCATTATCTCCTTGATATTTTTTAAGTCGACAGGAAGCTTTAGTCTTCTTATTACCGTTGCAATTCCTAATTCTTGAATGGCCAATTCCACCATTCTTCGTACCATGATGGCAATAGTGCACGAATCAGCTCCCCCACTCAAGGAGAGTACAAATCCTTTGTTTTTACTTTTTATCAAGTAATCAAAAAGTGCTAAGGGCAGTGCTTGACTCATTTCTTCGAGTTTGCTGGTATAATCTTTCTTTATATTTGTGGAGGAGGTTTGGCCATCAAAGTCCACCTCACAGTAGAGTATATTGAAGGGTTTGAAGGAAAATCGGGTATTATGTCCAATCAAATTTCCATTTTGAGCAATTAAAATATCGCCGTCATAAATCATTCTACCCGCTTCATTACCAAGGAGATTGGTATAAAGGTAGGTGCAATTGAATTTTTTTGAACTAGAGACCACTAGTTGTTCTCTATATTTTTCTTTTTCGAAAGCAAAATGGCTGGCGCTTGGGTTGAGTATGAGTTCAACCCCTTTGGTGACTAAATGATTGGCGGGACGGTCTTCTTGCCAAGCATCTTCACAAATTTCAAATCCAACCTTTATATTTTTTAATTCTAAGGAAATAGCACCGATCTGAATTGGTTGACTGGCAATATTTAAAGTTTCTATTTTATGGTAGGGCCAAGAGGAGAACCATCTTTTTTCATAGTGAATGCCATCATTCGCTAGATTATGTTTGGCATAAACACCGAGAATTTTCTTATCTTTAATAATCGCAATACAGTTATAGATTTGGTCCTCAAATCGGACAGGCAAGCCCAGAGAGGTAGTGAGGCCCGAGGTGAAAGGGAGGAGTTCAATCAATTTGGTCTGAGCGGTCTCACAAAGCCAGGTACTTAAAAACATGTCTTCACAGCCATATCCGGTAATACAGAGTTCGGGAAGACACAAAAGCTCAATACTATTTTTTTGAGCTTCTTGAAAGACATCTTTAATGTTTTTCAAATTATGGTCCCAATCCATCGGAATTTGGTTGAGGCAGGCGCCTCCAATACGCAAAATTTTACTCATCGATTTGCTCTTCCAATACTTCTAAAGTCCTCCTTGCAGCATCTTGCGCTGCCTTTTTTTTACTTAATCCGTAGCCAATTTCGTAAACTTGTTTGTCAATGACCACTTGTGTGGTAAATTGGTTTTTCTTAATTGAGCCGTTTAAATCGAGTGCTTTAAAGAAGATTTGCTTATTTTCTTTTTGTGCCCACTCAATCAGTTTACTTTTATGATTGGTAGTGGTATGTATTAACTCATCCAAATCATAATGGGCAAGTATGATTTTTTCAATGATAAATTTGCGGCATTTCGAAAACCCTTTATCTCTATAAACGGCCCCAATTAATGCTTCTAAAGAATCACCAAAAATTGATTTAGGCATGACCGCGTACTGATTCTTATGAAATTTAATCAGTTGATTCAGGCCTATTTTTCTTGAAAGCAGATTGAGGGATTCTCTATTCACAATTTTTGATCTGATCTCTGTCAGAAATCCTTCATCTTTAAAAGGAAATTGGGTAAACAGGTAGTCTGCTACGACCATGCCCAGAACCGCATCGCCTAGATATTCTAATCTTTCATTGGACTCTTTGATTCCGTGGAAATTTACGGCAGCAGCACTACTGTGGTTTACCGCTAATTTGTAGAGGCCAACGTTGTAAACAAGTTGGCCGGTGATGGATTGGATGGCGTTTAAAAAAACGCGTTCTTTTTTTGATAAAAATAGGTTCCGTAGGCTCGCTAAATTACGAAAAAGCACTAAGCTTTGTATTTACCTAAAATAAGTGAGGTATTATGACCTCCAAATCCAAAGGTGTTGCTCATGACAACATCTACATTCCTTTTCTGTGCCTTATCAAAGGTTAGATTGAGTTTGGCATCAATTTCAGGATCATCTGTAAAATGATTGATCGTGGGAGGGATGACTCTTTTTTCAATGGCCATAAGGCAGGCTATGGCTTCAATGGCTCCCGCCGCTCCCAATAGATGTCCCGTCATGGACTTGGTCGAACTGATATTTAGGTCGTAGGCATGGTCGCCGTAAACTCTTTGAATGGCTTTTATTTCTCCAGAATCTCCCAAGGGCGTAGAAGTGCCGTGGGTATTTACATAATCTATTTCATTTCCACTCAAGCCTGCCTCTTTCAGGGCATACTGCATGACTTTAGTAATTCCTGTTCCCTCAGGGTGAGGTGCGGTAATGTGGTAAGCATCTGCAGACATTCCACCTCCCAAAACTTCCGCGTATATTTTAGCTCCCCTTGCTTTGGCATGCCCCAGTTCTTCAAGCATGAGGGCACCAGCTCCTTCACCCAAAACAAAACCATCCCGGTCTTTGTCATAGGGTCTTGACGCGGTTAATGGATCATCATTGCGCTCCGAAAGAGCTTTCATGGCGTTAAAACCACCCATGGAAGCAATTTGTACTCCAGCTTCTGAACCCCCAGTTAAGATCATTTTGGACTTGCCTAATCGTATGTAAGTAAAACTGTCATAAATGGCATGATTAGAGGAAGCACATGCAGATACTGTAGCATAGTTGGGACCTCTAAACCCATATTTAATGGAGAGTAGTCCTGGAGTAATATCAATGATCATTTTGGGTATGAAAAACGGGTTAAATCTAGGGGTACCGTCTCCCAATCCGTAAGCAATGGCTTCTTCTTGAAATGTTTTCAATCCTCCAATTCCAGATCCCCAAATAACACCTACGGAATCTTTGTCTAAGCTTTCTAAGTTGATACCACAATCTTTGACAGCTTCTTCGCCTACGACCATTCCAAACTGGGTATTGGGATCCATTTTTTTGACCTCTTTTCTATTTAAGTGGTCAAGGATATCAAAGTTCTTTATCTCACAGGCAAACTTTGTTCTGAATTTTTCTGGATCGAAACGTGTAATGGGGCCAGCGCCATTAGTACCCTTTTCTAAACTTGACCAATATTCTTCTCTATTGTTGCCAATGGGTGTTAGGGCGCCAACCCCTGTTATAACTACACGTTTTAATTCCATTTGTATTGAACTGAACCTATTTAACGTTTTCTTCCAAATAAGTAATTGCCTGTCCTACCGTGCCGATGTTTTCAGCTTGGTCGTCAGGGATGGAAATATTAAATTCTTTTTCAAATTCCATGATTAATTCTACTGTATCAAGGGAGTCGGCTCCCAGATCATTGGTGAAGCTGGCCTCGGTAGTTACCTCAGGCTCTTCAACACCTAACTTATCTACAATGATCGCCGTTACTTTTTGAGCAATTTCTGACATTTCTTTAATGTTTAATTTAAAATCTTTGCAAAGAAATACATATCCGATGTAAATTCAAACTCTTTGATTTATCCAAATGATGAGGAGGGTATTTATTTTTGTAATTTTATTCTCTAATTTAACGATAAAAGCATAAACTCTAAAATTTAGCTTAACAAAAAATATTTGCTTTTTGAAAATAGATAAATGAAAAAGAATAAGCTCGTTGTTCAACAGGATTATAGTTTCATATTGCTTGGCATCGTTTCAAATATCAAAGAATACAGCCTTGCTTGGCATTTAAATCAAAGTGGTGTTTTTCATTTTGTAAAAGCTGCAGATCTCCATATTGGCTTTAATAATGACTCAGAAATGATCATTTCAAACTATATTTGTAAATCAGAGCAACATACTTATACACTTTTTAGGAATCGACTAATTATTTCTTCTTTCGAGAGCCCTCTTTTGTTGCCCGAATTAAGTCAATTTGATTATTTTCTAAAATTAGAATCTAAAATTGATCATTTTGATTTGCAAATGTTGGTAAATAATTTGCGAGTGATTGATAAAATTGATTATTTGGCACGTCTGGATATTAATAAAATAAAAAACAAAGAGAATGTCTTACATTGATAAAAATTGGAATCAAGGAGTACACCAAAAAGCAAAAATCATAGCGACGGTGGGTCCGGCTTCCAGAGAGAAAGAAATATTAATTGAACTAATTAAGGCAGGCGCAGATGTTTTCAGATTGAATTTCTCTCACGGTACCCACGAAGATCATCAAAAAACTATTGATATGGTGCGTGAGATCAATGCAGAATTAGGAACACACATTGCATTGCTGCAAGATCTACAAGGGCCTAAAATCCGTGTAGATCAAGTTGAAAATGGCGGCGTTGAAATTATTGAAGGCCAGACCTTAATCATTACAACAGATGATGTTCTCGGTACCAAAGATAAGGTTAGTACATCATATAAATTACTCGCCAAGGATGTTAACATAGGGAATTCCATACTTATAGATGATGGGAACTTAGAAGTAAAAGTCACCTCAGTACGGGGAAAAGATGTCTATACTGAAGTGGTTTATGGAGGTACCTTGAAGTCTAGAAAAGGGATTAATCTGCCTAATACGGTAGTTTCCGCAAACTCATTGACAGAGAAAGATCACGCGGATCTTGAATATGGTTTAAGGCAAAATTTAGACTGGGTGGCATTATCTTTTGTAAGAAAAGCCAGTGACATAATTGAACTTCGCATGATGATGGAAGATGCTGGGAGTCGTACTAAAATCATTGCTAAAGTTGAAAAGCCTGAAGCCTTAGAAAACATTGATGAAATTATAGCTGCAACAGATGGCGTCATGGTGGCCAGAGGTGATCTAGGAGTGGAAATTCCCGGTGAACAGGTACCTGTTTGGCAAAAAAAGATCATCGAGAAATGTAACCAATCAGGTAAACCCGTCATAGTGGCTACCCAGATGATGGAAAGCATGGTTGATAATCCTAGACCAACGAGAGCAGAAACCAATGATGTCGCCAATGCGATACTCGATGGAACAGATGCGGTCATGCTCTCGGCGGAGTCTGCTTCTGGTAAATATCCGATGGAAGCCGTGCGGGCAATGGCCAATACGATCGCCAATATTGAGCATGCGGGAAGTGCTTTTTACAATAAAACAAATGACTTTTATAATTCAGGAGAAGGTTCTCAGCTCGGTGATATGTTGATTAAGTCGGCTTGTGCGTTGGTTGAAGACAGTGATGCAAAAGCAATGGTAACGATGAGTAAATCTGGATACAGTGGGTATCGAGTGGCCATGTACCGGCCCAATTGCCCTATCTTTTTGGTAACCAATAATAAGGCCTTGCTCACGCAAATGAATTTGGTTTGGGGAGTCAAAGGACTTTTTTATGATAAGGAGACTTCTATCAACGATACGCTCAGTGACATTGAGGCTATACTTTTGGAAAAAAACTTAATTACTAAAGGAGATATTTACATTACTACTTCTTCGATGCCCAAACATTGGGACGGACATGCCAATATGATTAAAATCAAAGAGATTTAAAGTTTGGGTTGAACCAAGAGTATCTTTTCTTTCATGACGGCTACTTGTCCCGGGAGACCTCCTTTAATCTTTCTGACATATTTTCTTTCCGTAAATATGACGGGTGCCATGTTTTCTGTTTTTCTTTTAGAGAAATAGGCTGCCAGTGCTGCGGCCCTTTCAATAACAGGTTTGGGAATGGGCAGAATACCTTGTTTTTTTATGACCACATGCGAGCCTGTAGCATCTTTAACATGGAGCCACAGGTCGTCTTTTTTTGCATAATCAAAGGTTAAAACATCATTGCATTTATTATTTCTACCTACGTAAATACTGTAATCAGTCATTGAAAAAGTATTGAAAGGAAGGACCTTGGCAGGCGGATCCAAAGGCGTTGTTTTGATTAAGCGTTGGAGCTCTTTCCAGTCAGTGGTAAGTTCAATGGCTTCTATTTTCTGATCGAGCTGTTGAATGACTTTTTTCTTGGCTGCTATGTTTTCTTTGATTTTGTTGATTTCAAGTCTTTGATTTTTAGACTTTCTGTAAAGTATTTCTGCATTTCTTTGGGGAGAAATCTGAGGTTTCAATTTGATAGTTATATTAGTGTTCTCATGATAAAGATCTGGAACTTCAATTTGGGCATCGTTTGGATTGATAATATGTAGATTGGCCATGATGATGTGGGCGACTTCCTCAAGATTTCTTCGGTTCCTTAAATGGGAAATTTTTGCTTCACTCTTCTCTATATAAGTAGCAGCTTGTTTTCGTTTTTTGTTGAGTTCTCGCGTGATTCCATTCTTTTTCTGCTGAGTCAAATATTTTTGGGTAAATATTTTGTAGAGTTCATTACAAGCGATGATGGGATCATCGGTTTTGAAGCAATGAAGGTCAGTATCAAATAAGCTCATCTTCGGTAGGCCCTGATCTGAAATAAATAGGTGCGCAGTATTCAGAGATTCAATAAAAGCAGGTATAAATGCTTTCTTCTCATAGAAATTCAGCTGCCCGTATTGGGTGTTGTTTTTAAGGTAATTCTTTATATCCTGATCAAACGTCTTTTCCAATGCCTCAAGGTTTTCTTTGTTTAATGTTGATACATCAATATTTCGAGCCAAGGATTGGGAATCATTGGGAGCCATTAGTTTAGATTTAAACGACTGGAGCGCTTTCCTTTTGTTGATTAAACTGATGTTTGATCTACGACCATACATTTGGAACAAGAGGGCACTATCATCACTTAATAATAGCTCAAAGGACCGGTCAAAATGTATTTGGTTAACAGCTAGAATTTTTTTACCAATGATTGATTCAAAAAGGTTAATGCTGTTTTTTTTGGCTCTATTGAACACTTCTGGAAAGCACCAAAGGTTCAGTTGACTGTCTAAATTGGCTTGGATGTAAAAAGGATTATTATCTAATAATTTAAAGCCAAAGATCAATTCGTTTTTACTTTGACTGAAGCATGCCGTGAGATGCCCCCCAGTGAGTAGGGTACTTAATTTTTTTGAAAGGCGATTTATGAAATAATAATTATGGTACATTAGACATTCAACGTTAGCCCATCATAGGCTAAGAAAACATTTTCGGGAAGTTCTTTGTTTACGCTCCGATGAAGTCCCATCGTATGACTGATATGGGTAAAATAGGTTTTTTCAGCATCTATTTGCTGCGCAATAACTAGAGCTTGATTTAGATTAAAATGACTGAGATGTTCTTTTTTTTGTAAGGCATTGAGGATCAAAATCTTTGATCCTTTTATTTTTTTAAGCTCCTTTTCATCGATGGCATTGGCATCTGTGATGTAGGTGAAATCACCAATTCTAAATCCAAAAACAGGTAGTTTATGGTGCATGACATGGATGGGTGTGATGTTGACCGCTTGGATATTAAAAGGGGTATTTGTGATGATATTTTCTGAAATCTTTGGGGTACCCGGATATCTTTTTTCTGCAAAGACATAGGCAAATTCTTGTCGAAGCTGGGTCAGTACTTGCTTCCTGGCATAGATGGGCATATCTGCCTTTTGTTTGAAATTAAAGCTTCTCACGTCATCCATCCCCGCTGTATGATCTTTGTGCTCATGCGTATACAGAATAGCGTCTAGATGACGGATCTGGTTATTGAGCATTTGCTGACGAAAATCAGGTCCTGTATCTACGACCAAGCTTAATTTATCAGTTTGGATATATATGGAACTTCTTAAGCGTTTATCGCGAAAGTCCAGAGACTTACAGACTTCACATTCACAGGTGATGACAGGTACGCCCTGCGAAGTTCCCGATCCTAAAACAGTTATTTTCAAAATTTGAGTTCATTTTGGCGAATGGCACTAAAAAATTTTCTATTGTTTTCGCTGAGTTCTTCTGGATTGAAGTTAATAGTTCTTATGATGTCTATAAGGCTGTTTATTTTTCCTTCAAGGGGAAAGTATTTATTAATTATAGCAATTTTTGAATCATTTAATAGGCAATATCCAGACTGGAAATTACCCTTTTCATAGCGCAGTATATAAGTCGATTCAGAAAACAGATCTTCGAGTTTACTTAAAAAATGAGGGGTATACTTTATTTGCATATCTTAAATATACTTATTAATAATCAGGACTATATAGTCATAATTTAGAGGTTTGCATAATACCTCATTAATATCTTTGTCAATATATTGCCATTTTGAATATTTTTTTGGGTCTCCCGTCATTGCAATGATAAGAATGATACGCATCAAAGGCTCTTCATTACTTCTAATTTTTCGGTACTTGTAAGTTCATCAAAAACCGTCATATTGATGTCAAGGAGTATGAGGTTTTAGGTATTTTTGTATATTTTTCAAGTGCTCTTTTACTATTTGTCGCGAGATCTGTATCGAAGTACTGCAGCAGTAATATTTGTTTAGTGTAATTTTATATTGCCACAGGGTCTTTTGCTCAGCGTATTTTTTTGTTCATTTGATTTTAATCATGCGTCGTATTTTTTACAGTTTAATAAAAGAATGTTTGAACTTTACCAGTTAAAAGCCCAAATTAAGAAACTTATTTTGGATAATCAATTTTCTATGCAGATCACTTGATGCGTAAATGATTTTAGGTTCATAGAGGTAACTGTTTCCTTCATTTTACGAATTAAATTAAGATTTTCCCCCTTTTTTTATGGTGAATTTTAATGCATTAAATATATCTCTTGATTCGGAGATAAAGCCTGTCAATGATTTTAATTTTTGTTCTTAACTAAAAGTAGTTTTTTTTTCTTTTGCTTTGGGCATTCTAAATTAATGGGTGGTTTATTTGATTTTAAATAGGTTTAACTTTCGGCTTACATTGCGGGACATGGGGAGATTTAAATTTATAATTACACAGAGCCACATTTCACCTTTCGGATGAAGCCTAAAAATATATTATTATCTATCGTAGGGCCCACAGCTTCTGGTAAGAGTGATCTAGCCTTGAAATTAGCGGCATATTTCAAAACAAGTATTATTTCTGCTGATTCGAGACAATTTTATCGCGAATTAAATGCAGGAACGGCAAAACCTACCAAAGAAGAATTAAAAAGGATTCCACATCATTTCATTAACTCACATGCTATAACGGAGGAATTTAACGTGGGTGATTTTGAGAAATCAGCTTTAGGCTTATTAAATAAACTTTTTAAGGAACAGGAGATCTTAATTATGGTAGGGGGTTCGGGATTGTTCTGTAAGGCTGTTTGGGAGGGATTGGACGAATTGCCAATAATAGACAAAGGCCTTCGCAGTGTTATTAACGAGGAAGTTTCAAAAAATGGATTGGACCCACTTTTAGCTGAATTATCGAAAAATGATCCTGTATATTTCAATCAAGTGGACCAGCAAAATCCGATGCGTATTCAAAGAGCTATTGAGGTCATTCGCAGCACTGGCCAGCCTTTTAGCTCTTTCCATGGTAAAGCTAAAGCACCTAGGCCTTTTGAAAATTTGAAGATAGGCATCTCCATAGACCGAAAAGTATTGTATCAAAATATAGACCTCCGCATGGAGCAGATGATTAAAAAAGGTCTTTTTGAAGAAGTAAAATCGTTGACCCCGCACCAACATCTTAATGCCCTTCAAACCCTAGGCTATACGGAAGTTTTTGGGTATTATGAGGGTAAATATGACCAAGAAGAAACCATTCGTCTGCTAAAAAGGAACAGTCGTAGGTATGCGAAAAGGCAATTGACCTGGTTTCAAAAGGATCCTGAAATAAAGTGGGTCGATCCAAATGAGGGTTGGGACAGGATCTTAGATCAAATAGAGCAGAAGTTAAATACTTAATATCTTGACCATGCGCAACATATCTAGATTGATGGGTTTTGACTTGGTAATGGCAAGTTTAAAGTTGGTGTACTGAATCTGATTGTCAACGATTCCAACCATGACTCCTTTATTGCCATTGACCAGACCTTCAACTGCGGCCATCCCCAATCTAGAGGCCAAAATACGATCAAAAGCGGTCGGGGTTCCCCCTCGTTGAACATGCCCCAGCGTGGAGACCCTGATGTCAAGTTCGGGTAATTCTGCAAGCACTTGATTGGCAATCTCATGCGCATTTCCATGAACTTCTCCTTCGGCCACGACAATGATGGATGAGGTTTTTTCTTTATCTCGACCTTCTTTTAGATTTTGGATGATATCCTCGATGGTTGTAGAAGTTTCTGGGACCATTACCATTTCCGCGCCCCCTCCAATACCGCATTGAATTGCAATATAGCCAGAGTTTCGGCCCATGACTTCTATGAAGAAGACTCGATCATGTGAGTTGGCAGTATCTCTGATAGAATCTATGGCACTGAGTGCGGTGTTTACAGCCGTATCGAATCCTATCGTATAGTCTGAGCCAAAGAGGTCATTATCAATGGTACCAGGAACACCGATGATTGGAATGCTATACTCTTTATAAAATAAGTTAGCTCCAGTAAAGGTACCATCTCCTCCAATGGCGACCAAGCCTTCAATACCCCGTTTTTGAAGTTGTTGAAATGCTTTTTTTCGACCTTCTGGTGTCATGAATCCTTTGGATCGAGCGGATTTTAAAATGGTTCCACCGCGTTGGATGATGTTACTCACTGAATAAGATTTCATTTTATAGATATCTCCTTCTATCATCCCATTGTATCCATATTTAACTCCGTAGACGTCGATACCTAAGTAAAGGGCATTGCGAACGACAGATCTGACACAAGCGTTCATGCCTGGGGCATCTCCTCCAGAAGTAAATACAGCTATACTTTTCATATAATAATTATTGTTAAAAGTTAAGGTGTTTTGTTTTCCTTGAAGCAAAATGCAATTTAATGGAAATTAGATTTAAACAGAATGATATTGCTTTGGAAATTGTTTTTTGATAGTGAAAATTTTGTTTCTTAATTTTTTTTGTGTGGGGGTATGCGATGTTGAATGGGGGGAGTGATAAAAAAATCTAAGAGATATGAATAAGCTACTTCCTTCAGTTCATTAAAGAGATATTGTAAATATTTAAAAATTATATCATCTAATAAACGGCGAATTCATTTTTTTACTGGTAAGGAAGCAATCTTCGTTTTTTTCCAAATTTAATCATGACAGCTTTTATTTCAAATTCATATATCGTTAATTTTATATAATTCAATCGGTAATTTCGTTGAGGAAGATTTTTTTTCATATAAATTTTATTTTGCATACTCAAGGGTTTATTTCAAACTTTCTTTGAAATAAACTTAGGAATGATATCCTATTAGCTCTGCAGTCTTTTTGATACTTGCCAAACTAAGTTTTATGTCTCCTGCTCTCTCCTCTAAAAAGACTGGTGTTAAATTTATATTTTTTCCATTTGTCTGAGTTGCTCCCAAATCTGAAGCAAGGATGTTTACTTCCACAGGCAATATTAACCATCTCATGCTGCTTTAGGGCTCTTCCATTAAGCATGCCTTTAATATTTGACTGTACTGCATTTTCAACATAGGTAAAATTACAAGCCGTCGCACCGTCTCCAAATATTTTTGGTCTTTCTTTTTCCAATGCGGCAGCTACAAAAAGAGGGACAACGGCGGCACATGGATTATTAGGATCTTGTTTAGGGCCCTAAATATTAAAATACCTAAGTCCTATAGAATACAAGTTGTAAACATTAGAAAATACTTCTGCGTAAAGTTCATTGACAAGGTTCGTTATTGCATATGGTGAGAGTGGACGACCTCCAGCTCCCTCTACCTTGGGCGAGACTTTGCTGTCCCCGTAAGTAGAAGATGATGCGGCATAGACCATTTTTTTAAGATATTTAGCATCTTTGGCGGCAAAGAGCATATTCAAGAAACTATCAATATTTGCTTTATTGGTGGCCACTGGATCTTGGAACACTCCCAAGTGCTGCTTGATGGCTAATAAAATCGATATCCTTAACGGCCTCTTTGCAGGTTACTAGATCGGAGATATCACCTTCTATAAATTCAAACCGATCTTTATATAAAAGAAAGGGAGCTCTGTTGGCACGACTTCCATTGGATAAATTATCAACAATTCTTACTAAGTCTGCGTTGTGCTTTAGTAAATATTACGCTAAGTTCGATCCAATAAAATCTGCTCCTCCCGTGATTAGAAATTTAAAGTTCTCTAAACTTTCTTTATGAAAAATAGTGTTTCGCATTTCTTATTATTAATATAAGCCACTGTCGGTCATGCTGGCCGGCAAAAGACCTTTTATGTCATAGATCACCGCTTGCTCTTTTGTTAATTTGGTTAAATCCATATGTCTAAATTAATCATGTGCGACTGTCAAAATCATCCCATCAAAGCCATTACCTTTCTCAGCTATGGATTGAATTGAGATTTTTCCTATAGTTTGCTTTACCTCTTCAGGATCAGCATGAGGATCTAAATTTGTAATATTAGTGTCAAAGCGTTCCAATACCGTTATAATATCGACTACTTTTGAATTTCTAATATCGAGACAATTTTCTTTAAATGTGATTCCCATTACAAGAATTTCTGCGTCTTTTACACGAAGATCCTTTTTAATGATTAACCGAATCACTTCCATAGCTACATATTCGCTCATACTGTCATTTAGCCTTCGTCCTGATAAAATAATTTCAGGATGGTAATCCAGTTCCTGAGCCTATTGTGCTAGATAGTATGGATCTACACCTATACAATGCCCTCCAACGAGTCCCGGTTTAAACTTGAGAAAGTTCCATTTCGTTTCAGCAGCATCGAGCACATCTTTAATTCTGATTCCTATTTTAATGGAATATTTTTGATAATTCATTAATAAAAGCGATTTTGACATCACGTTGGGAATTCTCAATGACTTATGCCGCTTCAGCTACTTTAATAGAAGGTTCGAGGTGTGTCCCTGCTACGATAATAGATTTATAAAGTGCGTCGACCTTTTTGCAATATCAGGAGTTGAACCTGAGGTCACCTTTTTGATCTTTGTAATTGTGTGTTCTTTGTCACCAGGATTAATTCTCTCTGGTGAACAACCGCAGAAAAAATCAATATTATATATAAGTCCGGATATCTTTTCCAGTATCGGGGCACACTCTTCTTCAGTAACTCCAGGATATACGGTTGATTCATAAATCACAGTATCACCTTTTTTTAAAACGTGCCCAATCACTTCACTTGTTTTGAACAAAGGCGTCAGATCTGACTTATGATTTTTATCGATAGGATTGGGAACGGTTACAATATAGTAGTTAGAATTTCGAAGATTTTCAATTTCAGTACTTACTAAAAAGACCTTTGATAGTTTTTTGGTCAACTAATACATTTAAAAGTACTTTTGATTATATTTATTGGGCTTTATCTAGGCCTTTTTTAATTTCCTTGATTCGCGTAGTATTAATGTCAAATCCAACAGTGTAGTATTTTTCAGCAAATGCTACTGCTAAGGGTAATCCGACATATGCCATTCCGATTACGGCAATCTGATTATTTTCTGCATTCATAGGTCTTTGTTTGAATGAAAAAATAAAAAATTATAATATTCAATCATCTTTTATAAATATTAAAAAAAAACATAAATGTATTTATCTCATAAAGTTGATAACCTACTTATATATTTTCTGTAAAATAAAAATTTTAGATTATTATTAATAAAATCTACTACATAGATTTTGATTGATTTTATATTTTTTTGGATGGGATTTATCCATTCTCTGAGTTCTATTATTTCATTAGTTTCGAATAACTGACGGGATGTTTTCATCCGTATTTAATTATATCATATTTTAATCAATCAAGTTAATTCAAAACCTTTTAATCTGCTGCTAAATAAGCTAGCGCTTCCAAATCACTCTTTGTCAAGCCATGATTACAGTTATCTTTTTAGAATAACCAATAAAATATGATGAGGTTCAAATAGTTATTCCTAAGTAATTTTTATATTTAAAGAAATCTTTATTGATCAATTAATTCATTGGTTTTATTTGATTTTTGATTTTTTTTGGTAATATCTGATATTATTTCAACATCAATGTTTGAAAAAAGCCCAAGTCCGGCTTTTTGATCAATTACCACATGTCCCACTTTGCCACATAACATTTGTTTACTCTCATCAAAGGCTACTTTTCTCACTGCAGTGATTCCACCTAATTGTTTAAAAAGAGCTTCTCGTTCTAGTTTAGTGAATTTATCACGATTCAAAATAGGATGCAGTCCATCTCCGTGATGTTGATAAAAAATAGCATTGTCAGGTCTAACTGAAACAATTGAATCGGTACCAAAAAGTGCCATAGTATTGATTGCATCATCAATATGTTCTCGCCTAATCAAAGGGTATTCGAGCGTAATGATGGCAAGATTGGCAACTTTATTATCAAACTTATTACTGATATCAAATATTGTAGCATTCAAATTATCGTTAATTCTTGCTTCAGTTTCATTTCTAAAGTGGAATAGAACATTTTTTTTGGTTTTATATGGCGTGATATACTTTTCAATTCTTGAATCAGGAGAGCTTACAATAATTTTTTCAACATATGTTGATTTGAGAAGCATATTTATTTTAGCGGTTAAAATATTTACTCCGTTGATTGTTTGAAATGCTAAGTCTTTATCACCTCCACGAATGGGGATAATGGCCAGAGTATTGTTATTAGTTTGCAGCTTATTGATATACTTTTGATTTATTTTAGCTCTCGTCTGAAGTATCATTTCTTCGTTGGAGGTAAGATTCGCTCCATGTTTTCGATAATAAAAAAGAGGTTCTTTCAAGTTTGTAACCTTGTATCTTTGCGTAAATTTTATCCAAAGCTCATAACCATCTTGACAATTAAATGACTCATCATATCCACCGATTTCATTTAAAAAATCAGTTCTAATCATGGTGCATGCTCCATGGGCTGGTTGGTCGAGTAAGCTTACCTTATTATTGTCGAAGTCATGTCGAACTTCTTCTCCAATTACTTGATCTTTTTCATCAATATAATAGTAATTTGGAAAAATCATACCTAATTCAGGGTTGGCCTCTAGTTTCCCACTCATCTGCTCTAGGGCATTTGATACTAAATAATCATCAGCGTCGAGTCTAATGATATACTTTCCTGAAGCGGCGCGTATGGCGATGTTGTTAGTGACATTGAGTCCTTTGTTATGCTGATAAATTATTTTTATTTTAGGGTTTGAAGCATAACCCTCAATTATATTTTTAGAATCATCGGTTGATCCATCATCGATAATCAGCAGTTCGTAATCATGACATGATTGTGAAAGAACGCTATCTATCGCTTTCTTTAAAAATCTGGCGTAGTTGTAGTTAGTTATGTAGACACTGATTAGTGGAGACATTTTAAAAAGGGATTCCTGCTAAAGTGAGACCATCTGAAAATCGAGATTCATCAACAAATTGTTGTAGATCTGTTTGCATGGGACCCGTTTTGATTAACGCATCGTATTGATCTACTTTGTTAGCAACTTGCATTAACGTTTCATACACATCCATCCCATAATACCAAGCTGAGGTCGGTGCAAAATTATTTTTATGATAAATTTCTGCGGCTGATGCATCAGTAAAGCACATAATATGTCCCATTGGATCTAAATGTCTAATGACCGTATCTGATTTTATTCGTTGAATAGCCGCACTTAACGAATCCCATCTTGGAACTTTAGAAATAACCATTCCATAGCCGCTCTTGGAGACTACATCATATGCTGATTTCAAAATAGTTGATGGATTGGGCGTATGCTCTAGCAGTCCCCAGAAGGTGACTATGTCATAGCCAGAATAATCTTTTGCTGCTTTAATGAAGTCTCTTTTATCTAGTTCAATGTTCCAAATTTCTTTTGAAAACTGACGGCTTGATTCACTTAATTCAATACCATCACAATGTATACCAGACCTTCTGCAAGCAGCAACAAAATGACCAGCCCCTGACCCAACATCAAGAATTTTTAAAGGTTTTCTAGCATGTACTTTTTGATAGCATGCTACTGTCCAGTCTACCCAAGGAATTGCGATCGCATTTAATCGTGCTTCAGCTGAAGTACGATCAGTATAGGTGGCAGCATAGGTAACATCATTGAGGTAAAAGCCGTCTATAGCTGATTTGGTAGGTCTTCGCTTGACATAGACGTGGGTGCAGTTGTTACAGCTGCAATATTGTGCACCATAGATAGTTACTTTATGTAGTGAATTTGCACTTGGGGATTCACAAACTGGGCAGTTAGCTACGGGTTCGGTATTGGAGTCGAGATAAATTTTCTCACGACTTTCTTTATAATATTCTTGTTTTTCTTTTAGTGAGCTGACAATATTTTTTTTTAGCTTGAGCAAGTCAGTTTTCTTGCCAAGTTTTACATCCAATTCATATTTGATTATGTCACCCTGTTCATTTCTAATCCAAGATTCTTTACTTTCTTCACCAAATGCGGACATAGGTAATTCTCTATTCCAATTCATTTTTTCTCTTTATTTAAGTAGGTCCATTTTAATGTTTCATGTTTCTTAATGTCTTGATTTGTGATCTTTCCTATCATCTTTTGAAATTGAGTAGAACAAATACCGTGATTGGGTCTTAATGCAATTAAATCACTTTCCTTAATAGTTGATCCCTTGGGTAAGTCGTGTTTCAAATATAGGGCCCTTCTAAAAGTAGTCACATGATTATTTTCTAATTCAATTTTTAATTGAGTTTTTATTTGATTCCCTTTTAAAGCATTGATTATTTTAATTTCTGCGATTAAATTTCCCACATCTGCTTTCGTCAAGGAAACGGTATGATCTCGAAAGCTTCTATTGTTTCGATCATCTGTAAAATGGAATTCTAAAACGTCAGCATTCATGGCATAGGCATATTTCAATGCATCAATGCCAATGGTATGATCTGAGTATCCAACATGGCTAAGTCTTGTGATTTCCTTAAATCTATTCATGACATTCAAGTGTGCATCTGAATGAGTTATGGGATACATACTCGTGCATTGAAGTAAGGCGAGTCTACCTGCTTTTATATAATTGCGGTTAATTTTTTGAATAAATTTAACACTTTCAATTACTTCAATCTCTGTTGCGAGACCAGTAGAGAGTAATATAGGCTTGTCAATTTCAGCAATTTTTTTCAATAGGGGATAAGCAGTAAGATCTCCAGATCCAATTTTATAAAAATCTAAATAGTCGTCTATCCAAGGGAAAAAATCTTCATGCCAAACTGATGCCGCATAACCCACAAGATTTTTTTTGCATAATTGAGCTAATTCGAGATGATTTTCTTTTGATAGTTCAAACTTCTTGAAATGCTCATTTCTTGAGGTACTTTCTAATGGATTAACCAAACTATCTCCTGTGTATAACTGAAACTTGATAAAGTCAACGTCAGCGGCAATCGCTAACTTTGTCAGTTTTTTCGCATATTCAAGATTACCCTCATGATTTCCACCAATTTCAGCAATCAAGAGCGGACCGTGCTTACCTCTCCAAATTGATTTATTCATTATTTAAGTATAAATTGACAATTTCTTTCCAATTATAGTGGACATGATTTTTCTGCATATTCTTAATATGATAGGCGGCCAAATTTAGGTCATTTAAATGATCTATAGCCAACTTTAAACCTTTTGCTTCTGGCAAATCATTATTTTCAATAAACTTGAATTTACCGTAGGTTAAATTTTTATAAAAATATAAGGTCACATGTTCCTTGTACTGGTCCTCGTCAAAATTTGAGATAGTTTCACGCATAAATAAAATTTTTATTACTTCTACGCTCATACCTGAGGGGTAGGTTCGATTGGGTACATTTGATACTAGATCATAGGCCCCATTTATTGCTAAATCGCAATAGCTGTCAATTAAGGATGGATCGGCAAATAAATTATCACCATTAATTCTTACTGCGTAATTAAATTCATAGTGAATGGCACAATTCAAAAACCGTTCACTGACATTTTCTAAAGATCCTCTATAGCAAGTAATATTATTTTGGATGCAATAGTCATGAATGGGTTGATCAGTTTCGTTGATTGATGTTGCCACTACGATATTTGAGTTGTACTTTGAGATGGCAAGACGCTCCAAAATATAAGCAATTACAGGCTTATCATTGATTGGGCTTAAGATTTTTCCAGGTAATCTAGAAGAGTTAAACCTGCAGAGGACGATGATACCAATATTCATTTCCGATCAGAAATTTTTTTGGCGGGGATACCTGCGAAAATTTGATAAGGAGCTACATTGCTTGATACAACTGCACCAGCTGCAACAACACCCCCTTGCTCAATAGTTACTCCTTTAAGGATTTTTGCTCCAGTAGCCAACCACACATCGGCTTTTATGTTTATTGGCCTATTTATATTTGGCTGTTCATTGATTAATGCATTTTTTTCTATGCTGTGATCACTATCAACGATATAAACGAAGGGAGCTACTAAACAGTCATTCCCAATCGTAATGGAATCACTGGCAAAAATAAAAGTATGATAACCTATGGTTGTATTGTCTCCAATGTGGATTTTGGCATTCTCATTGCAAGTACAAATTTTAGCTCCTTCTTTGATGACTACATTATTTCCAATATAAATATTCTCAGGATAGCGCATGATGTCGATATTTTTATCAAAGAATACATTATTCCCGCAATTACCTAATGCTTTTTTATAGTGAGCAAGTCTTTCTCTGTGATCAGATCCTAAGTTCAAATGTTTTCGTAACTGATTATTTTTCATCTTTTATTGATTTTTTTTCAAAAGCATCGATGAATGAATTTTCCGTACAATTCCATATTTTTATATTTTTAGATTCCGCAAATTCATTTAAGGTCCAATATGATTTAAATGAGATTGCAAATTTCTCTAGTACTTCGTGTAATTTACGTTTTTCATTACTTGTTCCTTGATACATTGGTTTAGGAATAGGTTTATTGACTGAATGATTTTGTTTTTCTGTTTGATTGTCATAATAATGTTTTTGACTGAGAAAAACTTCATTTGACTTCGAGACGAATATTTCAGACAGCCATGAATGATCCGCTCCGACCACATAAATATTCCTAAAATCTAAATTAATTGCATGTAAAATTGTTGGAATCAATACATTGTGGGGCCTTGGCATTCCTAATTGTCTTGAAATTAAATGAAAAGAAATGTTCTCAAATCCCTCAACTGGAGTTGTGTTCATATAGTGAACATGAATCATTTTATTATCGATGAGATAAGATCTCCAATGGGTATTTTTTTTTGCTATTAACGGGATAATTAGAACCATCGGCCAAACGGTTTCTTTAAATATTGTTTTTAAGGTTATGATTCGCTCATTTGCATAATCTTCCTTTTGCTCATTAAGGAAATACTCCGGCGAGGTGATGACGTAAAACTCAGGTTTAACTTTTTTATATTCCGCAGTTCTTGCGAAATAATTCACAGCAAAAATTGTTTTATTTTCCATAAATGCCATTTCCTTTTTAAAAAAATGCTTAAGGGATGGGCCGTTACCGAGAATTAATGCTTCGTCATATCTTCTTTTTATTTTTATTTTATTCATCAAAAGATCAGATAATAAGATAATTTTTATTATTGAGAGGAAACTTCGAGTCAGTTGAAAGATGAATAGTTGTATTTTTATGATCATTTAAAATATCCTTTTAATACCCAAAACCTAAATACGACAAGCATTTTAGCCGCTTGAATTTTTCCCTTTAAAAGGAAAGAGAAAAAAAGCACACCTGTTCCGCATATTTTAATAAATTCAGACAAAATTTTGTTAGATTTTTGAAAGATGTCAGTATTTTTTAATCTTTTACGTTCACTGCTTCCCACTCCAATAGCAAGTCCTTGAATATAGGTCAATTGGAGCCTACTTTCTGGGATGATATGAGTGACTTTGATATTAGGGTCATACAATATTTTCGTTCCTGACTTATGTAATTTTAAAAATATATCTTTTTCATCTCCGCCTTCTAATCCTTTCGAACCTCTACGGCCAAGTTCAATATTGAACCATCCGAAATTTTGAAAGACATTCTTTCTAAAAGCCATATTGGCACCAATCGGGAATTTTCCTTTTCTAAAATACTGTTTATGTATCCCCATATCTAATGCTGCCACAAGGGGTAATAAATATTTTGACATCCATACTGGAGGATTCCCTGATTCATAATGAGGCGTTATTTTTCCTCCCAACGCCACTATTTCGAGGTTTGAAAATGCTTTATTAATATTTTCAATATAATCAACTTCTACAAAAGCATCATCATCGATAAATGCAAGAATTTCCCCTTTTGATTCTGTAATTCCTCTATTTCTTGAATATGTATGCCCTTGCTTTAACTCCAGAAAGTAGTGCACATTGATCGTTTTGTGCGTATCTATAAATAACTCACATACCAATTCAGATTCATCTGTACTGTTATTGTCTATGATGATAATTTCGTATTCCGAAGAACTGACCGTTTGATTTGCCAACTTTTCTAAACAAATAGGCAAGTATTTTACCCTATTAAATGTACATACAATTACAGAAACCAAGGTATTATTTCTTTGGGATGGTTTTGAATAAACCAAAACCTAAAATTAATAAAACAGTTGCAGAAAACGCAGCAGTTATTTTATTTCCAATGAAATATGCTGCGGGCTTGAATTCAAAAATAACTTCTTGTGAATTTGCTGGAATTTCTAGGCCTCTCAGCACATAGTTGACTTGCTTGATTTGGGTAGGAATCCCATCGACAGTCGCTTCCCAACCGAAAGGGTAATAAATTTCCGAAAAAATAGCAAAGCCGGCATTTTGGTTATTAACACTGTATCTCAAAAGATTGGGCTGGTAGGTTTCCAGAGTAATGGTGGCTGCAGCATCATAGATCGACTGTGAAGATTTAAATTTGTTAGTATTTATGACGGTCGTTTTTTGATTCACAAGACTACAGATGGCTGCCAATTCTTCATCAGGGCTTTTTACTGAAACCATACTTTCAGTAAACCATGCATTGCCAAAAGCATGGTCATTTTGGAGTACATTATTGGCTTGGTCACCAAATTTTAAATACTGGGCATTGAGCATATTGACAGCTGTAAAATTGGACAAATCTTTGGATCCATTTTGCAGCACACCAATCATCTCGGCAAGATTGCTTGAGAGACAATTTTCAATCAATTCCTGATATCGTTTCATTTTAGCCCCATGATAGCCTCCTAAAGAGCCGTGATTAGCGGATGTTTTGGCTTCATTAAAGGGGTTGTTTAAATTCAGTACGCGGTAGTGCTGATCCGTATTATTTTTAATGAATTGATCTGCCGCAGAGGGATCAAGAAAGCCTTGTACGGCCTGCCTTTGATAATTTTCATCATTAATATAACGCCGGTCTACGTTCCATAAATCAAAGGCAACCAATATAGAAATACCTAGTAATGCCATAGGTACTTTTATTTTCTCTTTGATCACACCATATATCAAGGCAAAGGCGAGTCCAATCAATATCAAGGTACGTAAGGCATCTGCTTTTAATAAGGATTGTCTATCGGCTCTTAGCGCTTCTAAAAACCAATTGGGAACATTAGCCAATTGTACATCTACTGCACCCTTATAGCTAAATAGTCCACCTATAATAAAGAAAGTGAGGGCCAGACCGCCTGTCATAGCAGCACTGATGATCAGGGGTTTCACCATTTGATTTTTTGTCTCATTGAATAAGGTCTCTAGGGCCAGCATAGACATTAATGGTACACCAACGAGAAAAATAACAATGGCCATACTTACCGAACGAAATTTATCATAACCCGGGAAATAATCAAATAGTGCATAATTGAACCATTCGAGATTTTTACCCCAGGCGAGCAAAATCGAAAATATACAAGCGATTAAAATCCAATTTCGGATCTTAGGGTCTACGATGAATACACCTAGTATAAACAGGAAACACATGATGGCACCTGCGTAGGTAGGGCCGGCAGTAATGGGTTGATCGCCCCAGTAGGTAGGCGCTACTTTTAATTGATTACTCACTTGATTCCTAGTCATACCATTTTGGCTCAATGCTTTGCCTAAATGGGAATCGGTCGCTAGGATTTGTTGACTTGCACCGCCAGAGAAATTAGGAATGAGAAATGTGAAGGACTCCATTATTCCATAGCTCCAATTGAAGACATAATCTTTATCTAAGCCCGAATTTCCCCTACTTTCAGCATTGCTGCTGAGTTCTGACGGGCCCCTAGTAGAATATTTACTATATTCTAAAGTTGTCCAAATACGACCAGCATTGGCACCTACGCCCAGAATGCCTGCCAAAATTAAGAGGGCAACTTGGATGCCTAGTTTTGAATATTGCTTTGATTTTATCATCGCTACTAAGTGAAACAGTCCATAAATAATGAGCATCAACAATAAGTAATAGGTGATTTGCAGGTGATTGGCTTGAATTTCTAATGCAACCGCCAAACTCAGTAAGCCCAAGGGGAACAGCTTCTTTTTTCGGGTAACAACCATGTGTACGGCTCCCAGCACGAGGGGCATATAGGCAATGGCACGCACTTTCCAGATGTGTCCTGCTTCGATACTGATCATGCTGAAGGTATTGAAACTAAAAGCAATGGCGCCTATGAAGGCCAGCCAAGGTCTGACTTTAAAGACGAGGAGCATGAAATAGCAGGAAAGGAAAGCTAAAACACTTACTTGGGCAGCAGAAGGAAATGCAAATGTAATGATGCGCTGAATATGTTTAATAAAGTCACCACTCCAAGAAATATTGATTAAATAGGCTGGCATACCACTGAACATACTGTTGGTCCATAGGGCCTCTTCTCCAGTCTCCAGTCTAAAATTAGAAGCTTCTTGTCCTGAACCAACTCCTTGGAAGACGTCATTTTGATTCATGCTTTTGTTCTCTATGAACAGCGGATGGAAAAAGGCCATTACCAACAAAAAACCTAGGGTTATGAAAATAGCATGGGATTGTACTGCCTTCATTAATTCTTTAATTTTCATATTTTTATATTCAGTCTTTTTCCTAGATCGCGCATTATTTGATTGATCTCAAAAGACAATTTTAAATGGTAGATTGAAAGCGAAAAAATTACAACAATCAACACCGATCGAATCATCATATCAATAAATGGATTGATCAATAGCGGTATAAAACAATTAATTAAAAGTAACCCTAAAATAGTTAAGGCTGCTAAAATAGTTTTGGTTGTGAAAGGAAAAAAATTGTAAGTCATTTTAAGAAGTATTAATTTAGACAATCCATGTAGGGTAAAGACTCCGAGCAGGGCGGCGGCAGCACCGATCAATCCATATTTGGGGATCAGGATGATGTCTGAACCGATCATGAGCAAACCCAAGAATAAAGTCAGTGACATATTAAAACGATAATACTTGGACATAGAAATGATCCCATCATTTAGACTGAAAAGCAAATTGATAAGCTTAGCCAAACCTACCAAAATAACGACATTTCTGCCGGCTTCATAGATTTGACCTTTGGGCATGATAGCGTAGATATTATCTAAATTAATGATGATTAAAACGTAAATGAGACCGCCTAATAGAAAGAGATTGATAGAGGCTTTTCTGTAATGTTCATTGATACTGGCCAAATTGCCTGACCCAAAGGCTTCAGAAATAATAGGGGCTGAAATTTCGCCGACAAATCTTCTTGGCATCTCAATCACCATGACCATAAAAATAGCCGTCATGTAGATGCCGCTGGCTTCTAGGCCCAAATACCGACTGACTAATTGTTGGTCGGCTAAGTTTAAGAAACTTAAACCCAGACCCGAAATGAATAGAGTTCCACAGTAATAAATTAATTCACGAGTGATTTTAGGAGTTAAGGGTTTGAACGAAATCTTAATTTTATATTTATAAAGAGATTCAAAAAAGAGAAGGGTAATTAAAATAACATAAAAGCAAACATGAAGGCTGATAAAGGTATGAAAGGAAATCATGGAGGTGGCAAATAAGAAGATACCTACCATATTCAAACATTTATAAACTAAATCTTTGAGTAGGTTAGCGACAAAAATATTTTTGTGAATACTGGCTAAAGTTTGTAAAAACTGAAAAACAATGAGCTCTAAGGTCAGTACGATAAGTAAAATAAAATAATCATTGACTTGAGGAGATTTTTCAGCATAAAAATCTGACCATAAACTGCGAAAAATGATCAAGATGATTAAAAAAAATAGAGTCGATAAGAACACGATCAAAATACCTAATCCATATAAAGATTTAAGCTCTGTTTGAGGATGTTTTAACAAGGATTTAAATCGAACTAATCCAGAATTGACGCCAAATCGACCAATGTTAGATAATAGCAACGCGGCACTCAATAAAGTCCTGAATAACCCAATTTGATCTGGGGTCATAAATTTTGGCATTAAGATGACCGCATTTACAAACCCTATGGCTACCCCAAGATAAGACGCAGCGCTACTTAATAAACTTTGACGAATGACTATTCCCATAATTGAATGGTGAAATTACATCATTTCTTGTTATCGATGGATGATGGCTCATCTAAGGTTTCCCATGATAGTTTGATATAAATGTTATTATAGACTTGCTTCAATAACTATCCTTGTATCATTGAGTCAATTTGAGTAGCTCACTTAGGTCATCCATAATTTTATAGTAAGGGTAGATAGGGTCAAAATAACGATAAGTCGAATCCATTTCTCATTTACTCTCACAGACCATCTACTGGCAATCCATCCCCCAATAGCATTGCCTAATGCTAAAATAAGGCCATAGGTCCATAGAACTTTCCCATTGAAAATAAATACCAACAAAGCCACTGAAGTGTAACATAATACGACAAAGACTTTAACGCTATTGGTTTTAGCCAAATTTAAACCATGGATTCCGGTGAGGGCAGCCATTATGATAAAGCCCACACCTGCTTGAATAAAGCCTCCATAAATGCCAATACTAAAAAAAAGAAGGATAGAAATTAGATTGCGCTTATTAGTGAAGCGCTCAAGGGCTTCTTTTTTATCTAAATAAGGTTTCAAAACCGTAATCACCAACACAAAAACCATGACAACAGATAATATTTTATTAAAGGAGCTATTGCTGATTTCTGTAGCAAGATAGGCACCTAACAGGGCACCTAAAGTAGCAGAAATACTTACCCAATAGGTGAAAGGAAACACCTTAATACCCTTACTTTTAAAACCTTTAACAGCAAAAATGTTTTGAATGATAATAGCCACTCTATTTGAGGCATTGGCTTCTGCGGCAGGAAGCCCCATAAAAATTAGCAAGGGTAAGGTCAATAGCGAACCCCCTCCAGCCACGGTATTGATGAATCCTGCAGTAATGCCCGTACTTATCAACAAAACATATTCAGAGAAGGTCATGATCTAGTTTTTCAGAAGTGAGATGGCACGTTAAATTATCATCACAATGGGCTAATAGTTCTTTTTGGTTCTTTTGTAATTGAGGGTGAATTAAAAGCGGATTCAATACCACCAAAGGCAATAAGTTAAATCGGCGATTTTGTATTTCAGGATGAGGAATTTTTAAGTATTCAGTATCTATAACCAGATCACCAAAATACAATATATCAATATCAATGATGCGCTGATCCCATTTGATTTTTCTAATGCGGCCTAATTTTTTCTCAATACCTAGACAAATCTCCAAAAGCTGTTCAGGTCCATAAGTGGATTCAATGTCTAATATGAGGTTATAAAACCAAGGTTGATCGGATTTACCCCATGGAGCTGTTTCGTAGATAGGAGACGATGTTTTTATTTTTATAGCATAATTGGACAGCAATATACATGCTGTTTGTAGGTTTTCTAATCTTGATCCTTGATTGGTGCCTAATGAAAGGTATATTTTTTTCATACTTGTGCTCAAACAAATGTAAAGATGAATACGTTGATTAAGCTATTAACAACTATTTTTGACTAAAATTAATAATAGGGATATGAATTTCTTTAAAAACGTGTTGGCCTCTCTGTTGGGCTTGATTATTTTTTCCTTTCTTTTTTTCTTTCTATTGATAGGTATTGCCGCTGCAGGAGAGGGAGAAAAAATGGTCAGCGTTGAACCGTCATCTATTCTTTATTTAAAATTGAGTGGCGTTCTTCAGGAGCGTACCACTGAAGATCCTTTGAAAGATCTTTTCCCTGAAGCTGCGGTTTCGGAAATTGGACTGCGTGATTTGGTCTCGACCATTCAGCATAGTAAAGAGGACGAGCGTATCAAAGGCATTTATCTAGATCATCAGCTGTTGAGTGGTGGTTTTGCTTCTTTAAAAGAAGTTAGAGATGCTTTGATTGATTTTAAAGCCTCGGGAAAAATCATATATGCTTACGGAGAATACTTAAGTGAAGGAGATTATTATCTAGCATCAGCTGCAGATGTCTTTTTTATGCATCCGGAAGGATCTTTAGAGTTCAATGGTTTGATGGCCAATATTACTTTTTTTAAGGGGTTGTTTGAAAAGTTAGAGGTAAAACCTGAAATATTCAGAGTGGGTGCATTTAAAAGTGCGGTTGAGCCCTTTTTAAGAAAAGATATGAGTCCCGAAAATCGGCTTCAATATACCTCACTACTTTCCACTATATATGATATTTATCTTACGGATGTGGCTCAAACTCGAGATATTCAAAAGGAGGATCTCTCAAGATTTTCAAAAGATTTATTGGTTCAAGTTCCTGAAGATGCCTACCAATTTGAATTGATAGATTCTCTGGGATATAAAGATGAACTTAAATCATTGATCGCATCAGATTTAGAATTAGAAGAGGTATCTGATGTGTATTTTATTTCCTATCAGAATTACAAAAAATTATATAAAGATAAATATGCTAAGGATAAAATCGCTGTAATACATGCGAATGGATCTATTGTAATGGCGGGAGATGATACCCAAGTAGTGGGTTATAAATTGGCCAAAGAAATCAGAAAAGCCCGAGAAAACAAATCGGTGAAAGCTATTGTATTAAGAATTAATTCACCAGGTGGAAGTTTGGTAGCTTCAGATCTTATCTGGCATGAAGTGTCTTTAACCAAAGGGGTGAAGCCCATCATCGCTTCAATGGCTGATGTAGCTGCCTCAGGAGGTTATTATATCGCCATGGCCTGTGATACTATTATCGCACAGCCCAATACGATCACTGGATCGATAGGCATCTTCGGTATGTGGTTCAATTTTGAGCAATTGCTTGAAAACAAATTTGGCATCACCCATGATGTAGTCAAGACGGGAGATCATTCAGATTTGTATACTTTAACCCGTAATCTTACTGATTTTGAGCGCAGCGTTATCCAAAAAGGGGTCAATAAAGGATATCAAACATTTATTACCAAAGCAGCTGTGGGCAGAGGAGTGACCCCGGAAGCAATTGACGAGGTAGGCAGTGGTCGCGTCTGGTCTGGGACCCAGGCTCTAGATAATGGTTTGGTCGATATAATAGGTAATTATGATGATGCCGTCGCCTTGGCTGTCGCCATGAGTGGTGTTGACGGAGCCTATAGAGTGGTTAACTATCCCACACAGAAATCTATGTTTGAAAAAATATTGGGTTCGGTAACTAATGAAATGATGATTTCAAATCCGATGAACAATGAGGTAATGGCACCTTATCTCAAGCAAATTAAGGCATTACAAGAGATGAAAGGGATTCAAGCGAGAATGGCAGAAGAATTCACGATATATTAAAAACTAAGTTTCATTCCCCCTCCCCAATAACGCTGATATTATTGATAAGGATGATTTTGAGGCTTTTAGGTCTTGAAAACTTTCTGTAGAGTGGGTGTCTTTTTTTGATGACAGCTTCCATCCTCTGTTTTCACTGATTCTTTTATCCAATAAATCTGGGCCTCTCGTACGTTAATCCTGCTATATATTTTTTGTAATTAGTTCTCAACTTTATTAGTTTCAGGTATCAAACAATTAAATCAAATCAAATGAAAAATTTTTTAATAATAACGCTTACTTTTTTTAGTCTCAATGCTTTTTCACAGCATCTTTTTCAAGATTCAGAATATTGGAATACTTGGGTTTACAAACCCAAGGCTGGAATGACAGAACAATTTGAAAAATCAGCAGGAAAAAAGACTAAAAAATTCAACTCATCGAAAGATAACACAATCATAACATTTAAAGTGGTCACGGGTGCCAATAATGGCCAATATGTGAGAATGATGCCTTGGCAATCTTCGGCTGATTATGATAAAGATAAGTCTGAAGAATTAAAATATTGGCAAGAGAATGTTGCAGAATATGCCGATGCCATTGGAGGACCTCAGAGATGGGCAAGAATGAAATGGGGAGACATGAATATTAAAGAAAGTGATGGACCTTCAAAATACCTTCATCAAGCAGATTTCCTTGTAAAATCAGACAAGTGGGATGATTTTAGAAGATGGCTTGAAAGAATTGGTAAAATATATGGAGAGCGGGTTCCTGAGCATAGAAGAATTATACTATCCATAGTATCTGGCGGAAATTGGAATTTAACTACCGTATTGATCGGCTTTGATCAATACGGTAGAACGCCTAATGAATTTGATACTACTTGGGAGAAGGATTACAATACAAAATTTGGTGCAAACGCTTGGAATTATGACCGAACGGCTTTTAGTGAATCAACTGAAATGATTGTTGGTCAACAAGTCCAAAGTCTTGAACTCGTTGAATCAATGCTTCCAAATATGGATTAATTCATTAAGAAAAGAAATAAAAAAGCCCTTCGAAAGTATGGGCTTTTTTTGTTAAATCGTAGTGCTAAGTTTAAATTTAATAGATCATCAATAAGTATTTGATAAGTACCTCATGGATTTGTTTTTTATGACAAAGGTGAAGGCATTAAAGATAATGGCTAAAATGAGAAGGAGGAAGGGGACTCGGTGTAATAAGGTATCAAACCACAGTCATGAGTTCCATGCCTATAGCACCTCCTTGAATCCATTTGATTTTACCCCAAATATGTGGTTCTCGGGAATATGGGGCTAACCCTAGGGTTACGGAGACCAAGGCTATGAATCCCATGTTTTTAGTTAAGATTTTTTTTAATTCACTCATTGTCTTAATTAGATTCAGCAACAGTAATCTTTTTTGAAATAAAAAAATGCTTAGAACTCCCTTTAAAGATTTTAAGTCTACTTGAGTTCCAAATTGGCACGCAACTTTTATTTCGAAAGACAGGTGGTCCCAATCATTGAATACCACTCAAATCAGAGATATATTTTTTATTCTCGACGGTGAAGGACATCTTTAGCATAGACAAACTCAATATTCATGAAATATCTGAAACTTTTCATTTTTCAAATGCTGTATATTTCATTTTCCCAATGCACAATTGGACAAGAATTTGGGAAATTATCTATCACTTTTAATGACTTGACACTCTCTGTAATAGATGCCGATCAATCTGCTGAATTTTATAAAAAGACTCTAAAGCTTGAAGAAATTATCAATAAAACCGAAAATAACCAAATCAGATGGTTGTTTTTGGGATAAGGAAAAGAGCTGCACGTCTTATCTTTTCCTGATGATGAAATTAAAATTACTCGAGCGGTTCATTTGGCATTAACAACATCTGATTTTGATGCATTCATAGAAAGGCTAGATACTATGAAAGTAAATTATTCTGATTGGATAGGAGAAATACCCAATAAAATAAACATTCGAGCCGATGGAATTAAACAGATGTACCTTCAGGACCCAAATGGCTATTGGATTTAAGTAAATAGTGTTGGGCCAAAAAATCGTTAAAATTGGCTATCGATTGTAATTATTCATAATTAATTAGGTCGCTATTTCAGAAGCTCTTGCGAACAAATATTTATGATAAGGTCATCGTTTTATGACTGATTCAATGATGATGTTAAAAAGTATGATTTAGGGCAATTAAATTTTTGGTAATCCAAATCTATCAAAAGGCAATAGACGCTACGATAAACTCAACTTTTTGGCTGTATACTGTCGTATTTAAAGGATAGGAGAACCTGACACCTAAATCAAAATCAACTAATCGAAGGGTCCGGACATCAAAAGTTAGTTCAATGCCTGCCGACTCGTAAACATCTTCAGCGTAAGGTACACTTCCGTTAAATGTAACCGGGCTGAGGGGGGTAAGATCACCGATAGAAGTATTATTTAAAATTACCCTTGAGTGATCATAAAATAAGTTTGCCTTGATTCTTTTGATGAAAAATAAGGGTCCTATGGCTAAATCAGGATAGCAAATAGGGAAGGTATAATTGAGACCCATTCGATTGATTTCATCATGGATGAGTTTGCCATAACCTCGGGGATACCTGAAATTATCTAAAAACTTGTATTGCGCGGTAAAGGGTTCTGAATGATGGTCTATTTCAGCGTAGAAGCTATGGTTTTTAAATATTCCGGGCAAATAAAGCCTACTATTGATTAAAAAAGCATGGGAAGTATTGGGGGTTATTCCCATACTTTTTTGGTAATTTGACTGAAACAAAACGCCCAATCTTGGGTTGATGTGCTGATAAGCTTGTCGCCGGGTAAAACGCATTCGGATATCTAATTCATAGCTAGCAAAGGAACCATCTTTTCCAGTTTCTTCCAGAGCATAGTTTACCCAATGTTGGCGGAAGTTTTGGTTGATCTCAATGAAATTATAAAAATTTCCTACAGTTAAGTTGAAAGGCAATCTTAGGCCTAGACCTACTTTGTTTTCGGTCCAGTTTTGATTTCTTGTTTCTAGATTAGGCGTGATCGCATCATTTTTTTCGGTTTCAAAGTAGACCGGCACATAGCTATTTCTGTTTTCTAGTGCCGTTTCTAGTTTCAAAATAGGATAGTATTTTGCCCATTGTAAGCCGGCAGACCATGAACTATTTTTTTCATTTAAATTGAATCGGTAGGCGCCTATACCAGATAAATTGCTCATCTTGTTGTCTGCGTACACATTAAATATCAGATTGGGACGTTCATAAGCCAATAACCGACTGTGCAGTTGTAATCGATCTGTAGTAGGATAGGATTGCTCTTCATAAGATTGCTCGGAAATATTTTCAAGAATATCATCTTTAAACAGGGGTTCAAAATAATCAACCAATGAATGTTCTGCGCTTTCAAGAGGTTTCCAATTTTCTTTGATCACCGGAGTGGTCTGGATGTCATAACCCATATCCGAATACGCACTATAAGCCAGCATTTTTCCATTTGGGGAAATACTTGGTTGGATAGCACCAAAGAGGGTAGAGGTTACTTGATAAACGCGCTGATCTTGGATTGAAAAGGCATAAATATTATCTATGCCATTGAAGATGCCATCGAAGTAAATATAATTTTGGTGGGATGTTAAATGGGCTATTTTTTCACTCCACCAGGGGGTGATCAGGTGACTTTTTCCTGTGCCAAGATGGATGATTTGAATAGCATTTTTTCCTGATTTCCGTACGATTGTAGCGATCCTTGTTTCATCTATCCAAGTGGGAAACGCATATTGATATTGATCTTCATTATTGATTATTTCATCCAGATGACCGTTTTGAACATTGAGGATATGAAGCTCATACCCTTGATTGGCAGGGGCATGAACTGCGACAATTTTATCCTTACTCTTGTTGATTTCGGGGGCAAAATATCGAGCTTTAAGGGTGAGTTGCTTTTTTAATTGCAGGGTATGATCATATCTAATGAGATTACTATATTCTACATTTCCCCATCTGGGGTCATAGGCTTTTTCGGTCCAAATGAGATAAGATTTATTGATACTTAATTGGGCATTGGAGGGAGTATAAAATCCAGGACACGTGATGCGATTTTCTGTCCCATCTGTTTGTATGCGGTAGAATGTCGGAATTTCATTGAACCCTACCTTCTCAGCGATGAGGGTTTCCGCATCAAGGTAGTTGGGGTGTGCGTAGCTCGTAAAAGTCTTTTTTACCTTATTATTTATCGTTTCTGCCTCTGTAAGTTTAATTTTAGCTGCTTTTTGTGCCCATTCTTTCTTTAATTTTGAAAAGGTAGCTTCATAATATTTAGGGGTGCGCATACCCGTATGTTTTTTTAAGCTTTTACTGAAAGGGTAAAATTTAAGAAAACTTGATTTTACAGCTTCTTGAAGTAGGTTCCCCATGATGCCTTCGCCATAATCTAGATTCAGGGATGCCGTCAGGTGATAACCCATATTATAAATATTGGGAATCAGTTTTTTATAAGATCCTGCACTATTTTTTTCATAATTCAAGGAGTTTCCTGTCAGTAATAGGGCACGATACTGTCCCTCGAAATAGGGCATCCGACCACGTCCTGCATTACTTAAGAGGGTCTCTGTGAAAACCGCATCTCCTTCAAAAAACCAAGGAGGCATAATTAAATGTGCCAAGGAACTCCAAAAATAATCACCAAAAATCATATAGGCGGCGTTGACGATATTTATCCGGGCGTTTTGTAATTGCTGTACATGTCGATATTCGTGGATGGCCAATAGGTCATTCCAGTCAATCGCTCCACCAAAATTATTTTGTGGGGGGTTGGTATAAAATTCTGAACGAAAAGGTCCCACTGCAACAAATGCATTGGGAGTGATGGATTGATTTTGAAGAATGATACTCACTTGTTCTTTTTTCGGACCTAAGGAAAAGTAACTGCTATCACTAAGTTTCTGAATGACATTGGCAATCCGAGCAGCTTGGCTATAAATGCCTTCTTGATAGATGATCTTTGTCGCATCGTTTTCTATGTATTTCCATTGAATAGTGGGTGGATTAAGTCCTATATTGTAGGACTGAGCCATCAATCTATAGGAAAAAATAACAATAGAAAGAGTTAAATGTATTCTTTTCATTAGAACCGATTATTGAGCGTAATACCTACATACTGGTGGGCTTCTGCTTCAAGAGTTTCTTTGGTTTTAATATAATAAGTAGTAATCAAGTCAAATCGGGGCCAACTCAGAGCAAAACCGATACGATTTTGAAAAATCCATGATTTTGCTGTTTCAGTATGTGGACTTTGAGGCCCAATGAAGTTGCCTTCAATGGTGGCATTATATGCGTTATAGATAAATCCAGGAGCATAAAAAAAATAACTTTCTATTATTTTCTTGGTCCGGTTTGAAGAAGAGGGGCTACCTAAATGTCCTCCGAACAAAGTTGTTGAGCCCTGATGTTTTACAAAATTGAATCTTACCAGTAGTTCTTCCGAAAATTGATTGAAAACAGTTCCTACGGATATATTTGACTGGGAATAGAGATCGATAATTTCATTACCTACCAACCTTCGAGTATAAGAAGCATGAAAATTAATCACGGGACTATGGGCGATTTGGTACTTCCAACCGGCGGGTATAGGAATATTTAATACCGTATGCCAGGTAATTTGAAAATCGTCGGTCAGTGTATGAGGCCCCATTAATCCAAGTTCAACACTTATTTTTAAATACTCCTTTTGGTTGATATAAAATTCTCTATTTAAGCTAAGTCCCAAGAGGCCTGCATAAGGGCGATCAAACTCCTTAGGATCATCCCAAGAGACCCTTCTGGGTGTATAAATTCGTTGATGAAGCGATATTGAATGAATGATTTTATGTTTATTGATTTTATGTTTATTGATTTTATGTTTATTGATTTTATGTTTATTGATTTTATGTTTATTGATTTTATTTTTACTGAGCCATCTGTAATCAAGATAAAGACCAGAAGTATAGTACTGATCTCTTTCTAGAGAGGTAAACACATCATTATCAATGGTCAATCTGACTTCTTTGGTGTGCACATTTACGGTGTCTTGCGCTTTCATAAGACAGGGACATAGAAGGAACAGGCAAAACCAAACCAATTTGTACATATAGATCAAAGATAAGCGGGTTTTACTTCTATAAATAACAGCGAAGAGCATCAATTTAACAAAGCGTACATTTTCTTATTGCCAAAAAAGGCACTAGCTTCTCAAAAATGCATGAAACTATACTGTTCTTGGAGGTATGAAGCTATCGCCGATGTATTTATTTAGGGGATTTAAGCCCGTGATTTTTTGGAAAAAAAAGGCTAGATAGATCTATTAATGTCAAATTTTTCAAGATAGTCTGCCACACGTCTCACAAAACCACCACCCAAAGAGCCATCGATGACACGGTGGTCATAGCTATGGGACAAAAACATTTTATGACGGATGCCTATAAAGTCACCTTCGGGAGTTTCGATTACCGCAGGTTTTTTTTGTATGGCACCTATAGCCATAATGGCTACTTGAGGTTGCATGATGATGGGTGTACCCATAACGTTACCAAATGATCCTACATTAGAAACAGTGAACGTACCCCCGTCCAGTTCATCGGTTTTAAGTGCATTAATGCGTGCTCTATGGGCTAGATCATTTACTGCTATGACCAAGGATTTAAGATCTAGTAGTTCCGCATTCTTAATGACAGGCACGATGAGATTTCCTGAAGGAAGTGCCACAGCAACACCAATATTAATATGGCTTTTTTTAATAATTTGATCACCTTGGACTTGAATGTTGATCATAGGGTGATCTTTGATGGCTTTCACTACTGCCTCAATAATGATGGGGGTAAAAGTTAACGATTGATATGAGGTTGCCTTGAATTTTTCTTTGAATTTATTTCTCCAAGAAACAATGGGACTCATGTCTGCTTCGACAAAGGAAGTCACATGTGCAGAAATGGATTTAGATTCAATCATGCGCGAAGCAATTATTTTTCGCATCCGATCCATAGCCATGATTTCATCTTCACCTGAGATTGTCAGGAGTGTATCGTCTATTGGGTTTTCAAGTATTCCATCAACGGAATCTGATTGCAAATTCCTTGTGCTGAGATAGTCCAACACATCTTGCTTGGTCAATCGATCCTCTTTACCTGATCCAGTTATATTTTCAAGTTCGCTGAGATCTATTTGCTCTTGTTTTGCAATATTACGCACCAAGGGAGAATAGAACCGGTTTTTTTTGGGATTTGTCAATAGGGTGTCAGGACTTTTCAGATCCATGGCCTGATCTACATCGACCCCATTTTTTTGCTCCGTGGGTTCAGGTGTTACCGAAGGTCGGATAGTGAGAGGCTCGTCTCCTTCGGTCAAAAGCTCTATGATGGCTATGGGCTTACCGACTTGAATGACATCCCCTTCTTGGGCCAGTATTTCTTTGAGAATTCCGGCGTGAGTGGAGGGAATTTCTGTATCTACTTTGTCAGTAGCAACTTCGAGAACAGACTCATCTTCATCTATAGAATCGCCCACCTTCTTTAACCATGACAAAATAGTACCTTCCATTACACTTTCACCCATTTTGGGCATCGTCATTTCAATAGAAGCCATATTTTAATACATTGGTTAAAGACTAGACAAAGATATAGTATTTTGCTTTTTCACTCCAACATTTAATCGGATCATATTCAAGGCGGCTAAGGCTGACCAATGAACAATGAAGGTGCGGTCTCGTGAAAAATTAAATTTCTTTGCTAGGGTCTTATGCTTGTCTGAATAGGCAATCCAAACGGTGCCTACTGGTTTTTCTACGGTACCACCATCAGGTCCAGCGATACCGGTGATGGCGATGGCAATGTCGGCATTGAGTTCTTTTCTTACTCCTTTTGCCATGGCTTTAGCGACCTCTTCACTAACGGCACCCTGTTGTTTTAGGTCTTCCGTACTTACACCTAATTGTGCTATTTTGACCTCATTTGAATAAGCAATTACGCTCCCCTTAAAATATCTTGAGCTGCCAGGTACGCTCGTAATCATATGGGCTAAATAACCCCCAGTACAGCTTTCTGCAGTTGCCAAAGTCAGGTTATTTTTATTCAGTAATTTGCCAATGACTCCTTCTAATGAATCTGCACCAAATCCATAAACATATTTGGCTATTTTGGGCATAATGGCCATTTGCAGTGTATCAATTTCTTGCTTTAGGGTATTGAGGTCATCACCTGATCCCGTCATTCTAAGCTTGACTTGTCCTTTGGTAGGTAGGTAGGCCAATTTTATATGCTTGGGTAAGTTCACTTCCCAGTCTTCAATTAAGTCTGATAAACTCGATTCAGTGATACCAATGGTTTTGATGATGTGATGGTGCAATACGCCTTTGCTGAACATTTCATGAAGCTTGGGTAGAATACCTTGGGTCATGATGCTTTTCATTTCATAAGGTACTCCCGGCATGGCTACAAAAACGGTATTGTTTTCATAAAACCACATGCCTGGGGCCGTACCTACAGAATTGGTAATTTTTTCACAATTTGTAGGTAAATCAGCTTGTTGGGCATTGAGTGCGGTTACCTCTCTACTTGCCTTAGCGAAGAGTAGAGTAATGTCCCGCAGTACCTCCTCATGATGGACCATACCTACTCCGAAATATTTAGCTAAAAGGGGTTTGGTGAGATCATCTTTGGTAGGGCCAAGACCCCCTGTGATCAATACGATGTCAACTCTTTCGGCCGCTGTTGCGAAGGCATTTAAAATTTGATCTGCATCATCGCCAATGGTCGTTCTTTGGAAAACTTTGATGTTGTATTCATCTAATTTATGACTGATCCAATGCGCATTGGTATCAAGGGTTTGGCCATAAAGGAGTTCATCTCCAATAGAAATTATTTCTGCTGTTGTGGTCATTAGTTTATAATATTTTTCATAGTTATTGATGAAACCATTTTTTGGCTGCGAGAATTCATGTTTATATTTTTAAATTTTTACTAAATCAATATTCATAATTTACCGAACCTTGTGTTCTGGAACTTAGGAAGGCAGTCACCTGCGACATAATACTTTTCTTACCCCTCAATTCTTGTATTTGAGGCTGATTGAGGTTCATGACGATCAGGAGTCTGTCTAATTCTGAATCGGATAAATTGAATTTATTTTTAAGCTCACTGCGTATCGATTCAAGCTCTATCAATTTGGCATAGGTAATGAATTTTTCAGTCTGAATCCTGGCCTCTACAGCTTTTCGCTTTTCTATATTCTCTTTGGTGAAATAACTAAGGGCACCACTAATGGCTACGCCTGGTGCATAAAACTCATTGATCATTGGAGAGAAAGATACTTGAGGGGTTGGACTTGTTCCAGGCTCGGCGAGCCCTGGGATTTTCATGGGCCTGCCTTTATATCTTTTTGGAATACGATAATCAGTATTGGAAAAAACCCAGACAGAACCTAAAATAATATTCATTGGAGCCATGGTACTCGTGATTTGTCGGAGAATCATACTTTGGTCTACAATGACCACGAGAGGTTTGTAACCAATGAAGGTCATTCTTACCGTATCATTTGGAGCGGCTTTAATTATGAAGACTCCGTTATCTGCTGATAAGGAGCCTACTTCCTGGGTAATGTTAACTATGTAGACATAGGGCATGGGCGATTGATTCTCATTCAAAACGACTCCTTGTAACTCTTGACTCGTGACGTCCCATGCCAAAAGTAGACTTAGAATAAGGACTAAAAATTTCACATCGTAAAAATACAGTTTCACAATCAATATATTGGATTCTTAACGAATCTTAACGAGTTAAAATAGGATTTTAATTCACAATAATAAAAATAGTTTAATCGATAATTTATTCAATGATTGAATAAATATGAGGATTCAAATGATGATATTGTGTTGTATTTTAATTTTTTTCATGTTGTAATAATTAACCTATGTTGGAAATTCTTTATGACCATCCAGACTTTGTTGCCATCAATAAGCCCCATGATCTTTTGGTTCATAGAACGGCTATAGCCAAAGATGTCCAAGAATGCGCACTTCAGCTTTTGAGAGATCAATTAGGTCATCCGGTTTATCCTGTCCATAGGTTAGACCGTAAGACGGGAGGTGTTTTACTTTTTGGAAAGTCACGTCAGGCATTGACCCTAATATCCAATCAATTTCAGTCTCGGTCGGTTCAAAAGTCGTATTTGGCTATAGTGAGAGGCTTTACAGATCCCAAAGGCACCATTGATTATCCCTTGAAAAATGATTCTGGTAAAACTCAAAAGGCCATCACTCATTATTGGACCCTAGCCAAAACAGAATTAAATTTTCCATCGGCTCATCATTCGACCAGCAGGTATTCGCTGGTAGGCTTACTCCCCTTTACAGGAAGAATGCATCAACTTAGGAAGCATATGGCGCACATACTACATCCAATTGTCGCAGATAGACCTTATGGCTGTAATAAGCAAAATAATATGTTTAAGGAAAAGTTTACTATGATGACGATGCTACTGCATGCCTTAAAATTAACTTTTGAATGGGAGGGAGCCACGATTGAGATTCACGCAAATCCGCAAGCAGAATTTAAGCGCATGTTGACTTTTTTAAAATTAACTGTTAATTCGTTTAATCTCTGTGATATTTGAGGACATTTGAAAGAAACAAAAAAAAGCCCTTACTCAAAATATAAGGGCTTTTTTTACGGTAATTATGATATTACATCATTCCAGGCATTCCACCAGGCATTCCACCAGGCATTCCACCGCCGGGCATTCCACCACCTGCGCCTTCAGCTTCAGGCTGATCAGCCACAATAGCTTCTGTAGTCAGCAATAATCCAGCAATTGATGCTGCATTCTCCAAGGCCAGTCTTGTGACCTTAGTTGGATCAATAATACCTGCTTTGAACATCTTTTCGTAGACATCCTTAAAGGCATTGTAACCAAAATCTCCTTTACCAGCTCTTACTGCGTTCACTACTACGGAAGATTCTCCACCTGCGTTGGCAACGATCGTTCTTAGCGGAGCTTCAATAGCTGCTCTGATGATCGCGACACCGGTATTTTGATCTTCATTTTCTAGATTTAAATCACTAATGGCTTCAATGGCCCTAATGAAGGCAACACCTCCACCAGAAACGATTCCTTCTTGAACGGCCGCTCTCGTAGCATGCAGTGCATCGTCAACCAAATCTTTCTTTTCTTTCATCTCTACTTCAGTAGCCGCACCAATATAGAGAATGGCAACTCCACCAGAAAGTTTGGCAAGTCGTTCTTGAAGCTTTTCTTTATCGTAATCAGAAGTTGTATTTTCAATTTGCTGTTTGATCTGATTGACTCTAGCTTCGATATCCTCTGCTTTTCCAGCACCATTGATGATGGTTGTGTTGTCCTTATCGATAATCATTTTGTCTGCAGTACCCAAGTAGTCTAGCGTAACATTTTCAAGCTTATAACCTCTTTCTTCAGAAATAAGAGTGCCTCCTGTAAGAATAGCGATGTCTTCCAACATAGCTTTTCTTCTGTCACCAAACCCAGGCGCTTTGACTGCAGCTACTTTTAATGAACCTCTTATCTTATTAACGACAAGTGTTGCTAACGCTTCACCGTCGATATCTTCTGCAATAATCATCAATGGCTTACCTGTCTGAGCGGTTGCCTCTAATACAGGTAGCAATTCTTTCATATTTGAAATCTTTTTGTCGTAGATTAATATGTAAGGTGTTTCAAGAGAAGCCTCCATTTTTTCAGTATCTGTAACAAAATAAGGAGAAAGATAGCCTCTATCAAATTGCATACCTTCTACGGTCTTCACTTCAGTTTCTGTACCCTTAGCTTCCTCGACAGTGATGACACCATCTTTTCCTACTTTATCCATAGCTGCTGAAATCATCTTGCCTACTGCAGGATCATTGTTAGCAGATACAGAAGCCACTTGTGTAATTTCGTCACTCGTAGCGATAGTTTTAGATTGTTTTTTAAGATCGGCGATGACTGCAGCTACTGCTTTGTCTATACCACGTCTTAAGTCCATAGGATTTGCTCCCGCGGCTACGTTCTTAATGCCATGACCGTATATGGCCTGTGCAAGTACTGTGGCCGTTGTAGTCCCATCACCTGCACTATCAGCAGTCTTAGAGGCTACCTCTTTTACCAACTGTGCACCCATATTTTCTACCGCATCACTAAGTTCTATTTCCTTTGCCACCGAGACACCATCTTTGGTGATGCTTGGTGCACCAAATTTTTTGTCAAGGATGACGTTTCTCCCCTTAGGTCCTAAGGTTACTTTTACTGCGTCAGCTAATTTATTAACGCCTATTTTTATTTTGTCTCGAGCTTCGCTATCAAAAAAGATATCTTTTGCCATGATTATATATTTTTAAATTTGTTAAAAAAATGATTTTGATTAGATGGTTCCAAACACGTCGGAATTTTTCATAATTAAATATTCGATCCCACCAATGGTGATTTCTGTTCCCGAGTACTTGCCATACAATACGCGGTCTCCCACTTTCAATGTCACGGGCTTTTCGTCCGTACCTTGACCTACGGCTACAACCGTTCCTTCTTGAGGTTTTTCCTTTGCAGTATCAGGAATAATGATACCTGATGCTGTTTTTTCTTCAGCAGCAGCTGCTTCAACGAGGATTCTATCTTCGTTTGGTATGA
>Ga0206125_10000294_pt1 | contig 66443 bp, 63 predicted proteins | sample Helgoland_Spring_4_FD_148598 | JGI IMG/M metagenome (GOLD analysis project Ga0206125, IMG submission 148598) | Pelagic subsurface seawater microbial communities from Kabeltonne, Helgoland, North Sea - Helgoland_Spring_Bloom_20160331_1 | ecosystem: Environmental > Aquatic > Marine > Epipelagic ...
GTTTGACGTTGTGCTGATCTGCCTGGGCAGTCAGGCTTAGTGCCAGTGAGAATAGGATAATTAAATATTTCATGGTCTGTTCCTCCTTAGTGAGGCTCTTGTGGGGTGAGGCTCTTGGTTTAGCTGAGGCTCTTGGTTTAGCTGAGGCTCTTAATAATAGATGAGCCTCCTAAGTTTAGCGGCTCTTCAATGTATATGCGCTGCAGGCAGCCTCAGATACTTATTTGCTGAGATGGTAAACCGCAGTTTCAGCAAACAGGTTGGGCCACAGATTTTTGAGTTGTCGATCGGGGAAATGTTCACCAATAAACTGTTTACGCAGCACATTGATATTTCGCTCACGACAAAGGGCTTCGAAATCACTGTAGGTAAAGAAGTGAATATTCGGTGTGTCATACCACTGATAGGAGAGCTGCTTTGTGACCGGCATACGGCCGTGCAGGGTTAGATAGGCGCGCGCCCGCCAATGGCCAAAGTTAGGGAATGTAATCACGCACTGACTGCCAATTCGCAACATTTCATCGAGCACTAGATGGGGGTAGCGCATGGCTTGCAGTGCCTGAGTCATAATCACCGTATCAAAGCTGTTGTCGGGAAAGTTCGTCAGACTTTTATTGAGATCTTGCTCAATAACATTGACGCCTTTTTCGACACATTGGTTGATCGACTCCGGGTCTATCTCTAATCCATAGCCACTGATATTTAATTCATCTGTCAGTGACGCCAGCAGGCTGCCATCACCGCAACCGAGATCGAGAACCCGGGAATTAGTTTTTATCCAGCTGTTAATAAAACTGATATCTTGGTTCATCGGGTTAGGCCCTCCAGCTGATCGGCAATTCCGCTCAGATAGTTACCAAGCACTTTTTCATAGCGGGCGTTGGGTAGCAGGAAAGCGTCGTGACCGAGGTCAGATTTAATTTCAGCGTAGGAGACATTTTTGCCGGCGCCAATCAAGGCATCGGTAATTTCCCGCGAACGCTGGGGTGAAAAGCGCCAGTCGCTGCTAAAAGAAACCACCAAAAATTTACATGTTGCATGACTAAAGGCATCGACCGCATTGTTTTGATACTCGCGCGAGAGATCAAAATAGTCGAGCATCTTGGTAATCAAAATATACGCGTTGGCATCAAAATCACTGGAAAACTTGTCGCCCTGATAGTTAAGATAGCTTTCAATCTGAAATTCGATAGGTGCGGCCTCACCCTGAGAGAAAGTCCCAGAGCGGAGTTCACGACCAAATTTCTGGCCCATTAACTCATCCGATAAATAAGTGACATGGCCGATCATTCGCGCCAGAGCAAGACCGTGCTTGGGCAGGGTATTGTTCTCTATGTAATGGCCTTCGTGAAAGTCAGGATCAGATTTAATCGCGCGACGAGCTATCTCATTAAAGGCGATATTCTGTGCTGATAGCTTCATCGATGAGGCGATAACAATACTGTTGGCCAGTTTGTCTGGATATTCCAGGGCCCAGCGCATAGCCTGCATGCCGCCGAGGCTGCCGCCAATCACTGCCGCCCAGCATTCTATCCCCAGATGCTCCATCAGCAGCTTCTGCGACTCAACCCAGTCTCTGGCGCGCAGGGAGGGAAAATCGGCACCCCAGACTTTACCCGTTTCCGGGTTAATTGATGTCGGGCCGGTACTGCCAAAACAGCTGCCAATATTATTTAGCGAGACAATAAAGAAGCGCTCGGTATCCATTGGCTTACCGGGACCTATATGGTTATCCCACCAGCCGGGCTTGTCGTCGCCTTCATAGTAGCCAGCCGCATGATGACTTCCGCTCAGCGCATGACAGACTAAAATGGCATTGCTGTTGTCAGCGTTCAGTGTGCCATAAGTCTCAACCATCAACTCATGGCTTGGCAGCACAACGCCGCAGGCCAGTGTGAGTGGTTTATCGATAAGAACTTTTTCTGCTGACACTGTGCCGACAGAGTTTTGTCTACTATCTAATGACATGAATATGCAATCCTGAATCCAGTCGTTGAGTCTAAGAGGCTGGTTGGTTTAATGCAATTGAATGGAAGTTATTTTTTATCCAATAAGGCCTGATGATTCAGGCCTGACTGTCACCTGTTGGGGTCATAATTAAGACGCACTGACAACGGTCAAATCACCAGTGACTGAATAAACCCACCGATAACCGGCATCACCTTATTACGGATAACGATCAGGCTGATAATCGCCACCATCGGTGAAAAATCCATCATGCCCATGGGTGGAATAAATTTTCGGAAAGGGCGCAGGTAGGGCTCTACAATCTGTGCGACCAGCCGCACTGTGGGGTGGCCGGTAGTACCAACCCAGCTGGATATGGCGAGAATAAAAATGCCCCAGAAATAAACTTCAATCAGAATAAACAGCAGGTTGTAGCCCGCGACAGGAATATAGGAAAGGATGCTCAACAGTGGGACGCCGGTGCTGAGTCCGACAATTAAGTAGAGCGACCACTGCACGACAATTGCCGCAATCAGAGCGGCGATATTGAGAGAGCCTACTGAGGGAAACAGTTTGCTTAGGGGGTCAACCACAGGTGCGCAAATCTTAAAGATGGTCTGGGAAATGGGATTGTAGAAATCAGCTTGCACCAGTTGCAAAAGCAGGCGAATCAGCAGTAAAAAGCTGAAAATTTGCACTACCAGACCGAGAATATCACCAAAAGCATTCATGTTTTTTCCTTGGGTTACCTGTTCTTTATATTAAGTTTGTCGGTTACTGCCTGCCATTTAGCAGTTGGAAAATTCTTTCGACATTTCCTCTGCGCGACTGAGCGCGGCCTGCATGGCTTGACGGAAGCTATCTTCGATACCGCCCGCCTTAAAGGCTTCAATCGCCGCATGGGTGGTGCCGCCCGGTGATGTTACCTGTTGGCGCAACTGCGTGGTATTGAGGCTTCCAGTGCTGGCCATCTTGGCTGCACCCAGAGCGGTTTGAATGGTCAGTTGTCTGGCGGTGTGCTCGGATAGCCCCAGCTCTTCACCGACTTTTTGCATCACTTCCATGACCAAAAAATAATAGGCGGGCCCGCTGCCGGACACGGCTGTTACCGCATCTATCTGTGCCTCGCTATCGACCCAGCAGGCGATTCCCACGGCATTGAAAATGGTCTCGATGTCCTCTTTCTGCTGGCTGTTAATAAGTGGATTGGCAAATAATCCGGTGGCCCCGGTGCGAACCATAGCCGGGGTGTTGGGCATGGCGCGAACAATCGCTTGGCTATCACCGAGCCAGCTTTGCAAATCTGCAATCTGAATACCGGCGGCAATTGAGACTACCGCAGAGGTACTGCTTAAAGAGGGCGCCAGATCAGAGACCACTGGGCCCATCACCTGAGGTTTTACTGCCAGGATAACAATATCGGCACCGGCAACTGCGGCGTGATTATCTGAGGTTGCTTCAATCCCATAGGTTGTTTGAATATTGGCGCGCGCCTGCTCACCGGGATCGCTGACGCGAATCTGCGATGCGGAAAATCCGTTGGCGAGCATGCCGCCGATAATGCAGGAGGCCATATTGCCGCCGCCAATAAATGCGATATTAGTCATTCCTGTTGCTCTCCTTTAGAGACTTCTTTGGGTCTCGTTTGCCAAAAATATCAGTGCCAACTCTAACCATGGTTGAGCCCTGTGAAATAGCTGCTTCCAGATCGTTGGACATCCCCATGGAGAGGGTATCCAGTTTTTCTGAATTGTCCAGAGACCGATTGATTTGATCGCGCAATTGATACAGTGCATTAAAAGCGATCTTTTGTTTTTCAACGGTCGGCTGCGCTTGGGGAATGGCCATCAACCCGCGCAGACGCAGATGGGGGAGTTTGATGATCTCCAGGGCGGCCGACAAGACTTGATCAGGGCTAAAGCCAGACTTGCTTGCTTCATCGTCAATATTAACTTGCAGGCAGATATTCAGTGGGCCCAGTTCTGCAGGGCGTTGATCGCTGAGGCGCTGAGCGATTTTCAGGCGATCAACACTGTGCACCCAATTAAAATTTTCTGCCACAACACGGCTTTTATTCGATTGCAGGGGGCCAATAAAATGCCAGTGGAGCTTTTCTCTGCCTAACTCTTCAGTCAATAGCGCAATTTTTTCCAGCGCTTCCTGAACATAGTTTTCACCAAAGTTGCTCATCCCAGCATCTATCGCACAGCGGATATCCTCTGCACTGCGGGTCTTACTCACCGCCAGCAAAAGAATTTCGTCGGGGTTGCGACCAGCATCGCGAGCGGCCTGTTCTAGGCGGTGGGAGACGGCACTAATGTTATTTTCAATCTTTGGCATATACTTATCAGATCATTAGGAGTTTTACGCAGCTTCGCACGCCGACTTACACGACGACAAGGGATAAGCGAGATATAGCATGGATATAACGGAATTATTGGCTTTCAGTGCCAAAGAGGGCGCATCAGATTTACACATTTCCGCGGGTCTTCCCCCGATTATTAGAATTGATGGTGATGTGCGGCGGATAAACCTGCCGCCCATGGAACATCGTCAGGTCCACAGTTTGATCTACGAAATAATGAATGACAAGCAGAGAAGGGACTTTGAAGAGTTTCTGGAAACCGACTTTTCTTTTGACGTTCCCGGTATTGCCCGCTTTCGAGTCAATGTATTCAATCAAAACCGCGGTGCGGCGGCAGTCTTTCGTACCATTCCATCACAGGTGTTAACCCTTGAGCAGTTGGGCATGGGGGATATTTTCAAAAAGCTCTCGCTGATGCCTCGCGGTTTAGTGCTGGTAACTGGGCCAACCGGTTCGGGTAAATCGACAACCCTTGCGGCGATGGTCGATTACGTTAATGAAAATCGCTACGACCATATTCTGACCATTGAAGACCCGATAGAATTTGTCCATCAGAGTAAGAAATGTCTGATTAACCAGCGTGAAGTGCATCGTGATACCCATGGCTTTAGTGAAGCGTTGCGCTCGGCGCTTCGTGAAGACCCCGATGTTGTCTTGGTTGGTGAGCTGCGTGATCTAGAGACCATTCGTCTGGCACTGACCGCCGCAGAAACCGGCCATTTGGTTTTTGGCACATTGCACACTACCTCGGCAGCCAAGACCATTGACCGGGTTGTTGATGTTTTCCCCGGGGGTGAGAAACCGATGATTCGCTCGATGCTCTCAGAGTCACTGCAGGCAGTTATCTCGCAAACGCTGTTAAAGAAAATTGGTGGCGGGCGAGTCGCGGCTCATGAAATTATGATCGGTACTCCAGCGATTCGGAATCTGATTCGCGAAGATAAAGTTGCACAGATGTACTCTGCGATTCAGACCGGCGGGGCGCTGGGGATGCAAACCCTGGATCAATGTTTGCACAATCTGGTGGATAAGCGTCTGATCAGTCCGGATGTGGCCCGCGAAAAAGCCAAAATGCCGGATAGCTTTTAATTGCCAAGGTTTAATTAACAGCATTATTAAAAAATTGTAGCAACAGAATTGTTTTTAAGGAGAAAAGCGATGTTGGACCAGACCCTCGAAAAGCTGGTGAGATATATGGCCGAGAAAAAGGCTTCTGATCTATTTATTACTGTGGATCTACCACCCTGTTTAAAGGTTAATGGCGCAGTGATGCCGATTACCAAAAACAAACTCACTCAGTCTGAGTGCGAGGCGCTGGTGTTGGGCACTATGAGCGAAGAGCAGTGCCGAGAATTTAAACAGCACAAAGAGCTTAATTATGCCCTGGTCAGCGAAAACGCCGGACGCTTTCGCGCCAGTGCTTTTTATCAGCGCGGCGAAATTGGCATGGTACTGCGGCGAATCGAGACAGTGATTCCAACGCCGGAATCACTGTTGCTGCCACCGATTCTAAAAGAGCTGGTAATGAATAAGCGCGGCATTGTGATTTTTGTTGGTGCCACCGGCACAGGTAAGTCGACATCCCTCGCCGCATTAATTGGCCACCGCAATACAAACAGCCGCGGTCATATCGTCTCTATTGAAGACCCGATTGAATTTGTGCACGAGCATAAGGGATGCATTATTACCCAGCGTGAAGTGGGCGTGGATACAGAGTCTTTCGATGTGGCTCTGAAGAATACCCTGCGTCAGGCGCCCGATGTTATTTTGATCGGTGAAATTCGCACCCCAGAAACCATGCAGCATGCAATTACCTTTGCCGAGACCGGTCATCTGGTTCTGGCAACGCTGCATGCCAATAATGCTAATCAGGCGCTCGATCGTATTGCTCACTTTTTTCCGGCGGAACGTCACGGTCAGCTGTGGATGGATCTGTCGCTCAATTTGCGCGGAATTGTGGCCCAGCAACTGGTGCCGACCAAAGAGGGTAAAGGTCGCCGCGCGGCAATTGAAATAATGCTCAATACACCGCTGGTGGCAGATACCATTCGCAAAGGTGAGGTGCATAAGCTGAAAGAAATTATGACCAATTCAACCGAGCACGGTATGCAGACCTTTGATCAGGCGCTCTATCAACTCTATATCGAAGATCAGATCAGCTATGAAAATGCTATCGCCCACGCTGATTCGAAAAATGATCTGCGGCTGATGATAAAAATGCAGTCAGATACTCATATCAATGAGCTTGGCGCGGCGGCGGATGACCTGACCATTGAGGAAGATCAGTCGGATAAATTGCGTTGGTAGCTCTTTTTAGGTGTTCTTCTTAGGGGCTCTTTATTAGGTGTTCTTTTTAATCGTTCTTTGGGCCGTTAAGGTGCTGAGCCAATATCTGGGCAGTCCAGCCAGCTCTGCAAAATCAGAGATGCGGCGATATGATCAATTTTTGTCAGATCCTGAGTGCCCTGTTCGCGGCCGAGAATTTTTGCCTCGCGGCTAGTCAGTCGTTCATCGACCATTTCTACTTCAACGGCAAAACGCCCCTGCAAGCGACGGGCAAATTTACGCGCCCGAGTGGAGAGTTCACTTTCACTGTCATCCATATTTAAAGGCAGTCCGACCACCACTAAATCCGGCTTCCACTCGCTTAATAATGTCTCTACTTTAACCCAGTCGGGAATGCCATCAACTGCTTTGAGAATGGTTAAGCCAGTGGCGGAACAGGTCAGAGTTTGCCCATTGGCAACGCCGATCTGCTTTAAACCGTAGTCGAACCCGAGCAGGCTCTTTGGCTTCTTTTTATCAGGCATGCCCAGCCTCATGGGAGAGCATACGCAAATCCAAACCTATGCTGAAGGCTGCCGCTGAGGCGCGTTCGGCACAGTTGGTATTAAAGATAATATCAGCTTCTGCGGGAATGGTAAGCCAGCTATTTTCGGTCAGTTCTTCTTCCAACTGACCGGCATCCCAACCGGTATAGCCAAGAGTAATTAAGGCATCTTTCGGGCCGACGCCAAGAGCAATGTCGGAGAGAATATCTTTCGAAGCGGTCAAGCTGACCTGATCTGAAATCGACATTGTCGACTCCCACTGCTGATCGCAACTTGGGTGAAGAATAAAGCCGCGTTCGCGCTGAACCGGGCCACCATCGAAGAGCAGAGAGCGGGCAAATTCATCCTGATACTCGACATCCAGTTGCTCAAAGATGGCTTTGACCGGGACATCCAATTGATGATTGATAATCAGACCCATGGCTCCATCGGCATTGTGTTCGCAGATATAGATCACTGAGTCAGCAAAATTGGGGTCAGTAAGGCCGGGCATAGCTAACAAAAAGTGATTTTTAAGGCTGCTGATTTTTTTTGGTTTAGAAGATTCCATAGATATCAATATGGGGTTTTACGGTGACAAACTCAAGCGGTGAATAGCATTAGTTTGTGGTTAACACATTATTAGATTGATATTGCCAGGTGCGAATAATATGAATTTCGTCGCGATTGCGAAGTTCTGGAGGAAAGGGTTCATAGGGTGATGCCAGCTGCACAGAGCGAACGGCGGCCTGATCAAGCAGTCGCGATCCAGAGGTTTTCGAGACTTCGATATGTTTGATATTGCCGTTGGCAAGGAGTGCTACCACCAGCTGCACATGGCCATAAATGCGTCGCGTGCGAGCCTCTTTGGGATAATTAACATTGCCGACCTGCTCTATACGCTTTTCAAAATAGTGCATGTAGGCAGCTTCATCAGCGGATTTTGCCGATGCCGAGGTCAATCGCAGTACCCGCGGCAATTTGCTGTAAGCGCGCTGCAGACGATCGAGCTCAGCGCGGATAGCGCCGATATCGCTATCGGCTAGCTGCACCTGCTGTGAGGTTAAGTCATCGGCCTGATTATCATTGGTCTGAGGGTTAGGCGTATCGCCGGCGCTGGCCAAGATAGTTTGCGCCTGAGATTCGCTGCGGTCTTGCTGTGGCGTGGGCATCTGCCCCTGATCGCGGCCCTCGAAGGGTGATAGCTGATCGGTTGTTGGCTGAACTGCCTGCGCTTGATCGCCACTGCCAAGCTGATTGGCCTGGGCTAAAAAATCGGCACTGTCCGGAGCCTCTTCACTTTTGTAATAGGCCAGTGTGACCTCCATGGACAGACTCGGCGCAGATCCCGAGGGCAGCGTAAAGCTGACACCAATCAATAGGATTAAATGAAAGATAAGCGCCGCCGAAAACGTCTTGCGCAGACGTTCATCGCTTGTATTCCAAGAGCTTTCGATCAAATTTTCCACGACCACCCCGCTTTGTCCGTTGGCGCTGTTTATTGCGCCAGTCTGACCTGAATAGCGGCGATCAGCTGATCGCCAATTTGAGTGTTTTCAGCATTATCAATTTCACGAATGCAGGTTGGGCTGGTGACATTTATCTCCGTTAGATAGTCACCGATAACATCCAAGCCGACAAAAATCAGGCCACGCTCTTTCAATGTTGGAGCAACTTGCTGAGCAATCCATTGATCGCGCTCACTGAGAGGTTGGACAACCCCGCGACCGCCAGCGGCGAGGTTACCTCTAAAATCACTGCCAGTTGGGATGCGCGCCAGACAGAAGGGAATCACCTTGCCGTCGACAACCAGAATTCGTTTATCGCCGAGGGTAATTTCCGGCAGATACTTCTGCGCCATAATAGTCTGTTGGCCATAGTTGGTCAGCGTCTCAAGAATAACATTGAGATTTTGATCACCTTCGCTAACTCGAAAAATAGATGTACCACCCATGCCGTCCAGAGGTTTGTAAACCACGTCCCCATGCTCGGCTAAAAACATTTTTAGTCGTTCCTGATCACGACTGACCAAGAGCGGCGGCGTGCACTGAGGAAATTGGGTGGCAAATACTTTTTCATTGCAGTCACGCAGGCTCTGGGGTTTATTGACCACCAGTGAACCCCGCTGTTCAGCCGCTTCGAGAATATACGTGGAGTAGATAAACTCACTGTCAAAGGGGGGATCTTTGCGCATTAGCAGCACGTCCATTTCCTCCAGCGCAGCATCGCGACTTTCGCCCAGCTCAAACCACTGATTCGGGTTGTCAAAAACACGCAGTGGTGTCAGTTTTGCCTTGGGTTCGCCATTCTCTAAAAAGAGATCTTGCTGGGTCATATAAAACAGCTCGAAGCCCTCTTTTTGGGCGGCGAGGAGGATTGCTAGACTGGAATCTTTTTTAAAAGAGATCAATTGAATCGGGTCCATAATGACCCCAAGAGTAGTGCTCATAAAATGACGACCTTGTGCTGAGTTTTGCGCTATAACTAAGTGTGGCGATAGCGATGCATATGCCACAAAAAAAACTGTGACCTATAAATCAATTTTATTATTAAATTTAGAGGCTTGTGGATTATATATTACAAGTGTGTTTAAAATTCCATATCTTAAGTGACATTGACGGCGCTTAGGGCGTTAAGTGGTTTTACAGTGGTGATAAAATGGATGTTCAGGGCCTTAAAGTGCTGGTTATTGATGACAGCAACACAATTAGACGTACGGCAGAAACGTTGCTCGCAAAAGCGGGCTGTACCGTTTCTACCGCTTCAGACGGTTTTGACTCTCTTGCCAAAATTGTCGATATCAATCCCGACATAATTTTCGTCGACATCATGATGCCGCGTCTCGACGGCTATCAAACTTGTGCGCTAATAAAAAATAATCCCGATTTCAAATCGACACCGGTAATTATGCTTTCAAGCAAAGATGGTCTTTTCGACAAGGCCAAGGGCCGCATTGTGGGCGCTGACGACTATCTGACTAAACCCTTTGGTCGGACAGAGCTACTCGATGTGTTGGACAAATATATTCAAAACTAAAAAGGACTTAGAGGTTTGATCATGGCAAAAATATTGATTGTGGATGACTCCCCGACAGAAACGTACAAATTAACCAACATTCTTGAACGCAATGGATTTTCCGTTCTCTCTGCTGACTCCGGTGAGCAGGGTGTTAGTTTGGCCAAAGACGAGCAGCCGGATGTGGTGCTGATGGACATAGTTATGCCGGGGCTGAATGGTTTTCAGGCCACTCGCCAATTGAGTCGAAGTAAAGAGACTAAGCATATCCCAGTCATTATTGTTACCGCGAAAAACCAGCAGGCTGATCAGGTCTGGGGCGAGCGCCAGGGAGCTAAAGCTTATCTGGTGAAGCCGATTGACGAAAAGCAGTTAGTGTCGGCAATCAGCGCTGTACTGAACTAGGGGTTAAGCCTGTGGCCAAGGATATATTTTCATTAATAAGTAGCGTGGTCAGTCGTTTTGGCCAGGCCAGCTACGGCCTGCCCGCACAGAAAGAAATTGTTGAGACCCGCAAGTTGGTTGGGTTCTCAGTACTGGGTAACGACTATGTTATGCCACTAAATGAGCTTAGCGAAGTGTTGGATGTTCCCGAATGCACCAAGTTGCCAAGAGTTAAATCCTGGGTTCGCGGATTGGCAAATGTCCGTGGAAGACTGCTGCCGATTATCGATCTAGCGGGATTTCTCGGCGGTTCGCAGGCCGCTTCGGTTAGGGATAGGCGTGTGCTAGTACTTGATACACAGGGCATTTATGTTGGGCTTATTGTCGACGCTGTACAGGGCATCAAATCTCTGGCGATAGATGAGTATAAGGAGTGCCGCAATAACGGGCCTCTGGTTCATTTTGTCGACGGCAGTTTTAGTGAAGACAATAAAGAGTTACCGCTTTTTTGCGCCCATAAGCTGATTGAGGACAGTCAGTTTATGAGTGTTTCGGTCTAGAGGATTTGCTTGCCGCAACACTCTATGAACAGGGAATAACGGAATCAATTTGGAGGATTATATGAAAGAGAGTACCGGAAAAGGATCATCGTTCCGCAGGTTAATTATTGTCTTGGGCTTTGCCTGCATAATGGTTGGAGCCTACAGCGCCATAGAGGTTAGCAGTCAGGTCAAAAACGATCAGAGCAATGTTCAAAGTATTGCAAACTTAAGGGTCAATGCTTTGCGAATTACCCAGTTGGCGGAAGATGCCAGCGCCGCTAATGACGAAGCTTTTGACTCGCTAAGTAATCTTAACAGTCAGATGACACAGTCTTGGCGGCGACTACAAAAACGCCTCTATGATCAGGGTGAGATTTCGCGGTCACAGGTGCAGTCAGTGGCGGATAGCTGGAGCGCAGTAAGTGACAAGTTGAAGCTGTTGGGTGACAACCGGGAAACAGTGCTGTTTGTCTCGAGAGTTGCCAGCGAGCTCAACTCAAAATTACCTCAGGTGCAGGACAATTCCGGACAAGTGGTCGACGTGCTGATTACCCAATCGGCACCAGCCGGACAGATTGCAATTGCCCAAGAGCAGTTGTGGCTTGTTGAGCGAATCGGTCGAAACATTGACAAGATGATCTCCGGAAGTGGTGATGCCAATGTGGCTGCGGACCAGTTTAAAAGTGATTCAAATGTCTTTCGCGACACATTAGATTCGATGAAAAACGGTAACTTTATTCTCGGCATCACCAAGGTTACCGATAAGGAGGCCATCGCCAGTATTGACCAAATTCAGGAATCCTTTGATGTGGTTGCCAATGATATCGACCGCATCTATGAATCCGCAGACGATCTATCAATTGCGCGCATGTCTGCCGCCGCACTATTGGGTGATGTGCCGGCCCTGCTGACTAAGTTTGATGCCTTGGACAATACCGTAGTCGATCTGAATACCTCAGAAAAACGCATTTTTAATAACTTCACAACCTTGATGGCAGTGGCGGGATTTTTTGCCGCATTGGTTATGTTGGGATTTATTAACTTCAGAGCGACACGACGCAACCTGCTGGAATCTGAGCAGATAAAAGATAAAAACCAACAGGCTATTTTACGCCTGCTCGACGATATTTCTGATCTGGCGGATGGTGACTTAACCGTAGAAGCGACAGTGACCGAAGACTTTACCGGTACCATTGCCGACTCGATTAACTTTGCAATTGGCGAGCTGAGAAGTTTGGTTGAAAACGTTGCCAGCTCATCGGCCAAGGTGACAGGTTCAGCGGATGCAACTCGGGCGACATCATTGCAGCTAGCAGAGAGTGCCGAGCATCAGGCTCAGGAGATTGCTGGCGCATCAGCAGCGATTAATGAAATGGCCATCACCATTGACCAGGTATCTTCCAACTCTGCCGAGTCGGCAGCGGTGGCAGAGCGCTCTGTATCCATTGCAAAAAATGGTGCGTTGCTAGTGCGCAATACCATCGACGGTATGGACACAATTCGCGAGCAAATTCAGGACACAGCAAAGCGAATCAAACGTCTAGGTGAGAGCTCTCAGGAAATTGGCGACATAGTCTCGCTAATTAATGAAATTGCCGATCAGACCAATATTCTCGCATTGAATGCGGCCATTCAGGCAGCCATGGCCGGTGAAGCCGGTCGCGGATTTGCGGTTGTTGCGGATGAGGTTCAGCGACTTGCGGAGCGCTCAGCGACAGCGACCAAGCAAATTGCCGGACTGGTAAAAACTATTCAGACCGATACAAACGAAGCGGTTAGTTCGATGGAACAGACAACCGCTGAGGTGGTTAAAGGTGCCGAACTGGCCAACAGTGCAGGTACAGCGCTGGAAGAAATTGAAAGCGTATCCACCAACCTGGCAGAGTTGATTCAAGATATTTCCGAGGCGGCAAAACATCAGGCCACCACGTCAGCGCATATTTCCAACACGATGAATGTTATTCAGGAAATTACCTCACAAACCCTTTCCGGAACCAACGACACAGCGAACTCGATTGGTGAGTTGGCCGGCATGGCCGTTGAGATGAAAGACTCGGTCAGTGGCTTTATTCTCCCTGAAAAAAATGCCGATGAGGGCCTCGCTGAAGGAGAAGAAGTCATGGCTATAGACGAGTTGGATGATGGCTCGCTGGGGGAGCTATTCGCGGTGGCAGATGAGCCAGATAACCAAGACAGCGAAGCGGATGACTTTGTTTTTTCAAATAGTAGCGAGAAGCTTAATTTGGACTTTTCATCATCCGTTAATGCTCAACCTGAGTCTGAAATAAATGAACAAATAGGTTCTGAAATAGAGGCTGGCATAGACCGAGAGCTCGATGAAGAACTGGAGATAGATGAGGGTGAAGAGATTGAGCACCTAGAAGAATTTGAGGCAGAGATTGAAGCCATGCTGTCCGAGGATGATGACGAAAAGCGCAATTAGATAATCGACGAGCATAGGTTTTATCCGTGGCTAACAGAATGGAGAATGTAATCGATCCGAATAGCGATTTTGGGTACTTCGATGTCTGGAAAGCGACGATCGAAGAGCGCACTGGCGTGCAAATCACTCCGGATCGTGAAAGAGCGCTGGCCCTCTTGCTAGATCGCAGAATGAAAGAGCTGGATTCTCAAGATATTGATCAGTATATGAATGATGCTTTAGATGTGGCCAAAGGTGCGCAGGAGTGGAGTGGTCTTATCGACAGTCTGCTGGTCAAGGAAACCAGTTTCTTTCGCCATCGACCATCGATGGAATATGTGCATTCCTGGGTAAGAAATGCGATAAGAGAGAAAACTTTAAGCGAACCCCTGTGGATATGGAGTCTGGGGTGCTCAACCGGTGAAGAGGCTTATTCACTGGCGATAACCGTCGAACAAGCAATGCAGGCCGAGGGCCACGAGCCGCGCTATGGGATTATCGGTACTGATATAAGCCGCGAGGCAATTTTGCAGGCGCGCCGCGGCATCTATCGTGAAAGTAAAATGGCCATGGTTGATGACGCGGTAAACAGCGCTTATTTCGATCCGATTGGCAAAGGATTGTGGCGCGTAAAGGCGGATTTGCGTCGCCGGGTATGTTTTTTAACGAGCAACATACTGACGGATGGATCGCCTCTGATAAGACGAAAAATGCATTTGATCTACTGTCAGAATATGTTGGTTTATTTTCGTCGCTGGAAGCGCCGCGAGATTATTAGTCAATTGAGCAAGAATTTGGATAATAAGGGCTGTCTGATGCTGGGGTTGGGCGAATTGAGCAATTGGTTGCCGAGCGGATTTACGCGAGTTACCCAGCGCAATATTCAAGCCTACAGTAAGGACGAGATAGTTGAACAGGGAGAAGCTCAATGAGCAGTGTTCACGATAAAAGTGTTCATGAAAAAAAGTTTCAGGTAAAAAATGTAAAAACCTTTACCGGTCTTGAATGGCTTATTGGCGAGATAGAAAATAGCCTGCAGTCGGCCTTCAATGAGTTAGAAGCATTTACCCAAAACAACAGCGACGAGACAAAAATACGTTTTTGTCTTGGCCATCTGCATCAGATTAGTGGGTCTTTTAAAATCCTTCAGTGTGAAGGCTGTATTCTTCTGGTCGAAGAAATGGAAGCGCTCACTCAGGGGATTCTCGATAAGAAAATTTCCAATATTAATGAAGCCTGTGAAATTCTTGTTCAGGCCATTATTAAACTGCCGATTTACCTGAGACAAATACTCTCTAGCCGAAAGGATCATCCAGAAGCACTAATTATATTACTCAATGATTTACGGGCAGCGCAGGGGCAAACACTGATTTCTGAAGGTGTTTTATTTTCGCCTGATTTATCGACTTTTGAGCATCACCCTCTGGCACCAGCCAATGCAAATCCAATCGCCACTGCCGATTTGATCAAGCGGCTACGTCAGGTTTATCAGCTGTCATTAATTAAGCTGATCAAAGGCGAGGAAAAAAATAAAAATTGCGCCAACTTAATAAAAGTACTGCAGCGAATGCAGGAATTGTCCAAAGGTAGCTGGCGTCAAAATCTGTGGCGTATTGCGCGACAAATTCTCGGTCTGGTTGCAGCTGGTGAGATCAATTTTAGTATTGCCCTGAAAAAACTTTTTCGAGCCCTCGACAGTCAGCTGAAAATACAGGCAAAAGAAACCGTCTCTGGTGAGGCGAGTGGCGCAGATTTAGAGCTGTTAAAAAATCTGCTCTATTACCTGACTACCAGAAAACCCAATACCGAAGAGCTTCAGGCGATTTGGAGTGACTATAGTCTTGCCGGTGCTTTTCCCTCAGGTGAAGTTAATCCTGAAGGTGGCCGGTTGATGCCACAGTATGATCCGCAGGTGGTACGAGCACTGGTCAGTGCTATTCAGGGTGAGCTGGCGAATGTGCGATCAGCGCTAGAGCGCTTCTCACTAGAGGGCGGTCTCTCGGCTGACGATGTTCGCGACAGCCTGCCGGTGCTGCTGAGTATGGCGGATTCTCTGGCGTTGGTAGGTCAGGGTAAATTGCGCGAAGCGATCAGTAAAATAGAACAGAAATTACGACAGATTTTTACCGCAGATGGTTCTGGGATTAATGACGCTGATGTTATTAGCGCAGTGCAGAATCTGACTGAAGTCGAGTTGGCTTTAAATGCCTGGGCGGCGAGACCGGAGAAGTTTTCGGGCACCGTTGATTTGGATAGTCAGCAAAACCAGTTTGAATTCAACAGAGCCACCCAAGCACTTTTAGCGGAATCTCGCACCGGCATAGAACGTATAAAAGAAGCTGTTGTTGAGTTTATAAATTCACAATGGGATCTTCAGCTATTGTCTCAAGTGCCATCAATGTTTCAAGAGTTGCAGGGTGCGCTAAATATTATTGGTCTGACCCGAGCGGCCGCAGTGATTGATGGTTGTTTGAAATATGTGCAAGAGGAGCTTATCGACCAGGGTTGCTCTGTAGAGTGGCATGCACTGGATACCTTTGCGGATGCCATCACCATTGTTGAGTATTATCTTGAGCAATTTGATGGAGATACCGCCAGCCAACAGGACGATGTTCTGGCGGCAGCAGAAGAGAGTATTCTCGCGTTACTGGAGAGTAATCAGATTACGCCGACAATAGAACTTGATAAAGAACTCTACGCCGAGCCGGAAGAAATTCTCGAAGAGCTGTCCGCACTGCAAGAAAGTCAGGACAGTGACGACAGTGATATATCCATTAGCCTGGTGGACAGCCCTGAGCCAGCAAATAGCCCTGAGCCAGAAAATAGCCCTGAGCTAATAGACAGCCCTGAGCCAATCAAAAGCCAAGAAGACTCAGACTTTGATGATGAGATTATTGAAATATTTATTGAAGAGGCGGAAGAGGTACTCGAAAGTCTAAATACCCTGTTGCCTGAATGGACAGATCAGCCCGAATCAAAAGATCTGTTGCCAATAATTCGTCGCGCCTTTCATACCATCAAGGGTAGCGGCCGCATGGTCGGTGCCGAGGATATTGGCGAGCTGGCATGGTCAATCGAGGATATGTTAAATCGCGTGCTTGATGGTCGCATCCGTTGCAGCTCACCCCTAGTTGAGCTGACCGAACAGACCATTCAGCGCATGCCGTTATTACTCGCAGCCTTTGCGGAAAAACGGCCGACACCAACACCGGAAATCAATCGTGGGATTATAGTCAGTGCAGAGCGCCTTGCTAAAGGTGAGGCCCTTGAGCCGTTGTCAGAGAGTAGTGAAGCCATTGAAGAGACTGTTGCAGACGCCGCACCTGTAGAAACACAAGCCACGAAAATAGACATGCCCAAAGTTCTTGCTGAAGAGCAGAAGACTGAGGAGGAAGAGCTAAAACAAGAGCCTGACGTTGCGGAAGATTCCGATGCCGCTCAGGCATTGGAAGTCCCAGAGCCGGATAGTGAAGAGATTACTGAAGGAGTATCTGAAGAAGAGGAACACGAGGCCATACTGCTAGAAATCTTTGTCAATGAGGCTCAGGGCCATTTAAAAACCATTGATGATTTTGTCGCCACAACCCGCAGTACTGCGCCACTGTATAAAGTGCCGCCGCTGTCGTTACAGAGAGCACTACATACATTGAAAGGGACAGCGGAGATGGCTGATTTCTCCGAACTCGGTCAGCTAGTTACCCCGCTGGAAGAGTTTGTAAAAGACCTTTATCACCATCATATTTTTCTCGACGAAGATATTGTTCATCTTGTCGAAGATGCCGCAGCCATCTTCCGCAGCACATTGAATAGGATGACCGGAGGCGATACTGGATTTCAGGAAGGCTTGCCGATGTTCCGCGCCCGCCTGGCAGAACTGCGCGAAAAAGCAGTTGGCCATCTGTTGAATCGAGCAGGCGGTGAGGGTAGCGGGAAGGATTTTTCTGCGGTCAGAAAGCTTATGGCCGAAGGATTGCTGTCGCTGCAAAATTATCCGCAACTCTACACACATTTGCAGCACCAAACGGCACCACCGCGAGTTGTTTTTTATGAGTTTCTCAGTGACTTAAATGAGATTGTCAGCAAATTAAAAGATGCTGATATAGAGCCAATTCTGCAGTTGTCAGAAATAATGGCCGAGATCTATCAGCTGCTGCAAGGCATAGGCCAAGCACCCTCGCAGCAAGTGACTGAGATTATGCAGATCAACCATGAAACACTGTTGAATCTGTTTGATATGCTCGCTGCAGATCAAGATTTAAATGCGCTGGAAGAGGCGCAAAAGAAGGATTTATTAAACTTAAAAGATCAGCTTTCTGAACAGTTGGCCGAAAAGGAAAAGCTCGATCAGCAACAGCTCGAGCGAGAACGCGCCGCGGCACAACTTATAGAAGAACAGCTCAAAGAAGAACAGCTCAAAGAAGAACAGCTCAAAGAAGAACAGCTCAAAGAAGAACAGCTTAGAGAAGAACAGCTTAGAAAAGAACAGCTTAGAAAAGATCAAGAGTTGGCAGATGCTGCCGAGAAAATTGAGCCGCTTGACTCAAAGTCTGAAGAGCAAGAATCAGAAAATCAGTTGTTTGATGATCAGCAGCCAGAGATTGATTCAGAGCTAGATAAAGAACTAGATAAAAAGCCAGATGAAAATCTCGACGAAAAGTTAGATAAACAATTAAATAAAGAGCTAGATGATCTAACCGACCTTGAGCTTGAAAAAGACCACGCCGAGTTATCTGATCAGCAGACTGATGAGCAAGGGAAAGAGCAATACTCATCAAACTTAATTGATGCAGAGCTCGATCAGGAGATTGTTGGCGTCTTTGTGGAAGAGGCCGACGATATTGTTAGTAGTATCGAAGAGTCGGTGCTGGCTTGGCAGTCCAGCCCATCTCAAGTTGAGCTTGCCGATCGTTTAAAGCGCGATCTACACACCTTGAAAGGTGGTGCGCGGATGGCTGGATTCAATGCATTGGGCGAGCGAGCTCATGCCATAGAATCACTGATTGACGAAACCAAAAAATACAACAAGAAATTCTTTAAGGCAGTGATATCCGAGCAGGAAATGCTAGTAAGTGCTTACGATATTGTTTGTCAAATAGCCCGTGGCGGTGATATCAAAGCCCTCCGCAAAAAGATGGAAGTGCTTGAAACTGCGGCTGAAAACCAGAGCCCGGAAAACCAGACCCCCGAAGAGCAATCTCCAGCACCTAGTTCTATTGAATCTCAAGTATCAGTGCCGCAAGTTAATTCTCCGATAAAGGCTAAGGCAAAAGGCACCCGCAAACGTGCTGAGGCGCATAAAGAGGCCGCAGAAAAATCATTTGCGGTTAAGGGTGAGATCAAAGAAGTTGTTCGTATCGGTGCTGAGGTTCTGGATACGCTGGTCAATCTGTCCGGTGAAAACATAATTTTCCGCGGCCGAATTGAAGAGCAGGTTAGTGAGTTTACTCAATTCCTCGATGAAATGGATGCCACCGTAGTGCGTTTGCAGGAGCAGGTAAGACGCCTGGGCACAGAGACCGAAGCGCAGATTGATTACCGCCGCGAGCAAATTGAAGCCTCTGGCGAGGCCGAAAGCTTTGACCCACTGGAAATGGATCGTTATTCCCATCTTCAGCAGTTGACCGGCTCCCTGATGGAGTCCGCTTCGGATTTACACGATCTTAAAGAGACCCTGAATGAAAGATTGATTGGCACCGAAACTCTATTGCTGCATCAGTCGCGAATTAACACCGATCTGCAAGAGGGGTTGATGAAAACCCGCATGGTGCCGTTTGCGCGAATTGTTCCTCGCTTGCGCCGAATTGTCCGACAGGTCGGGCTTGAGTTGGGCAAAAAAGTTGAGTTGCGCATGGATAATATCCACGGCGAAATGGACAGGTCCGTTTTGGATCGAATGGTAGCCCCCCTAGAGCATATGATTCGCAATGCCGTTGATCACGGTATTGAATCAGAGCAGCAGCGCAAAGAATCCGGCAAACCAGAAACCGGTAGTATTGCTATAACCACCTTTAGGCAGGGCGGCGATATCGTTATCCATCTGGCCGACGATGGCCGTGGCTTAGATGTGGATCGCATCCGTCAAATAGCCCTTGAGAGAGAGCTTATCAGTGATGATGCCGCGTTGTCAGAGCATGAAATTGCTCAGTTTATTTTTCATCCGGGGTTTTCAACGTCGGACTCCGTAAGCCAGATATCCGGACGCGGTGTCGGCATGGATGTGGTCAACAGTGAAGTGCGCCAGTGTGGCGGCTCGGTAGAGATTGAAACATCTGCTGGTCGCGGCACCCAGTTCACCATTGTCTTACCTTTTACCCTGTCGGTTAACCGCGCTCTGATGATTAATGTCACCGGAGATCATTACGCACTGTCTCTAAACTCCATTGATGGCGTCCACTTTATGGCTTCAAGTGCTGTTGACGAGGCCATGCAAGATAGCGGTGTTATTAGCTATGCGGACAGCCAGTACGAGCTTTGTTATCTGGGCACATTACTCAATCCGGAGATTAGTCGGCGCTCAGATAATTTGGATGCAGATGTCGCGCTGGTTTTATTCCACTCTGACAACAGACGTTTTGCGGTTCAGGTTGATGAAATTGTCGGCACCAGAGAAATTGTTGTTAAAACACTGGGCCCGCAATTCTCTGGTGTTCCAGGATTGGGCGGAGCGACGATTCTGAGTGATGGTCAAGTGGTGGTGATTATTGACCTCAATGAATTGGCCAGAGTTGCCATTGTTGATTTGCCGCGCATCGATCAAGCGGAGAAACAGGGCCAAACAGCCACGCCGACAATGTCTATTGACCTCTCGCCCTGTATTTTGGTCGTCGATGACTCGGTAACAGTGAGAAAGGTAACTAGCCGTGTTTTACGCCGACAGGGATATAGAGTACTGACCGCCAAAGATGGCATTGAAGCGTTAAAAAGCATGCAGGAAGAAATACCTGCGGTCATTTTATTGGATATTGAAATGCCGCGAATGGATGGCTTTGAAGTGGCCACCCGGGTCAGGGCTAGTGAGGATTTAAAGAATATACCCATAGTGATGATTACCTCGCGAACCGGTGATAAGCATCGTCAGCGAGCGATGGAATTGGGTGTAGATCACTATATGGGCAAGCCCTATCAGGAAGAGCATTTGCTTGAGACGCTCAACCAACTGTTAACCGTGGAGAGCTAATTTCAAAGTATGCAGCCGTTAAACGCAAAAAGGATTTGGCTGCTAGGCGCATCCACCGGTGGGCTGCAGGCGGTCCGGCAATTTTTGTCTGGTGTAGCGGTCAGCAGTGATTTGGCTTTTGTCTATGCGCAACATATTCCCGGGCAGCAGATAGCAACAGTATTGAGAATGATTGAAACCAAAACTGGATGGCCGGCCCGCGAGCCGGCTACCGGGCAGTTTATTCGCCCCGGAACTGTAACGGTTATATCGCCGCAATTTGAAACAAGAGTGAGCAAACAGGGTTGGATACTGCGCTTTTCCTCCTCATGGCGGGGGGATTACGCACCATCAATTGATCAGTTGGCTAGTCGCCTAGCGCAGCTCTATCGTCAAGACTGCGGCGTAATAATTTTTACTGGAATGGGCGACGATGGCGCAAGGGGTTGCTGTGCCGTTAAAGAGTATGCCGGCCAAGTCTGGATTCAAGACCCTCAAGAATGCACGGTGCCAGCCATGCCCCAAGCGGTAATGCAGCGCTGTGAAACTGACTTTGTTGGCAGTGTAGATCAGCTTGCTAACAAAATAAGTGAAGATATAAATCAACTGGAGGCTTGTAGCCAATGAGTTTGTTTTTTCTCGATCAACAGGGGCCGGTGGCCAAGATAGACTGTCTGTCGGTCAATATCGGTTCCGCCCAAATCGGCCAATCAGTGACGGATAAGCCGGAGGGAAATACCAATTTATTGGTGCCTATGTCTGCCGTGGCAGAGATTATTCTCAATCAAGAAGTGGCGATTGATGAAAAATCACCCATCTGGATGTTTGGCTGGATTAACTGGCGGAATCTGGCTATCCCACTCATCGATTTTGCCGCGCTGCAAACCAATCAGCCCTGTAAGGATTTTGCCAGCAGCACCCGCATACTGGTGCTTAACAGTCTGCTTGAAGGTCATGAGCACCGCTATTACGCAATGATTTCTCAGGGCTTTCCCCACACCTTGAGACTGGAACAGGACACCGTTCTGGAGGCAAAGGAAGTCGCGGAGCTAATCTCCTGCGTGAGTATCAATATTGACTGTGAAGGGCAGGTTTTGCAGCTGCCAGATTTCCAACAGATCGAAAATCATCTGCAAGAAATACCGCCACAGCAATAAACAAACCCTTATTGATGGCAGTCCTAAGCCCTATTGTGCCGCAGCCGTGACTTATGGTTCACCTTTAAGCTGTTTTACACAGATTGCCTGAGTGTTAGTCTTAGCCTGTTGAATCTTGAAATACGGTGAGGAATTAATATGCACGGCTTAATGATGGACTCCCAGCTAACCATAACAACAATAATGAAACATGCTGATCGTATTCACGGCGCTCGCGAAATTGTCTCGGTGACGATGGACAATCCATGTCACCGTTACACCTATAAAGACGCCTTCCGGCGGGTTCGACAGCTTGGTAATGGCTTGAAAAATATTGGTTTTGAAATAGGCGACCGCATTGCCACCTTGGCATGGAATGACTACCGCCACTTTGAACTCTATTACGGAATTTCCTGTTCGGGACAAATATGTCACACCATCAACCCAAGATTATTTCCCGAGCAGATCGAATACATCATTAACCACGCAGAAGATAAATGGGTGTTTACCGATGTGCTTTTTTTGCCGCTGCTTGAACAGTTGCAGGACCGACTCCCAGCAGTAGAGGGCTTTGTTGTACTAACCGACAAAGCCAATATGCCAGAAACCAGTCTGCGCAATGTTCACTGTTACGAGACCTTTATTGGCGCACAGAGTGATACCTTTGAATGGCCAGAATTCGATGAGAATACTGCCAGCTCAATGTGTTACACCTCGGGCACAACAGGCAATCCCAAGGGTGTTGTCTACAGCCATCGCAGCACGTTGTTACATTCAATGATGGGATCGCTGCCGGATATAATGAATCTCTCTGGCGAAGACGTGATTATGCCGATCGTGCCCATGTTTCATGTCAACGCCTGGGGCACCGCCTACAACGCACCTATGGTCGGTGCCAAGTTGGTCTTTCCCGGCCCGAAAATGGCCGACGGTGAAACCCTAACAGACTTAATTAACCGCGAAAAAGTTAACTATTCTCTGGGCGTGCCAACAGTGTGGCAGGCCCTTGTCAATTACCTCAATGCCTCTGGCAAGGCTGTCGACTCATTAAAGAGTGTTGTCGTTGGTGGCTCAGCCTGCCCGCTGTCGCTAATGAAGGAGATGGAAAAGCACGGTGTCTGGATGCATGCCGGCTGGGGTATGACTGAAATGAGTCCATTGGGGAGCTACAACAGACCCATGGAATGGATGAAAGATTGCTCTGAGGAAGAAATAGATGCCTACCGCATTCGTGCGGGGCGAGTGGTCTATGGAGTAGAGATGAAAATTGTCGATGCCGACAACAACCCGCTGCCCTGGGATGGAATAGCCTCAGGCGTCCTGAAAGTTAAAGGTCCCTGGGTTTGTAATGGTTATTACAAGCTGGAAGACAAGCCCGCGCTGGACGAGCAGGGCTGGTTTGATACTGGCGATATGGCGGCGATTGATGAATATGGCTATGTGGTGATTACTGACCGAGTCAAAGATGTTATTAAATCTGGGGGTGAGTGGATTAGCTCCATTGATGTTGAAAATGCCGCCATGTCTCATCCTCAAGTTCAGGAGGCCGCGGTAATTGGCGTCTATGATCCCAAGTGGACCGAGAGGCCGCTATTAATTGTTGTGCCTGCCGAAGGCGTTAGCCCTGACCAAGAGAGTTTAAAGGCGAGCATTCTCGCGTCCCTTGAAGGTAAGATCGCCAAGTGGTGGATACCGGAAGACTGTGTTTTTATTGATGAAATCCCCCACACGGCGACCGGGAAAATCAGTAAAAAAGATCTTCGGGAACAGTTTAAAGATTATCAATATTCCTGAGAACGGAATAACGTATTTTAAGACGTGACAGTTAATTTTTAAAAGCTCAGCTGATAACAGCTGAGCTTTTTTATTCTGCCGGCTATTAGATGGCAAATTATTTGCACCCGATAACGAAGTCGCGCATAGTTACGCCTTAATTGACCGCTGGTGTTTTATGACTGATTTTTTGATTGCTCCATCCATTTTGTCCGCCAATTTTGCCTGTCTCGGCGAAGAGGTTGACGCGGTACTCGAAGCGGGTGCCGATGTCGTTCATTTTGATGTGATGGATAATCACTATGTGCCCAATCTGACTATTGGGCCGATGGTCTGTAAAGCACTGCGCGATCACGGTGTAACCGCACCCATAGACGTGCACCTAATGGTGCAGCCGGTGGATGATCTTATTCGTATGTTTGCCGATGCCGGTGCAACCTATATCACTTTTCATCCGGAAGCCTCCAACCATGTGGATCGCTCATTGCAGCTGGTTCGCGACCTGGGTTGTAAGGCGGGACTTGTTTTGAATCCGGCAACGGGTCTGGACACTGTGCGCTGGGTAATGGATCGTATCGATATGCTATTACTGATGTCAGTTAACCCGGGATTTGGCGGTCAGAAATTTATCCCCGCAACGCTTGATAAGTTAGCTGAGGCGAGACAATTGATCGATAGCAGCGGCCGTGATATTCGTCTCGAGATTGATGGCGGTGTCACCGTGCAAAATATCCGAGAGATTGCCGCAGCGGGTGCAGACACCTTTGTTGCCGGATCGGCAATCTTTGGCGCTTCAGATTACCCTGAGGTTATTGGCAAGATGCGTAGCGAACTAGCGCTGGCCTAACAAGTCTGAGATTATAATTAACGATCTTTTTGCGCAGACAGTTTGTTGAAACGGTGCAATTGATTACAATAGCGAATCCCTTATCGGAGATGGGTCGTGAAATACTTGAGTTCTAAACAGTTTGACAGTGATTGTCGCGAGTGGCGTTGGCGCATCTAGTGCCAGACGAGGCGTATTAGCGCCAAACCAAAACCACTCTGTTAGAGAACCAGGAATACCTATTATGACCCCCGAAATATTTGCTGATTTAGCCCGCCAAGACTTTAACCGTATACCGGTTACGCGCGAAGTCCTCGCCGATCTTGAAACCCCGTTAAGTGTCTATTTAAAGCTTGCACAGGGTCCAAACTCCTACCTGTTTGAATCTGTTCAGGGCGGTGAGAAGTGGGGGCGCTACTCGCTGATCGGCTTGCAGACGTCCACCGTGCTCAAGGTTTTTGGTCAGCGTCTCGAAATTATTCGCGATGGCAAACCCATGGTCAATCGCAGCACCTCAGACCCGCTTGGTGAAGTAGAGAAATTCCGCCAGTTATTCAGCATGCCCAATCTTCCAGATCTGCCGCGTTTTACCGGTGGTCTAGTGGGTTACTTTGGCTATGACACTGTGCGCTTTGTCGAATCTCGACTGGCTGACAGTGCGCCAGCAGACGAGTTGGGCACGCCGGATATTATGTTGATGGCCTCGGATGAAGTTGCGGTCTTTGACAACCTATCGGGAACCATTATGTTGGTGGTGCATGTAGATGCCAAAGATCCCGAGTCACTGCAAAAAGCCGAAGCCCGACTCGACGAGTTGGAAAAACAATTAGCCCAGCCGACGCCAGAATTACCGCCGATGAATATGAGCGGCGAAGGAATCTCGGAAACAGATTTTGTTTCTAGCTTTGGTGAGCAGGAATTCAAGCAGAGCGTCAATAAGATTAAAGACTATGTGATGGCCGGCGATGTTATGCAGGTGGTTCCATCTCAGCGACTCTCGGCACCCTTTGATGCCTCGCCGATTAATCTCTACCGCGCTCTGCGCCGCCTCAATCCATCTCCCTACATGTACTTTCTCGATATGGGTGACTTCCACATTGTTGGCTCATCGCCAGAGGTGTTAGCGCGCTTGGAAGATGGCGAGGTCACGGTGCGACCCATCGCCGGCACCCGCAAGCGCGGCGAAACCCAAGAGGAAGATCAGGCGATGGAAGATGAAATGCTCGCTGATCCAAAAGAAATTGCCGAACATTTAATGTTGATCGATTTAGGTCGCAACGATGTTGGCCGAATCAGTAAAACCGGCAGCGTCGAAGTGACGGAAAAGATGGTTGTCGAACGCTACTCCCACGTGATGCATATCACTTCCAATGTGACTGGCCAAGTTGTCGACGGCATGGGCTGTCTCGAAGTACTTAAAGCCACCTTGCCCGCAGGCACCTTGAGTGGCGCACCAAAAATTCGCGCCATGGAAATTATTGATGAGCTAGAGCCGGTCAAGCGCAATATCTACGGTGGTGCGGTTGGTTATATCGGCTGGAACGGCAATATGGATACCGCCATTGCGATTCGCACGGCGGTGATCAAAGACGGCATGCTCCATGTGCAGGCAGGCGCCGGCGTGGTGGCAGACTCTATTCCTGAACTGGAGTGGAAAGAGACAATGAATAAAGCTCGAGCAGTGATGCGCGCGGCAGCAATGGTTTGTAAACAACCCGATGACAGTGCGGGTGGAGAGTCAAAATGATATTAATGATCGATAACTACGACTCCTTTACCTACAACATCGTCCAGTATCTCGCTGAATTGAACGCCGATGTGCAGGTCTATCGCAATGACGAAATCACCATCGCCGAAATCGAAAAACTGGCCCCAGAGAAAATCGTAATTTCTCCCGGCCCCTGCACACCCAATGAAGCCGGTGTGTCCGTGGAGGCGATAAAAACCTTTGCCGGACGAATTCCGATTCTTGGCATCTGCCTTGGACACCAGAGTATCGGTCAGGCATTTGGCGGAGATATTGTTCGCGCCAAACAGGTTATGCACGGTAAAACATCAATGATGTACCACAGCGACAGCGGCGTTTTTAAAGGATTGAGCAAGCCCTTTGAAGCGACTCGCTATCACTCTCTGGTGATAGATCAGACAACATTGCCCAACTGTCTTGAGATTACCGCCTGGACTCAAAATGACGATGGCAGCATCGATGAGATCATGGGTGTTCGACATAAAGAGCTGGATATTGAAGGGGTACAATTTCATCCCGAATCAATACTCACCCAGCACGGACATGATCTGTTAAATAATTTTCTCAAGAGTTGATTGGGGCAAAAAAATGGATATCAAACAGGCACTGGAAACAGTCGTTAATGGCCAAAATCTGAGCGCTGCAGAGATGCGCGATGTCATGCGTCAGATAATGACCGGCAATGCCAGCGACGCGCAGATCGGGGGGTTTCTGATTGCCCTTCGCATGAAAGGCGAAAGCATTGATGAGATTGCCGGTGCTGTAGAAGTGATGCGTGAACTGGCAACCGGCGTAAAAGTTTCCGGTGATGGGCTGTCGGATAAAGGCCTAGTGGATATTGTTGGCACCGGTGGTGATGAATCCAATTTATTTAATGTCTCAACCGCATCCACCTTTGTGGTTGCAGCAGCTGGTGGTCAGGTCGCCAAGCATGGCAATCGCTCCGTCAGCAGTAACAGTGGCGCCGCAGATTTGCTAGAAGCTGCCGGCGTAAATCTCAATCTTAGCCCTGAGCAAGTTGCACTCTGTGTACAGGAGTTAGGTGTCGGGTTTATGTTTGCCCCAGCTCATCACAGTGCCATGAAACATGCGATTGGCCCAAGACGAGAGCTGAGGCTGCGAACTATTTTTAATATTCTCGGGCCAATGACCAACCCCGCTGGCGTAAAACGACAGTTGATTGGTGTCTATGACAAAGCGCTTTGTAAGCCAATGGCTGAAGTACTCGGACGGCTGGGTGCAGAGCATATAATGATCGTTCACTCCGCCGATGGTCTGGATGAAATCAGTATCGCCACCGAAACCTTTGTTGCCGAATATAAAAACGGCGCAGTGACAGAATATACCCTTGCGCCGGAAGATTTTTTGGGTGAGCGCCAGAGCCTTGACGGTTTGGATGTCGACGACGCCAAACAATCCCTAGCGCTTATTATCGATGCTCTGGGCAAACAGGCTGGGCCCAACGCGAGCAAAGCCGCAGATTTAATTGCCCTGAATGCGGGTGCTGCACTCTATGTTGCAGGTTGCGCAGCGGATATAAATGAGGGCGTAGCCATAGCTCAGGATGCTATAGGCTCAGGTCTGGCGCGAGCGAAAATAACCGATCTGGCGACCTTTACTCAGGTTCAGCAAGACGGCTAATAAAAAATTAAGAGATATAAAAATGAGTTCAGATACGCCCACCATATTGAAAAAAATTCTTGCTCGTAAGCATGAAGAAATTGCCGAGCGCAGCGCTCAGGTAACTATTCCTCAGCTGATTGAAAAAGCAAAATCTGCATCAGCGCCACGGGGTTTTGCCGCAGCCATTGCCGCAAAAATCGCCGCTGGCCAATCCGGTGTCATTGCAGAAATTAAAAAAGCCTCGCCAAGCAAAGGTGTGATCCGCGAAGACTTTGATCCTGCCGCGATTGCCGAGAGCTATGAAAAGGGCGGCGCCTGCTGTCTATCGGTTTTAACCGATGTGGATTTCTTTCAGGGTGCAGATGAATATTTAAAAATGGCTCGCAGTGCCAGTTCGCTGCCAGTGATCCGCAAAGATTTTATTATTGATGAATACCAGATCTACGAAGCTCGCGCCATGTCTGCAGATTGCATCCTGCTAATTGTTTCCGCACTTTCCGAAGAGCAACTGAATCAGCTCCATGAAGTAGCGCGATCATTGGGTATGGATGTGCTTATTGAAGTTCACGATGAAGCAGAGCTGGATATCGCCCTAAAGCTGGATAATCCAATGGTCGGTATTAATAACCGCAACCTGCACAGTTTTGAAGTCTCGCTGGAAAATACCTATCAGCTACTCAGCAAAATTCCCGATAACAAAATTGTGATCACCGAGAGCGGCATTCACAGCCCCGCCGATGTTGCCGCAATGCGACAACATAATGTTAATGCCTTTCTGGTTGGCGAAGCGTTTATGCGCAGTGAAGAGCCGGGTGAGCGATTGGCGGAGATGTTTAGGTGATTTCGCTAAACTAGCGAGTACCAAACACCACCATTGTTTTACCGGTAACAGACACCAGCCCCTGCTGCTCTAGTTCTTTTAGCACGCGGCCGACCATCTCTCTCGAGCAACCGACAATACGGCCAATCTCCTGGCGAGTAATTTTAATCTGCATACCATCCGGGTGAGTCATTGCATCCGGTTCTTTGCACAGATCCAGCAATGTCCGGGCAACCCGTCCGGTTACATCCAAGAATGCTAGGTCACTGACTTTGCGAGTCGTGTCGCGAAGTCGCTGGGCAACCTGTTTACTGATCGCAAACAGAAATGCCGGATGCTTATTGCTGAGTTCGATAAACTTTGCGTAGCTGATCTCGCCAACTTCGCACTCAGTTTTGGTGCGAATCCAGGCACTGCGGTGCTCCTGGTCGAAAAGACCCATCTCTCCGAAGAAATCTCCAGGATTTAGGTAGGCGAGTATTATCTCCTTGCCGTCACTGTCATCTTCAATCATTACCGTGACCGAACCCTTAATGATGTAATAAAGGGTATCTCCCTGATCTCCGGCGTAAATGATTGTGCTTTTCGCCGGATACCGGCGTCTGTGACAATGAGATAAGAATTCTTCCACATTCTCAATGTGTGGTGTGAGGGGTGCAGGCGCCAATTTGTTTCTCCATTTACAAGTTTAGCTTTATGCCGCTTTATATAGTGTTTATCCGCGACTCCTAGAAGTAATAGTAGTAAAAAAAACCTCATGGCGAGTAAATTTTGCGCGTTGCTCTATGGTAATCTTTGCGCTCTTGAATATGAGGTTAATTATGAAGGCGACAGTGAAGTGGATAGATGGCGTAATGTTCCTTGGTGAGTCCGGTAGCGGACACTCAGCGGTGATGGATGGTGCAGAGAGTCAGGGTGGTCGCAACATGGGTATTCGACCCATGGAAATGCTGTTGTTGGGCTTGGGAGGCTGCGCCTCTTTTGATGTAATGAGCATGCTCAAGAAGAGTCGCCAGCAGGTGACAGACTGTCGCACTGAGATTGAAGCTGAAAGAGTTGATGCGGTTCCTGCGGTATTCAGCAAGATTCATCTGCGCTTTGTGGTCACTGGTGCCGGGCTTAAAGAGAGTCAGGTTAAGCGGGCTGTTGAGCTTTCCGCTGAAAAGTATTGTTCTGCATCAATCATGATGGACGCGGCTGGCGTAGAGATGTCGCACAGTTACGAGTTGGTCGAGGCCTAAGCTTTTAGTAAAATGCATTTAATAAAAGGCATTCACTAAATCCCAGGCAAAAAAAAGGAACCTTAGGTAGGTTCCTTAAAAAATCCTTGGATGAATCACAAGAAAGGGGTAGGGGGTAAATCTGTTAAGAGCAACCTCTCAGCAACTCTTCAAAATCTGTGTAACTATTCAATGACTGCATAATAAGAATACATAGCCCATACATCCAATGCATTGTTTGCATCAGGGTCATGCATTTTGGTAATATCGCTAAAAATAACAGCTATTCCGCGCTCTAGCGTTTGACTGAAGTTTTTATGTATGTTGGATTTTTAGCAGACAAAAAAAAGGGGCCCAGTGCTGGGCCCCTATAAAAAATCCTATAGCAAGGATTAAGAGGGGTTTGGTTTCAAAGCGCTGACTTAATGGGTCAGCGTTTTATCTGAATTTTTGAGTTTTGGTGCTTTAACGTTAGCGAAGTCATCTTTCGCAATTGCAGCACCCGCTAATCCGGCAAATCCGATTAGTATGTATACGAGTGTCATGGTCTATCTCCTTGAGTGTTAACTGGGCCATCTGCCCTATGCGTGTCAATATACCCAGAGACATGTCATAATCCAAATGCATTCTTATCATCATTTATATGCGTTTAAGTAATGACCTAGGCTAACCTTATGAATTTACAAAAATTATCTCGTCTCGATCTTAATTTATTGGTCTCTCTGCAAGCGCTTCTTGAAGAAAAAAGTGTGACACGTGCAGCGGAACGACTGTTTATTACCCAGCCGGCAATGAGCCGTGTGCTACAGCGACTGCGTGATCAGTTGGACGATCCACTGTTTACGCGCACCGGAAACAAGTTGATTCCAACACCCAAGGCACGGGATTTACAGCTTCGCTTACCCAGTATGCTCGAGGATATTCTCGATATGGTTACCGAGGGTGAGTTTGATCCGGCTGCCTATGTGGGCGAAGTGACCATCGCGATCCCTGAGTTTATTGCGATCTCGCTGGCCTCACAATTAGCTGGGGTACTAAATAAACATGCCCCGGGCGTGGTGTTGTCGATCTCCAGTGAGACCGATTCTGTTGAGGGTGAGCTGGCTGATGGAATTTTGGATTTCGCCATTGATATTGAAAAGGATATCACCAGCGATATTACCAAGCGGCATCTGGCAATCTTTAGTCCGACGATCTGGATGCGTGAGGGTCACCCGCTGGCGCAAAAATCGCGAGTAACCCTGAATGAAATTCTCGAGTACCCCTTTGTTCAGTACTATCTGCTGATTGCTAAGCGAGTGAGTGCTCGAACCGATGCGCGTTTTGATCGGGCGTTGCGAGAGCAGGGGCGCAAACGAAAAAAGGCCATGGTAACCAACCAGCTGATGACCGCCATTGAGACTATCTGCGATACAGACTGCCTGATGGTGGCGGCAAAATTTGGTTCAGGAATGGAGCGCGAACTTCACCGGGTTGTCAGCAAGCGCTACCCGGCAGATCTGCCTCACGAGGGAACAGTGCCATTGGTTTTATTGCAGCATAAGCGCACCTTAGGCTCGCCGATGCATCGCTGGTTATCAGAGATAATTGTCGATCTGGCAACGGGTATGGAAGGTACTGAGACCACCGCCAATACAACAAAGAAGCTTAACTAGAGGCGGTAGCTGCTCGCGGTCATCGCGGATGAAACGACAGTCATCAGTTTTTTAACCGGGCTGGGGAATGGATAGCCACCGGCATCAAGGGCGGTTTCGGCATGATGCTTCTCATCGATTAACATCTGCTCAACAACGGCGCGGCTTTTGGTATCCTGGGCCGGTAATTTATGCAGATGTTCTTGCAGGTGATTGCACACCTGATCTTCAGTGGCGGCGACAAAGCCAAGGCTGAGCTTATCGCTAATTAAACCGGCGGTGGCACCAATGCCAAAAGAGGCGGCATACCAGAGTGGATTTAATAGACTGGGTTTGCCGTCTAGCTCATTAATGCGCTCTTCGCACCAAGCCAAATGATCAATTTCTTCAGAGGCCGCTTCGGCCATCTGCTGGCCCACTTCCGGAAGCTTCGCTGTTAATGCCTGACCCTGATAGAGCGCCTGAGCGCAGACTTCACCGGAATGATTGACGCGCATCAAACCTGCGGCATGACGCTTTTCCTGTTCTGACAATTCTCCTTCAGATATTTCAAGTGCCGGTGATACACGTTTTGGCTGCGGTGCGCTACCTGCCAGAGTGCGCAGGGCTTGATCTGCCTGAACCAGAAAATGGTCAATTGCTGAAAGTCTTTTGTTTGGCATAGATGGCCTGTCTCTAAATCTCGGTTGTGTCTATTGTAGTGTAAATTTATCTAATTTACGCAGCAGCGGTCTTGGAAGATTTCACAACCAGAAAAAAGGGTAGGTAGGCGACTGCGAAAAACACCATAGCAACCAGCTCGGCAGCAAAAATATACATTGGCCAAGGGCCAAAGAAATCCAGTATAGAGGCATTGCCGGGTTTGCTGATCAGGTAAAAATAGTTGGCGCCGATAGCAATATTAAGTGGGTAGAGAACAGCGGAGTAGAGGTTAATCCAGCCAAAAGTAAGCATTACGCCTTTGAATCTCGGGTAGAGTTGAAAGGCGAAAATTTGGTGGACAACTAGCAGTATAACGCCACCGTGGACAATCCAGTACTTAAAAAACTCATTACTTGGAAAGCCAACATAGAGATCCGGCGTCAGCATTGCCTGAAAGGTGCCGGCAGTGACCAGAAAGTACATCACCTCCAGCCGTCGTTGATGCGGATGCCAAAACAGCAGCGGACCCAGCACGGCAATTAGGTTGCACAGGGATAGAGGCAGATCGACCAACAGATTAAAACGATCAAAATAAAGTTTAATCACCGTCCACAGGACTAGGGTCAAAAAGATAAAGATCGTAAAGCAGCGGCTCAACAGCAGATTTTGTGCAGAGTTTAAATTACGCACAGACCAGAGAATCCCAACAGCAAATAGGCTAAACACGATGATTACCGCTAAGTGTTGATCGCCAAAAGCCTGAAAATCATAGTCGTTGCGAAGAAAGCTCTGCCACATAGATGCTCAGCCCTCAGTGTTTTTGTTCCCGCTCGATGGCGCGCCAAGCGATATCCGTGCGCTTATAGGCATCTTTGAAATTAACCGTAGCGGCCAGTTTATACGCAGCTTGCTGTGCCTCGGCAACGGTATTTCCCAGTGCAGTGGCGCAGAGTACACGACCACCGTTGGTGACTACCTGGCCATCAGCCAGAGCAGTGCCGGCGTGGAAAACTTTTTCGCCATCGCTATTATCTGACGACAGTCCATGAATCACTTCACCTTTGGCATAGCTTCCGGGGTAACCGCCGGCAGCCATGACAATCCCTACAGAGGGTCGGGCATCCCAGTCGGCTTTTTCAGTATCCAGAGAGCCATTGAGTGCGGCCAGGCAGTGAGCCACTAAATCTGATTTTAAACGCAGCAGAATCGGCTGGGTTTCCGGGTCGCCAAAGCGGCAGTTGTATTCAATGACCTTGGGCGTGCCATCCGCCATAATCATCAGGCCGGCATATAAGAAACCGGTGTAATCATTGCCCTCAGCGGCCATACCTTCAACCGTGGGATAGATAACCTCATCCATCACTCTCTGGTAGATAGTCTCATCGACGACCGGTGCTGGAGAATAAGCCCCCATGCCGCCGGTATTAACACCGGTGTCACCATCGCCAACCCGCTTATGATCCTGACTGGTCGCCATTGGCAGAACATTTTTGCCATCGACCATCACAATAAAGCTGGCTTCTTCACCATCCAGAAACTCTTCGATCACAACCCGGTGACCGGCTTCGCCAAAGGCATTACCGGCGAGCATATCGCGAACGGCAACTTCGGCTTCTTCAAGAGTCATTGCAACAATGACACCTTTACCCGCGGCCAAGCCATCGGCCTTGATTACAATCGGCGCACCGACTTTATGCAGGTATGTCAGTGCTTCATCAATATCGGTGAAATTTTGGTAGGCACCGGTGGGAATCTTGTGGCGCAATAAAAAGTCTTTGGTAAACGCTTTGGAGCCCTCTAACTGGGCTGCACCTTTTGAAGGGCCAAACACCGGCAGACCGCGCTGGTTAAAAAAGTCGACAATACCGTCTACCAGAGGTTGTTCGGGTCCAATAATGGTCAGGCCAACATTATTCGCCTCGGCAAAGTCAGCCAGTGCGGCAAAGTCATCAATAGCGATAGCAACATTCTGCAGATTTTCTTCAATGCTAGTTCCCGCATTACCCGGCGCTACAAAGACAGTTTCAACCTGAGTACTCTGCGCAGCTTTCCATCCGAGGGCATGTTCGCGACCACCTGATCCGACAACCAATACATTCATCACTATAAATCCACAATCAAAATTAAAGGCCAAGATTGTACCAGAGTAAAACGACAAATATGCTCTAATGCTAAATCAGCAGGCGATCAATCCACTCAGCGATTTGCCTGCGTAAAAACCGTATAAAAATAAAAGGAAAGCGCTATCTCACAGCCCACAATTTTCTGGTTTCGACAAGACCTTCGCCTCACTGACAATCCAGCCTTAGTCGCCGCCTGCGAAGCCGGCCTGGTTATACCTGTGTATATTTTAGAAGATGACAAAGATCAGCCCTGGGCCCTCGGTGGTGCCAGTCGCTGGTGGTTACATCATGCACTGGTGTCTCTGGATAAAACGTTGCAGGGCAAACTGAATATCTTTCAGGGGGACCCGCTTAAAATACTCGCGAAATTAGTGGCCGAGAATAATGCCAGCGGTGTGTTTTGGAATCGCTGCTACGAGCCCCAGAGTATCGAACGAGATGCCACTATTAAGGCGAGCCTTAAAGAGGCTGGATTACAGATGCAAAGTTTCAATGGTTCGCTGCTGTGGGAGCCTTGGCAGGTGTTGAAAAAAGATGAGACTCCCTACAAGGTTTTTACGCCCTATTACCGCAGAGGCTGTTTGAGTAAGGCGGCACCGAGAAGGCCTCTCGGACAACCAAAGACTATGCAGTTACATAAACTTGAGCATGGCTTAACCGTTGAAGACTTATCCCTACTGCCAACAATCGGCTGGGATAAGGAAATGCATGAGCACTGGGATATCAGTGAAGAGGGCGCGAAAGATCGCTTAGACGAGTTTGTTTTTAATGGCATCCAAGATTACCGCGAAGGGCGCAACTTCCCCAACAAAAAAAATGTTTCACGACTTTCTCCGTACCTACATTTCGGTCAAATTTCAGTAAACACAGCCTGGTATGCGGCGAATGATGCGGCGGCATTAATCGATAATGAATCCAATTTGGATACGTTTTTGAGTGAGCTGGGGTGGCGCGAGTTCTCCTATTATCTGCTCTATCATTTTCCGGCACTGCCGACTAAAAACCTCCAGCCAAGATTTGATGTCTTTCCTTGGGCTGAGAATACCGATGCAGATCTCCGCGCCTGGCAAAAGGGTAAAACCGGTTATCCGCTAGTTGATGCCGGGATGCGCGAACTCTGGCAGACCGGCTATATGCACAACCGTGTGCGTATGGTGGTGGGCTCATTTATGGTCAAGAACTTACTGATTCACTGGCACCATGGTGAGCGGTGGTTCTGGGACTGTCTGCTCGATGCAGATCTGGCGAGTAACAGTGCAAGCTGGCAGTGGGTTGCCGGCTGTGGTGCTGATGCCGCACCGTTTTTCCGTATCTTTAATCCGATCACCCAGAGTGAAAAATTCGATAAGCAGGGCGACTATATTCGCCGCTTTGTTCCCGAGTTGGCCAATATGCCGGCCAAATATATTCATGCCCCCTGGTTGGCCCCGGCGGAGATTCTCGCCGCAGCTGGTGTAGAGATTGGCGCCGATTATCCTGCACCGATTGTCGATATCAAAGAGTCGCGGGAAAGAGCGCTGGCGGCATTTAAGTTCACTAAAAATGATGTGAATTAATTTAGCTGGATTTGGACTAAGGCGCTTTTTGGTTGACGAAAAAAAACCTGCTTAAGAAACTCTTAAGCAGGTTTAATTTTTACAGCCTGGCAGTCAGCTTAGTGTCTAAAGTGGCGCATTCCAGTAAACACCATCGCCATGCCATGTTCATTGGCCGCAGCAATAACTTCATTGTCACGCATAGATCCGCCGGGCTGAATAACACAGCTGATACCCGCCTCAGCCGCATTGTCGATACCATCGCGGAACGGGAAGAAGGCATCTGATGCCATCACGGCACCTTTCACTTCAAGCCCGGCATGCTCAGCTTTAATACCGGCAATTCTGGCCGAGTTAATACGGCTCATCTGGCCGGCACCAACACCGATGGTGCGGTTGTTTTTAGAATAGATAATCGCGTTGGATTTAACCATCTTGGCGACTTTCCAAGCAAACATCATGTCGCTCATTTCATCTTCGCTAGGAACGCGCTCGCTGACCACTTTAAGGTCTGCTTTGGCAACCATGCCGTTATCGCGGTCCTGAATTAACAGTCCGCCATTGACACGTTTGTAGTCAAAGTCCTGTGGTCGTTTAGTACCCCAGGTGCCGCACTCAAGTAGGCGCACATTCTTTTTCGCGGTGATTACGGCAACTGCTTGTTCAGAAACCGAAGGGGCAATAATCACTTCAACAAATTGCTTCTCGCAGATCGCTGACGCAGTCGCCGCATCCAGCTCGCGGTTGAAGGCAATAATACCGCCAAAGGAAGACTCTGGATCGGTTGCAAAGGCCAGCTCATATGCCAGGTTAATATCCGTCGCCACAGCCACACCACAGGGGTTGGCATGTTTTACGATAACGCAGGCAGGCTCATCAAACTGTTTGACGCATTCAAGGGCGGCATCGGTATCGGCAATATTATTGAAAGATAACTCTTTACCCTGCAACTGTTTGGCTGTCGCAACACTGGCTTCGGTAGGGTTGGCTTCAATATAGAATGCCGCTTTCTGATGAGGGTTTTCACCGTAGCGCATTTCTTGAGTCTTGTGATACTGGACATTGTAAGTATCGGAAAAATTGCGCGCCTGATTGTCGATGTCGCGAGCGCCAAAGTAGTTAGCGATCATGCCGTCATAAGCCGCAGTGTGTTCAAAGGCTTTAACCATTAGCTGGTAGCGAGTGCTGTAATCCAGTTGGCCCTGATTGGCCTGCATTTCTTCGAGCACTGATTGATAGTCGCGAGCGTTAACGACAATAGCCACATCTTTATGGTTTTTCGCTGCTGAACGCACCATTGTTGGCCCGCCGATATCGATATTCTCAATCGCTGTTGGCAATGTGCAATTTGGATCTGCAACAGTGGCGGCGAAGGGGTAGAGATTAACCACGACCATATCGATTGGCTTGATGCCGTGCTCTTGCATAACGCCATCATCAGTGCCGCGACGGCCAAGAATACCGCCGTGTACTTTCGGGTGCAGGGTTTTTACACGGCCGTCCATCATCTCTGGAAAACCAGTGTAATCGGAGACTTCGGTTGCCGGAATACTGTTCTCGGTAAGAAGGCGAAAAGTGCCTCCGGTCGAGAGTATTTCCACACCCTGTGCGGTTAGGGCTTTGGCAAATTCAACAATGCCGGTTTTGTCAGAAACGCTTATTAATGCGCGTGAAACTTTTTTCAGTTCGCTCATGGAGTCCTCGAGGAAAATTACAGAAGGTCGTATTGTTTTAATTTTTTTCGCAGTGTGCCGCGATTAAGGCCGAGAGTTTCCGCGGCCCTACTTTGGTTTTGTCTGGTGTAGGCCATTACCGCTTTAAGCAGCGGTGGTTCGACTTCTGCCATCACTATATCGTAAAGGTCGTGGGTCGCCTGTCCGTCCAGATCAGAAAAGTAACGCTGCATCGCTTCGGTAACACTCTGCTTCAGTGACTGGCGCTGTTGGTTGAGCCGGTCTTCTGCCGAGTCACTGGGTATTTGTGGTGCGGAATTCATGCGGCCTGTTCCTGATAAATATCTTTTTGTTGAAAAAATTGCTGAAGCAAATCCTGCTGCTCTAGATGATGTTCGATTTTATTAAACTGCTGGGTAAAGGCTTTGCCGTCGGTCAGATTGTTGACGTACCAACCTATATGTTTGCGCGCGATGCGCACACCGGCAATCTCACCGTAAAACTCATGCAGTGCTAAAAGATGCCTGCACATCACCCGCTCGGCTTCTGCGATGGATGGCTTGGCGGCCACTTCACCAGTGTCGAGAAAGTGATTAATCTGTTGGAATATCCACGGGTTGCCCTGTGCCGCGCGACCGATCATTACGGCGGCAGCACCAGTGTGCTGCAGTACAGACAAGGCTTTTTCCGGCGAGGTAATATCGCCATTGGCTATCACCGGGATTGATAGCGCAGCAACCACGTCAGCGATGCTATCGTACTCGACTTCTTTGACAAAGCGACAGGCTCTAGTGCGACCGTGAATTGCCAGAGCGGCGATGCCAGCATCTTCAGCAATTTTGCCAATGGTGACCGCGTTGCGGTTTTGACGATCCCAGCCGGTGCGAATTTTTAGAGTGACTGGTACATCGACACTGTCGACAACTGCGTGAAGAATATCGCGGACTAGATCCGGGTGCTGCAATAGCGCAGAACCAGCGGCTTTTTTAAGAACTTTTTTGGCCGGGCAGCCCATATTAATATCGATAATTTCAGCGCCCTGCTGAACATTGAAGCGTGCAGCATCTGCCATCATCTGTGGGTCATAGCCAGCAATCTGCACAGATCTAGGTGCCGGTTCATCGGCAAATTGAATACGTAATTTAGACTTTCGACTCGACCAGGTGCTTGGGTCTGCGGCAACCATCTCCGAAACTACCAAGCCGGCACCCATCTCTCGACAGAGCTGGCGGAAAGGCAGATCGGTAACACCAGCCATAGGTGCTAACACTGTCTTTCGCTGAATCTGATAGGGCCCAATATTGAACAATTTAGCCTCGAGATGGACGTGGTATTAAAAGGGCGCTAATCATACCCTTTGGTTAGCTGATTAAAAAGTGATCAATTGAAAAAATCTAAATTATTGCTTGGGGGAGTTCTTTTGGCGGGCTTATTTAGTGAGTTCGACAAGATAGTTAGCCGCGCTCAATCCCGGGTCGACCAGACTAAAACTGACATGTGACTGACGGCCGCTGGAGATGTTTTTGACTGCGGGCTGGCGACGCGGGTTCTGCTGAGAAATATATTCCTCAGCAGAGAAAATGCGCTGAGCGACAAGCTGACCCTGCAGGTCATCAAAGCGCACTTTAATTCGCGGGTAGGGCTGCCTGAACGGCGCTTTGTTTTCGATCAACATATCGACAATAACGGCGCCGGTCTGAGTTGGATGAGACTGAATAATAAACGTATTAATGGTTAATTGATCGAGGTCGCTGTAGGGCGCAACTTCACAACCGAGGTAGTAACAGCTAGTGATCAGGGGTTGGCGGTAATTTTCATTGCGACTTAAATCGGCGCTGAAAAAATAAATATACTGCCCCGCCAGCACTAGCGCGCCAACAGCCACAACGGCCAGTCTGCTGATCACTGTGCGCAGTGTATTTGAAGGTTTGCGGATGGTCTGCGGCTCAGAGAATTCATTGTGAATTAGGGCGGTTAAGCGCGGCAATGGGGTTTTTCCCTCAACGTCCAATGACTGATCGGAAAGCAAATCTGGCAGCCTGCTGTTAATCTCTGCGGATGGTTCGGTTGCAGTGATAACCTGATGCTCTGGCGCATTGAAAACACCAATACATTTACCACAGCGCACCATGCCATTAGCCGTCTCGAGCTGCTCTGGGGTAACCCGAAAGGCGGTCTCGCAGGTTGGGCAGCGAGTGACTAATTCTAGGATAACTCTATCCGAAGCACTGGTATCTGACATTGATATTCCAAAAGCTGTTTGCTTGAGTTTAGCAGGATAAAAATATCGCGGCAGTTTGAGTGGTGGTTAGATGGGCTGTCTTTATAGCCTGTCTTTACAGTTTAGCTTTACAAGCAGAGAGCTGAGCCCATTCAGATTCAATGGCGGGTTCAGCAAAGACGAAATCTTCTGAATAGGGAAGGCTGACCGCATCGATCTGATGTTCCAACAGGCCGGATAGGCACAGCTGTCCACCAGCCTTAGTGTGAGCAATTAATCTTGGCGCCAGCTCAATAAGCGGCGCGGCAAGAATATTGGCCACCATGGTCTCGGCATAAATATTGTCAGGCAGTTGATCGGGCAGATACGTGACTAGACGTTCTTGAGCAATATTATTGCGCTCGGCATTGTCGCGAGTTGCCAACAGTGCCTGAGGGTCATTATCCACCGCGATAACTTTTTCCGCGCCGAGCAGTAGGGCGGCAATACCAAGAATGCCGGAACCACAGCCATAATCAATAATGGTTTGTCCGACCAGGTCTTGCTTGTCCAGCCAGCGCAGGCAGAGATGTGTAGTCGGATGGCTGCCAGTGCCAAAGGCGAGGCCGGGGTCGAGACTCAGATTAATACCATTGGCATCCGGCGGCTCGATCCAGCTTGGGCAGATCCACAGGCGGTCGCCGCATTTCACCGGAGAGAAATACTTCTTCCACTCCTGAGACCAGTCTTTATCTTCCAGCTGTTCCCAGCGAAATGCCGCTAACGTAGGAATCAGTGATTGCAGCTGCGCGGTTATTTCAGTTGTTTCAGTGTTGGCATCAAACAGGGCTTTGATCTGGCAATTATCCCATAGCGGAGTTTCGCCGACGCCGGGCTCGAAGATAGGCTGGTCGGCAGCGTCTTCGAGAGTGACCGACACTGCACCGCAGTCGAGGAGAGCATCTTCAATGCTACCGCTAGTGTCGCGAGTAGCACTGATAATAAGCTGGAGCCATTGCATAGAGATGAGGGTCTAGAGAGAAAGTCGGACTGTAAATTACAGTCCGAGCTTCTTCTCGAGATAGTGGATATTGACGCCACCTTTCTTGAACTCAGCGTCTTCAACCAGATCCTGGTGCAGCGCAATATTGGTTTTAATACCATCAATCATCATCTCATCCAGCGCGTTGCGCATTCTTGAAAGCGCAGACGCACGATCGTGACCATAGGTGATAATTTTACCAATCAGCGAATCGTAGTTTGGCGGAACGGTATAACCGTTGTAGATATGTGAGTCCACGCGTACACCATTGCCGCCGGGAGCATGGTAAGACTTGATCGTGCCAGGTTGCGGTAGGAAAGTAACCGGGTCCTCAGCATTAATCCGACACTCAAAAGAGTGGCCGCGGAAAATAATATCTTCTTGTTTGATACTGAGAGGTTCGCCGCCAGCGATCAGCAACTGTTCCTTGACAATATCGACACCGGTAATCATCTCTGAGACAGGATGCTCTACCTGAACACGGGTGTTCATTTCGATAAAGTAGTAATGGCCGTCTTCGTAGAGAAATTCAAAGGTGCCCGCACCGCGGTAACCGATTTCAATACAGGCATTGGTACAGCTTTCAAAAACTGCCTGACGGACGTCATCGGGAATACCCGGAGCCGGCGCTTCTTCGAGAACTTTCTGGTGACGACGCTGCAGTGAGCAGTCGCGATCGCCGAGATGAATAGCATTGCCCTGACCATCAGCTAAGACCTGAACTTCAACATGGCGAGGATTTTGTAAAAACTTCTCCATATAAACAGTGCCATCACCAAAGGCAGCTTCTGCTTCGGTTTTGGTGATAGTTATCGAAGTGACCAAGCTCTCTTCATTTTCCACGACGCGCATACCGCGACCGCCGCCGCCAGCAGCAGCCTTAATAATAACTGGATAGCCGATGCGCTTAGCCGTTGCTTTGAGCGCTTCAGGATCGTCGTTAAGAGGACCGTCGGAGCCTGGAACTGTTGGCACGCCAGAGGCTTTCATAGCCTTGATCGCCGCCACTTTGTCGCCCATGATGCGGATACATTCGGCGGTGGGGCCGATAAATACAAAGCCGCTGTTCTCAACCTGTTCGGCAAAGTCAGCATTTTCTGCGAGAAAGCCATATCCGGGGTGAACGGCTACAGAATTAGTCACTTCCATGGCGCTGATAAGAGCCGGAATATTCAGGTAGCTTTTCGGAGACGGGTTAGGTCCAATGCAGATTGATTGATCTGCGAGTTTTACATGTTTGAGATCCGCATCCACTTTGGAGTGAACCGCAACAGTTTTAATTCCTAATTCTTTGCAAGCGCGGAGAATGCGCAGAGCAATTTCACCGCGGTTTGCGATCAGCACTTTATCGAGCATGATTCTATTCCTGACTAGATTTAAACGATGGTGAACAGTGGCTGGTCGTATTCGATTGGCTCACCTTCTTCGACAAGAACTGCGCCAATGGTGCCGGCCTTGTCAGCTTCAATTTGGTTCATCATTTTCATGGCTTCGACAATACACAAGACATCGCCGACCTTAACTGCTTTGCCCGGCTCAACAAACACTGGGGATCCAGGGGCTGGGGAACCATAGTAAGTACCTACCATCGGCGAGCGAACCACATGACCGGCCAACTCTTCTGAAGCTGCAGGTGCGGCGGCTGCAGGAGCGGCAACTGGCGCAGCAACTAAAGGTGCAGCGGCCAGAGGGGCGGGTGCAGCAAAGGCGGCTATGGGTGCGCCGCGGCTGATGCGAACGGACTCTTCACCTTCGGTGATTTCCAGCTCATTGATGTTTGATTCTTCGAGTAACTCGATTAGTTTTTTTACTTTGCGAATGTCCATGAATATTTCTCGTTCTGGGATTAGTGGTCAAGCTTGCTATGCGCTGCTTGCAGAGCTAGCTGGTAACTTTTAGAGCCGAAGCCGCAAATAACGCCTTCAGCAATATCTGAAAAATAGGAGTGATGACGGAATGCTTCGCGGGCGAAAACATTCGACAGGTGCACTTCTATAAAGGGTATTTCTACACCGAGCAGAGCATCGCGAAGCGCGACACTGGTATGAGTGAAGGCGCCGGGATTGATAATAATAAAGCGCACATCTTGTTGTCGGGCATCGTGAATATGCTGGATCAGCTCGAACTCAGCATTGCTTTGCACGGCGAAAAGGCTGTGTCCGGCATCTGCGGATTGAGCGATCAAGGATTGGTTAATATCCTCAAGAGTCTCTGCGCCATAAATTTCGGGCTCTCGAGATCCGAGTAAATTTAAATTGGGGCCGTGAATTACCAGTATCGATGCCATAGGTAGTATTTCCCGATAACCTTCTGCGAGGTGTTCAATTAGTGAGCGAAGTCTGCCCGAAAAAAAAACAGCTGTCCACGAATAGATAAAAAAAACCACTTTTCGGCGAAATTCACAGAAAATGTCGACGAAAAGCGGTTTTTTGATGTTTTTAATTGTTCGTTGTTTAATTGAAGTGCGACGTTAAGGCTTTTTAGGGGGCTTTTCTACGAAAAAGCGACCCAAAAAGGCTAAAATCTTCTAAGTTCTTAAAATATCGCTTAAATTGGCGCTAAAAGTCGGCAAAGGACGTGAATTCATCTGGAAGCCTGGGTTAGCGCCTCCAGAACCATCGATTCGCTAAGAATTTGCGGCAGAATTTGCGCGGGCCCGGAGCCTCGCGGGTAAACCAGATAGAGCGGAACACCGCTGCGTTGAAAACTATTGAGCAAAGTAGTGATCTGCGGATCATTATTAGTCCAGTCGCCCTTCAGGTAGACAATCCCTTGATCATCCATTAACTGTGCTACCTTCTCTGAGCCTAGTGCGACACGCTCATTGACCAGACAGGTGATACACCAGTCGGCGGTCAGATTGATAAAGACCGGCTGACCAGATGCGCGCAGGTTAGATAGGCGTTCGGCACTGTAGGGCTGGAAAGCCTGCTCTTCAGTATCTTCGGAGAGTGATATAAGGGGTGCAGCAAGAGCGGCGCCGAGAACAGCGATGGCGATTAACTTGCCCGCAGGTCTAGCGCTTAACTTCCAGAGCCACAGGCCCATCACTAGCAATACCAATCCAGTGACCACCGCGGCAGCTACATCTATGGATGTCTGTCTTCCGGCCACCCAAAGCAGCCATACAGCCGTGATATACAGCGGGAAGGCGAGGAACTGTTTAAAGGTATCCATCCATGCGCCGGGTCTTGGTAGGCGTTTGGTTAAACCGGGAATCCATGCCAGCAGAATAAAGGGTAGGGCCATGCCCAGGCCTAAGCAGGCGAACACTAATAGTGCTATATATGTCGGCTGTGAAATCGCAAAGCCCAGTGCCGGGCCCATAAAGGGTGCGGTGCAGGGGCTGGCAATAATGGTCGCTAGAACGCCGGTCATAAAGGACGACATCAGCCCCTCCTGACCTTTGGAGAGCTGTCCGAGAGACATCAGATTGCTGCCAATTTCCAGATACCCAGAAAGGCCAAGCCCCATAATAAAGAACAGATAAACCAGAAAGATCACAAATAGCGGCGACTGCAATTGGAAGCCCCAGCCGATACTCTCGCCAGCTGCACGCAGCGTCAACATCACAACAGCGATAGCGACGAAGCTCAGTACCACGCCGGCGGTGTAGACCAGACCATGTATATGTCGGCTGCGAATACTTTGGTGGGTAGTGGTAAAACTTAATACCTTTATCGACAGAATCGGAAAGACACAGGGCATTAGGTTGAGAATCATGCCGCCAATCAGGGCGAAGAGTAAAACCGCGGCCAGAGAGATATTTGCCGAAGAAGGTTGCTGACTCTGCTGCTGGGGAGGCGCCGTGCTGATATCCACGTCACCGGTTTGCAGGTCGATTTTCAACCATTGCTTATAAGGTGGGTAACAGAGGCCGGCATCGGCACAGCCCTGAGATTCGATTTGCAGATGAAGCTTATCGCCTGTTGCGTTAAAGGGAATTCGCACACTGGTTTGTGAATAGTAAACCTCGACATCCTTTTCGAAAAACTCATCCCACTTAACGATGCCGCCTGCAAAAAGAGGCGGCTGTAGTTCAGCACTGCTATCGAGAGATCTAAACTCGAAGCGATCGCGGTATAAGTAGTAGCCGTCGCGGATTTCCCAGTTGAAGACCAGTTGCTGCTCTTCAACTACCAGGTTAAATTGATAGGCCTGCTCGACCGGAACGAATTCTGCGCTGCTTGAGAACGTACCAGAAATGCTAGTACTTGTGGACTCCTGTGGGAACAGGTTTTCGGTTGTCGCTGCCGCAGCATTGGCAAACAGAGAGAGGCACAAAAAAATAATGCGTAAGCTGATGTTCATAATAAGTCCGGGCATTTTTACCATAAGCCATTATAGAGCAGGGTATTGGCTGAATGTTTGAATATCTTTTATTGGAGCTTTAATTTGCCCCGTTGTTTAACGGTGTGTTTAACGGTGTGTTTAAGGTTGTGATTAAGAGATAATTAGCTCAGGCAATAAAAAGTATTTACGGCAACCATTAATGTTCATATCACATGCTATATCACATGCTATAGTTTCAACAAGGATCCTTATGAAAAAAACACTATTTAAAAGTTTGTTATTTGGCTTCGCCAGCTGCGCTGCGGTCACTTTGGTGTCGGCCGAAGGGCTCTATGCAGAGCAGGCTTATATTCGCGCCATGCCTCCCGGGCAGCAAATAACAGCCGCCTTTCTCAAGCTGGTCAACAGCACTGATCGAGCCTGCGTGATCACCGGCGGCAGTTCACCTATAGCCTCAGATCTTCAGATTCACGAGCATAAGCACAGCGACGGCATGATGAAAATGCGTCCGCTGGAATCGGTAACGATCGAGGCCGGACAAAGCCTCCACTTCAAACCCGGCCAACTGCATCTAATGTTATTTGGATTGCAGGCACCGCTAGAGCCTGGGCAGCAGCAGATGTTAGCGCTGACCACAGAGAATTGTGGTTCTGTCTCGGTTGAAGCTGAAGTTCGCAGTCTGTTTAACAAAAAGCCGGCTCCTTCAGCTAATAACCATGACCATAAAATGCATGGCGGTAACGGAATGCAGGATAGCAGTAAATGAGATTTTGGCGTCGACTCAAAATGGCCGGACGAAAACCGTTTCTCGATTCCAATGCAGAAATAGCCGATGGCTACGTCGATCAGAAAAAATCCAACACCCTCCGCAATACATTAACCGCAGTATTGTTAGTTCTATTAATACTTACCGGCCTAGGCTGGTACTGGAGCAGTGAGCCGGACCTGTTTGATGTTCGCGAGCAGACTGCAGAGATTCTTGGTGATCGAGCGCCGGTCATTGGCGCGACCACCACCGCTACGCTTATTTATACTATAGATAGATTGTTGCACAAGCCGGGCGGTTATCTGAGTAACGATATGCTGCCGCCGGGCGTGTTTTTGGATAATATCCCCAGCTGGGAATTTGGTGTATTGGTGCAGATGCGCGATCTTAGTAAAGCCATGCGCGAAGCCTTTAGTCGCTCTCAGTCCCAGTCCACAGAAGACCCGGATCTGGCGATAGCCGAACCGCGTTTTCATATTGACCACAACAGCTGGGCGGTGCCTTGGCCAGAGTCGGAATATACCGAGGGCCAGGAATACCTTGCTGAATATCTCGAAAGATTGTTAGACAACCAAGCCTACGACGCACAGTTTTTTGCCCGCGCCGATAACCTTCGCTATTGGCTGGGAACGGTAGAGACAAGATTGGGCAGTCTCTCTCAACGCCTTTCAGCCAGTGTCGGTCAACGGCGTATCAATACCGATCTATCCGGTGATGCGGCGGGCCGCCAGTCCACCCGGACATCTGCAGAAGTGTTAGTAAAAACTGACTGGCTGCAGATAGATAATGTCTTCTATGAAGCCCGTGGTACTTCATGGGCACTACTGCATTTCTTAAAGGCGATCGAAGTGGATTTTGCCGAAGTGCTGGCGCGAAAGAATGCGGTGGTCAGTCTTCAACAGATTATTCGCGAGCTGGAAATGAGTCAGCAACCCGTTCATGCGCCGGTTATTGTCAACGGTGAAGGGTTTGGTCTGCTGGCCAATCACTCGCTGGTTATGGCCTCTTATATCAGTCGTGCCAATGCGGCAATTATTGATTTACGGGAGCTGCTCTCACAGGGTTAATTCCACAGGACTACTGTCGAGGTACTCCCTCAAGGTAAAAAGGAATGAATAATATTTTCCACATAAAAGGAGTTAGTGGGGCCGGGTCTGAGTTGAGTCGGGCTTTGGTTGCGGCGCGCTTACAGGGCGGCGTGATGGTAGTAGACCGCAACTTTAGATTGGTTATGATCGACCGCAAGGCTGCGGAGTTTTGCGCAGTTTCTTCTGGGCAATCCCAAGGCAAACGCTTCTACGCGTTATTTCCCGCCCTTTTAGGGACAGAATTTGCCGCCAGCTTACATCAGGTTACCAGCACCCTGGGTGCCAAGCGCTGCTCGCGCCCAGCGGATAATTACCTATTGGATCAGTTTGTTGAGGCCTTTTCTCGAGAACAGGCAGCGCTGCTGGGTATTTCGATCAAGGCTTATGATGACGGCTCAAATATCTATGGCCTTATACAGATCAAGCTTCAGAGTTCACCCCAGCAAGTGCAACAGGCTAATTTGACCTCGACTGCGGACAGAGGTATCTGTGAAGAATCGTCGAAAGATAATCAGCAACAAGATCAAGAGGCATTTCTTCTCGACAGCAACTCAGCCTATATTATTACTGACAACTACGGATTTGTTTCCCGAGTAAGTGCGCCGGCAGAGCAACTATTTGCCTACAGCAATGACCTGCTAACCGGCAGTTCAGTGCGCATTTTATTCCCTGGGCTCGACGGAATGGAGAGTCTCGATTTAAAAGAAAATTTTGTCAGTCTGAGAGATCAGCATATTCAGGGTTATGTACTTGCAGCCACCTCTCAGGGCGAAAATCGTTATCTGGATGTAAAGCTGTTTGCTCGTGCGGGCAGGGAAGATGAACTGGTTATTGTCTGTCAAGACTGGACCCATGCCAGTCAACAGGCCGATGATCTTATCAATCGTGGTCGCTTGTTTGACCTGACTTCCCAGCATATAGCCGACGGCGTATTAATAGTCGATGCTGAAGGCTTTTTAGCCGAGATGAATCCCATTGCCGAACAGCTGTTGGGGTTTGAGTTGGATAAGTCCAAACCGACTCAGATACATGTTGCTATGCCACTGGCCAATGAAGATACAGGTGTTACCGTTACGCCGGTTCACGATGCGCTCAATAAAGCGCTCAATGTTGAGTCCAACCAGTCGCTGCTATTAAAGGTGCCCAATGCAACGCCGATGAGCGTTTCCGTATCTGCCTTTCCGCTGCGCGATTCGATGGGCAGGATAAATAAATGTTTGGTTATTTTCAGACCACTCAGTGAGGCTCGCAGAGTATCCAGCCGACTTAAATGGCAAGCCATGCACGATCCTTTGACCGGGCTGCCAAACCGAGCTTCGCTGGCCAAGCGAATTCAAAAAGCCATCGAAATTTCCAGACTAGAAGGCGCTATTCATGCGTTGCTCTATATTGATCTCTATAACTTCTCGGTGATCAACGACACCAGCGGTCATCATGCCGGGGATGAATTACTTAAACAGTTCGCCCATCTGCTGGTAAAGCTGGCCGGTCCAAGTGATATAGCTGCGCGTATCGGCAATGATGAGTTTGCCCTGTTACTGCATCGGGTAAATTACGACAAAGCCATGGCTCTAGCCGAACAAATACTCAGTGAATTAAAACAACTGAGTATTCCATGGGAGGGCGAGGTACTAAAAACAGCCGCCAGTATTGGCGGCATACTGATTGATGCAGATGCAGTATCGGATATTGATCTGATGATCTCCGCCGGATCCTCCTGCGCCACCGCCCGCGACAAGGGCAGAAATAAAATTCACTTCCAGTCTTTCAATGAAGAGGTTGCCAAGCGCCGCAGGCTAGCCACCAGCATGCCGAAAATAGTCTCGGCACTGGATGAAGATCGCTTCACATTGTTTGCTCAGCCAATCGTGCCGATAAACCGATCCTCAGGAGCGGCCAAATACTATGAAGTGCTGGTCAGAATGCGTGATAGCGATGGCAGTATTTTACAGCCCTCTGAATTTATTCCGGTCGCAGAGCACTTTTCATTGATTGATGATTTGGATAAATGGGTCTTTAAGCACTCGCTAAAATTTTTGCAGATGCTCAAGGCCAAGGGCTCGCCGCTGCCAACCCTCTCAGTTAATTTATCCGGGAGTACAGTCGGTGATGAGAATGCCATTGATTATATTCTCAGTGGATTTAGCGACAGTGGAATATCGCCCCGGCATATTCAGTTTGAGATTACCGAGACGGCGGCGGTTAAACATTTGCAGGAAGCGAAAAGATTGATTGCCACATTGAGATCTGTAGGGGTGTCCATTGCACTGGACGATTTTGGCAGCGGCCTGTCATCATTTGCCTATTTAAAAGAACTGCCGATCGACTGCCTGAAAATTGATTCCAGTTTTATTCATACCATGGAAAATAGCGATGTCGATTATTCCGTGGTCAGCACCATCAATCACCTTGGCCATATTATGGGTATTCCCACAGTGGCCGAGGGTGTCGAAAATGAAAAGCAGTTAGAGTTATTGAAAAAAATCGGTGTGGATTATCTGCAGGGATTTCTTCTCCAGCATCCGCAGCCGCTGAACAAAATAGTGCTTTAATATTTCTATTAAAGCGCTATCTGTTAAAGCACCATCTATTAAAGCACCATCTGTTAAAGCACCATCTGTTAAAGCACAATCTGTAAGGGCTATTTAGAGGCTTTCGCTAAAGGCTCCTTAAACGCTTTTGGTAAGGGCTTTTTATAGGCTTTTGGTAAGGGCTTTTTATTGCCTTTCGGTAAGGCCTTCTTTTAAACCATCGTACTCAGCGCTGTGCAAGCGGGGACCATATTGACCAACCACTGCACTGGCCGCGCGGTTGGCAAACACAGCCGCAGAAAGGCTGCTGTAACCCTGAGTAATACCGTAGAGATAAGCGCCGGCAAACATATCCCCAGCGCCGTTAGTATCCACCGCGGTAATCGGTTGTGCTGGAGCGGTTAAATATTCATTGCCATCAAAAACCACTGAGCCCTGACTGCCGCGGGTAACAACAAACTGTTTGGCAGTCGTTTGTAAATGCTCTAATGCCTGATCAATATTATCGGTCTCGCACCAGTTGAGCGCTTCCTGTTCATTGCAGAATAAAAGATCAACGCCCGGACCGGCGATTTCTTGCAGGCCCGCTCGGAAAAATTCAACGATGCCTGGGTCAGAGAGACTCAGCGCAATTTTGGTGCCGGCCTGTCGCGCAATATCAGCCGCTTGAATGGCAGCCTGTTTGGCGCTGTCACCAGTGACCAAATAACCTTCTATATAAAGGTATTCAGAATCTGCGATGGCGTCAGCGTCGAGGTCGGCGGATGACAGCTCGGTGCTGGTGCCAAGAAAGGTATTCATGGTGCGCTCGGCATCATCAGTAATCATCACCAGACATTTTCCGGTAATGCCTGCAGATATTTGCGCATGGGCATTGTGGTCAACACCATTGTCGGCAAGATCCTGCATATAAAAATGACCGTTCTCATCGTCGGCAACTTTACAGGAAAAGAAACTTTTGCCGCCGAACTGGCCGAGGGAGATAACGGTATTGGCAGCGGAACCGCCACAGGCGCGTTTCGACATCACCATATGATCGGCAAGGTTATCGAGTAAAAAATGCTGACGCTCTTCATCGACCAGGGTCATTAAACCTTTTTCGATATTGAGTTCATTAAGATTGTTATCAGTGACTTCAATTTCGGTATCGACTAATGCATTGCCAAGACCATAAACATGGTATTTTTTCATAGTTGCTCCGTGTTTTTAGGCTTTGGCGACATGGGTAACAATACCCTGCTGGGTTGCCAGAAATAATATATCGGCGGGCTTGCAGGCGAAAAACCCATTGGTGACCACACCGGTAATCTGATTGATCTTTTCTTCCAGACCGGTGGTCGAGCCAACGGGGTATAGATGGTGCACATCGAGAATTTGGTTGCCGTTGTCGGTGATAACATTTTCACGCCACACCGGATCACCACCCAGTTTAACCAGCTCGCGAGCGACATGACTGCGCGCCATAGGAATAACTTCAACAGGTAGAGGGAAGGTTCCCAAATAGTCGACCCATTTACTCTCATCGGCGATACAGACAAATTCACGGGCAACTGCAGTGACAATTTTTTCTCGAGTCAGCGCGGCGCCACCGCCTTTAATCAGCTCAAGATGCGGGTTGGCCTCGTCAGCACCATCGATATAGATGGTTATTTCCGGCGCAGCATTTAATTCGATAACGCTAATGCCATGACCGCGAAGGCGTTCCGCAGAGGCCTCTGAGCTGGCAACCGCCGACTGAAATTTGTGTTTGTGTTCGGCTAGTAAATCGATAAAGAAGTTAGCCGTTGACCCTGTGCCTATACCCACAATGCTGTCACTATCAATTTTCGTTAATGTGTACTCTACAGCAGCTGCTGCCACATCATGTTTAAGTTGATCTTGATCCACCCTTTGCCTCGCTAATTATCCGCCATCAGAAGAGGGCGATTATACGATGATAGAAGGAATAAAACAGATTCATTACTTTGAGGCTGGCGTAAATTGTTTTATCAACATACCATTGTCCTCAATCAAATGAGTGATTAAGCAAATGTTGTTTAATCACTAGAGTCGGAACCTTCATGTTAAGGAATGTCCATGCCGAATAAGTACATCAAAAAAATTCTCGATGCACGCATCTACGACCTAGTGGTCGAGACGCCGATCGATCCGGCTCCACTGCTATCCCAGCGTCTGAACAATCAGGTGTTATTAAAGCGTGAAGATTTGCAGCCAGTATTCTCGTTTAAATTGCGCGGTGCCTACAACAAACTACGTCAGCTTTCCGAGCAGCAGCGAGCCAATGGCGTGATTGCAGCGTCGGCGGGCAATCATGCTCAGGGCCTGGCGCTTGCGGCGAAAAAGATGGGTGTAAAAGCGACTATCGTTATGCCCAAGACAACACCGCAAATCAAAGTTGATGCAGTGCGCGCGCGCGGAGCAAAGGTTGTTCTGGTTGGTGATAACTACGATGCGGCCTCGGCACATGCCAACAAATTAGTCGAAGAGAAAGGGTTGGTCTATATCCACCCCTTTGATGATCCGGATGTTATCGCTGGTCAGGGCACCATAGGCGTAGAAATTCTCCGTCAGCTGTCGGGTGATCTGGATGCTGTATTTATTGCCGTCGGTGGGGGTGGACTCTGCGCCGGTGTCGCCGCCTATATAAAGTATGTACGCCCCGATGTAAAAATTATCGCTGTCGAAGCAGATGACAGCGCCTGTCTGGATGCCGCGCTAAAGGCCGGTCGCAGAGTGCGCCTAAAAGAAGTGGGCATTTTTGCCGATGGCACCGCGGTTGCGCAGATTGGTAAAGAGACCTTCAGGCTTTTAAAAGATTTAGTTGATGAGGTTATCACCGTTAGCACTGATGAAATCTGTGCGGCGATTAAGGATGTCTACAATGATACCCGGGCGATCTGTGAGCCGTCCGGTGCCATGGGTCTGGCCGGCCTAAAGAAATATGTCGATCAGAAAAAAGTGGCAGGGCAGACATTGCTGGCTATTCAATGTGGTGCCAATATAGATTTTGATCGTCTGCGCTATATCTCTGAGCGCACTGAGATTGGTGAGAAGCGCGAAGCGGTGCTGGCCGTAACTATCGATGAAAAACCCGGTAGCTTTAAGTCTTTCTGCACGGCTATGCAGAAGCGCAATATCTCGGAATTTAACTACCGCTTTAGCGATGCTGATCAGGCGCATATTTTTGTCGGTGCCCAGGTAACCTGTGATGAAGATCGTCATCAGCTGGTCGATGACCTTCGCAGTAAAGGTTATCAGGTATCAGATATGACCGATAACGAAGTCGCCAAGTTGCATATTCGGCACATGGTCGGCGGTCGCTCACCGCAGGTGGGCGAAGAACAGGTTTTCAGATTTGAATTTCCTGAGCGCCCCGGCGCGCTGCTAAATTTCTTACAGCAGCTGGGCAGTGGATTTAATATTTCGATGTTCCATTACCGCAATCATGGCTCGGCATTTGGCCGTGTGCTGGTGGGTGTTCAGGCGACCAAAAAAGATATCAAAGAACTCTCGGGCTTTCTTGATAAGCTCGGTTATCAGTATGTTAATGAGACCGATAATGAAGCCTATAAATTCTTTCTCGGCTCCTAAACTACTTGCGGCTTTTGCGCTTCCGTTGAACTTTCTTTTAAGTGCAAATGATTTCATGGTCAGTGATTATTTGATCGAGAGGAATATCCCAGCTCTGTTGTGAAATGCTGTCAACTTCCTGACAGTCGTGGGCCAAACCAATCAGAGTTGGCCTGCGAGGTTGGTTGACGCAGGCGGCAAGAGTCCGGTCATAAAATCCACCACCCATACCAATTCTGTTGCCGTTGCGGTCGAAGGCTACCAGTGGCAAAAGAATTACATCCAAGGTCCAGAGTGGGGCAATGGTTGTCGCGCTAAACTGGGGTTCCAAAATTCCAAAACGGTTGGCTTTCAGCTGATCGCCATTGCGGTATTCACCAAAGTAGAGACGGTTAAACTGCAGCGGGTGGATGATGGGTAAAAAGCATGCTTTTTTTGCATTGAGGGCGATACCCATTAACAGGGAAGGATCAATTTCACCATCGTTGGCAATATAGATGCCGATGCGTTTTGCGCGTAGGAAAATTTTTTGTTGAGAGATAAGTGCGGCTAGATTTTGTGCCGCAGATTGCTGTTGAGCAGAGGTTAATGCTCGGCGTTTGGTTCGAATAGATTTGCGTATATCGCCAGCATTCATGGTAGACAACCGTTATTTTATTAGCGGCTTATAATTTCTTTTTAAATAAACCCCAGGGTGCCGCTGTCAACGTGGCCTCGAACCGAAGAGTTCAAGGTGGCTTCGCTCGCAATATATCAGGCTTTCCGACGCACGGAAGTGCACAACAATATTGACGGAGAAAAACCGGATAATAATTATCGGCTCAGGGACTTCTTGACTGGCGTACACCCCAGGAGACAAAAGTATACCAGAGCGGGTAAAAAAAGCCTCAGCTAAAAGAGATTGCCTGAGGAAATTGTGACTGAGATTAGCCGTTCAGATCTAAAAGAACCGAGCTCAGTTTGGAGTTCATAGATTGCAATAGATGGGAGGTCTGTTCATCCGCCTTGACATCCTGTTCGCTGCGAATCAAATCATGGGCCAGATTCAACGCCGCCATAACAGCAATACGCTCTACCCCTATAAGATGTGAGCCGCGGCGAATCTCTTCCATTTTTTCATCGAGCAACTTGGCGGACAGCTCAAGAGCGTCACGCTCTTCAGGCTTGCAGTTAACTTGATATTCTTTGTCGAGAATGCGAATTTTAAGGGATATCGATGACATAACTACTCTGCATTTAGGTTTCTGAGGCGATTGATCATGGTTTCAATTTTTTGTCTCGCCATTTCGTTTTGTTCCATCAGCTTTCCGCGCTCACCCGACAGGGTGGACTCGCGTTCACGCAACACATGATTTTCGCGTTTAAGCTGCTGGCACAGCTCAATTAAGCTATCCAGTTTTTGTTCTAGATTTTCGTAACCATTCATAAGCAGAGAACTCTTCGGTATTAACAGCTGGTAACCGGATAACTATAGGCATTGTCGCTGATTTGGTCAATTACAACATTCATAAACTGGCGTGCAGTGCTATTTATAGAATGTTAGGATGCTCGCAATGATATTGAGGTGGTTAAATGACATTTGAACAGTTAGAAGATCTATTTTTTACCCTGCAAGTTAAAGCCGATCCATCCGGATTCCACGGGTTTTTGTGTGGTCGCCTGTGTTGCGGAACCATGCCTCTGGAGACGCTGGTAGAGACATCCACTAGCTGGTTGGGTCTGTTAGAAGAGCAGGGCAAGGCTGCAGAGAACCCTCTGCGCGACTTTTATGAAGAGGCCCTAACCAGCCTTGAAGATATCTCTTTTCTATTTCAGCCAATCCTGCCTGACGATGAGCTGCCATTACCCGAGCGCTTAGTCGCGGTTGGCTCTTGGTGCAGCAATTATATTTCCGGGCTCGGAGAAGGAATGAGCAGTGAGTTTGAAGTTTCCGAAGATGCCAAAGAGGCGCTGGAAGATATTGCTGCCATAGGCCAGGTTTCGGTGGACTTTGACACTGACGACGATGGCGAGCGTGATTACGCTGAGTTGATCGAGTATATCCGTATTGCCGTACAGCTAATTTTTACCGACCTTCATCCAGAGTCCGGTTCTAGCGCAGAGCCAACTATCCACTAATTTAGTCCCTGCCCCGTGCAAGACGGCTATTAAAGGTAAGCTAGAGGAATGATCACCGCCAAAGAATACAACGCAAGGCGCAGAGAGTTGATGTCGGCTATGCAGGGCAATAGCATTGCAATAGTCGCGGCGGCGGCTGAAAAGATTCGCTCTCGAGATACCCACTACCCCTACAAACAAGCGACCAACCTAAGTTATCTCTGTGGATTTTCCGAGCCAGAGTCGGTGCTAGTATTAATCCCCGGCCGCGGGCAGGGGGAATCGATTCTATTTTGTCGCGAAAAAAACAAGCTGCGTGAAACCTGGGATGGCTATCGGACCGGTCCGGAAGGAGCGGTTGCAGATTTTGCTGTAGATGATGCATTTCCGATTGGTGATCTCGACGATATTTTGCCCGGTCTGCTAGAAGACAAAGAGCGGGTTTATTACGCCATAGGCAAGGATGCTGATTTTGATCGTCATCTAATGGGCTGGGTCAGTGAAATTAGCGGTTCGGCAGCGCCCGGAGAGTTTGTTGATCTGGACCATATAGTCAATGAAATGCGCCTGATCAAAACCGCATCGGAATTAAAGCTGATGCGCAGGGCAGGTGAGATTTCCGCGCGCGCCCACTGCCGCGCCATGAGTGTCGCCACGCCGGGAATCTATGAATACCAGTTGCAGGCAGAGATCGAACACGAATTTATGGCATCCGGTGCCACGGCGCCGGCCTACACTAGTATTGTTGGCGGCGGAAAAAACGGCTGCATACTGCACTATATTGAGAACCGCGAAAAAATTAACAATGGCGATCTAGTGCTAATTGATGCCGGATGCGAATATGAGAATTACGCGGCGGATATCACCCGCACCTTTCCGGTCAATGGCAAGTTTAGTCGCGAGCAAGCGGCGATATACGATATTGTTCTAGAGGCTCAGGTTCAGGCGATGGCGAAAATTGTTCCCGGTGCGGCCTACAATGTTGCCAATGATACAACCACTGCAGTGATCACTCAGGGATTGCGCGATTTGGGTATTCTCGATGGTGATGTCAGTGAGTTAATTGAACAGCAGGCCTGCAAAGAATTCTATATGCACAGCTCAGGTCACTGGCTGGGTATGGATGTGCACGATGTGGGTGACTACAAAATTGAAGGTCAGTGGCGAGATTTTGAGCCGGGCATGGTATTGACCGTAGAGCCGGGAATCTATATCTCTGCGGATAATAAAAAGGTTGCCGAGAAGTGGCGTGGACTGGCCGTGCGCATTGAAGACGACGTTGCGGTTACCAAAACGGGCTGTGAAGATTTAACGTCCGGCGTCCCAAAGAAACGCAATGAGATTGAATTATTGATGGCAGGTCAAAAGTGACAGCAGCGCAAACTCAAAGTAACTCCAGTTACGACATTGTTATTGTCGGCGGCGGTATGGTGGGCATTAGCCTGGCCCTGCTACTGGCCGAACAGCCGCATTCTTGGAAAATATTACTGCTCGAAGCGCAGGCTTATCAACAGTCGGCAAGCAATGAAGATCGCCCCAGCTTTGATGCCCGCTCAACCGCACTGTCATGGAGTAGCCGAAAAATTTTTGAGGCCGCCGGTCTGTGGTCAGAGCTGCAATCTCAGGCCAGTAAAATCGAGAAAATTCATGTTAGCGATCGCGGCCATATTGGCCTGACGCGCATTGATGCCGAAGAAGCTGGCGTTGAGGCTTTAGGTTATGTCGTTGAAAACCGCTGGATTGGCTCGGTGCTTTTAGAAAAGCTGGCCAAAACCTCGGTCGAAGTTTTGGCTCCCGCGCGAGTGGCGACGCTGAAACCCTTAAAGAAAGGAATGCGTCTGACTCTTGAAGCTACTGCTGAGTCTGAGTCGGCTGAGGAAGGCAGTAATCTATCTATCGAGTCTTCGCTGGTGGTTATTGCCGACGGTGCCAATTCGCAAACCGCGCAAAAGGTCGGCATCCACAGTAATCAACAGCCCTACGGCCAGCAGGGGATTATTGCCAATATTGCCCTCGAAAAGCCCCATGCTGGCGTTGCCTATGAGCGCTTTACCGATCAGGGGCCAATGGCCATGTTGCCACTTGCCGATCACCAGGGCAGTCCGCGTTGCGCGCTGGTTTGGACAGAGCCCACCGCGAAAGCTGAACAGTTGATGGCCGCTACTGACGAACAATTTCTAAGTGCTCTGCAAGAGAGCTTTGGTTATCGCCTGGGGATACTCAAGCGAGTTGGCGAGCGTTATGCCTATCCGCTGTCTTTAACCACCTCAACAGAGCAGGTGCGCCGCAATTTGGTGGTGCTCGGCAATGCCGCCCACAGCCTGCATCCGGTTGCGGGGCAGGGGTTTAATCTCTCCCTGCGCGATGTGGCAGTATTGGCCGATGTGCTCGGCAGTGCGAGATCTTCTGGCGACGATTTCGCTGCACTGGATACCCTTGAGTCCTATCAGCAACAGCAGTTGGCGGATCAGCAGAACACATTATTGTTTAGCGATAATTTGCCCAAGCTCTTTGCTCAACCTTCTGCTGCCATTGCACTGGGGCGCAATTCAGGATTATTAATGATGGATTTAATACCCAGTCTGCGCAGTCGTTTTGCCCAGTTTGGTATGGGCATGATGACCAAGGAGGCTGGACATGGCTGAGCAAAAAAATCGTCGATACGATGTGATAGTTGTCGGTGCCGGCATGGTTGGCGCAGCATTCGCCTGTCTTTTTGCGCGGGCAAATCCCGAGTGTCAGGTTGCCTTAATTGAAGCCCATCAAGCGGCCAGTTTCAGCGATAAAAGTTTTGATCCACGGGTTGCGGCCCTAACCGAAAAGTCGCGGAGTCTGTTGGAGTGCTGCGGGGCTTGGGAGCAGATAGCGAAAAAGAGAGTAAGCCCATACCTGGCCATGGATGTTTGGGATGCTGAGGGTACCGGTCGAATTCAGTTTAATTGCCAGGATGTTCATAAGCCTAATCTAGGTCATATTGTTGAGAATTCTCTGGTGGTTGAAAGCCTCTTAGCTGAGGTGCAGAAACTTGAGAATATTGAGTTTTTGTGTCCGGTAATAATTGCCAGCTACAGTGGTTCAGAGCAGCAGGTAGATCTTCTATTAGAGGATGGCCGAAAATTAACAGCACCATTGTTGGTGGCTGCTGATGGAGGTAACTCAACGATTCGCCAGCACTTTAATTTCCCCACCCGTGAGTGGGACTATGGGCACAGCGCGATTGTCACCACAGTGCACACCGAACAGGTTAATCAGCAAACCGCTTGGCAGCGTTTTATGCCCACGGGCCCTCTGGCTTTACTGCCGTTGAATAAAGCCGGCGATCGGCATTATTGTTCATTGGTTTGGTCTCAGGAGTCGGATGAGGCGGAGCGTTTAATGGCCCTGAGTGATGATGAGTTTTGTCAGGCGTTAAGCTATGGCAGTGAGCATTGTCTGGGCAGGGTTGTAGGCATAGATAAGCGTTATTCGATTCCTCTGCGTCAACGCCATGCAACGGACTATGTGGTTGAGAGAGTGGCGTTGCTGGGCGACTCCGCGCATACCATTCATCCCTTGGCGGGGCAGGGGGTCAATCTGGGCTTTGCCGATGTTGCGACCCTGGTTGCGACACTGTCTGCTGCTGCAAAGCGCGGTAATGATTTGGGGTCACTGATGACGCTGAACAAATACCAGCGTCAGCGCAAGCCTGAAAATTTAACGATGATGGCGGCGATGGAGGGGTTTAAGCGGCTGTTTGCTGCGGATAACTTGGCGGTTCGGTTGTTGCGTAATATTGGGCTCAGTCAGGTTAATAAGTTAAAGCCGCTTAAGAATGAGATTATTAAGCAGGTGATGGGGCTTTAATTGGCACTTGGCTCGATTGTTACTTGGGTTGCATGTCATTCTCGCGAAGGCGAGAACCTGTATTGGTTTAACTGCTACTTGGCTTGATTGCTACTTGGTTTGATTTTAGTCCGGAGTGGTCGCGAAGCCAGCTACAGCCCTGCGATTGATTCCATGGTTGGTCAAATTTCCTAAGCTGCGGTAACTCGCTGGCGCTCAAACAGATCCTCGCTTTTTACGAAAATATGGCCAACCATAAACGGAATCTTATTGATCGCAGGGCTGTAGCTGGCTTCCCTAGGCAATATGCAGCTTTACTGGGAAACTTTAATTAGCTTGAAAGAACCGCTCCGGGCAACTTCTTCCACATTGGCGAAATAACCCTGCGCCTTTTTCTCCAACGCAATAAAGTTATTGACCACAAACAGTGCTTTTCCTGATGGGGCTAATAGACGTTTGCTAGCACTGAGAAATTTCTTGGTTAATGCGCTATCTATATTAAAGCCTTGATGGAAGGGCGGGTTGCAGATAATGGTATCGAACCGGTCATTGATCTGACTGCCTGCATCACCGGCAATTGGACGGCTATCAATATTTAGAGCAGAGAAATTGGCTTGGCAGGCGCGAAGTGCTGCAGCATTATTATCGGTTGCGGTTATCTTTTCAAAACCATGCTGGCTGGCCGCGCAGGATAAGTAGCCATAACCGCAACCCAAGTCCAGAAGTGACTGGGGTGGATTTTCCTCGCTGTAAGACTGAAGAAAAGCGGGTAAGTGTTCAATTAAAAATGCACTGCCCCGATCAATTTTATTCCAGCCAAAAATCCCCGGTTTACTTTGCAGTGGTAGCTCGTCGGCACTGCTGATCAAGCGAAGATTTAAATAATCTTTATCGTCCAATAGCTTATGGCTAACAGCGTATTTAGTGATACAGGCGAGGTAATAATTGCCCTGTTTCTGAGGCTTGCATTTATCACCAAATAATTTGCAGGCGTGATCTGTGTAGGTTTTAACACCATCATTTTTTTCGCCGCTAAGAAGTAACTGTCCGCCGTCTTTCAGCAGGGCCGAAGCCTGATTGATTATATGGTGGCTGACAGGGCGCTCTTTGGAAACGCGAAATAAGATACTGTCAAAACTGCCCGCTGTCAGCGCAGAAAAATCGAAGTCATTAAAGACCGTTTCAATACCTGCCTGCTCGGCACTCTGTGCTATTTCATGGCGATTGCTAAACAGTGTGCGGCTGGCGCTGCCCGAATGGGCGACGCTTTGCCATGAGGCGGCCGCCCAATTTTCATCGGCGATAATTAAGCATTTCCCTTGAATGCGAGAAAGTTGCTGAATCAGTAACTCAACACTTTGATCATTCATAGATACTGGCAACTTCTTCTGCCGTGAGAGCGCGATAATCGCCCGGCTCGAGATCTTCGTCCAGAATTATGCCGCCAACCTGAGTTCGGTGCAGAGCTTCAACATGATTGCCCAATGCGGCAAACATACGTTTAACCTGATGGTACTTACCTTCGGCAATACTTAGCAGAACATGTTGATCGTCGATAATCTCCATAGTGGCCGGCAGGCAGGGATGCTTTTCCCCTTCAAGCCAAACGCCATTGGCCAATTTCTCTTGGTAATCGGGCGTAATTGGCACCCCCAATTTGACCTGATAAATCTTTTGGCAATCGCTGCGCGGTGATGTCAGGCGATGATTCCACTGTCCATCGTCAGTAACGAGCAACAGGCCAGTGGTATCTATATCCAGTCGTCCGGCAATTTGCAGCTCGGCACTGCGATGTTCATAGATAAGATCGAGGGCGGTGCGGTTGTTGTTATCTTTGGTTGCCGAGACGAATCCCGCTGGTTTGTGAAGCATAAAGTAGCGGCTTTGCGGCATGCTAATGGAAGAGCCTTCAATGCGGATATCTTCGCTACCGGTTACTTTTTGAGCGGGATTGGTTACCGGCTCGTCGTCTACGGTCACTTCACCATATTTGATCAGGCGTTTAACTTCGGAGCGTGAAAGATCCGTGGCATTACTAATATATTTATCAACTCTAAGCATTATTGGGGTTTCATTATTGGGGTTTAATTATTGGTTAGTTACGATTGATGTTTTAGTAACTCAGCTGCCTGTTTGGCAAAGTAGGTGAGGATGCCATCGGCACCGGCGCGTTTAAAGGCTAACAGTGATTCTAGAATAACTGCATCGCGTTCCAGCCAGCCATTTTCAAACGCGGCACAGTGCATCGCGTATTCACCGCTGACCTGATAGGCAAAAGTAGGGGCTTTTAATTCATCTTTGACGCGGCGCACAATATCCAGATAGGGCATGCCGGGTTTGACCATAATCATATCCGCGCCCTCTTCTAAATCCAGAGCACATTCCTGTAAGGCTTCATCACTATTGGCGGGATCCATCTGGTAGGTTTTCTTATCGCCACCTTTAATATTGCCAGCCGAGCCCACGGCGTCGCGGAATGGGCCGTAGTAGCTAGAGGCGTACTTGGCGGCGTAGGCCATAATCATAGTGTTAACAAAACCCTGCTCTTCAAGTTCTTCACGAATCGCCCAGATACGCCCGTCCATCATATCTGAAGGGGCAACGATATCCGCGCCCGCTTGGGCATGAGACAGGGCTTGCTTGGCGAGAGTTTCAACAGTGATATCGTTGAGTACATAGCCGCTCTCTTCATCAATAATGCCGTCCTGACCATGAGTGGTAAAAGGGTCGAGAGCGACATCGGTGATAACACCTAAATCTGGTACAGCGGCTTTTATGGCGCGAACCGCGCGCTGAGCTAGACCTTCAGGATTGTAAGCCTCCTCGGCGAGCAGGGATTTCTTGTTCTCTGGAGTCACGGGGAAAAGAGCGATAGCGGGAATACCAAGAGCGACAACTTCGCGGGCCTCATCCACTAGCAAGTCGATGGATAAGCGCTCGACACCGGGCATAGATTCAACCGCCTGCCTCTGGTTAGAACCCTCGACCACAAATAGCGGTAAGATCAGATCGTTGGCGCTCAGTGCAGACTCACGGACTAATCGCCGTGCGAAATCCGCAGAGCGAGTTCGGCGCATTCTGGTATAGGGGTAGGGGCCGCGTTGGCTTGAAAAGCTCATCAGTACTCCAAAAAATATTCTGACTAGTCGTATATATCTGTTGCGCCATGATACGGAAAAATCACAGCAACAACATGTCTATATATATAGTAACCATACACAGGCGAGTTTCGCTTACAGCGTTTTAAATACTCGCTCAGCAGCATCCAGAGTAAATTGAATATCCTCATCACTGTGTGCGGCAGACATAAAGCCCGCTTCGTAGGAAGCAGGTGCCAGATAGATACCCTCATCTAGCATGCCGTGGAAGAACTTCGAAAATCGTTCGGTATCGCAGTTCATCACCTGAGAGTAATTGATAATCTTTTCTTCCTCGGAGAAGAATAGCCCCCACATAGTGCCAACATGATTGCTCGTCATGGCAATACCTGCGGCAGCGGCTCGTTCTCGAATTCCATTAACCAGTTGATCTGTGTGAGTCACTAGTGGATCGAGAAAGCCCGGCTGTGACACCAGGTTAAGGGTCGCCAGACCAGCTGCCATAGCCACTGGATTACCAGATAAGGTTCCAGCCTGATAGACCGGGCCAAGAGGTGAGATCTGTTCCATAATTTCGCGCTTGCCACCAAAGGCGCCTACCGGCATACCGCCGCCAATTACCTTGCCCAGACAGATTAGATCCGGCTTAATATTGTAGTAGGCACTGGCACCCTGAGGACCAATACGGAAACCAGTCATCACTTCATCAATAATCAGTACCGCGCCAGAGGCTGTACAGCATTCGCGTAGAGCTTCTAAAAACCCCGGAATCGGTGGCACACAATTCATATTGCCTACCACCGGTTCAACGATAATACAGGCAACCTGCTCGCCGATCTCGGTAAAGGTCTCTTTCACCTGCTCGATGTCGTTATAGTTAAGGGTCACTGTGTGATCAGCCAGAGCGGCGGGAACGCCGGGTGAGCTCGGAACGCCAAACGTCAGCGCACCAGAACCAGCTTTTACTAACAGAGAGTCCGAGTGGCCGTGATAGCAGCCTTCAAACTTTATAATTTTGTCGCGACCGGTGTAGCCGCGGGCCAGCCGTATGGCACTCATGGTCGCTTCGGTGCCAGAGTTGACCATACGCACCATATCCATGCCGGGAACATCTGTGCAGATTTTATCGGCCAGTGATATTTCTAACTCGGTGGGCGTGCCAAAGGTCAAGGCCTTGTCTAACTGCTCGCGGATCGCATCCAATACTTGAGGATGGCCGTGGCCCAAAATCATTGGTCCCCAAGACATCACGTAATCGATATAGCGTTTGCCGTCGGCGTCAAACATATACGGGCCCTGGGCACGATCAAAAAATATCGGGGTTCCACCTACTGCCTTAAAGGCTCGCACTGGCGAGTTTACGCCGCCGGGGATATGCTTTTGAGCGGCTTCGAAAAGTTGTTTGGAGCGCGATTGAGTCATTTAAATTTCCTAGTAGGGTAAAAGCCACTGTAGGGCAAAGTTGCTAGTTGTGTATTATCCTGAATATAAGGTATTGATGCTATCCAAAGGACAATATTCATGGAAATAGAACAGGTAATCGAGTTTTGGTTTGGCAGCGATCTCAACGACCCAGGTCTGGCAAAGCGCCAATCCTCACTCTGGTGGCAAAAAAATCCTCAGACTGATGCCCTGATACGACAGAAGTTTGCCGACGGATTACAGGGCCTGACCAGGGGTGATTACGATCACTGGCTCGAGAGTCCCAAAGGTCGTCTGGCCGCAATTATTGTTGCCGACCAATTTTCACGCAATATGTATCGTGATACAGCTCGGGCATTTGCTCAGGATGAACTGGTCTTGAGTTGGTGTCTGGATGGTATGGCCTTAAAACAGGACATTGAATTGCCATTTATATGTAGGGTGTTTTTCTATATGCCGCTGGAACATGCAGAGTCTCGAGAGATGCAGGAGCTCTCGATGAAAAAGTTTACTGAACTCGCGGAGCTGGCCAATCAGGAGAGCGTTGAGAACAGTGATACCTTTATTGGCTTTGTGGATTTTGCCGAGCGTCATCGCCAAGTCATTCAGCAATTTGGCCGTTACCCCCATCGCAACAGTATCCTTAAGCGCGATAATACTGCGGCAGAGCAGGTCTATCTCGATCAGCCTGGCAGCGGGTTTTAGTGGTTTTTACAGGTTTTTAGCCGAAGGGTTTTACGATAACCAAAATCACAATGGCCACCAGAAACAGCACTGGCACTTCATTAAATAGACGGAAAAACACATGAGTCTTAGTGCTGCTGTCGTTGCTCAGCTGTTTCATATAGGCGGCACAGACAAAGTGGTAGGCGATGAGTACTACTACTAGCAGGACTTTTAATTGAAACCACAGTTGGCCCAGATAGTAGTCGGGATTTAGCAGTACCAGCCAGCCGCCGAAAATTACAGTGGCGATCATTGAGGGGGTGGCAATGCCGTTGTAGAGTTTGCGCTCCATCAGCTTAAAGCGCTCAATACTCGGCGTATCTTCTGACATGGCGTGATAGACAAACAGGCGCGGCAGATAAAACAGTGCGGCAAACCAGCAGATAACGGCGATTAAATGGAAGGACAAAACCCATGCGTACATTTAATATCTCCCGTTTAGACTGTAATTTTCGGGTATTATAGACCGATGGTTTGATTCTGGATAACTAATTAGAGAAGACACAAGAGAAGACAAGTGATTAAAGTTGGAATTGTAGGTGCAACCGGATATACCGGTGTTGAGTTGTTAAGGCTGCTGGCTGGCCATCCCCAGGCGCAGGTAACTGTCATTACTTCACGTAGTGAAAAAGGGCTGCCCGTTGCAGGCTTGTACCCCAATCTTAGAGGCATAGTCGATCTGGCTTTTTCGGTGCCCAATGTCGATGAGCTCTCGCAGTGCGATGTTGTGTTCTTTGCTACGCCCCATGGTGTGGCGCAGAGCATGGTGGCAGAAATTTTACAGCGTGGGGTCAAGATTATAGATCTCTCCGCTGACTTTAGAATCAGGGATGCGGACCTCTGGGAGAGCTGGTATGGCCAGCCCCACAGCGCTCGCGATTTGATACCTCAGGCGGTCTATGGGCTGCCTGAAGTGAACCGCGAAGCGATTAAAGGTGCCAGCCTTATTGCCTGTCCCGGCTGTTATCCCACCAGTGTGCAGCTTGGCTTTTTGCCGCTGCTGGAGGCTGACTGTATCGATGTGACTGACCTGATCGCCAACTCCGCTTCTGGTGTTAGCGGTGCCGGTCGTCAGGCCAGTATTGGCACATTGCACTCAGAGATGAGCGATAGCTTTAAAGCCTATGCGTCCTCTGGCCACCGTCATCATCCGGAAATTGTTCAGGGGCTCGGTGATATTGCCGCTGGAAATTCCGATGCAGGCGATATTAACCTTACGTTTGTGCCTCACCTGTTACCTATAAACAGAGGTATACATACCACCCTGTACGCCAATCTGACCAAAGAGGTTGATGTTCAGGCACTGTTTGAACAGCGTTATCAGGATGAGCCTTTTGTCGATGTGCTGCCTGCTGGCAGTCATCCGGAAACTCGCTCTGTGCGCGGCTCCAATATGTGCCGCATTGCTGTCTGTCGTCCGGGCGGCGGTAACAAGGTCGTGGTGCTGGTTGTTGAGGATAACCTTACCAAAGGTGCTTCAGGTCAGGGCATACAGTGCATGAATATTATCTTTGGATTGCCTGAGAATTCAGGACTTACTGCGCCGGCTCTACTGCCCTAATGAGTGAAGTAAAATCCATTGTTCTTCCCTACCGACCGCAGTTGGCGTACCTTGTGGCGTTGGTATTTGCCGCGCTTATGGTTGCGGTGTTCTTCTTCGGCAAATCTTCGGAGAGAGAGACTCTCAAGGATGAAATGCAGGAAAAGGCGCGGCTCGAAGTGCTCGCGGCCAGACTCGAGGCGACAGTTGCAAGTCACCAGCAGCAGCTGAGTCGAATCGAGCTCAATCTGAAAGTGGATTCTGCGGCACTGGAAAGTACCCGCCAGGAAATGATTGTTTTACAGAAAAGTATTTACCAGCGCGATGAGGAATTAAAACTCTATCGTGAATTGCTGCAGGATGGCAGCCAGCCTAATGGGCTCTCAGTGGCAGATCTAAAGTTAAATCTGCTGGATGATGGGCGAGTCAGTTATCGTTGGGTAGCAAGACAAAAGACAGAAAAGATGAAGACGCTAAGTGTCTCGGCAAAGTTTTGGGTTTCTGGATTGCTCGATGGAAAAGAGGCCAGATTCACGCTGGCAGAGCTTGATCCTGAGGTTGAAAAATTGCCGCTAAAGATGGAATTTAAATATTTCTCAATCAGTCGGGGTGCCATTACATTACCGGACAATTTTGAGCCCCGGCAGGTGCGTATAACCTTGCGCTACCCGTGGATGGAAAAGACACAGTTCGATCAAAAATATGACTGGAAAATTGAGGGGTGAAAGATGGTTGGTTTCAAGGGTTTTAAAAACGATAGTAGTTTTGCTGCGGGTACGACGACCCTAATCGCTGCGGGTACTCGGGTGACCGGAGATATAAGTTTTTCAGGAAATTTAGAGATTGAAGGTGAGG
>Ga0206125_10000298_pt1 | contig 66118 bp, 60 predicted proteins | sample Helgoland_Spring_4_FD_148598 | JGI IMG/M metagenome (GOLD analysis project Ga0206125, IMG submission 148598) | Pelagic subsurface seawater microbial communities from Kabeltonne, Helgoland, North Sea - Helgoland_Spring_Bloom_20160331_1 | ecosystem: Environmental > Aquatic > Marine > Epipelagic ...
GTATAACTTCAGTTTCCAAGTTCGTGGAAACATCACCAATTAAAGTAGTAACTGTAGTGGAAAAGCTGACATCGGAACCGAGTGCATTTGCGAGTTCATTCAATGTATCTAATGCTCCTGGTGCTCCACCAACAATTTCGCCAATTCTCAACTGTACGAATGCGGTAGTAGCGACTTGGTTCGTGTTAGTAGTACTCGCAGCAGTAGGTGCTTCTGGAATCCCAGCAAGAACTGGAGAAGTCAACTCCGCTTTTAAGTTCAAAGACACATCAGTAGCTTCAATATCGGCCTTCAAATTCAAAGACACATCAGTAGCTTCAATATCCGCTTTCAAATTCAAAGACACATCAGTAGCTTCAAAATCCGCTTTCAAATTCAAAGACACATCAGTAGCTTCAAAATCCGCTTTCAAATTCAAAGACACATCAATATATAATTGATTACTTGAAATATTGTCAGAATTCGTTTGTTCTGCTGATTGTGCTCTGATAATTTCATTTGCCAAGTTCAATGAAATATCATCTACATAGTCTTTATTCGCTTTATTATCGTTATCTCCAATGATTGCTGATATAGGAATAGAATTATCCGGGTATTGTGCGTAGAAGTTACCACATACATCTACCCGTGCAGTGGAATTGAAACTCACATCACCCGACACATTAAGTTTTTGCCCGAGTGACACGTCTCCATTGATCGAAATATCATTAATAAACGTAGATTTACCATTGACATATAACTCCGAATTAAGTGAAACATCTCCATTGACATATAGATTACCACGTGCCGACACGTTTTGTGACACATCTAAAAATCCATTAACATACGTTTTAGTAAAGATATTGGAATTAATAGAAGAATCATACCAAGAGTTCATCGTTTATGATTAGTATAATAAATAATCATAAATTATATTAGGTAATTGTAACTAAATAATAGATCTAGAAATCAGATTTAAATTCAAAAACATCATCATCTACCGTTTTATTTGCTAATGCGTATTCTGCGTTGGTACGCTCAAAAAAGTTAACCTTAGATTCAACGCTAATGAGCTCCATAAAATCAAAAGGGTTTGGTGAATTATAAATTTTATCATAGCCTAGTTGCAAGCATAATCTATCAGCAACAAATTCAATATATTGACACATAAGTTTGGTATTCATTCCAATCATACGACATGGAATTGCGTCGGTAATAAATTCCTTTTCAATTTCCACAGCTTCTTTGACAATGTCATAAATTTGTGTTTGAGAAAGTCTGTTTTCTATTTTTGAGTAAAGCAATATAGCAAATTCCGTATGTAGAGCTTCGTCACGTGAAATGAGTTCATTTGAAAAGGTAAGTCCGGGCATAAGACCACGTTTCTTAATCCAATATATAGCTGCGAATGAAGATGAAAAGAAAAGTCCTTCAACAAGAGAAAATGCGACGAGACGAGTTGCGAAGTTGCTATTTTTGTCATCTAACCATTTCTGAGCCCAGTTAAATTTCTTAGAAATACAAGGATAGTTCTGTGTGGCCTGGAACAGTTTAGTCTTTTCATTACTATCTTTGATATATGTATCAATCAAGATACTATACATTTCAGAATGAATGGTCTCAATCGCGATTTGAAATGCGTAAAATGCTCGTGCTTCAGACGGTTGAACTTCACTCATAAAGCGAGTCCCAAGGTTATCAGTAACTAACGCATCACTACTAGAAAAGAATGCGAGTATCATTTTTATAAATTGTTGTTCGTCATGATTGAGTGTTTGCCAGTCATTTAAATCTTGTGCTAGTGAAATTTCACCGGTATGCCAAAAAGAGTCAATAGAGCGTTTATACATTTCCCATACATCGTTGTACTGAATAGGGAACATAACATATCGGTTTTCATCAGGTTGCAGTAGAGGCTCTATTTTTTGAACGTCGGTCATTGTTGTCTAAATAATATAGACGGCAGATTTTTATTTCCTTTAATAAATGTATTTATTGCAGGGTCATGCTAACATAGTAATATAATAATTAAGTATTTAGATAGGTATATCGGGTGATAATCCAAAATATATATGGTGTAATTACAAACATGAATAAGTGATAAATGAAGCATTTGATATATACGGAGGAGAACCAAGGCGATGAATCCGATGAATCTGATAGCAACTCATAGACCAATTATTTAGGATACAAATAATATCGTTATATATTCTATAAATGTCATTTAAATTACCAAATTTCGGAAAATTATTAAAACTGAAGTATAACTTCAATCCTGTGCTTCAAAATCAACTCGTATTATATCTATTTTTGTTTATGACAATGACCCAAATCGTTGTGTTTGTAAGCAATAATGACACACTGGGTATTGTATTAATGTGTATGGTTGGGTTATTAACTTCTTTCTTTAGCAAAAACATGATAGTAATTCTATGTGTGGCATTAACCGTTACTAACTTATTGAAGAAAGGTATGAAACAAATCGGATATGAGGGGTTTGAAGACCAGGACGAAGAAACCGAGCAAGAAACTACGGAAGAAGAAGTTGAGCCCAAGAAAGAAAAAAAGGCATCAAAAAAGGCATCAAAAAATGTAGAAGATGAAGTTGATGATGAGGTTGATGATGCGCCAAATTCAAATGATCTTTCTGACAAAACGAAGGACGAAATGAAGCGTCAATTTGAAAAATTAAAGGAAGAATATCCCGAATTTAACGCATTAAAGGGAGATATTGTTGAAGCGATGGTCAAAATAGATCCCATATTAGACAAAGCAGAAGCGTTTATGAATAAATATTCCAAATATAAATCTCAAAAAAAATAAGTAATTAGCGCATAATCCAAAACTAATATATCATAATTGTATAATAATATATATTAGCTACCATGTTCGGAATGGCAATACCTTTTGTAATGATATTAATCACATTAGCAATAACTGCTGGTGGTGGTCTAGCTCAAATATTTGAAGGAGTCGGACAAGAGTTTATAGAATTCCCCCAAGGTGCGTTCATAGGAGTAGTATCAGGTGCGAAATTAGCCCATGCGTTAGGTGTATTTGGTATAAGCACGTTTCTGTGTGGTATGAAATCATTGGAAAATTTTACGTCCTGTGTTTTTTATTATATATTAGATATTATTGGAAAGATGTTATATTTTATTCCAATGTTAGTGTTTATGATGTTAGATTTTGTAGGCGGAAAAGGAAAAATCGGTAGCCAAATAGAGATAAATCTCTGGTCTTTATTGGAAAAATTAGATAGATTTACAATAGATAAGTTTGGGTTTCATGTAATACATTTCCCAAAGTCAATCCGCGATAAATGTTATAATTGTCGTAGGTTAAAACCAACTGCGTTTGTGAGGAAGACTGGTGATTTCATAGATTCTGTAACGAATGATGTAATCCCATTAACAACGGGTGGATTTGGAAAGATGTTAGGTGGATTTGAACGAATAATAAATGCGTTTTCCATTTAATAATAGTGTGCAATAATATATAAACCAAAACATGGCAAAAAAATGCGCTCCAGGTGTAATATGTATAGAGAACATGACATTACTATTGATAATAGTAATTGTAGCATGTTTAGGATTCGTATTTTATCAACATTTTATGAACGTTCGTATGAATGCAACTCAAAAATCCAACATGCCACCTCCTATCCATCATGCTTTAACGCCAATGTCTGGTAGAAATGATACGATTAATGACCCTTATGCGCCACCATTGAAAACGCATGATGTATATTACCAACGAGGTTCGAGTGATATCCGTGGAATGCCTCAGGTAGCAGTGCCTGTAAATATCCAAACCAGAGCAACCAATAGTAATTATCAGCAGATGGGAATTTTAACACGCATGGGTAATGATGGAGAACAAAATATCCTTCCTTTAATGGGAAAGCGAATAATGACAGGAAGAGACAAATGGCAATTTTATACAATCGCAAATAACGGCAATTTAAACACCAAGTTACCGATTAGTGTGAATGGAAGAAGTTGTACGGGAGAAAACGGGTGTGATGATATAAACAACGGAGATGTAGTTTTTGTAGAAGGTTATAACGACACATTCCAAGTTACAATGTATGAAAACAATTTGTTCCAGTACATTCCTAACCTTTAGATAAAGTTTCAAAAATAAACTATATGAATATTCTATATAGTATATTCATAATGACAGATTCAAATACAAGATTATACCCTAATGAAAATAAAGTTCATAAGAATCAAATTGTAATAGACGATCGACGGGTAACATTAAATAAGAATGAAGCAGTCGAGGCAACTGATAAACGCGGAGGATTCGCAATAGATTACCCCAATACATCATCCGAAAGTAATTTTTTTTATACCGATGAAGACAAACAATATAAATACATGCATACCAAACTGTATATCTTTAAAAAATTGCATTCTAATATTGATAGTATTACTACAAATAACGACAATATTGTAGGTGAACTAGTAATAGAATATAAAGCAGAAAACAATACCAAACTATATGCCTGCTATTTACTAGAAACCGAAACGATACCAATAACAGACGAGAATGATATAGATAAATTATTAATGATTAATGAAAGGCAGGAACCAACAATTGAAGTCGGATTTGATTCGCTGATACCAAAACAAGACGGTTGTATTGTATACGAAAACAACGGAAATAAAGTTTGTGTATTTACAACCCCCATTAAAATTAATACGGCATCCGCAAAAAAGATAAACGATAACTTTGGTATACCTACGATGTTTGAGAAATCCCCCACTGAAGGAGAAAGTTACAGTGTGGTCCCTGGCAATTACATATCAAAACGAGATGCAGAAGAGATTTATATTGACTGCAGTCCAACGGGTGCGAGTGAAGAGGAACAGAATACATATAATATCCCAATTAATAGTAAAATGGCAACGGAATCACAAGAAAGCGATTTTATGAAGACGACTGTAAATTATGGTATATTTGTACTGGCGATGATAGTTTCCTATATAACGGTTCCATTACTTTATAAAAATTTGGTAGTTGATGGTAGCGCGATAGCATTTGGAACAAACGATATAGCAAGATTTGAACGTATCCGTATGTCGGATATAATATTAGGATTTAGTATGTTTGTTTTGACCACAACATTAATAAGCACCGGTGCATCTTCAGACGACTATAAATTAATGTCAGCAGGTATATTTACCTTTGTGTTTAGTATTTTATCATATGGATTAATTCAAATAAAGAAAACTGATTTAACTTTTATGACGACAGAAGTGAAAGGGACTACCGTTAAATCCGACCAAAACTCTGATACTGCTGAAAATATAGATGCGATTCCATTCGATGATATTATCCCTACCCTAAGTGTAATATTACAAACAATGTTTAATTCTGATAGTTTGTCAGCGTATTTTGCTGTTATTATTACAGGTATACTCATATTAAGTATATTGTATTTATTTGGTTCATTAACATTAGTATCATATGGAAACTTATCAGCAATTTTTGCAGGAGTATTTGTGGTGGTAAGTATAATAATAGGTTTAAAGAAAAAGTTTAATGCACAAGTCAAAGTCACTCCATTATAATTTGCATAATTCCTGTTACATCATATAACTTTCTATATGATGTAAAACACATAACCTGGACTTAGAACATAGATGCACTTCCGACATTCTCAGCAACAGGCTTGTAAGTAGAGGTGGTGAATACACTAACATCACTCTTTCCTACAGGTGCCATTTCATTGACGACTTCCTCTTCTAAAGAAGTGGTTTTTACAGGGTTCATTTTCTTCATTTTATCATCTTTTCTGGCTTGTGTAGGAGTATATTTAATCATAGCAGCTTTACCAGTTGCGTTGCTACTGCGACGGAACATCTCATATGCGACGAATACGAACAATACGGCAACCAATGGGTTTGCGTTAAAAAATAAATACACAGAGAGAATGAAAATACCGAGTGTTCCCATGGGGGAATCAACCATATTAGCAAACATATCAGGGAGTTGAACGGGGAGTGCTAAATACGAAATAAGCATGACAATAACCGCAGTTTCAACATTAGTAAGCGAATCCATAAAAGATAAAAACTTCATTTTTGTATAGTATAGAATAGTATTATATTTTTCAACCGTTTATTCCTAGTAATTAGTCGACAAAATTGAAATATCCTAAACTTACGTTAATATATATACATTCAAATAATGCGCGGTTTTAGGCAACCATATAACCGACAAAAAGTTCCACCAAAACCAAAACCAAAACCAAAACCGCTCGAATTCAAATTAACCGATGATTACAAACAAATAGTAAAGGAAGCATCATATCTTGGAAAAAAAGGTTACACCATACCCAAATCAGTTATTGCGAAGGAGGACGAGGATATTCTACGCAAAGAATTGTTTGTAAAACCATTTGTATTTGGGGCTACTCAAAATACTGATGTAGGTGCGTTCCATGTATTTCGTGAAAACGCAAATAAATTTTATATACCAAGATTTTACGGAATTAAACGATATGGACTGCCCGATAAGTCGGAAATAGAAGAAGGTGATGATATAGACGTCGAATTTACACAAACTGTTCGTGATTATCAAAAAAACGTAATAAATGTGTATATGAACCATATAAATACTCCTATATGCAATGGAAATGATATAACCGGAAATGGTGGTATACTCGAGCTTCCGTGCGGATTTGGAAAAACTATTTGTGCTTTAAAAATGATTTCTGACATTAAAAAGAAGACACTGATTATCGTGCATAAAGAATTCTTGATGAACCAATGGATCGACCGTATAAATGACTTTTTACCAAGTGCGAAAATCGGAAAAATTCAAGGTAAAATATTTGATATAGAAGGTAAAGATATTGTAATTGGTATGCTTCAAACGTTATACGATAAGGATTTAGGTGCCAATGCGTTTACTTCGTTCGGACTAACTGTTATAGATGAGGTCCATCGTATTGGTAGCGAACAATTTTCAAAAACATTATTTAAAACAGTAACTCCGTATATGCTTGGTATATCAGCAACCGTAGATAGAAAAGATAAATTAACAAAGGTATTATATATGTTTATTGGTGACAAGATTCATAGTGAAGGGCGAAAGGACGATGATGTTGTATGTGTTCGTTCAATAAACTATACTTCTCGTGATACCGAGTTCAACGAAGTAGAACATGATTATCGCGGCAATCCAAAATATAGTACGATGATATCCAAGTTATGCAATTATGGACCACGTAGCGATTTTATAATCAATGTGGTCGGTGATTTATTGAAAGAAAATAACGCAAAGCAAATAATGATTTTATGTCATAATCGTTCATTACTAAAATATTTATATGAAAGCATTTGTCACAGTGAACTGTCAACAATTGGATATTATGTAGGTGGAATGAAACAGAATGATCTACAAACCACAGAAACCAAACAAATTGTGTTAGCTACATATGCTATGGCCGCTGAGGCATTGGACATAAAAACATTATCTACATTAGTAATGATAACTCCAAAGACGGATATAACGCAATCTGTTGGACGTATATTGCGCGTAAAGGGAAATAATCCGATTGTTGTAGATATTGTAGATAGTCATGATTTATTTCAAAAACAATGGGTCCAACGAAGACGATTTTATAAAAAATGCAATTATCGCATCCGTCAAATAGACGGAGACAAATATCAGGGAATGAGTTTAGATTGGGATACAGATAAAACCTGGAAATGGGTATTTGAACCAAAAGAACTAGACAATGGGAATGTAGAAATTGTTGACGATGACGATGACGATGACGATGACGATAATCATTTGAATTCGTTAAAGAGTTCAAAGGATTCAAAATGTTTACTTGATACTTCTATATTTGATAGTTTGAAGACGGAATAAAAAATTGATTATCGAAATATGATAAAAACTATAGCAACAACATAGGTATTCTATTCTATAACTAACTTCACAAATGTCATACGGAAAGTACTCTGTCGCCATCAATCGTGGAATTGCGGCGGAAAATCCCACATTGAATAATAATCAGGCGGTCCGCAAGTATGCGATGGATAAGTATAAGGAGATGGGTCTAAATACAATCCAGGCAAATAATAGAGCAGACCGCAAGGACGCCGGTCATATTGTGGCTCAAAATTGTGGGGGGCAAAATAAGGCGTCAAATTATATGTGGGAAGATAGACATGATAATAGAGCACATGGAGACGCAAAAATTAAGATGTCTGAAATGAAGCGAGCTGGACGCAGATAATAATGCTAAAAAATAAAAATAAATGTATAAATGTATATATTTGTTTTTTTTGATCCTACTTACGTCTATTACGACGAGTATTCTTTCTGGATTTGTTTTTCTTGCTTTTATTCTTTTTTAGGTTACGCATAGATTTACGTTTTTTACCATAAGATTTGCGATGTTTCTTGCCTCCAGTTTGAACTGGTTGAAAATTAGCCTTAAATACATTGATATTATCGCCACCAGAAGTAGCAGTAGTCATCGTATTAGGTAAAACATTGCCTTCAGTGAATGCGAAATTAGTAATACCGGTTCCTGACATTATATATTATATATATATAATAAATAATGTTAACTGTAGATAAATTAGTAAAAACAAAAGAACACGACGCTCTACAAGCAACAATGCTTGAAGAATGTTTAAATCAGGCGATAGCAGCAATCGATATTTTTAAAAGTATAGAGAACAAGGATGAATGGAAACAGAAAAGAGAAGAAATTAAACGAACCAAAGAAATCGAAATGGAAGAACGTGAATTAAATTCTAAAAATAAAGAACGTCTTCGTCAACCGCATAATATTAGAATAATCAAAGAAAACCAAATAAAATTATTAAAACATAGAGAGAGATTACAAAAAATGCATGACGAAAGAATAAAACACTAAATTAAAGTTGACTTACGTGTGCTATTTTTTCCCTACGACTAACCACCCGATTCGGAACCCATCGTTTAAACTTCGTATGAAAATTACATTCCATATATAACACCTTATTTACATCTACATATTTGTCTTCATCAACATTCTGGAAATCATCCTCATCGTCACTTTCTTCAATGTAATCTAAATTATCATTTTCACGAATTTTACGAAACAATGAATTCATAAATACACTAGTTTTATAATCAGGTACATACGCCATATTATAATACACGCGTTGATTGTTTCTACCATAAATAAAAAGATGGTATATATCGGCTTGAATATCGGCTATTATCTGAAAAATAGTCGGATAACGATACTGTGATTTATGTTGCGTCATTCTAAATGGTGTCAAATCAATACTATCCAATGGGTTCACAAATTGTCGTTTGGCTGACGGCAAATTTACTACATTTAATTTTTTATGAATGAAAATATTGACAAACGGTCGTTTTTCATGAGCGCATCTATATTGAATATGGTGAATATTATAAGGTATACTTTGAAAAACATCACTAGAAATTGTATTTGGATATTCAATCGCATTATTGTCTATGTTAATTTCCCAAAACACACAGCAATATATAGGATGATGTGGGTCTTGTTTAGTAATATCATTACACGTTTTATTTAACATGGATAATTTTTGTATAGTAGGAGTATTATCGAGTAACAACCCTTTGTAGTATAATATATCATCAATCACTATGGCTTTTAATTCATTCAGTTCATTAACCACACAAGAACCATATAATACGGTGCCTAATGATAACTTGAAATTGAACTTAATGTCTAGCAGTTTCCCTTTGGTAATGCGTTTTTCTCTATTTAATTCAAATAAATAACATACATCCTTATCCTTATAAAATGTAAACCATAAAAACACCTTCTTACCAGTAGGGATAGCAGAAACTACATTATATGCGGACGAAACTTTCGTATGTGAAATAGTTTCATACGAAAGTTCAAATTCAGGAAATCTATCAGATAATCTGCTAATCTGCGAGGGACTTAATTCTGTCATTGTACGTAATAGAGGATTCGTTTTATATAGATTCGCAAATATAGTTATGGATGATCGGTTACATATTGCTGGGTTTGTGAATTCATAAACGACAATAGTTCATTATTCATGTCATTTACATTTATTTGTTCATTAAATACTTCATTATTTGTATCTGCCACTTCTATATATTCGATCGGGTTTTTCAATTCGGTCATAATCTCCTTGTATTTCTTGATCTGCGTATTTACTAAATCTTTGACTTTTGGCTTGGTGTATGTAGTTTTCAGGTATTCAAACCCGCATTGTAATGTATAAATTATAGCAACTGATATAATAATTTTAAGCAAGAAAGAGATCAGAGGATTTGAGAACATTGTCTTTATTGGTATACACAACTACAATAAAATATTTTATATTATTTTACGACAACACACTTATATTAGTAATTCATAAAGGATATAAAATATACAATATATAAGTTGTATATTATGACATCAGTTTCTATTGTTATTATAGAGAAGGGAGGGAATGTAAAGGGACTGAAAGTGAAATCTTACGATGAAAATGAGCTTTATAAAAAATGCGGATTTAAGTCACCCACTGATTTTAAACAACAGTCGGTATGGAAAAATATTAAGTTAAATAGTATAACATATAATATTCATGTTTATGGTAAATTGGCAGGTAGAGCGAATCAAGAAAATAAATACGAATTCCCCCCACCGATAGATAACACGTTATTTTTCGGCAGTTGTGTATTAGTGAATAAGGTAAATGACATTCCCAAACACCTGACTTCTACTGAATGGGACCATATATATAATCATTTATATGGTGGATTTGACGATTTGGGTACCGAAGATTCAGACGAAAGTGAAGACGAAGATGAAAATTTACCTAAAACGAAAAGCGGATATGTAAAGGATGATTTTATAGTAGATGACGATGACGATGAAAGTGAAACGTCTAACCGAAAACGGAGTATGCCTCCCAAAACGCCACGTCGCGCCAACGCACATACTGTTTTTAATATATCTGATACTGAAGACACCGAAGATAGTGAATATACAAATGAACTAGAAGAAGAAGAATATCTTTGATATTAGAAAAATTGAAATAATATAAATGGTAAATACTATGACATATTATATTATTTACACAATGCGTAATATTACTAACCCAACAGAATTCCGTAAAAACATTTCAAATAGGTTGAATACGCTCATCGAAGATGATACATTATGCATAAATGCAGAACGAGGAGTATTTAACTATTCGTTAAAGGAGGCATCTACCAAAAAAATTATCAAAAAGTGGGAAAATCCACGTTTCGTACAAATCTATTTGGATAGATTACGAAGTCTTTATACTAATTTAAAAAACCCATCATTTTTAAACCGGATTAAAAATGGTGAAGTTACTCCACACAATATTGCGTCTATGACCCATCAGGAAATAAACCCTTCGCAATGGAAAACGTTAATCGAACAAAAAGTAATACGTGATGCAAACAAATACACAAACCATATACAGGCATCCACTGATATGTTTACATGCAAGAAGTGTAAATCAAAGAGATGCACGTATTATGAATTACAAACACGAAGTGCGGATGAACCCGCCACAATTTTCATAACGTGTTTGGATTGTGGTAAGAATTGGAAGTCATAATATGCCTACAATTCAGTATAAATAACATATAAATTCATAACTAATGCTCCGAATGATAAAAAATACATACAATTTAATCCGTTTTTTAATGCTGGAGATAAATCACGAAATGATTTTTCGTTTACTAATGGTAGCAAAAAATACTGGAAATCATAATTTGGTATGTCTTCATTATTCGAATTGTCAGTAATTTCGGAGGATGATACTGTGTTAGATTTTGGCTTTTTGGGTTCAGGTAACACAATGTCAGTGGGTTTAATACCTAATAACCGTTTTGTTTTTGGTAAAGATAGTTTACGAGAATTCCATATTTTTGAATTCTTAGAAATTTCTTTTGCGAAATCTGATAATTCAGAATCGTTAAATCCAATAAAAATTTCATCATATTTACTATTTTGTATGTCGTAATATTCATCTAATACATCATTCATAAATTCATCCTTTGGTGTTTTATTCATAGATAATCCTCTCTGATAACCTAAGATTCTAATGTCAGATTGGGTGTATAGTGAAATCATAACATATTTGGCATATTTTTTTTTGAAATTACATTCCATGTCTAATGAGATAGTTTCTTCAAAATCTCTAATCACAATATCAATCCGATCATCGTGACAATTACTTATTGTGTGTCCTTCTTCCTCGCAAAACGAACAATGTATAAATCGCTTGTTATTTTGTGACATTACATTAATTAGATGCCTATTTCTATATTGCTTTTTTAAAAAAGAAAAAAAATATTATTTTGTTCTTTTTATAATTTTATTATACTAATATCTCTAAATCTGATAACTTCCAATATTCACATCCACCATTTGGTAAAGGGCGCTTGATAATGAAGGGGACCTTTTTTTCTTCAAACTCTTTTAATGCGATTAGATATCCATCAATCACATTATCATCTACTTCTACGAAAGCTTGTGCTCCGGCATTCAATTGTTTTGTGCGTTCTCCTAGAACACGTGCCTTTTCGTATTTTGTAACAAATGGTAACGTTTTATGTAAAGGATCTACAATGGTACCGTTGTTATCACGAGCCACCTTAGACATTGTTTGTATTTCGTCATAATTATGATTGTATAATTCTGGGTGAAAGTTAGTAATAATGTCATTTTTATCAGTTTCGTTAAATTTTTGTAAATCATCATCATCCGAATCATCGTTCTCATCAGAATCATCGTTCTCCATTGTAAATTTGCTTGCTAGTGCACCATCCTCATTTTCATCGCGGTCCAAAATATCTTCTTCACCATAATCTTCCATATCAGATTCAATCTGACTATCATCATCATCATCCTCGTCAACAATCACATCGTCAATCACATCATCATCATCAATTGGTATTGGTACAGTTTTATTTGGTTTATTTAACTCTACTGACATGTCATCATTATCTTCTATATCACTAGGGATATCTTCAGTGTCACTCGGTACATAATCGTCAGCGTCCATATTAGTTATTATACTATTAGATAATGTAATTTTTCTAAATAGTTATTTCTCATCTAGATTTTCAATTTTTTATTCTTGTATTATATTATTTACGTTCATCAGTTTTCCACTTTGTATCACAATCCGCGCATATATACAAATATTTTAAGTTATCATTATCATACCGAATATAAATGACACCATGTTCGGTTTTACATTCATCATTCGGACACTGAATATTATACAACCGTGGAAGGGTGGGGTCTAGTTTCGTATATTCATTAAATAAGTGGTTAAATTCGTGAGTTCCTTTCTTTAATTGAGTATTTGTTACACATATTCCTTCTTGTGTGATAGTTTCATCAACGTGTTTACAATTACGACAGTAATAAGTTAACTCATTGGGATTATTCTTATTAATCCCAAGGTAGTACATGTTATCACACTTTTCGCAAAACTTCATTTTATATAATACTCAAGTATAATTTATTTAAATGATAATATTGAAGATGGATTAATTCAATTTTTCAAAACAATTTAGTAAAATTAGCCACAGTACAATTCTTAGGAATTAACTATATATACTACGATAAGTGGTATCCCTAAATATATATGTTATAAAATTGAAAAGAAGAATATATAAATTGAAAGAGGATAAAAATATAATAACAGTATATCAAACGAGATGGAGATGGAGAAATCTATCGCTAGTGGGTCCCCTTCAAAATCTAAACAACCAATAAGTGTCAAGTATGCTGGGTTTCAGGACTTTATGATGAAGCATCAACTTAAGAAGGGTGAGAATAATACCAATAAAGAAATTACAAACACTCGTATTGGAAGCAAAGACGATAATATTTATGGAGGCTCATACTCTATTCCACCAGAGGACTATGATTTATTTCTTAATCTATACAGTCGGGACATTTTGTCGGCAAATAAGAAGGAATACCTTACTGAAAAGCAATTAGTTGATACTGGTCCCATTGTGGTTGATGTTGACTTGCGACATGATTACGATGTGGATGAGCGTCAATATACCGATACTCATATTGAAGATATGATAGATATCTACCTGGATGAATTCAAACACATATTTCAGGTAGATAGTACATGTGATTTCCGCATTTATATCCAACAAAAGCCTACAGTCAATCGTGTTAAGGATAAGAATTGCACTAAAGATGGGATTCATATAATTTTCGCGTTGAAAACTGATAGAAATACACAAAAGATATTACGAGAACGAGTAATCCCACAGGTTGCGGATGCGTGGGGAGACCTACCAATTACAAATTCATTTGAAGACGTATTTGATAAGGGCATCACGGATGGAACGGTTAATTGGCAGTTATATGGTTCAAGAAAGCCGAATCATGACAGATATAAAGTGACGCGTATTTATCAAGTATCATTTGATGATACCGATGGCGAGTTTATGCGCAAAGAAATACCATTGCAGACGTTTGATGTGAACGCAAATATGAAGGAATTAACAATCCGCAATGACACTCATCCATCGTTCTTTTTGAAATCATCATTTTTAAAAGAGAGAGACGAGTATGATCGAAAGAATAATATTCAACGTGCGGGAACTTCAAATCGTCAGGCTATGACCGTTCAAGATATGCCTGTAATTGAGGATTTAAATATAGCTAATATAAAGAATAAAGATGAACTGGATATGATGGTCCAAGTACTTCTGGAATCGTGGTTGAATTCTCAGCTTGATTATGATCTGAAAGATTCTCATGATTATGTAATGATATTGCCATCTTCATATTACGAGTCCGGTTCATATCTGAAGTGGATGAAGGTTGGATGGTGCCTTAAAAATATAAGCAATCGACTTCTAATTGTCTGGATAGCGTTCAGCGCAAAGTCATCTACTTTTGATTTTGGGTGCATTCCTGAATTATGTGATAAATGGCGAAGTTTCGATAGACGTCCCAATGACGGAATTACCAAGAGGTCATTATATCATTGGGCGAGGACAGATGCTCCGGAAGAATATAACCGTATCATGAACAATTCATTGGATTATCATGTCGAACAAAGTCTTAAGATAAGTGGCGGGAAAGGTAAGAATAATGAAAAGTCTGGGTGTGGAGACTGGGATTTAGCGTGGGTTTTGTATCAAATGTGTAAGCACATGTATGTATGTACAAGTGTTAAAAATAATATGTGGATGGTCTATAGAAATCATCGTTGGTATGACTTGGATTCTGGAACTACCTTAAGAAAAACCATATCTGGTCCATTACGTGAACGTTATAGAAATAAAGCAGTACAATATATGCATAACAATGAACCACAGAGTAATCGTACCGATGATGATGAGCCGATCGCAGAACAAGACGAATTGCACCGTGTAATTCAACAAAGAGCCATTAATATCTCTCAAATTCTCGCACAAACAAGTAACAAGGATCATATTATGAAGGAAGCGAAGGAATTGTTTTATGACGGAGAATTCTTGGGAAAGCTTGACGTAAATCCATATTTGCTTTGCTGTAAAAATGGGATATATGATTTTAAGGATAATGTATTTAGAAATGGCATCCCAGAGGATAATATTTCAATGTCTACTAACATTGATTATGTTCCCTATGATGTAGTAAAAGTTAAAGACAGTCAGAAAATGTATGATATCAATATATTCATGGACCAATTGTTCCCAGAAAAAACACTATGCAAATATATGTGGGAGCACCTGGCGTCTACACTTTTGGGAACATCTACAAATCAAACTTTTAATATGTATATTGGTGGCGGTCAAAATGGAAAATCTGTATTAGTAAATTTAATGGAGGTTGTGCTTGGTGACTATAAAGGTGATGTACCACTTACCTTAGTTACAGATCGTCGTGGCAAAGTAGGCGGATTGGCACCCGAAATAGTCCAACTAAAAGGGAAGCGTTTCGCAGTTATGCAAGAACCATCAAAAGGTGATATTATTAATGAGGGCATAATGAAGCAATTAACTAGTGGTAAAGACCCAATTCAAGGCAGAGCTCCATATATGCCACAAACGATTTCGTTCTTGCCTCAATTCAAATTAGTAGTTACTTGTAATGTTCTAATGGGAATTAAGAGCAACGACCATGGCACTTGGCGTCGTATTAGAGCAGTACCATTCAAATCGCTTTTCACAGAAAAACCAGTTGAGGGTGACAAGCAAAAACCATTCCAGTTCCTAATTGACAAATCGATTGATGAGAAGTTTGACTCGTGGAAAGAAGTATTCTTGTCAATGTTAGTGAAATGTGCGTCTGAAACTAAGGGCAATGTTGATGATTGTGATATTGTTATGCAAAAGAGCAATGAGTACAGGAAGAGCCAAGATTACCTATCTGAGTTTGTTGAGGAGTGTGTATTGCGTAGTAATCCTCGAGCATGTATTCAGAAGTCCGAATTAAATAATGAGTTTGTACGATGGTATGAGACCAACTATGGTGGAAGAGGACCATCGCCTAAAGACCTTCATGAATACATGGATAGTTGCTTTGGTAAGAGTAGAACATCAAAATGGTTTGGTGTTGAAATCAAATATGAAGCTAACGACGACAATGGTGATGATGAGGATGATGTTATCAAAAATAGCCTAGGCAATAATGACATTATTAATGGTTTGTAATATATAATATATAATTTAACTAACTAAAAATTTCTATAAAAATATAATTTCATAATAAATTATATATTTTTTATTTTACTGGAACATAAGGTTCGGAACGTATCATAGCTTTAATAAATAGATACTGATTATAAATAGATAGTTCTAATCCAGAAATATAAATCGGATATAATGAAATTAAGAGAATTATTATTAATTTACCATAAATATTTTGGGTAATCATGCCGGTTAATACTTTATAAATAACATATAACGCTACAATAATATACAACCAAAATAGACCGTTATTTAACATTATGTAAGATGGGTTTTTTGAATCATTTATCATGTATTTTCTATCTGCAGTAGTCAGGTCATTTTTTTGGCCGGAAATCGCATTGAATACTTCCGCATTTTGTGAAATCAGTAAGTTAAAGTAATTTTTTGCTTCTCCGGTCTCTTTTTTTTTTAATGGTAGAATCTCATCTAATTTATTGTCAGTTACTTTTTTGGATTTGATATATGCCGCTTCATCTTCAACCAACTCATAATTATATTTCTCATCTATTTCATTCTTGATTGATTTAATATCATATTCAAGATCCGCGATTTCCTTTTCTAATGCCTTTATTTGTGTTTTTAAAACTGAGAGTAATCTTTCCTTCTCAGCTTTCGATAGTTTTAAATTTGGATTATCAACTATATACGCATTATATGTACTTTCATATTTTTTTTGTAACGTTTGCCGTTCTCTAGTTAATCCATATAAACGGGTTCTTTTTTTTTTAACGTCCGCAGTTTTTTTTCGCAAGAGAGCACGATAAGTATAGTAGTTTCGTACAGCATCATTACTGTATCCTTCAATTATTGTATTAAATTCCATATTTACTATATTCTATACTATAGTGTTATTTTTTTGTCCGACTAAATCATATATTCTATATGATAATGGATATAGTATTAGAATAATTCCGAGTATAACTTTTGTTTTCAAATTTATTTCATCCTGTATATAAATTAGCTGGTATAATATGACTAAGCTTAAAATATAGTATACCCACCAAAACTTGGAATTTAATGTTACAAAATATGCGGTATGTTGTTCTTGATATTCTGTATTTCTATAATCATTACTGTATTTTTGGTTAGAATTTTTTATCGCACGCCCTAATGTTTCATTGCGATTCATATAATTATTTTGTTTTAATTGTTGTCGAGTCATTACTTTTGCATAAAGAACTTCATATTCCTTATCAAAAAAGTCTTGTGTTCGTTTCTGAATATTCCCGTATTTTTTTATTTCCACTAATGCTTGGTCTACCGACTTTAATAAATACTTCGCACTCTTCAAATCTGCTTCCAAGTCCGTTTCTTCACTTGCTAAAGATGTTTTTGTTTTTGTAGTTGAAGTGGTAGTTTTTCTTAGTTTACTAATATCAGTATTTAATTGAGATATTTCATCGTTCATATTATCAACCATGTTGCGCAATTTATCTCTAATCGGAGTAATCGCATTAATTTGTTTTTGAATTGCATTTGCGTTACTATCCATACGCTTCAAATTACGTTTTCTTATATTCAGAGTTGATTGTGATGTTCCCATGATATAATGTACTTACTATATCATGGGATAAAAATAACTATAATTTTGAATAATTATCATATTCGTTCGCGCAGTTTTCTTTTACATTGTTTATATTAATTCTTCGTTTGTTTATATTAGAACTATTTATCATAGTATTAAACCCGTCGGTATTGCCTTCATCTTGAATTTTATTCGCATCATATTCACTATCATGTACGCATTTGGAAATATCATTCTCCCATTTAGTACCAGGACTGCAGCAATTAGAGCCTACACAACCATATAAATTCATTCCACCTAGTAAATCACCCCCTTCTTCTTTTGCTGCCGCTTTAGCTGCGTCTTGCAATTCCAATTTAGTACGATCAGCAGGGTCAGGTAAAGCTAACTTGTTGAAATTTATCTTTTCGCGTCTAGATACATCAATAAGCACTTTTATCGTATATATGGAAGCACCAAATAAAACGATTATAGTTAACAAATCAAATATGAACGAAGGAATAAAGAAAATTTTGGTTTTTAATATTAGTGACACTAAAATTATGACTAAAGCAATCACCCATGCAAATTTTATCTTATTGTATTCTGCTTGTTTTTGCTGATAACTGTCATTTAATTGAATCTCGCGTTTTTTTCCTACTAAAGCATTATCTATGGATTGCTTCTTTTGCATTAATCTGGCCTTTTCAGTCTCTACAATATCAGCAACCTCTTCCTGATGGGTTAATACGTGTTCGCTTGATACATTTGCGTCTTTGAATGATTTATGTGCGTCTTCCAATTGAGATTGTAAATTTCCTATCTGATTTGTAAACTCAGGGTCACCTTGTTTATTGTCAAGAATATTCAGGTAATTTTTTTGTAATGCGACTAGTCCTTTTAAATCGGTATTAATACTCATTTTTTGAAATATATATTATCAAAATATTATATATTTATTCTCTTGCTACCACTATACCTGCAACTAATAAAGTAGTCGCAGTTACCACTCCTAAATTAAATACAGAATTATTATATTCTATTAATGCTTTTGTATCGTCTAGTCTAATATCAGAAACGTTCTTTGATTTTTCTAACTCTACTGATGAATAACTTTTATATTTATCATCGTTCATTAATTTATCTCGTATGCCGGTTTCATCATTATTCATAATTGTATTAATATTGGTATCCAAGTTTGCGTAATTACTATTAATCTTATCAAGTTTTTTTGTATAATTATCTTCCATTTTCTCTAAAGGTTGAATTTGTTGTTCGTTGATGAATTTCTTTACTGGCATGTTTTCTGGTCGTTCATCTGCCTGCTTAAACCCTTCAAACATTTTGCGTTGTTTTTCATTTAATTCTTGGTATTGGGTTCTTGGTTCAGGGTGTACTTCATAACCGGAATAAGCCGTATAGTTAGATACACGTTTGTTTGCGCGTAATTTTTTACCGGTATCATTAAACTCGTTCATAGTATAGTTGTTATTATAATATGAATGGATAATATATTTTTATGAAATTACCGTTTCGACATATTAGTCAGAATTACACCCGATACGACTACTCCAGTGATTATACCTGTGTATAACAATACATCTGATGCCGTTTTTCTTATGTCATGTAAAAATCGTGTTGTTGTTTTTGGGAGGGGTCGTTCATTTGATGTATGTATGTCGGTTTCTACATTATCAATGTAATTAGAGTAGGTTGGTCTGTATAAATCGGCACCGTCTAAGATATAATCATTTTGTTTATTATATTTGTTAGTAACTCCATCCATCGAACGGTGTAATGTAGAAAACGTTTCAGGAACACTATCCAATTCAGGGGTTCCTTTCAACTTTATGTTACTAATACGTAACAATGACATTTCATCACCCATCTGTGTTATAATCAAACGGAAATAAGAATATTTCTTATATGATGTAACCGATAATGTTTTTGTAGGTGAGTTTGTAGATGGCATTTGGTCTTTATTTATAAGATGTTGGTCTACATAATCCCATGTTTCTCCGTCGGTCGACGACACCAATGTAAATTTCTTAGGAAAAGTATTGGTTATTGTAAATGTAGGTGTTGTAATTGAATAACTGGTTAAATATATCTTATATGGCAACTTAATCTCTATCCACTCACCTGGTATTTCAGTTTTATTTTTATTAGGACCAACTTTTGTACTCCACGTATTATCGTCTGAACCTCCACCTAAATAACTTGATGGTGTAATTCCTGAGTATGGGGTCTGAATGTATTGTGAAGAATTCGCATTTTTATTATTATTATCTTTGTTGTCACATTCCCAGAATGTATCTGTAGTATCATTAAATGCGTTAAACCCTTGTCTATCATTATTATAATTTGATGAAGTCTTGATTACATATTTCCCATTAGGTTCATATCCCTTAATTGATTTATTGTCTATGCCTGATTGAACTGACTCCATCGATTTGAGTGTAATATTAGGTAAGGGTATTGCTTGTATTATATTGTTAGATGACATCGTTTTATACTATAGGTATACAAAACTTTTCGTAATTTTACAAAACGATGTCAGAAATTATAGTTTCTTGAAAATAAAAAACAAAGAGGATGTTAATATAACCGACAATACTAAACTAGAATACATAGTCATATCATATTTTTCGTTATATTCGTCATAAATACTACTTTCTGAGTCCATTAATTGGTTCATTTTCGCATCTAATTCTTTTCTTAGAGGCATTATTTCATTGTGAGTTTTTACTATGTTGTTATGATTATTATTACTCTCATTCGTGCTTATGTATTTTGTTAAAGGTGCATCTTGCAGTTTTTGTATACTTCCATTATCCATTAACTTATCATATATGGCATTTACCGTGGTTATATTTATATCTTCTTCAGTACATTGTGCTTTTGCTGATTCGGGTAAAGTAATGTCAGTGCACTTAACATACTTCTGGTATTTTTGATTGAATTCTTTTAAATCTGCTAAAACATTTATGTTTGCGTCCATCATTGTTAGTCCCTCTATTTTTGACATAGTATTGTTCTTATTACTATATGATTGGAAAGTTTCGCACGATTTATTTAATGTATAACAATAATTACCAACAATATTAAAGATTGACAAAGACACAGCACCTAGACCTTGAAAACCGGTATATGCGCCATTCAATGATGATATTACTAGGCGAACATATTTATATTTTTTTTTATTATCTATATTAAATTCGATTGGAGAATTGCTACTGTATACGGGCGTGTAATCAAACTGGCTATCAAGTATTTCCCATTTGTTGGTATCATTTGAACCTACCATGTAAAAATCCTTTGGAAATGGTGTTAACTCATTTGTTCCATCCCGCATACCAGGCAAAATCGAATATTGATTTACTACGAATGACTGTGGTATTTCTACTTCTATCCATTCACCATTTATTATTGAATTGTTTGCTAATATAGTTTTTGTATTACTTGGATATTTTCCATCATTTGTGACTTTTACCGGCAAACTATTCACATCTATACTTGGAATATCGTTTAACTGTGCCTTTAATTTCGCATCCTCTATTTTAAAACTGTTTTTAACTCTATAAATGTTGTTACCTATATTTTTTAGTTCTCTAATCATATTATTGTTAGCTTTTAAGTATTGGTTATATTTTGCTGTATCATTTACCCATTTTGTGCCTGTTTTTGTTCGAGTTCGCCAAAACCACCAGTAGCCGTAACGTTCTTTGTATTTATATTTTATTTTTTTTTTAAAATCTTTCTGAGTTTTTGGTTCTACTGTTTTGATTCTTTTTTTATTATTATTATAAATTTCTACCTGTTTATTCATTTTATTTTTTAAATAAATCATCTTATTCTGAAGTGTTTCTTTTGCTTTCTGATTATCATAAAGCAATTTTCGGTTTTTACCATCATTTACTATTTGACCCCTTGAATAGTCACCCTCAGTTATCTTCCTATTTGTGTAAAAATCATCTTTATATGTTCCTATATTGTAATTACTTACCCATTTTGTAGAAGGATTATTATCAGTTAGATTTCTTACGGTATGACTGGGATTACTACTCGATGCTCGTAATCGCACATTCTCAGATGGGATGATATCTACACTAATCGATTTATCCGATTTTTGTATATTTTTAAACCATCCGGCATCTTCATCTCTGTTATCCATATTATTATAAGGTATTGTTATAATATGGATATATTTTTTATACTTTTCTAAACCGATAGATTAGAACCATTAATCCAACAATTCCGATAGATAAGTTTGCGGTCTTAAATAGCTCACGATTAAATATACTTTGCGAATCTGCGTATTTTTCTTCTGAACCACTATGAAGTTGTTGTATGTCAAGTATGGTATCTGACAATTTTTTATTCTTGCATAATTGCCGACCTAAACATTCTTTACGATTATCACCAAACTGTTCTTCTTCGCACATTTTCGGGTCATATGCTTTATTTAATATTTCTTCGCATTTTTCTTTCGTTGGCATATCCTTTGCTTTTATAGCATTAATGTAAAAAAAATCCTTCATATCATAACCAATATTCACGTTTAATGTAGCCATTGTTTGTTTATATTATAAATTTATTTTTTTAGATACAAATACGATAATAATCATAAAATAATGCGGTAGAGCTTTCCCGTTTGAATTTACAAACTTGTCCTGGACGCATACACATTGCTAATGCTTGGGCGTCAAATCTAGATATTTCAGGTAACTGTTTTGTATTCATGATATTATATTTTTGTTTCAATTCATCTATTTCAGTGTTTCCTAAAATTTCGCATTTTGGCACTAATGTATGGTTTAAAATGTTATATTGAAGTCTATTAATATTATGGATCACAACAAATTTACCATCACGATTAAATAGATATTTCATTTTACTTACGGTTGTTTCATTTGGTTCATCCTCTATGATAATAATTAAGGTGTCATTCGTTGTAAGAATATTATCAATATTATATATGTCCTCTACCATATTGTCTAAATTTGCACGATTAATTTGTTTGGATGTTAAATAATATTTCACATGTACTTTACGTTCGTCTGTTCTATGCCCGATGGTAAAATCTAATTGGGTATTGTTATTCATCGCATCTATTTCATTAATGCTAAAATCCATGTGTTCTGATGTATCATAATTCAAATTATCCAACTGGTCTATGAGAGTGTTTCGGGATTTAAATAACTTTAAGATCCGACTATTGGTTGTTGATGTGTTAGTGTTTGACATTCTATTATATAAATAAGTTGATACTTTTATATAATAATATTCTATTTCAATTTTTTATACCTTTCTAATAACTAAGATCCTTTTTTTCTAACAACTAGATTCGCAAAATCGATTTCCCCCGAGTTGTTTGTGTTAGACTGTTCTATATTATCGGGCGTATGTTGCGATTCTATGGGTGGATTGAATGTTGCTACTCCTTCATTCATATTATTCTGACCGTTTTGTATTACGTTATCATTTGCGGGTGTATCATTATCGGTTGAAAAATCATTTCCATTATTTATTATTTTTATACTAATCGGTGGTGGTTGATAAACTCCAGGACCACTAGCTTGTTTCATCGCACCTCCTTCGATTGAACTATCTGCAGATGGTGGTGGTGGTGGGGGCGATGTGGGGGTCATAGAAGATTCATACCCATTCATTTTGTATATATCTAAAGCAGTTACTAATTTTATTGTATCGGTATCCTTCAAACTAGGAGTATTTGTTTCTATTTTCAAAAACCGGTCACCAATATTCGTAACGTTCCATATTCGGTTTGGTGTTTCGTCACCTCTATAATGTACTTGTTCGCCAACTGTATATTCGCGTGCCTGTTTTGATAACTCATTGAATTCCGGTTTCTCGGGGGTTGGACTACCGTATATTTCATTTTGCAATGAATCCGAAAATGCGTTTGGTATTTTTTCATCCATAACAGCTGGACTTCCTGGAGCATATGCTGGACTTCCAGGTGAACCGTATATTTCTTTTTGTAATGAATCTGAAAATGCGTTTGGTATTTCTTCGTTTATAGATTCCGGACTTCCAGGTGCGTATGCTGGACTTCCAGGTGCGTATGCTGGACTTTCTGGGGCATCTGCTGGACTTTCGGGGGCATATGCTGGACTTTCTGGGGCATATGCTGGACTTTCTGGGGCATCAGGGGTTATCATTATATTTTCTCTCTTTGCTTTATTTCTTTCACTTGCGTTAATATTGTGTCTGGTTTCTCGCACTATGTCTTGTGGTAAGAAATCGGTGTTAAATGTTAAACGGTCGATGTTGTTTGAATATGACATACTTTCTAATTGTTCTATGTTATCATCTGTAATTAAACGCATTTGTACGTTCATTGTTTGCAGTTCTTGTAATAGTAATTTGAAAGAATAAGGCACATTTACAACACTGAAATTACGTCCAAATTTACTGACTTGCTCTAAGTGTTGCTCGTTTCCATCTAGTGAACCTGTAAATTTCAATGGACCATCCGCCATCGGACTCATAAAAATATTCTTAGATGGATTATACACCGCCATCATACCAGTTGTATTACAAACCGCAATATGATATTTATCTGCTCGTTCCATGACGGATTCACGTAAGAATTCGCTAGCACCATGAGAAATTACGACATCACGTTCCATCTCTCCTATGCGAAGACCACCGTCATTCGCACGTCCAGATACAGGTTGACGTGTTAATTGTGTATTAGGGCCACGCGCACGGTAATTCACCTTATCTTTTACCATATGTTTCAAACGCATATAATAATTAGGACCCATGAATATTTCGCTTTCTATCTGTTCTCCGGTCATACCGTTATACAATAGTTCATTACCACTAGAATGATAACCAACATTGGATAACATTTCTCCGAATACCTTAATTTTGGATCCCTTATTATTGAAGGCAGTACAATCCGCAAATCCGCCGTATATGGATGATGCTTTTCCCACTATACATTCTACCAAATGTCCTATAGTCATACGAGATGGAATTGCATGAGGATTAATAATCATATCCGGACGAATACCGTCCTTTGTAAATGGCATATCACATTCAGGAATTATTAATCCGACTGTTCCTTTCTGCCCGGCACGAGACGCCATCTTATCACCTAAGTTAGGTATTCTTATTTCACGAACACGAACCTTAGCAATACGAGTTCCAGATTCACCATCAGTAATAAATGTCTTATCTACAATACCCAGTTGCCCTTTCTTTGGCTTTTTTGACATGTCTGAAATTCGACTGTCTTGAGAAGAACTGCGACTTGTCATGCCAATTAATACGGTTTTGTCATTTAGTTCGGTATTCTCACTAACGATACCGTGTTTATCTAATTTGCTATAATCATAACCAGGTTTTGTCCCAACGACATCTATCTCGGATTCAATATTCGAAAATGTGTTTTCTGTGGTTTCTTCACTTCCCTTACTAATTTCCTCATGAGTTTCGTATGTTGTATAATATGTAGTTTGAAACAACCCACGTTTTAGAGCACCTTCATTGATTAAAATCGCATCTTCTACATTATACCCAGTATAACACATAATAGCAACAATCGTGTTTTCACCATAAGGGTTCTCTTCTTTATTAATGTAATCTAAATAACGAGATTTTACCAATGGAATTTGTCCGGAAGATAAAACAACCGCAGTTTTGTCCATTCTTACCTGATAGTTAGTATGATACATAGAACATGCTTGTTTACTTTGTCCGCATGAAAAAGAATTACGCGATGCTGGATTGTTTTCAGGGAAATTAATGATGTTTGCCATTGTACCAAATATTAATGATTCGTGGATTTCTAAGTGAGTGTGTTTGTCCTTACCACTTGCTTCCAATTCTTCTTGATTTACGGCTATTAATGAATTTTCGGTTTCATTTGTATCAATATAATCAATTATGGCTTTATCTTCTAAGAATCGTTTTATGCGAGATGGTGCGGTTTCTCCATTAATATTGTCATACAATTCGGACAATTCGTACATTTTATAATCATTTGGATTAAAATCTTTGACTGTTTTTTTATTAAATCCCGAAATTAAATCATTCCATGAAAAATCCCCTTCATCAAGATATTTCTTTACACTATTTTTATCAAATGACATCTTGTTTGTTTCAGGGTCACGATAGAAAATAGGTCTACATATACGACCAGCATCAGTATAAATAAATACAGTGTTCTGTGAAATTTGAAAAGAAACACTTGTATATATTGGAATTAACCCATTGCGTCTATATAGATGTATCTTTTCAACCGTTTCGGTTGGGGTACTCACACTACCCGCCCACACTCCATTCACAATTACCTTGGTTAATTTTGACAGTGCTAACGAAGTACATTCTTCTAATAATTTCATTTCAACTTTTTCACGTAACCATTTTATCATAGGTTCACGCGAGACACCTTGAGTTATATATGCGGTAATTGCCATATGCTTATGAATACCAATATTGCCACCATCGGGTGTATCAATTGGGTCAAACATACCCCATTGTGTACTATGTAACACACGAGGACCAATTAACTTTGTACTTGAATCAAGGGGCAAGTTTGTCTTACGCAAATGACTTAATGCCGAATTGTATGAAAGGCGGTTTAGATCTTGTATCACACCAACGCGCTTTGTGTGTGTTTGAGCTCCCCAATTTCCTTTAAACCCTTTTCTGAAACCGTCTTCTACTATTTTATCACTAAACACAGTTTTATAATTCTGTTCGATTAGTGCTTGTAAATTATCTTCATACATAGCTTTATTGAATGTAATTTTTGACTCAAAATCTAAATGGATTTTACGTAACTGCAAGTTGTAATATTCACGGAATAACTCATACATTAAAGAACCAACTAACTCTATGCGTTTATATTTAAAATTATCACGATCAGTTGGCTCATCTACACCGGTATACACTGATAATAATCGATGGGTGAGATAACCCAGATAATATGCCTTGTCTACATAATTCGTTTCTCCTACATGAGGTAAGAAATAATCGGCCAATATTTCCTGTGCGTGTGAAATAGTTTTTCCCTTGGTTAGAGATGCAATATATTTCAACGCCGTACGTTGGGTAAGAATACCTCCAGCATCGTGTACGGATGGAATGAATAAATCTACCAAATGTTCGTATTTTTCAATATCTAAAAGGCATGATGTTATTATCTGTTTGTCTGAAATTACGCCAAGAGCACGGAATACAATAAATAATGGTACTGCTTTCCTTACATTTGGTATGTTTACAACTATATTCTTAAAAGTATACGATGGGGTGGGAGCCATGATTTTTACAGATAATGTTCGTATTGGTTTTGATACGTTCTCAGAAACCGAACGGATTTCAGCTGAATATAAATATTTATCATCCCCTGATTTTTTGATATAAAGCATATTATCACCGAACTTTTCCTGTGAAACCACGGTTTTTTCTTTTCCATCTATAATAAAATACCCACCGTGGTCGTTACGGCATTCTCCCATTGTATGACGCACATCTGGGGGCAATCCTGCTAATACACAATAGTCAGATTGAACCATAATCGGAAATCTTCCTAATAACACTTTTTCAATGGTTGTTGTTCTTACTTGTTTATTTGAACTAACTAAAGAATTCTCGGTCAATTCGCGAATTAATGCAGTTTCTTCGGTAGTAATTTCTTGAGTGGTACGCTTAACCCGACGCTTTGGTGCTCCGCCTTCGAGTTTAGTTTCATTATCGTTATTATGGTCTATATTCATCATCGCTGGGTCTTCTTTAAAGTTGATAAATTTGGAGTTGTCTTTGTGTTGTCCTCCTTTGAGTAATTCATCTGGACCAACTAGGGTTGGTTCTTCTCCCTCATCTAAAATGTCAATATATTCTATCTCAATGTCATAATGAATTGTCATACCATATGTCATGTTTCTTAGTCTGGCTTCATTCGGAAACATGTAATGCGAATTGTTATCATCGTATATTACTGGTTTTCCAAAATAGATTTTACTGCCGTCTTTACCCCCAAAATGCATTATACATTGTGAACGATATTCATTTGTTTTCTCGTCAAATTTGGTTCTTATACGCAATGGATTTTTTTCTTTGAAAATTTGAAAAATACCATTTTTAAAAAAATCGTTATATGATTCGGTATGGTGTCTTACTAAACTTTGCGGATTGTCTTGAAAGTACTTATCCATTAACTTCCATACTGTAGAATTATCCATAACGATGTTATATAAAATGGAAATATATATTTATACCTATTTCCATTTTAATAATTTTAGTAATACCGTAGAATTAATTTATTTGTATATTATATAACTATAATGGATAGCTTTCTTCAATCTATGTTCGGTCCCCTTAGCAAAGACTATTGTCTTTACTTCTATTTCCTCTCTATGTTAGGATTCTTCCTTCTTGCACTTTTAGTCTTAACTTCTCTTATGGTTGGGATCTCACAGCGCAAAGGACTTGACTTCTACTTCCAAATGATAACTGTCGGTATTGGATATGCTATTTTCTACTTCCAGAATCGCCTTTTACATTCTATGTGCGTAGGAAGTGTATAAACAATGTTTAGTATAAAATATATAGATCATGGATATTTTATACTACAGTAACTATTGTACTCATTCCCAAAAGGTGTTACAAACACTTGTTAAAGGGAATTTAAGTGATAAAGTTAGTTTTATATGCATTGACAAACGACAAATAGACAAACGAACAAACCAAACCTATATCATTCTTGAAAATGGTGGAAAGGTTGTTTTGCCTCCCAATATACACAGCGTCCCTTCATTATTATTAATTAAGGAAAATTATCGCATTATACATGGAGACGATATTATTAAATTCTTTCATAATGATATTAAGCAACAGTCCAATATCGCAACCAATTTTAATGGAGAACCTGTATCATTTCATTTGGGAAACTCATCTGGAGGGACCAATATTATGTCCGAACAGTACACTTTATATGATATGTCCCCTGACGAGTTAAGTGCAAAGGGAGCTGGAGGAAATCGACAAATGTATAATTATGTGCCCGTAAGTAATAATATGAATTTAATACAAACACCGGACGATACATACAAACCCGATAAAGTATCGAATAGTACCACGGTTGATTCATTACAACAACAACGTATGGATGAGATTAGTGAAATTATGCCAAACAAACAACCATTCGGACAACAAATTAGTAACTAAAACAATATAAATACTACTCTATCTTGTTTTATATAATACTATGGCTGATAAATCCACTCTTAGTCGCGCGTTTAATACACATCTTATTGAGTTTTTTGATGATATTATTTGTATATACCCCGATAACCAAGATGTAATCAAGGCAAAAACTTCATTCGAAACAATTAAGAAGGCAAATCCATCATTAATCGTAAAGGCATGGTACCAAAAAGTATATACACCTTATAAACAGATTATTGATGCCGGTGATCTCTCCTTCTTTTTTGATAAGGATTACTCACAAGACCTTCATTCAGTATCTAACGCAGGTGAAATCATGAAAATGATTGACAAAATTCGCGAACCTGTTCGTGGTATGAACGATGAAAACAAAGATCATTGTATGAAGTATATTCAAAATCTTAGTAAAATCGCTACTGTATATTCCAGCATGTAAGTCGTTTACTGATATAGAAAACTCAATAGTTCAGATGGATTTAATGAGTTTAAATATGTCTTTACGCGGGCCCGTGTAATCTTTTCTTTATTTTTCTTCTTCAAAGAAGGAATGTAAATATGGCTATGTAGAAAATTAACATGTGGTATATACTTATCAGGTAATATTGATTTACTTTTGGAAATAAATTTATTCATATAATGCTGATGTAAAATTGTGATTATTTTCTCATATTCACTGTGAATTGTATGACGAATATCTCTAGTTTTGCGATATATTCTATTATATTCATATAATTTATTAATACGACGAACACAAAAATATTCATACGCATAATACGGATTAATAGTACTCATCGTTTCCCTTATTATTGTATCGGGATTCATCATTTTTGTGCTATGTCCTGTATTCAAATCTGTCAATAAATAACCGTCGATATCTTCCGGTATATCATATAGATCGTTATAACAATCCAGATTATACTTACGAGGAAAATAAATTAATCCTTCTATGCTTCGTAAAAATTTATCGTTCTCATATTCCGTACTTGGTATATATGTTATGGTGTTGTTTTGTATTTCATAGACAGATATCAGATAAAATTTATCTACATTCAGTGTAATATTTCTATAATTTTTCTTTAAAACAAATGTGTATGTTCGTGTTTTTGATAGATATTCCAATATAGGGGTGGCATTTTGTTCGTTTATATGAAATGCTGATTTAAATTTACTTATTATATTTGTCTTTTTTTCATCAGATGCCGATACCAACCTCCAAGTATCGCATCTATCATCATACATTAAATTTATCATAGTCCCGTTTATATACTCACTTACTTGAATATTGGATGTTATCGTTGGATAAAGACGAAAGAACGCATTATATCCAATTGACTTAGGTGGCGAATAACTTAGCAATTGGTTTTCGGGATACGAAACTACCACCATTCTATATAGTCGGGTTTCATCATTATTATAACATAATATATCTTTATCATAGCAAAATGTATGGTAATATAAATTATCATATTTTACTAATCGTTTTGTTATGTTCTTATCTGACAAGAATTCTATATCCAGGCGAACGCCTGATAATGTGGGGGGCAGTTCCATATCTGATTAAATTAGATATGGAATCGTTTTTATCTATTTTGTTTACGAAATAACTTTTGTAAGTAATATAATTTAGATACATATTATATATTTTAGTATTATATTATAATGGAAACAACGACTGACACTGATACTATAATAGACGAAACGCAACTTAACCGAGATACACCAACGAACAATCGTTCTATTCAATTGGAATTAGGAGATATTGTAGAAATAATGGCCCCAGCGAATAATGACATCCATGAAATGACCGGTTTAATAACATATATGGATGATAGTAAGATTTCTATTATAAGTACGTCTACCGGCAAAACACATATTTTAAATATTACGGAAGATGGTTCATTGCGCGATGAATCTATTACTGAACTTCATTTACTTAATAGAAGCGATGAGAAGGGATATGCGAGACAAAATAATTTATTACCAAAAACATGGGTAGATATTCATTTTGGGGGAGAAATTCCTGCTATTATTACTGGAGAAATCACCAATTTAGAAGAAGATATGATCGAAATTACTACATTTCCGGAAATTAAAACCATTTACTTGAATTTTGGATATAAGGGACTTCCTCAAAATATTCCCATTGAACGAATTGTAATACGCACGAAGCCAGACTCTTTAAAAAATGTCCCATCACTCGCCATTGTAAGACAAGAATTAGAAGAAGGAGAAGAATTTGAACCTGAAAACTATCAACAGGAAGACACGGCTACTATGGAATTTACTGACACTGGAGATTCTGTTATCCAAGTTCCAGAAGACGGGAAATTTGATGAAAATGTGCGAGAAACACTACACAATCTATACATCGATGCCAATTCTATCATATTTGGTGAAAGTTTAGAAGCATTAGAACAAGTTGTAGAAATACCAGAATCAGAACGACGATACAGCATTGAGGAACAGGTGAATGACATGGTTGATGAGTTATTGTCTACAGTTCCAAATAGCCAACGTTCATTGCGTGTTATGAACAATATTCATTTGCTAATTGAACGGTTCAAAGACCTAAGATATAAGTTTTCCAAGTTTGATAGTAATCAAAATGTATATGACATCAATAATAAAGGGGCTTACTATAAACCGATAGTTGATAAACTTGTAAACGTTGACGCGCAGCTTAAATGGTTGGTTCCGGTTGTTGCTAATAAGAAATTTATTTGTGCCGATAAAGATATGGTTGAACCCGATGATGTTATTGTGAATGATGATAATAATGATTTAATCCAATTGCAACAACTTCAAGATAATTATTTTCACAAAAAAAATACAGACCAATCGTTAACATATACCGAATTGAATCTTCGCACATCCTCATTGTTAACGCCATTCGCAAAACCAGATAATTCAAGTGAGTATCTTCACAATCAAGAAGTGCTTGGGAATATTGACGCTATCGTTGATAACTTTGGTGAGTTTAAGTCTACCGTATTTGGTAATGATAAGCTACCATTTGTTACAAAACAGTTTATTATTCAACGATACAATCTCGGACTTTCTAATATTGAAAAGGTTGATCTAAAAGCTGGCAAATCTATTTATCTAAGAAAACCCATGACACAGAGCGATAATATGACTATTAAATCAGTTATTATGATGCCGGAACCAGTTATTCGGTTTTCTACTATGGATTTACCAAATACAAATATTCTACAACAATCCACATTACATGAGAACTATACTTCTATTTTTAGGTTATTAAGGAAGAACCGCGAGATAATACCTCACGTTATCAATGATCTATCTAAAGAGCTTGATTATGAAAAAATGGAAGCAGAAACTAAAATGGAGTTCTTATCTGGAATACAAGAATTCATACTAGGAAATGATGTGTCGCGTGATACATATGATAATAATAAGTTTAAACAATTCTTAGAAGTCATTATACCTAAGACACATTTCTTCATTAAAACAGTAAGAAAATATGTGAAAAATAAGATTTCATTCTTAGGATTTGTAGAACAATTAGAGCCATTCGCAGTATATTCAGATGACATTAATTTTAAGCAATATAATCAAATCAAATTCCTCATTAGAGAACGAATTAAAGAAATTAAGGACAGCATAATCCAGAAATCTAAGAAATTTAATTATATTCGCAATGCTAAATATGACAGTATACCATTCAGCAATAATACTATTTTTAATTTAATTTCGACTAACAGTGGAATGACAGAACCATTTTATCAAAGTTACCATTTGCTAGCTAAAGATAAAGCAAATACCAAACTTACACCCCAAGAAATGTTACTTCACATTAATGAGAGTGACAATAGTAAGCTATATACGAATTTAATGGTTTCTATTTTAATATCACTTATTACCCCGGAAAATCTTAGTGATGTTATTAATAAACCAAATATAGATGAAATGACTGATAATGAAAGGATTAAAGCTGCTGATTGTACCAAACGATTCTTAACCAAAAAATATACTTCTATGAAAGACTTACAACGTGATAATAACGTTGATGAAGTGTATTATGATACGGAACTTGACGATACTCCTTATCACATCTTAAAGAACTACCAAGATGATGCCAAAACAATGGTTCCCGAATTATTTCACGAATTTTTAGTTGAGAACCTTATACATAAACATGATGCACCTCTAGATATCGCGAATGACCTTGCTACTACCATTATTTCAGGCAAGAAACTGGTATCAGACGGAGAGTATGCTGTGTTGGAGATTAAACCTACCCTAGAAGATGGTAGAAATATCGAATCATTGCCCGATAAAGAAAAAGAGTCCGTTGAACTGGAACAGGATATACGTAAAAGGACTACTTATTATAAGCGGGTGAAGGACAATTGGGTGAGTGACACGTCAATGGAAGACGAAGCGTTTCTTGATACAAATACATTGTTCTGTAATATCAGTCGAGATTGTTTTAAAAATCAGAAAACTAGCGTATGCGAAACAATCGACCACGCTAAGAACAGATTCCAACAAAATACACGAGAAAAATTACTTAATGAATTTGACAAGAGATATGAAATATCGGTTGACGAACTGGAAAACAAATTAGATGATAACATCGCATATCATTTGAAAATGCTTAATAAATCACGTATATTAAAAGATATTCAACATTATAAAGCTAACAATCTTGCTTATATGCTTGGTACGTTAGCGAGCGAGAATGAGGTCATTCAGTCACCCCATTTACAATTACGCGACATCATACTAGGACAAGATAATTTCACTAAAAAACAACAAGATATTATTGTTTTTGTACGGAAATACTGTCGTTCACCACTAGTATCGGAACTTAACGAACATCACGCATGGTTATATTGTAAGGACACAAATACGAAACTACTTCCTATGGCTTTATCTGAGTTAGCTAATGCGTTTATTAATGGAGGGGATTATAATAAAAAATTAGAGGAGTTATGTCATACGAATGGCATGTTAAGTGATGATGGTGATTCAATTGTGGATAAATATAGCGGCATTGTTCTCCGTAAAATAGACTTCAGTAGTGAAGAAGGATTCGACGAGAGTGGATTCCGCATTACATCTAATGATATCATGGAGAAGGATTTGGGAAATGTTGTATTAGAATCGATTGGTAAAAAGAAACAACGCGTATTTGAAAACAAACTTTCAGAGACGATCTATAACGTGTTCTCGACCATTGCGTCTAATATTGATATTAATGTTGATTCGATTGAAGAATTTGTTATGCGAACATCTAATGAAATAATTGAGAAAAGTATCATGCGCGAAGAACCCTATAATCGAAAATCTAAAAAGTTAGAAAAAGAAAAGGGTAAATCACTAGGACCTTATCAAAAATACTACAACGAAACTATTATAATTATTATTTCTTCGGTCTTACTTGTTGCAATTCAAACAGTGACACCTTCATTTAAACCAAATAAAACATTCCCAGGTTGCGTACGTTCATTTGGAGGATTTCCTATGAGTGGAATTGAGGATATAACTGGAATTAAATACATCGCATGCGTTTTATACAAAATAAGAAGCCAAATCTCTCCTTGGACTGCTATTCAGCAATATAAACCAGACCGATTAGCTAATCGTATTCAAAGTATGCTCGAATTACACCTTTTAACACGTAATGATATTTCTGATATGTACGTTAAGAAACGCGAATATATTATATTGAATCCGGACATCGTCATCCCCGAAGAACATAATATTGAAAAATGGAAACATTTTATGCCACCTGTCGTTAAATTCTCTATTGTTAACTCTCTTAGAAATGTTAGTACTGAATTCAAAAAGGATTTTATTGAATTGTTGCGATATGGTAAGTCCGACCAATATAAATCTATTTCTGTTTTAAAAAGTAGAATCACACAATTCGGATATGGAATTATTGAATACATTAACCACATTGTACGGGATAAAGACCAACTTCTTAAGACTTCTTCTCAATTACCCTTCTTAGAAAATGCTTGTTGTAATGAAACCAATTTGACTAATCCTATCGCATATTTTAACCAAGAAGATGAGAACATTAGCGTTAGCATTAAAACAGTTAAACAATTGTCGGCAATTATTAATGACTTAAATACGTTAACCAAAGCACCTTCATTATATCATTCCCCGGTTACTGGGATTAAATACCCGGTTGTTTCTAGTGGAGATATGGAAGAATTAATTTATTCTTCCGTTATTCATTATTGTAATTTTGACAGGAATTTACCAGTCCCAGATATATATAAGTCGGTATGTTCGGAACGCCCAGCTGAATATAATTCTTCTTGGGGGATCGCAGACAAGATAGAGTTTCTCAAACGAAATGGCAAGGCGTATACTGAATCTGATTTACATAAATTAATGAAATTGGTATATGAAAACAATCTTATCCATATTGATAACCAAACCGAACATAACCAAGTAAATATATTGAAAGACATTATCGCACATCTTGAGTTAACGAATTCTACTGTTATTGAAGCTCCGTTACGCAAACACTTATTGAATGTTCTCAATAAATATAATCCTAAGGTTATGACAAATGAGAGATGCGATGAATTAAATACATTGAATAAATACTTGACCACCACAAACCATCGGTTATACAACGAGATTATTACGTTTATTGATAAACATGGCAATCTTGGTAAAACCGATATGGACAAGTTTGATGCTTTTTTATTAAACATTACAAAATGGTCTATTGATGATGACGCAGCTGATATAAACGGTTCTTCAGGTCAAGGGCTATACGCTATCGTTAAATTCATACAAAACGCATCATTTTCGATTGGAAGAACTTACCCATCCGCATTATTACATGAAAATCCTTTTTATTATAAGGTTCCATCTCACTGGGGAGTTAGCGAAAGACACGTTAATGATATTTCTAATTTTATAGAAAAGTACTACGCTAAACTTCATAAATTCAAATCCGATAAAATTATTACCAGATTGCTAATGGAAGTGGGAAGACGATTATCTACACTCACTATGTTTATGGAAAATATACCATTACAGGCTGAATTTGTGAAAGACGTTGAGGAGACTCGTCAATCTTTCCATTGTATGTTTGATAAACAAACGATTTATCGTCTATACACGTATTGTTTCTATTCTATCATTTATGAATATATTGTTCTTTCCAATGATCCTGACCTGCTAATCGCAGACATTCAAACTAACAAAATGTCGCGCCGTCAAGAAATTGTAGATGACTCAAATGTATCAGACCAATTACTAACCGAAGTTAGTGACCTTGACGAAACTATGACAGACGAGCAAAATAATTTAGAAGAGATACAGATTGTGACCGGCAATTTATTGGAGCTTAAAGAAAGAGTTGCTTCTCTATTAGTCACTTTTATTGACGTAGAACAAGAGAATAAACTGGCACTTGATATTACCTATGATAGTATTATGAATAAGGTGAACCGGTCAAAGGATAAGGAAAAACACGGGATTATTTCTTATTTGGGTAATATGAGTATCGAAGAACGTAAAATAGAAGACATGTTTAAAAAACACAAATTAGAACGGTGGAATGTAGGACAGCAAAAAGGTATCTTCCAATACGAGAAATCTACATATGACCGCGAACGAACCGAATTAGTAGGACAAATATCAGACCAGTCCGATCCCACAGGTGAATCAAACAATGAAGCTCTTGATATATACGATATTGAAAAAAGAGATGAATATGAACCAGGGGATGATTATAATCGTGACACGTATGACTTCCAAGATCTAGGGGAAGATTATATGGACGGAGATTTTTATCCCGAAGACCGGGATGAAGATGAATTCACCGAAGATTAGCTATTTTTATTCGTAAATTTTTTATATTGATATTGTAAATCATAAATATCAATATAATGAAGGGGTTTATACGTTATCATAAACTTAGCATCTCTATTCTCATTTTTCTTATTTTGTTCTCTATTATTCATATGATTAAGCCTACTATGTTATACAATAACGATGGGTCATTTAGACAATTCGGGGTCGGATATAGACACAAAACCGTTATCCCTATATGGAGTGTTTCTATGGTAATCGCCATTTTCTCTTACTTGTTTGTTATGTATTATTTAGCGTATATGTAATGATATTTTCATCCATTTTTATTATATATAAAAATAATAATGGACGAAGCTACATTGATCGAACCTTCCGTCAAAAACTATCTATTTAACACTCTCCAAAAATGCCATTCAAAACGTGTAGATGTGTATTTTTATGTGCTTAATATCGGGGTTCTCCTTATATTCGGTGCGATTATTGTTGCTACGTTGTATTATTGTTACACACAAAAACCAAATGAATATGATAGACAGAAAAAACTTATAAAAGACCAAGAATACGTGATGTCTAAGATTCGGTATTATCAGGACCAAAGGAAAACTGATGAAGAAACCAAATTTTCCAGTATTTCGAATTTGCCTTTCATATCCGGATAATATACAATTTTATTATATGCATATTCTATAAATTAGTATGAGTAGTATTACAGATCAACAGCGCGAAGATATTATTACTGAAAATAATACCGCTCAAACACGATTACTAGACATATTAGAGAACTACTCCAGGCAATCTACTAATTTAACAATACAAGAACAACTACATGGAGATATTGATCTTTTACCACTCAGAGAATTGGGATTTGGATTAATTGATACTATCATTTTTGGTAAAGGCGAGATTACCAATCTTGTAAATATACCCAAAGGGATTACTTCGTTCGCATGTACCGATAACCTTCTCAAAACACTTGATAATTTACCTAGTTCTCTAACATCTATTAATGTTTCAGGAAATATAATAGAAGATATCAATGTTTCTACTTTACATAATCTTCAATCTCTCAATCTCTCACACAATAAACTTACACAATTAGAGAACCTTCCAACCAATTTAGAAGAATTATTATGTGATTTTAATCAACTACATCAATTAAACTTAGAAGGTCTTACTAAACTGAAAACACTTAATATTTCAAACAATAAAATAACTCTTATTGAGAACCTTGACACAATTACCAACTTAATATACGATAATAATCCTAGTATCAACTTCCGCAATTCAGAGGTAGACAATATAGGAGAAGACGAAACTGATGGGAGTGGAGATAATACAAATTATAAAGACGCACTCAATCAATACTTCCATATGAAAAATGAATATGATACCAAACTTCATAACAAGAAAAAACTAATATATGAAAAAGAACCCAATCAGAAGATCGCCAAACGTCTAACTCAACAATACACCCCCGAATGTATTAAATGCAAACGCAAGGTCGGAACCATATTCACCAAAGATGAGAATGTATATAAGGCAATTTGTGGAGATACACAAAATCCATGTAATCTTAATGTTGAAATATTTACCGGCTTTTTATTGAATTTTAAATCCATGTTTGATATAACAAAAGAGGATTTCGAGAAAACACGCGAAATGATAGATGTGGAAAAGCTTAACGATATGTTTGAGTATGTGTCTGGTGAAGACAATATTGACTTATACAAAAAAACTCTTGAATTATACACAGCAGACGAGGACGCATATAAAACATACATTGAAACTCATCACAACATGTATAACAATACAGATACGATTATGAGCTTACACACAGCACAATCTAAATTATTTTCTTATATTGAAAATAGCAAACTGCTTATTGACGAATACAAAAAAACAAACAATAGAGAGTTCCTAAAGTCCGCAATGGAGCTAAGGGTAAATGAAATTAAACGTGAACTATCTACCATACGACGTTTGAAATACGGAATTATGGAAATTGTAACACATCAAACTAAAAAGACATTTCCAATACATACATTATATCAAAATCCGGTTTCTTTAGATAAACTTGATTATTCTTCCATGGAACAACAACGTGTTATCAGCTTTACTGTATAATTTATTTCATAATACTACTTGTATGAAATAAATACCTTTCGCACATTTAACAATCATTATAATTTGACACACCGTCCCATACTACACCATGAGCGTTAGCCCAAGTCCGTTTAGCACAGATTTCTTGACCGGATGCTTTCCAATCGGCATGGGAAAAATCAATTACAGTTTGGTCTTCGTCAATGCCCGCTGTTTGTTTCGCGCTGTCAACCAGAAGACCGCTCTCATATAACGTCCCGACGTTTCGATCTCCATCACTTGGCATTTTACATTTATTATCCTCATTGATTTCCCAATAATCAGGACACGTTGTGCTTTGAGGGGGGTATATGGTAGTTCCTTCACCATACCCCATTATCATACCAACATATGTAAGTACTAATATTAATGCGACTATCGCCACTATTATTACTGTCATGTAAAAATTATCCATTGTATACTATTTCCATACATTTTGTTCGGGACTCACTAAATATATTTAGTGAGTTGGTTCTCAATGCCGTTTATTTTGTCAATGAAAATATATACCAATTATATAAAACTATGAATTACAATTTGGCATTTGATAATATCAATAAAATCATTAATACCGACAGATATAACGGACGGGTAAATATTGCCGAACCTCCTTCACCTGATGTCGTATTCAAAATGCAAGAAAAAATCGCACTTAAGAATAAATCCACTGAATATCGCGAGGCACTTGGTGGAGACTTGGAATCTAATGTTCTCGCACAAGTCTATTTTTCTGCTGGTAATATTCAAATTATACAAAACGCACTTAGAGCAGGTGTATATAAAGAATCTCAAAATAAATTTGTCATCGCACCTCAAAATATAGATACACTCAAAATCATTATGCGTAGCATTTATTTACAACATGCCGAACACAAGGAAGATGACATCACCGGACAAGTGGAAAGACTCAATCAACTTGTATTAGATTATGCTGTTCCTTCGGTATACAGTTCTACTATCAGTTATATGAAATACTGCCAAGACCAGAGCACACTTGTTGTTCCCCTTGAATTACCTCGCAATCATGACCGTGATTTCAAGCAACTAGAACAAAAGAACTTCATCTAAATTTACAAAATATAATTTGACCACATTCATATTATATTTTACGAGTTGGCGATTACATCCTTATCAATTATCGTTTCCTTTAGAATATTGTTTATTATTTTCTTTTCAAATCGTTCATCTTCCTCTTTACCATACCCTCCTAATGATGCTTTAGAATATTCAAAGAACTTATCACATTCGGGCGTATCTAATACGTCATATTTGGGATTTTCGGCTATCCATGGATGCACTTGGGCTTTGTTCTTATTCGCCACGATACGAACTGCCTTTCTGATGTGGGTCTTATTTTCATCCTCCTTCGACCAGATATCAGAATCTTTTACATAGACCGTTTCTCGTTTTAAATCAGTACAGTGAATTGGACGCACGTGTGGATGCATATCACGAATACGTTCCAGTATCATGCTTGAAATGCCTTTTACATACCCTACCTCGCCTGTATTGACAAAGTCATCTATAGTGAGTTCTATCGATTGAATAAAATCATTTAGGTTTATAGCATCCTTGCATGTCTCGTTTAAGAACACATTCAAGTTGAACTTGTTGTTCATTGTGTTGTTTGTATTATTATTAATGGTGGTGTTTCCAGCGTTCTTTGATAACTCTATTATTGTATCTTGCTGTTCCGTCATTCGCTTATGTTGTTCTATCATCAATTCCTTGAACTCTTGGTTCTGCTTTAGTAGCTCTATTACCAAGGACGAATCCAATGGAGGTGGGACTTGCGTTTGTTCTTGTTCTACTCCTTTACACTTCTGTTTGTGACGATGCAAATTCTGCCTACAACTATATTCTTTGCCGCATTCACATGTATAATCTAGTATACTTAATTGTAGTCCGGATGTCGTCATTAAATGACGACGTGTAGTTAAATGTCGACTGTATTGTGATTTTCGGCTTGTCGCATAGTCACATGTATCACATTTATATTTACATGAATTATTTAACGTCGACATAAGTAGTCTATATAAAGACTACATATTAAGTTCCTAAATACTTTCCACACTAATATACTTATTTATTTATGCAAACACTTATTTTACAAATAATCCCAAAAATACTGCATTTCCATAACATTCGTCATTTTGGAAAAGTAATATAACAAAACTATCTTGCACATATCAAATTTGGACATTTATTTTATGTCCATTTTTATATTTTGTAGCCATTTCTTTTTTGTGTTTTTTTAGCGTAACATTATTTAATTTAAGAATTATGTATATTATAAAATTGAAAATCTTTTTCATATAGGAAGTAATACAATAACTATGCAATATGAGCCTTACATTTAATCTAATCGACCAACGGAGTGTTTCGTTAGACAGCATCCGTGAAAATGAAACATGCAATGAGTGTGAAGATAATAATATATCAGATTCATGTGATAAATGTGGAAATGGCGTATGCAAACAATCAAAGTGTCAATGGACGTTCCCGCACAAGTTTAATACAACGAAGGTGATATGCAATGGATGTTTTAATAAGATAGAGAATAAATTATTAAATTACGATCATTTATTAATTTATAAGTTCCTGAAGAATAATGTTTGCAAAAGAAGGATTAGCCGTTAGTCAAAATAAACATTCGAAATATACATTTGTAAATAGTGTATTTTTTCACGAGTAAAATTGAATAAAATTATAATATAGTAATAATAGTATATTATAATATGAAAACAATGAAAGTAACCAACTCATTCTGCAGCGCAACATACACATTTCTATATTTTGTTCCAAATCGTGTAAAATCAAAACAAAAGACAATAGAAGACAGGATAAATCAACGACAGTTCATCGATAGAGTAAATCTCAACCTACATAGCAAATACAGATACAGTAAAACACCTCCTCAAAAAATTCCACGAGTAAAATCTATGAATTTCAGTGAAATCACTCTATAGTATAACATTTATTCGTGTTGTGATGCGTCTATTTGTAAAATACTATACCATTGCGCGTGTATTTCGTTCCTTTCAACTTGGTAAGATTTTGCGAAGTCTGTCTAAACGCATAACTAACTGCCGAACTTCTCCCCACCTGGTAAGGTAATCCAGCCTTCATTGGACCTCCTCCAAAATCCCCATTCATATAACTAGCCATTTGACTACTACGTTTAGCACCGCTGTGTCCCATTCTATACATCTATCATGAGATAATATTGACATCCGGTGTGTAAAAATTGAAAACTTTTTTTTCTTATAAATAGACACAACTGAATGTATGCTTATATAGCACTACCCCCAAAATGTCCGACGACGAACTAGACCAATTCTTTAAAGAATTACAGATGAAGAATGACTTGGATAATTTTATTCAACATAATCAATATCCAAGTCATTTTAGAAAAACATCTCATCGTGAAATCATCACATTAACTCAACAATATCCGGTAATTAACGAAAATATCGAAAATTGTGGTTCATATAATGCGAACTATTATAACGATGCGGCGAATGTCATTAACAAAAGCATAGCTAAATGTGATGAAACAATAAAGGCAATGACCGACAATGAACCCGTCCATGAAACATGCCCTGTATGCATGTGTGAATTTGGAGAAACCAACTATGTTATTCCAAAATGCCGACATAAAGTATGTGCGGTTTGTTTCACAAACAATATAAAATACAATAAACATACCGGAGATTGTTGTGTTTTATGTAGAAAACGCATTTGTTAAAATTACGACAAATACCTAATTATAAAAAGTACAAGCCCTAAGACAACGTCAATTGTTAATGGAATCCATGCGAGTATTTTTTCTTGAAGGGCGTATATAGAAGCACATAAATATAGAAGACCGTGAATTAACCGATAATCAGCCCACCAGGTATGTCCTCCCGCTTCAACCGCATTTAATCGTAAATTATTAAAATATAGGTAGAGGAACCCTAAAGTAGGTATTAACAATAATAACCCGTAATATGGTAGATATGAAGACTCAATGTAGAGAGGTAAAAGTGCTAAGATAATTCTTGCTGGTATACATGCAAGTAAAAAAAGAAGGGTTCTTTTTTGTATGGAAAACATTATATTATACTATAGTGATATTTTTATCACGCCATAAAATTATTTACCATCTTAGGTGGTTTTGAGTTTGTACGTTTCTTTATACCGTTTTTTGTATCTACTAACATGTTCGTTTCAATTCCATTTTCTGCGTCTAACATGGGATCTGTAGTTATAATTTCTATGCTCTTTATCCATTGAAATGGTAAAGTTCTTGTCCCCGGAACCCGTCCATTTCCATCATCGTATTCAGTAACGATTAATGTTTTACTAGGATAAACAATCTCATCAAACCGAGCATTAAACTTCCTAGTTCCTGCTAATTTAAATGTATAGAGATAACCTTTGAATAGTAGTTCTTCCATCATTGTATTGTATTTGTATTAGTAATTTTGATGAAAGCAGTGAATGGTAAAAAATATCAATTTTCTATAGTGTTATGAAAAATATATAAACAAATCATTCCATTTTATAGTATATAACGATGTCGTCTTTACGATTGGAATATGTGTGGATAGATAATGATTATCACTTACGTTCAAAAATGAAGGTAGTGCACAATACATGCATTGATACTATCAGGGTGGAAGATATTCCAGAATGGAACTATGACGGTAGTTCAACAAATCAAAGTTCAGGCAGTGATTCTGAAGTAATAATCAAACCATGCCGAATGTTTTCGTCAAAAAAAGACATGTTTCATATATTAGTATTATGTGATACATACACCCCGCGCGGTGAACCACTAAAAACAAATAATCGTAATAATGCGAATGAGATATTTAAACAAAAATTAGAGACGGAACCGTGGTTTGGTATAGAACAAGAATATTTTATAATAGACCCAATTACAAACAAACCATTAGGTTATGATGAAAACAAAACACAGGGGCAATATTATTGTAGCGTAGGTACTGAAAACGCATTTGGTCGCAAAATAGCAGAAGAACACTTATTAGAATGCATCAATTATGGAGTTACTATATCGGGTATTAATGCTGAAGTAGCACCAGGGCAATGGGAATATCAAATAGGACCGTGTGAAGGCATTGAATCTGGTGATAATTTATGGATAGCCAGATATCTTTTACAGAAGGTTGCCGAAACACACAATGTAATCATAAATATAGAACCCAAACCGTTGCCTGGTGATTGGAATGGGTCTGGATGCCATACTAATTACAGTACGAAACAAATGCGAGAAGGCACTCCCGATGAGAATGGTTTATATTATATAAATATGGCGATTGATAAATTATCAAAAAAACATACCGAGCATATGGAAGTGTATGGTAGCGGAAATGAAATGCGAATGACAGGAGAACATGAAACCGCGTCATATGATAAATTCACATCTGGAACGGCGAATAGAGGAGCATCTATCAGAATAGGAAATGCGAATGTAAATAACAAACAAGGATATTTTGAAGATAGACGCCCAAGTTCTAATTGTGACCCGTATATGGTAACCAGTAAAATATTTGAAACAACTATATTGTAATTCGACTACATTCCTAATAAAATTGATAGTTTTATTGTTTCACTACAACATAACAACAATTACTGTCCCGATTAACACGGGAACAACAAAATACGACACACTACCACGTTGAATATAACTCAGTCAATCATTTATTAGAAGATGGTTCATTTTACTAAAATAAGTATGATATGTTTACTTATGATTTCTATGGTTTATGGAAGTTTAACAACTATACTAGTTGTATTAGGGTGTTCTGATAATATGATACAACAAGAAAGGATTAACGCCGCAAATGAGTTTATCAATAATTCTGATAATAATATTAAATTATACCTCTCTGGTGGGGTAAAAAACGCAATATTATCAAATGAAGTATCCGAAGCATCCAGAATGGCAAATACAATAAAAAATAAAGAGATTGAAATCATTTTAGATGACAAAGCAAAAAATACTGCGGAAAATTTTGCATACTTAAAAAAATGGGTCCATGATAATTTATCAAATAACAGCGAAATGCTGAATTTTGTGATAACCACCTCTGATTATCACAAAAATAGAGCCGAAACAATCTTTAATGGCATCTTGCCGGAAATAACTCCTTTATGGAATTTAAGTATCAGTCAATGTACGAGTTGTTGGAACGACGAACATATCCATATGCGTAATGTTAAGTCTGATATCCATAAATCGTTTCACATATTTACACCGACTAAAAAATACGAAAAATAAAAAAACGATAAATAAATATAGTTTATTGTTGGTGAATCATATAGTTTTACTTTTTCTTTCGGACAACCACCTTCTTCTTAGAAGCTGTTTGTGACTTTGTTTTGTTACCTTCTCCGATTTGGAGTTTTTCGCGCTTTGTCTTATACTTTGCGTATTCCTTTTCTAATGTATTTAGTTCGACTACCCACATTTTCTCAACTGTCGTTTTATTGAGGACATCTAATTCATGTTCGGTATTCTCTTTTTCTTTCATAATGTTTGTAACATTTTCTTCGGTTACTGAATCCATAGGCATCTTAATAAGATATTTGAAATCACCATCAATAGTGGCATATTGTTTCTTGGTTAGAAGATCAGTAACCTGGTCTGACTTCTTTCGCCTCAAATCAACCGTGCCAGCCAATGTTTCTTCAATATACTTTGCTCGATTGGATAGACGCACAAGCTTCTTCTCCATCTCTGCGATTAGATATGCCTTTCGCTTGTGATATAGCCCAATGCGAACACCATAGAAGTCATCGATAATCTCTTCTGGTGATGAGTACTTATGTAGCTTACAATCCGAATTAAACATATGCATATTTGTAGTGCTTACTGTAGTGAATAATTTCAATAACTTTTCTACACCGTTACAATTATTCGCGTCAATCTCACCCTCTAACTGTGCTAACTTTCCTCTCGGGAAAATAACAGTAAAGTCAACTGTAACTTCTGTCGAAATTGAAGTGAAGTCGCGAAGTAATGGACTGGACTTTTTGCCGTTTTTATCGGTAACTCCATCTACAAGTGATTCAAGGAAAGATGTATATGACATGGTCCATGTGCCTACTGGTAATTCTGTAATACGAACCTTATCATCCGCAATCTTCTCATAAACGCCCTTAACTAGGTATTTTTGCTCGGCGATTTTACTGACAGTTCCTTTAAACCCTTGGTAGTAAGGTAGGAATTCAATCGAGCTGACATCCTTTTTAGTAAGCTTTCCCTTTAGGTATTCAATAATCGTGCTGGGATTATAAGGAGCAATACTACATGAGAAACCTGTTCCAATACCGGAAATACCATTAATTAGTGCGAATGGAATAATAGGAACATAATAATCGGGTTCTACAATTGTGCCATCATCATTCTGATAATTAAGCACGGAATCGTCAGCATCTGGAAAGAGCGAACGAGTTAATGAATTCAACATAGTGAAGATATATCTCTCTGAAGCACTATCATCGCCACCGTGTAATCTGGTTCCAAACTGTCCGTTTGGTTCAAGAAGATTGATGTTATTGGAACCAACGAAGTTTTGTGCCATATTGACGATAGCCCCATTCAAACTGGCTTCTCCATGATGATACGCACTGTGCTCTGATACATATCCTGAAAATTGGGCTACCTTAATTTCGGAAGTCAACTTACGCTTGAATGCTGAGAATAGAATTTTTCTAAGTGAAATCTTCAAACCATCAACCATGTTAGGAATAGACCGAGCACAATCATATGTGCTGAAATGAATCATCTCTTGATTGATAAACTGTTCATACTGAACGGACGAATTGCTAGTATCGAGATAAGAATCCTTATCATATTGTTCTAACCATTTCTTTCGGTCATCGGCTCTCTTCTTATTGAAGATCTTGTCAATCGTATCATCACTCTGTTGTCCGGAATAAACGAAATCAACTACCTTTCTGTTTGCGAAGTATTCCTTAAATTCTGCTGAAGTAGATGTACCAAGACCCTTAAAATACTTTACGGTCCAACCAGTAGGAACTCCATTTTCAAATGTTTCTTTCCATTGATTATACTCACCGTCATTGTAAAATAATTTGACTTGTGCCCCCTTCTTAGCACGCAGAATGGGGGTATTCATAAATGAAATGAATCCAGGGATCTTTACAAGAGAACCCCATTCACTATGAAATAGGTTAATACAAAGCCCCTTGATATGCGACCCATCTAAATCCTGATCTGTCATATACATAATCTTACCATATCGTAGATACTTATTCACGTCGTCAATTGATTCGTATTCCTTTCCAGTTTCTAACCCCAGAATCTTTTTGATATCATTAATTTCCTTATTTTCACTAATTTTCTTAATTTGCTCTCCACGAACATTCAATAACTTTCCTTTCAATGGATAAATGCCAACTGTGTTTCGGTCTTCACTTGACAACCCAGATACAATACCAGACATAGCACTAAGCCCCTCACATAAAATAAGAACACAGTCCTTAGATTGCGCGGTTCCACCTAAGTTGGCATCAATGAAGCTAGCAATGCCGCGTACAGATTTCGTTTTAGAACCATCGGTTTTCTTAGCGAGTTTATTATCCTTGGCTTCAGTAAGCGAACACGCTGTATCCATCACCCCCATCTTTGCCACCCGTTCAATAAACCCATCAGATACCGTACAAGACGAACCAAACTTAGCAAAAGGTGTATTCATATAATCTTTAGTTTGACTATCAAATGAAGGGTTTACGATGTCACAACGAACAAACAACATCAATTGTTCCTTAATTGCGGATTGATTAACCTTAATCTTCTTTTTCTTTTCAATATAATCGCATAACTTACGCGTAATTTGTCCGGTAATATAGTCTACGTGCTTTCCGCCCTTGAACGTACAAATGCCGTTTACAAAAGATACGTGCGCGAACTCATGGGTTGGTGAAAGAGCCACCGCATATTCCCAACGTTCATCTTTAGTTTCATATACACGTTTAGAAGTATCCTTTCCACCAATGTATAAATCGATATACTGTTGAAAGTTCTTAACTGGAATAATATCATTATTGCATACTACTTTAATTTTCTTGACAGAATGATCGGTTACCGCACCAATATCATATACACGTTTCTTTAGAAGCATAAGCATATCATGGGTTAATCCTTGGACCCCCAATCGAGCGTAATCAGGTCGAAATGATACCTTTGTATAGGGTTTAGTAGTTTTGGGAACCTTTGTAATGACTGGTGGTGAAATATTATCTAGGTTATCGCTGTATTCTTGTACGTACTTCAATCCTCGAGTATGGTCGATAGTCTCAACACGTCCATACAACGACCAAATCAAAACTAACTTGAATCCAAATCCATTCTTACCACCAACGATGCGTTTTTCGTCCTTGTTATAGTTGGTAGACGTTCGTAGATGTCCGAAAACCATTTCTGGAATCCAAAGATCATACTCTGGATGTTTAGCAATGTCAATCCCATTGCCATCATTTGTCATAGTGATGGTTCCATCATCATCGATGTTGGTTTCAATATAAGTTACGAATTTTTTATCAAGTAGAGGAGAATGAATCATGCGGATTACATGGTCTCGGCAATTCACAATTCCTTCATCAAATAATTTGTAAAGTCCGGGAATATATTCAATATCGCGCAAGACGATTTTATTTGTTTCGTCATCATAGACCCACATCTGCGAATCAACATTTTCAACGGAACCGATATACGTATCTGGATTATCCAGAATATGTTGCTTATCGGTCTTACGTTGATATTGAGTAGCTAGATTGATGGCAGTAGACGACATTGTTACTATACGTAGTATATGAGTATTTGTTTATATTACTAACAAATAGGATTTTTCAATTTTCTAATCATTCTATAATAAGGGGCTAATTAAAATGCCAAAAATGTTTAGTGCGAATCCCCGCGTATCTAGAACTGATAATTCAAAGATATCAAGTTCAAGTAACAACAAAACGATAACCAGAAGTGCGAGGCTATCACAGCTGGCTAAATCGTCAAAATTAAGTGTAAATAGAACCCTGGCGAATACATTTGGACCGACTGATATTTATTTATCGTCATATATATTATTATTAAATTCACCTATAGGAACTGAAGTAGCGAGCATAAGTGTCAAGTCCATAGGCACATCAGCATTTACATATAGGGTTGATGATTCCCTTTTTTATATAGAAGGTGATAAACTGTATACGAATATTGTATTTCCGAACACATCAAACTATGATGGGGTATCGATACGTATAACTACGAATGATGGGACCTATACATTTTCCAAAACCTTTTTTATTCCATTAGCACCCCCACCAGTAGTAAATATAATACAAAATCCAGTTGTGATTAACGTTGATGAGACTAGTAACACGTTTAACTTATCAAATACATTTGTTGATGCGAATAATGATATATTGACAATCACCGCGGTTTCTGATAATCCTGAATTAGTCACCACGAATGTAGATGGGTATGAGTTAACAACAACGTATAATACCAATATTTCGGGTTCTGCAATTATTACATTAATTGCGTACAATACGTATAATGCTTTTGTGATTACCCGGTTTTCAATTATAATATTACGAAATGATATTGATTATAATGTAATTGTAAATGAAATACCAGCCAATTTACCTGAGCCTATAGATATCATAATAGATGGCGTTCCAATTTCCTATATTCAATTGGATAGTACATATGCAAACATGGTAATTGATAATGTAGATAACGCAACAGAAGATGAAAAGCGCGATAATGTGAAATCGAATATAAGTTCTATAATAACCAAATATAAGATCACATCTATAGATGGTGTAGAATCCGATTTATATATCCCGATTGATGCTTTGCCGTTCCCACAATTAGCATCGAACATAGATAATATCAGAATAATAGATGGTTCTACGTCTACATCTGAGAATCCATTGAGTGTAAATCTTACAGACAATCTTGAAAATTCGGCTATGTATGTAAACACTACACCTGGTAATAAAGTGATAGTTAATTTGGAAAATGATATATTAACAATAGAACAAACCGCGAAAGATATATTCAACGTGTCTATTAACGGTGGAGACGTACTAACAAAGAGCGCAGGTGATATTGTAACAATGCCTGCTTCTGAGATAGTGATTACACTAAGTAGTATAATCATTGCGGAAAACCACGCACCCGTAGCATATGATATAAATTCTATTACACATTTGAATAGTATCCAAAACGTAATAGAATTAAATGGATATGACGTTGATATAAATGAGACTAGTTCTAACTATATTCAATATGTCATTGATACGTTACCACAACACGGTGCATTAGATGTTTTACAAAACACAGATTTAATGAGTAAACTAGTGAAGTATACTCCTTTTGGAAATTATTTAGGTCCCGATACTTTTTCTTATTATGTAAAGGATAATTATGGAATAGTAAGTAATACGGCAACTGCTAACGTAACTGTAATACTTGATAATTCCCCTTCGACAGGAACATTAACCATGACAGGCACCGTAGAGGAAGGTGGAATCCTCCAGTATACAAGTACAATAACTGATACGGACGGTGAGTTAACATTTGAGTATCAATGGCAGATATCCGATGACAATATCAATTGGGATAACATAGCTGGTGCTACTGGGACAAGTTATAATATACCATCAGATCAGAGCTTGGTTGATAAATACATTAAGGTAACTGTGGTTGCAACTGATATTTACGATGGTATAACCAATTTTAGTTCACAATCAACACAAATACAAAATGTAAACGATGAACCCACCGGTCAATTGGGACTTTCAGGCCTACTTATGGAAAGTAGGACAGTATCTGCGGATACAACAACAATAACAGATGAAGATGGCGTATTAACATATACTTATCAATGGGAACTATCAGATGACAATTTGACATGGACGATTATTTCAGGCGAAACAAACCAATCTTATACTATACCAAACGACCAAGGCTTTGTTGGCAAATATATACATGTAACCGCACAATCAACCGACCCGTATAATAACCAACAATCATATATATCAACTTCTGGTGAAATCACAATCCTGGATAACCCTCCCACTGATATTCAATTGTCAGGAACTGAAATATATGAAGGTTATGCAATCGGACACGAAATAGGAACAATCACTTCTTCCGATGAAGATTCCACCAATTTTACATATGAAATTGATAACAACTTGTTCTCACTTAATAATGATAGATTAATAAGCAATCACGTATTTTCATATGGTTCAACGAATACATATACTGTAAATATCACTACAACAGATGAAACATTAAGTGTGTTTACAAAAGCGTTTGTTATTACTGTAAAGAGATTATGGGTATATACAACATTGTCGAGTACAGAAGTAGCTATAGGAAATAACACAACTGACATTGCGAATGGCACGATATTAGGCACTAATTTAACAGGTAGCATCATAATCCCATCAACAATAGATGATATCAATGGAAATACATATAATGTTACCAATATTTACCAGAACGCATTTACTGGAAGCAGTCTAGAAAGAATAACATTTTCGGGCGATTCAACATATACTTTACATATACCACTGAAACAAGTATTCCGCATAGTTCAGACGAGTGAAGGTTATGTTTTACATCAATTAAATATACCCATTTCAGGTGAAACTGTAATAACTAACGACGACCCCACTGATATTCAATTGTCAGGAACGGAAATATATGAAGGTTATGAAATCGGACAAGAAATCGGAACACTAACCTCTTCTCATGAAGATTCCACCAGTTTTACATATGAAAGTGATAGCAACCTGTTCTCAATTAACAATGATAAATTAATAAGCAATCACGTATTTTCATATGGTTCAACGAATACATATACTGTAAATATCACTACTACAGATGAAAACTTAAATTCATTTACAAAAGCGTTTGTGATTACCGTAAAGAGATTATGGGTATATACAATATTGTCGAGTACAGAACTAGCTATAGGCAATAATACAACTGACCTTGCGAATGGTACGACATTGGGTACTAATTTAACAGGTAGTATTATAATCCCTCCTACAATAGATGACGTAAATGGAAATACTTATAATGTTACCAATGTTTACCAGAACGCATTTACTGGAAGTGGTGTAGAAAAAATACAATTTGCGGGTGATTCTATCTATACTTTAGATATACCATTGAAAGAAGTATTCCAGACGGATGAAGAAGATATTTTACATCAATTAGAGGAAGTATAAGAAAAAATCATAATATAATATATAATGAATTCAGAAGAGTTTAACTTTGAAACAATTACTGAAGTTGGTATTACATATTATATTATACCCAAAGGAACTGTATTATACCATGGAAGTAATACTATATCAACACCAGAACAGTTACTAGAAAAACGTCATACGTTTTTTGCACTAACAAATGAATACGCAAGTAAGTATGCGAAAGAAACAGGAAATGTATTCAAATTTGAGACAAATACGGAGATACGATTAATCGCAATAGACAAACCGAATGAAACCTTATATAGGAACGCATCTGACAAAATACAAAATATATTGGATGAAAATTATGGATTTCACAACGACCATAAACGTAAATCTATTCCAGGTAAAGATAATGCTTTATCTATGTATCTATGTGAAAACAGATACGATGGATATGCTGCTAACCATATGGTAGGAGTTTCAAAATTAGGAGATGATGATCTGGACCCGGAAGTAATAATATGCGACAAACAAAATTTAAAATCTATAGAATTTATACAAAATAAAGCAGATGCTGGTCCGCCTCAAGTAGAAAGACGAAAAAAAAGGAGACAAGAAGTAGTTGAACCAGAAACACCTACAACAAATGGTCCAGGTTTATTTGGCGATGATGACGAGAGTGAGGATGACGAGAGTGAGGATGATGAAAAGGGGACAGGTTTATTTGGTGATGATGATGAAAGTGATGAGGAGAGAAGACCTGGGTTATTTGGATTTAATACACCTACAAAAGGTGGAAAGAAAAGTAAAAAAAATATACAGAATATATATAAGAACACACCAATGAAACGTCCTGTCCGTGCTGAGGATGGAACTTATACTGTAAAAGGAAAGAAATACAAGGAATTATTTGGTTCAAGAGAACAAGTGAATAATGGAACCGCATATAAAACAAAAGCTGGTCTTACGAAAGACGATATACTAATGAATAAATGGGGAAGACTTGTGTCTGCGAAAAAGTACAAAACCGCCAAGAAGGAAATGCGTTTAGAGAAACATGGATATTCCGCAAAGAAAGGAAAATTTGGATATGTAAAGAAGAGCAAGACTCGTAAAAATAAGAAAGAAAAAAAGGATTAATTGTAATATACTAGTTGTATAGTAATATTACAATTTAGAGAATATACCACTCGTAAGATAAAAATTTATTGTCAATAATATACTCTTCAAAATTCTCAAAAATGTACTTTTCAAAATAGGTCTTGCTTACGATTAATGAAGACCCAGATGAAAAGAATTTACAATAATATATGTATGCGTCATAAATAGAAATATTATGATTTAATGCTGGTGACGACACTCCATTTGTGCTCTTTTTACTACGTATGAGTTCTTTCATATTGTCTAGTGCGGTTTGAATATCTTGTTGTTTATCCCATAAGTCACAACAAATTCCGTAAATATACTTATCTCGTTCAATCTCGATGGTTGGAAAGAAATATTGTATTAAATCAATGATTTGTTTGTCGTTCAAATTAATACTTCCAATATTATTAATATTGCACCATTTCTTGAATAATGAAACCACCTCTTCTATTTCAAAATCATATTCCGAACTATCAAGTTCTACTGTCTCCTCCCAAAAATATAAAAATTTTTGAATTGCAGGTAAATGTTTGCTACATATCCCAATAAACGAGTCTTGTTCTTCGGCATAATAAATACTTAGTTTTTGCAAGAGAATATTCTTGAATGTATTCATAAACATAATAGGAGGTAGATTTTTAGTATCCAGAAAATGCTTCCATAAATATTGCATATTTTTCCATGTAATTTGGGGTGCACGAATAACCCCATCTTGATTTTCAGGCACAATATTATTTATCGTATTTTTGTCTGGCAAAGTAATGTCGAGATATTCAGTAATGAAATTGGTAATAAGTAAGCCAGTGTCCATATTCTTCACATAAAATGCTGAAAACAACAGTTCATCATCATTGCTCGATGACATTACAAATTCATCAGATGAACCGTATCGTAAAGAATAATGAGACGCTACGCATAGTAGATCTAACGACAAATTATGTATAATTTTATTCCAAACGTGTTCGTAACGAACAGTATCGTTAATAGTTACTAACCGGCAATCTGTATACGAATGATCGTGGTATTTGTTTTTGAAGGTCTGACCGATAGTGATTCCAAGCAAGAATTGACATACCGAATTCAATTCCTTGATAAACTGGCGAGATGATGGTTTAATATAGTGAATTAGATTTGAATTTTTACGATGAATATTATCGCCAATGATTGTAAGAAAATACTTAGCTTGATTTCTGGTTGCGAATAGTGCAGGGTATAATGCGTCTATAACACCCTGAATAGTAATTGATTCTGGTATACTGGTAATCAGACTTGTATCTTTGATGCGTTTCATGATATGGATTTTAGTTCTCTGTTTCCAAGACATTAAGTTTTTACCGCGCGTAATCGTAGTTAAAATTTTATGTAAAATATCATCTTCACTAATGATCTGATAATGCATCCCATCATAATAAAAAAATCTATCAGTTGCTGAATTGAAAAAATATTGGTTATCGCTTAAAAATGATTGGATAAATGAGTCTTGTTCGTTAGTTAGTTCTTCTATACGAGATAATCTTTGTTCGTGTGTATTTTTTATGTTATCAATAACATTGGGAAGTTGATTATTAATATACGAATGAATCTTAGCGGTCATCCATTCATCATCCTGATATCGCTTATAAAGATGATTTATTGTATCCGTTGATTTACCAATATATTCATCAATCGAATATTTAATGGTATTGGGTTCAGTTTGTTCCTCCATTACACAATATAACATAAAAACTTTATATTGTATTTTTTAAACTTATATCGTAACTACACTACGCGATTCTTTATCTTGACGGTACATATCTTCACTATCAGCTATACTAGATAATAAATGTTTTGAAACAATAGCATTTGTATTTAATACTGCTTCAGATGATAATACCGCAAACCATTGATACTTAGGTCGTCTTAAAATTTCATCCGCAGGTATTAAAATGCCGTATGAATCTGGATGAAATTTAATATATGCCTCTTCCATTAAATTTTCAAGCAGTATTTGTTTTCCTTGGTTATTTTTGATGCCAACTAACTCGCCCCCTTGTAAGTTCATTCGTTGTTCGTTAATAGCAGTTTCACACCAATGAGATATATCTCCAACAAATTGATTTTCATTAGAATAATGTCCCGAACTATTACGATTTTTTAAATATTCTACTAACTCCAATATAACTGGGTCGTTCTTAGAAGCACCAACAAATGACATATCTGGTGAAAACATTTTAGTTCCAGTGCTCTTAAGAAGATTTGTATTACGATTAATATTTTCACATACAAATGGCTTATTCCATGCGATACCATTATCATAAAACTGCTTTAAATTTTTGGTACAAATGAATGAATTTGGAACAGTCATACCACCATAAAAATAGATTAGTTGGAGAATACCTAATTCTCGTAAATGTGCTTTATTTGGTTCAGCAACCTTATTTAAATCAACATCCCACGAAGGAAGTAATTTGCTAAATGAGTCATCATCGATTAAACAAATGTTAAAATCTTTACCACACTGGTCTATAATCGTTTTGATAGTTAAATGAATGTACGGTTGATTTAAATCGGTAGTGTTGCGAGAATAAAAATCTTTCCATTTTCTGGCGTTTACTTCATATTTGGTATGAATCCAGATTTTTGGGCGATTATATCCATATAATGGAGAATCGTTTAATAAATATTTCTTGATTAATTCATAATCATCATTCGTTTCAAATGGTTGTTTAAGTTTATTTGCGAAGTAACTTGCTACAAAAACAATACTTACCGTGAAAAAGTAGGTTGATATGTTTTTTGAACTAAATAACATACTGTCGTGGATATATAATAGTATTTTATTTTTTCGCGGGTACAATCTATGACGGTGTATACATGACCGGCTAGTAAAATATGGTGTAGTCTATGTTGTATTTTGATTTATTATAATTAATTTTAGAAGTAAACATAACCGCTTCTTGTTTGCATATTTGACGTATAATCGTAGTGAATGAGTTATATGACATTTTTCTTTCCAAATAAAAATGCTTACCGTGATGGTAACATTGTCTTAAACTATCACAAAAGTCTATATGATATTCATTATATATCATTTTTTTATAGGCGTTCATATCAATTAAATAATAATTATCTTTTTTTAGTGCTATTTTATCAAGCAGATTATATAATATATGTAATGGTACTCTCTCCTTAAATATCTGAGAATTCATTAAAATGTGGTTATATAATACTTTATATATATATTCCCTAAATTTGTATACTATATTATGACGGTCCATATTTCTGGTTAGTTGTCTGCTGTTTTAATTTTTCTAAATACAAAATCCCATCCATAAGCTCTTCTTGTGTGTGTTGTATCCAATCCAATGTAGATAAATCAGTACGGTCTAAATTTGTACCATATTTCAATTGTCCGAAGTTAGCGCGAGCTACAAACTGATGTAACACACCCTTCACCACACTATCTAATTCCTCACAATTAATTGTATTCTCATCCGCCATAGTAATATTATATTTATATAATATGTCTTTATGTTAGTAACGACTGTAAGTTATTTGTAAATAGGGCTAATTCGATTTCATCTTCATGGACGTTATGGACTATGGTAATATATTTACATAAAAATGGTATAATTTCGTATTTGATATCTTCACTTAAAATGGGTGTTTGTTTTACAAATGAAATAAAGTAATCAAGAATGTCTATAACTGAATATCCATAATCAAATATATTGTATAACGTATATATTGCCTTATGTGTCTCATTATTACGGATATGGGTTATGTATTTTTCAAGTATATCGTCTGAAATTGTAGATACAAGGTTCTTGCACAATTCTATGTTTATAGGCTTGTCTAATATATAGACCTTTTCGATATAATTAATCATTAGACGAATAGAATTATCTGCTATTTTCAATAGATATTCTTTCGATTCTTCATCTATAATGATTTTCTCGGTTTCTATAATTTTATTCATAACACAAGTAATGTCGGTTTGTGTAGGTTGATCTATCCGAATAATATGTGTTCTGGATTGAATACTCTCTATCACCTTTTGGAGATTACCGCATACTGAAATAAAATGAATATTATTCTTGTATTTGTCAATGTAATTTCTAAAAACTTGTTGACTTTGTTCGTTAATGCTGTCAATATCATCTATAATAACCATTTTCTTTTTGCCGTGGATAGAACTTCTTGACTGACAAAAAGTTTTCATTTCAGTTCTAAAATACTGAATTCCCTGTTCTTTTAGATTATTAATAAACAGTGTATTATATTCTGGGAATGAATCGTTTTTAGATAATCCATAATATTCGCGTATAATAGCATACAATAAAGTGGTTTTTCCGGAACAAGCATTCCCTACAAATAACAAATTTAAATTGTCTATATCAATGAGGGTATGTAAAGTTGATTTAAGTTTATCACTTATGTAAAAATCATTTATATAGTACGGTTTATATTTATTGATAAATGTGCTGTCTACTTTTGATTTCATATTCTATGGTGTATAACATATTTTGATGAATTTATATCATTTATATAAAATATTATAAAGACATATGCATTATTAATATAAATGCCTTCTCATTATGAAATATTAGGGATAAATAAAGACGCATCCGAGATTGAAATCAAAAAGGCTTATCGTAGTGCTTCGTTAAAATATCATCCCGATCGAAATTCGAGCAAAGAAGCAGTAACCAAAATTCAAGAGATAAATGAAGCATATGAAATACTAAGTGATAACGATAAAAAAAAAGAATATGATAATGAATTGAACGGAGTAAGAACGAACCCATTTCAACAGATGAATACAAATTTAAACACCGAGTTTGGTGACATTAATAGTATGTTTAACATGATGTTTAATGGTAGACCACTTCATCCAGGTATGCCAAACGTTCAAGTATTCAGAAATGGAAACTCTACTACACATGTTTTTACCAGTAATTCAAATATGGGGCCTCCTCCTATAATGACAAAGAACGTTGAAATAACATTCGAGCAATCATATTCAGGATGTTCTATTCCGATAGAAATTGAACGATGGGTTCAACAAGATAATAATAAAATCCCAGAGGTCGAACAATTAATGATTCAAATACCGGAAGGAGTCAATAATAACGAAACAATATTATTAAAAGAAATTGGAAATAGGAACCAATATGGTAAGGGCGATGTAAAACTTATTATACGCATAAATAATACTACTGATTTTAAAAGACAAAATTTAGACTTATTTTGCGATAAAGAATTATCACTTAAAGAAGCACTATGTGGATTTTCATTTGAATTTATACACATAAATGGGAAAAAATTGTCTATAAATAATAATAATCCAGTTACGATAATCAAAGAAGGTCAATGTCAGGTTTTTAAGGGACTTGGAATGAAGAAAAACGGGCATGGTGGGAATCTAATTTTTACATTTCATGTTAAATTCCCAAGTGAATTAACCGACGCACAGCGCGCACATCTATCGGATGGATTACCATAAAATATTCTTCATAAAAAGAATATTTTAGAATTTACTTAAGATGAAATTCGCTTAGTAGGAATATCTTTATCAACCAAGTAAATCGAATTTTCGGTTACGACAATGAATTCCGACCCAGATTTAAAGATCTTTGTGATAGGACTGGTGTACTCATCCTCGCTCTTGACCAATAGTTTCTCTTGTGTGTCCTTAACGCCAATTAATGATTCCTTCTCAATTGAGGAAGTCCAGTAATCCATCATGATTGGTTTATCATCGATAATTGACAACTTTGTAACATGCTGCATAGTAGCATTTTCGGGCAATCTGTAATTGCTAGTGGGGGTCATTGCGGTAGAATTATCTTGCATTTTATAATATAGAGTATTACTGTGACTATTACTTTAAATAGTTAAATTATTAAGTATATTATATTTGTATATTTAGTGCTACTTTGCGCGTAATTCTCAAATCTTAAATATACATATTATGTAAGTCTTGATGAGTGGGTATAAAACAAATAAGCAACAGATTATAGAAACTTATTATGATGTTTTAAAAGATTGTATCGATAAAATAAAATCATCCGAGATTATAATCACTTCAAAACACTCTAACCAAAGTTTGTCGGTAGGTATAAATGCTATCCATCGTGTATTTGAATACACATTATTGAAAACGAAACAACCGGACAAAGCTTATTATCAAGCACAGCAAGCATATCATTATTTTATAGAATATATAGAGCAGGTAAATCAATCACACATTGTGAATGGACTGAATCACAAAGATGCGATTATGTTCGTTTATAAAAAGGCGATTTTTGATATTCACGATGGAAATGAAAGTGAAAAGACAAACGCCTTAATGAATATCATGTCACACTCTTCCGAACAAGTTAATATTAATGATAAAGAATGGAGAACCCTCTTTATACGGATGTCTAAGTGCATAAATACGGTATTATGTTGGAATAATTCCTTATATGATTTTAAGTTTAGACTTGAAATATCCGACCGTTTTTTTAAAATGTACTTATTAAATATTGAACGTTTGGATTTCACTATGTATTATCTAGAGTATATACATCAAAATTTTCCAATCAGTGAAGAAAAATACATCGAAGTATTAAGCAAAATGTTATCTAAAAGTGAAAAAAACAAACGCATACGCAGTGGGTCGATTACCGACCAAGAAAAAAACGAAGTGGTTTTTAACAAAATATCTGTGGGTAATAGTATATTTAAACAAAAACTGAATACGCTTAGCACGAATGAGTTTATAAACTGGTTATATGACTAGACGTATATATTACTTAATTATTTCATCTAAGTATTCACGAGTTAATATTATCGTTTTTTTCCTAATTTTTTCTTTTTTGATCTTTATTTCAGATGTCACATTTTTTACTGCGATATTATAATATTCGTTGTGTAGGATTTGTTTTATGGAATCATAAACAAATCTTAATATACGTTCCGTACAATTGCCTACAATCAGACAACTGCCTGTACGAAAAATCATAAATGATATTTCTGAATATTTTTTTGCGCTATCAAGTTCGCTCATTTTCATAGTTCTATCGGAACGTATTAGTTTTCCGCATTGTTGAGTTCTATCAAATCCAATTTCATGATTGAAATAAAATTTACATTTTACTCCGGGGTAACTACATGGGTCATATGCGGTTTCTATATTATATGTGGAACTACGCAATATATTATGTAACCTATCACGATCGATATAAAATCCACAATTAAAATTTGAATTTATTAAAACATTACTTTCTATATCATGTGGTAAAAATTCTAACGGGGTATCATGAATGTATGGTGTCAATAGTTCTAGTATCATGGATTTTACGATATATAACATTTCCAGGTTTAATACTCCTGGTATTTCTAGTTTACCCGTATTAAACACTTTCACGTGTATCTCGTGGTATTTTTCTTGAAATTTGAATCTCAAAATAAGAGCAAAGCAATTATAAAACGCATTTTTTACCTTACCGCGACAAGTCATTATGTCCTTTTTTGACATGCCTATAGTTATTTTACGTTCGTCTTTGAATTTGATTCGCCTCGCATCTGGACTATTGATTTGCTTAATAATTACTTCATTATAATAGTTTATATTCTCTAATTTATGAGAATAACAATCCAATTCTTCTTGTGTTTTTGAGACTATTTTTATTTGTTTTTTTATTACACCTTCTTCTGGTTTCCAATAATCAATTATAGGAATCATCCAAAATATGGTTTGAATATCTATGTGTTGGTTTAAAAACAATACCTTAGTTGTTGTTGATATATACAAATCTTCACATATAGGGACATCTCCGGTAATTTCGTCTACCTCAATATTATTTACCTTATTATAACTGCTAGATTCTTTATCATTTGTTGACGGCATAGTGAGTGATGTAAAATCATATTCATTCGTATCTTGCCCCGATATGAAACTGTTCCATTCGTCATCTATCATATTATCCATTTATATTTACTATTAAAACAATATAGATACGTTTATGTTGTTTCAATTTTATATGTAGCTACCAGTAAAATTTACACAAAAGTAGTCTATAATAGAATTTAAGTCGGCATTCTCGGAATGGGTTATTACTTCTATATTATCTAAGAATAATTGGGTTGTGTTATGAATCTTATTGCGGAGAATGTAATTGAAATATTTTATCATTATACCTTTCTTGTCAATGTTATATTTTATACTAATATGTTGAATAAACGCCTTTAGTTCGGTTACATTCTCTACCCGATGGAGGTCGTATATTTTGTCCCAACTATCATTCGTAATAATACTACCGCTCCATTCTGATAAATTCTGATTTAACTGTATGAAATTTATCATACTACGAATATCTGACCTATATGTTTTTTGAATGGTTTGTATATCAATATCAGACAATTTTAATTTTTCCACATTTGATACATTTTTTATGAATTTATAAATTTCAGGTTCAGGCAATTGATTGAAACGTACACATATAAACTCACTTTGCAATGATGTAACTAACTTGCTTATGTAATTACATATTAAACAAAAACGAACGTTATAATTAGTTGACTGCATTAAATATTTTAATGCTTGTTGTGCGTTTTTTGTCATATAATCAGCTTCATCTAATATTACAAACTTAATACCTACTTCAAAAAAACTGTTTGATTTTACAAATTGTTGAATTTGATTACGAATGATATCAATACCACGTTCGTCTGACGCGTTTAAATGTATGACATTTTCTTTATTTATCTTACTATGTTTTCGTTGATGTTCGTTTATTAAGTTAATAATGGTGGTTGTTTTTCCAGTACCAGGAGGACCATAAAATAATAAATTTGGAAAATAATCTTTATTAATTATATTTGTAAATATTGTTCGGTTTGTAGGGTCTAACACGATATTTGAAAATTCACTTGGTCTATATTTCTCAACCCATGGGACGCTTTGTGTAATACTTGTCATATATAGATTACACACAATTTCCATTTATGTCGGTTCAATATGAATATCTAAAAATTGAATTTAGTTGTTTTTGTTTATATTTTATAAAAATCATATAATAATAATCTATCAGACAATATACGGAATGTCGAATGGAACCAGTGGATATTTAGAATTAATCATTGGACCTATGTTTTCGGGTAAAACTACTCGGTTGATAGACGTATATAATACTCAATATGCGAACAATACCAACGCAAATATTAAGGTTATTAATTTCAGTGCTGACACTCGGTATCATGACTCTATGTTATCTACACACGATAAGGTTATGATACCTTGTATATTTTCAAACACCATAAAGGAAGTATGCGAAGAACAGATGATACTCAATTATGATACTATACTTATTAATGAAGGACAGTTCTTTCCCGACCTGTATGAATCCGTATGTGAGTTGGTTGAAACGCATAAAAAAAATGTATATGTGTGTGGGTTAGATGGCGACTTCCAGCGTAATAAATTTGGTAAACTGTTAGACTTGATCCCTTTATGTGATAATATTATCAAATTAAAAGCGGAGTGTGTTAAATGTAAAGGTCAGGCAATATTTTCAAAGCGACTATCAACCGAAGAACAACAAATTGTTATTGGTTCCAATAATTATGCACCTATGTGCCGTGAATGTTATTGTAACTAACAATATTATATACCCTACCCAATAATACTCTTTTTCTTACGTATATTACGTCAAATACATTTAATAAACGATATAGAGTTATTTGAATTAATTCTTTATATAAAGCGTTATGGAATTATCCCCCGAAGAACCTATAAAAAAAAAGAGAGGACGTAAAAAGAAGTCTGAAATAATAGATAGTATAGATACCGCACCGGAAGAAAAAATACCTAAGAAACGAGGACGCAAACCTAAAGGAGGGAAGTTGATAGTAAAACCAGATGATATCAACGACGAGAGCAATAATATTACGAATATTATTCTACATTTGAAATGTTCTATGGATGATATGTCTTCTCAGAATACCAACTTGGGTCATTATGTAAATGACCCATTACAATATAATCCATTGGCACCACCAATTGTGACTAGTTATGATACTAACGCTTCGAATAATTTTGCTATATATGATCCAATCAAACAAGATACATTGCCCGATGGCGAACCTAACCAGATTCAGATACATGTATCTGAAGAGAATACATGTAGTCTATGTAAAGGATTAGTTGAACCCGCAGTTGACACCGGCAATCAGTCTATTATGAATACAGATGCCGATACGGATAGCATAAGTATGAAAGATATTAATATGAAATTAAAGGAAATTAAATTACAATTATATAAATCAGATTATCCCGACAAGAAGTCGGCCTGTTTTTGGTGTACGTATGAATATGATAATCCGTCTTGTTATATTCCAAAGCATAATTTAGATAATCAAATGCAAGGATATGGTTCATTTTGTCGTCCGGAGTGTGCGGCTGCGTATTTAATGAAAGAAAACATAGACGATTCTATTAAATTCGAAAGATATCATTTATTAAATCAAATATATGGGAAAGTTTATAATTTCAAAAAGAATATTAAACCTGCTCCAGATCCGTACTACTTATTGGATAAGTTTTACGGAAATCTATCAATACAAGAATATAGAAAACTGTTAAAATCAGACCATATGTTATTGGTTGTTGATAAGCCAATGACGCGAATATTACCTGAGCTGCATGAGGAGAATGAAGACTTTATGAATAATTATGCTTCGGGGACAGCTAATAATACAGGGGTATATAAGGTAAAGAAACAGAGCGAAAAGAAGAAAGGTCCAAGTAAAAGTGAAATTATCAAAGAAACTTTTGGTCTATAATTATCCTAGAATTGAAAGAAACGATATAAATGGATTATCATAGATACAGTATATGACAAATACCGTATCTATTAAACTGATGGGGGGGCTTGGAAATCAACTTTTCCAACTATTTACTACTATATCATATGGGTTAGAAAATACATGTGATATTGTATTCCCATATACAGAACAATTACATACAGGAACTATACGTAACACATATTGGAATACATTTTTAATTGGATTGAGGAATATGACAACATACAACCCATTGTATAACGAATCAAATAAATTGTTAATGTCAATGCCCGTATATAATGAGAGGATGTTCGAGTATAAAAAAATACCAAAACCAAAGGGTCCGCAAATGTTACTACATGGATTTTTTCAGAGTTATAAATATTTCGATAAACATTGGAACGCAATTAAAACAATGATACAACTCGAAGAACAGCAGAATATCATCAAAACGGAATATGCGGATTTGTTTTCAGAAAGAGAAACTGTTAGTATGCATTTTAGGTTTGGCGATTACATAAATATTCAAGATTGTCACCCGATTATGCCATTTAATTATTATTATAATGCTATTTGTAATTTGGTGATGCAAAAAGATAAAAATTATCGGGTTTTATATTTTTGCCAAGATGCAGATAATGTAAAAGTTTCTTTGATAGTTGACCGTTTGTCAGGTATGTTTCCAAATATAGAGTTTGTTAAAGTTGATGATTCGATCAATGATTGGAAACAAATGCTTCTGATGAGCGTATGTTCGCATAACATTATCGCAAATAGTACATATAGTTGGTGGGGTGCGTATTTTAACTCAAATGATAAGAAAATTGTGTATTATCCGAATAAATGGTTTGGTAAATCGCTAACACATAATACTACCGATTTATTCCCTAAGGAATGGGTCAATGTATATTGGTAAATATAAAATTGAAAATGATATAATAAGATGTTGATAGTAAAATATAATATTATAACCATGGTATCTAAGACTGAACTAACTGACAATTATACTGCGATTTCTAGCATACCTATAGTTAAGAAAACTCTTAGGTGCGTTAGTAGGTTGACTAAAGAAAATAAGGCACTTGTTAGCGAAAATACCATGTTAAAGAAAATGATCGACGCATTATTTGATAGGCAAACAGTATCTATGAAACCTGGTTGTTGTGGATGTTGTAATGCAAATAAATCTTTACCAGAAGTTTATATTAAAACTGAAAATGAAGCAGTTGTTGTTGACCTTTCACAAAGTACATCACTCACTGGTGAAAATATTGTGTACGAGTTATCAGATGAAACTACAAAAAACGTTGATGATGTACCATTAACAGGTGAATTGGTATCAGAAGTAACTTGCGTGAATGAAATTGATATTAAAGTTGAGGAATCTGCCGATGAGGAGGAGGAAGAGGTTGAAGTAGAGGAATCTGCCGAGGAAGAGGATGAAGAGGTTGAAGTAGAGGAATCTGCCGAGGAAGAGGATGAAGAGGTTGAAGTAGAGGAATCTGCCGAGGAAGAGGAGGAAGAGGTGGAAGTAGAGGAATCTGCCGA
>Ga0206125_10000299_pt1 | contig 65785 bp, 55 predicted proteins | sample Helgoland_Spring_4_FD_148598 | JGI IMG/M metagenome (GOLD analysis project Ga0206125, IMG submission 148598) | Pelagic subsurface seawater microbial communities from Kabeltonne, Helgoland, North Sea - Helgoland_Spring_Bloom_20160331_1 | ecosystem: Environmental > Aquatic > Marine > Epipelagic ...
ACGATGCGCATGCAGCACATGAGGCGCATCAAATTGCGAATCGTCCATGGAGTGCATTATATGTGGCAGCTATCTTCTTCCTTGGTTTAGGATTGGGTCAGTTGTTCTTCTTGGGTATTCAATATGTAGCACAAGCAGGTTGGTCTGCCGGTTTGTTGCGTGTTATGGAAGCGCAGGCATTCGCGATTGTCATCCCATTAATCTTCATCTTGGTTATTTCCTTTTTAGGTTTTGGACACATACATCACATGTTCCACTGGATGGTAGAAGGTATTGATGTAGTAGGACACCCGAATTACGATCCAATTATTGCTGAAAAGACAGGCTTCTTAAGCCCATTGTTCTTTAGCATTCGTGCAATAATCTACATGGTAGGTTGGATTTGGGCAGCAAAGATGCTTCGTAAAAATTCTTTATTGTCGGATACTGGAGATGGTGTCGCGATGTGGAAGAAGAATCGTGGTGTAGCTGCAGCATTTACAGTATTCTATGCGGTGACGTCTTCGACTTCAGCATGGGATTTTATTATGAGTATTGATACGCACTGGTTCTCTACACTGTTCGGTTGGTACACTTTCGCAGGTATGTTTGTTAGCTCTTTCGCAGCGTTGATCCTTATCACGCTTTACCTAAAGGGTAAGGGGCATATGGAATGGGTAAATGAGAATCACCTTCACGATCTAGGTAAATTTATGTTTGCATTCTCTGTGTTCTGGACCTACCTATGGTTCTCACAGTTTATGTTGATATGGTATGCTGATATCCCAGAAGAAGTCACGTACTACATGCAGCGTTTTGACCAGTATAAAGTGCCGTTCTTCGTGATGTTAGTATTGAACTTTCTCCTACCTGTTTTGGCAGTGTTGAGCCGTCCGGCGAAGCGCGTTCCTGGAACCGTGATAATGGCAGCCTTCTTCGTACTCGTGGGACACTATATGGATCACTATGTGATGATCATGCCGGGTACAGTAGGTGATCATTATGGATTTGGTTTACTAGAATTGGGCGCCATTTTATTCTTTGCAGGAATGTTCATTTACGTTGTATTGAGCAGCCTAGCGAAGGCACCGTTATTGCACAAGAATCACCCAATGATTACGGAGTCAAAGCACTTCCAACAATAATTCGAAAAAGAGACTTAGATAATGAATACAGTTTCAATCATCGTATTAATCGTACTCGCGATCCTGACTATTGTTCAGGTTATGCGCATCTCTGAGATTTCTTCATCCATCCAAGGGGGTAAGGACAATCAGGTAAGCGAAAAAGACAATGACACACAAGGTAAGTTGCTTCTTCTCGTAGGAATGGGTTTCGTTATCAGTGTACTTGTAATGTACTGGGCTTGGGGCTACCACAGCTTACCAGCGCCTTCATCGGAGCATGGTGCTGAAATAGACAGCTTATGGAACCTCAGTATGTTGATCATCAACGTTGTGTTCTTCATAGTGCAGCCTATTCTTTTCTACTTCGGATACAAATACAGAGGTAAGAAAGGCACGAAGGCGGTATACTACGAGCACAATAACAAATTAGAGTTGTTCTGGACCATGGTTCCTGCATTGGCTTTAGCCGTATTGATCATTTGGGGTCTGAACGTTTGGAGCGGCTTAATGATGCCAGAAAACGAAGAGGAGCCTATCGTGATCGAGCTTTATGCGCAACAGTTTAACTGGACAGCGCGTTACAGCGGTGGCGATAACCAATTGGGTTATGCTACTGTGCATGAGATTGGTGGAGCAAATATAGTAGGGGTTGATATGGAAGATATTTACTCTTCTGATGATATCGTTACAAAGTCGTTGCACCTTCCAGTGGGTAAGCCGATAAAATTTGAATTCCGTGCTCAGGATGTCATTCATTCGGCCTATTTCCCACACTTCCGAGCACAAATGAATTGTGTGCCCGGTTCAAAGACATATTTCCAGTTTACGCCTACCGTCACAACCGCCGAAATTCGTCAGAACAAAGACGTAAAAAATCATGTTGAAGAGGTCAATGGCATTCGTGCTGCAAAGGGAGAAGACCTTTGGGAGTTCGACTATGTTTTGTTATGTAACAAAATCTGTGGAGCGGCGCACTACAATATGCAGATGGAAATCATCGTTGAAACCGAAGAGGAATACAACGCATGGTTAAAGGAACAAAAAACGGTCGCTGAGACTTTGTAATTAAGACGTTATTAAAAAAGTTATGTCAAATACTTCGACAAAAAACGAGCACTTTCAGGATCATTTGATGGAACACCATCACAAAGAGAACTTCTTTACGAAGTATATCTTTACCATGGATCACAAAATGATTGGTAAGCAATTTTTGATTACCGGTATGTTTATGGGTATTGTGGGTGTGATGATGTCAATGCTCTTTCGTTTAGAGCTTGCATATCCTGAGCAAAGTTTCCCAATTCTTGAATTCTTTTTAGGAAAGTGGGCACCGGATGGAGTTATGGACCCTAATATGTATCTGGCTCTTGTAACCATTCACGGTACCATCATGGTATTCTTCGTATTGACTGCGGGTCTTTCGGGTACGTTCTCGAATCTACTGATTCCATTGCAGATTGGTGCACGCGATATGGCATCTGGTTTTTTGAATGCATTATCCTACTGGTTCTTTTTCTTGAGTTCTGTAGTAATGATTGCATCATTATTTGTTGAGTCAGGTCCTGCATCAGGTGGATGGACGGTATATCCGCCACTTTCAGCATTACCACAAGCAATGCCTGGGTCAGGAGCAGGTATGACTCTTTGGCTTATCTCAATGACCCTATTTATTGTAGGTTCACTGCTTGGCTCATTGAACTACATCGTCACTGTAGTTAACATGCGTACTAAAGGAATGAGCATGACGCGTCTTCCGTTGACTATTTGGGCATTCTTTGTAACTGCAATTCTAGGAGTCCTTTCATTCCCTGTTTTGTTGAGCGCTGCATTGCTGCTCATGCTCGACCGTCTTTTAGGTACGTCGTTCTACCTTAGCGATATCTTTATTGGTGGTGAAGTTTTAAGCTACAGCGGTGGATCGCCTGTATTGTACCAGCACTTGTTTTGGTTCTTAGGTCACCCTGAAGTATACATTATCTTATTACCTGCTTTAGGTATTTCTTCTGAAGTGATTGCGACCAATTCGCGTAAGCCAATCTTCGGTTACCGCGCGATGGTAGGTTCTATCCTTGCTATTGCATTCTTAAGTTTTATCGTTTGGGGTCACCACATGTTCGTAACCGGAATGAACCCATTCTTAGGTTCGGTCTTTACGTTTACGACATTATTGATTGCCATTCCGTCAGCCGTAAAAGCCTTCAACTACATTACAACATTGTGGAAAGGAAACATACAGTACACTCCTGCGATGTTGTTCTCTATCGGTTTGGTAAGTACGTTCGTTACCGGTGGTTTGACTGGTGTTATTCTCGGTGATTCAGCTTTGGATATCAACGTTCACGATACTTATTTTGTAGTAGCGCACTTCCACATCGTTATGGGACTTAGTGCTATTTTTGGAATGTTTGCTGGAGTTTACCACTGGTTCCCTAAGATGTACGGGCGTATGATGAATAAATCTATGGGCTATGCGCACTTCTGGTTGACTTTTATTACTGCCTATGGTGTGTTCTTTCCAATGCACTTCTTAGGGATGGCAGGTTTGCCTCGTCGTTATTACAGCAACACCGCATTCCCAATGTTCGATAATTTGGCGGATATCAATGTATTGATTACCTATTTCGCAATCATTGGAGGTATCGCTCAATTGATCTTTATTTTCAATTTCTTCTACAGTATTTGGAGAGGTCCTAAGGCATCGCAAAATCCATGGAGAGCAAATTCACTAGAGTGGACGACTCCTGTCGAGCACCTACACGGTAACTGGCCAGGAGATATTCCTGTGGTTCATCGTTGGGCCTACGATTACTCTAAGCCGGGTTACGATGAAGATTTCGTACCTCAGAATGTGCCGTTGGCAGAAGGCGAGGAGAGCGGTCATTAGACTCGAAACGCTTTTTTAAAAATTCAAATCCCCTTGCCTTTAGGTAAGGGGATTTTTTGTGGTATTTTGTACAACCTATGAACGAGCATCTAGACCCCACGGGGGAAAATTTTTCAAATACGGAGCGTGAAATAGAACGCAAGCTTCGCCCATTATCCTTTGATGATTTCACGGGGCAGGCACCCGTATTGGAAAATCTTAAAATCTTTGTGGAGGCGGCTAAAATGCGCGATGAGGCTATGGATCATGTTTTACTTCATGGACCTCCTGGATTAGGAAAAACTACCCTCAGTCATATTCTAGCCAATGAGCTGGGAGTGGGAATAAAAATCACTTCAGGCCCGGTTTTAGATAAGCCGTCGGATTTAGCGGGTCTTCTAACGAACCTTCAAGAGAACGACGTCTTATTTATTGATGAAATCCACCGTCTTTCGCCTGTAATAGAGGAATACCTCTATAGTGCCATGGAGGATTTTAAGATAGATATTATGATTGACTCCGGGCCCAGCGCTCGAAGTGTTCAAATTGCATTAAACCCATTTACTCTTGTCGGCGCAACCACGCGTTCAGGATTGCTAACCGCACCGTTACGCGCCCGATTTGGCATAAACTCTCGATTAGAATATTACGATGTTGAATTACTCAGTACCATAGTCGATCGCAGTGCTGAAATACTGAATGTATCGACCGAATATGAAGCATCAATTCGAATCGCAAGTCGCTCAAGAGGTACGCCGCGTATTGCAAATGCGTTATTACGACGTGTACGCGATTTTGCTATGGTCAAAGGAAATGGATCCATCGATGTTGCCATTGCAGAATACGGATTAAATGCATTGAATGTAGACAGCCGCGGTTTAGATGAAATGGATAATAAAATCATTTCCGTACTCATTGATAATTTCGCTGGCGGTCCTGTAGGCCTTAGTACATTAAGTACTGCTATCGGTGAGCAAGCGGAAACCATTGAGGAAGTTTACGAGCCCTATTTGATTAAGGAAGGTTTTATTCTTCGTACGCCTAGAGGACGTATGGTTACAGAAAAGGCCTATCAACATTTGGGTAAGGCGCGTAAAGATTCAGGCGCAAGCGGGTCATTGTTTTAATGTCACCCGAGGCGGCTTCAAGGATTATAAAACGACTTGCAAACGAGCAGGGATTTTTCGCTTGTGGTATAGCCAAAGCAGATTTCCTTGAGGAAGAAGCCACGGGATTAGAACGTTGGTTGAACGCCGGATATCATGGCGAAATGTCATGGATGGAAAATCACTTTGATGCGCGTTTAGATCCACGAAAGTTGATGCCAGGGGCAAAATCCGTGGTTAGTGTTCTTCTAAATTATTATCCAGAACAAGAACAGGAAGCCGGAACTCCGAAAATTTCAAAGTATGCGTACGGTCGCGACTACCACAAGGTAATTCGTGGAAAGCTCAAGCGTATGCTGGAAGGTGTGCGTGCAGAAATAGGTGAAGTCGAAGGCAGAGGATTCGTGGATAGTGCCCCGGTAATGGACCGTGCTTGGGCGCGCAGAAGTGGTTTGGGTTGGATAGGTAAGCACAGTTTATTGTTGAGTAAGAAGGAGGGAAGTTTCTTTTTTATTGGAGAGCTAATACTTGATCTAGAATTGTCTCCTGATGGACCCAGTACGGACCATTGCGGGACTTGCACGGCGTGTATAGATGCGTGCCCTACGCAAGCGATAGTAGCACCAACGGTAGTGGATAGTAATAAGTGTATCAGCTATCTAACCATTGAGTATAAGAAGGCCTTGCCCAATGCGTATCAAGAGAAGATGGAGGAGTGGGTATACGGTTGCGATGTTTGTCAGGATGTATGTCCCTGGAATCGGTTCTCGAAACCTACATCTGAACCGGATTTCAAAATAAGAGACGCTGTTGCGACTAAAGGTTGGGAGGAATGGGAAGAGGTCACCCACGAACTGTGGGATGAAATCATGAAAGGTTCTGCCATCCGAAGAACGGGCTACGAAGGATTTAAACGCAATCTTAAATTTGCGAAGAAATCTTAGTTTACGGGAATTTCAATCACTTGAAGGATGCGGTAATTGGTAGGATTGAATACGTAAACGACAACGGCTGCATTAGATTGGACCCAATCTGAATTCCATGCAATAGTATAGTTACCGGATAAAGTATCACCAGGAAGCATGGGGCTCGTGCCAAAACTTTCTCCCCAAGTATCGGTCACATAATCGCGCAAAACGTTCATGTGCACATAATTCGAGTCACGGGTGTCATCTGGCATAAGCTGCGGGCTTACGATATTACTCTCCTTGATAAGAACAGCAATGTTCAGATCATGGAGGAGTCCCATTTGAGGAAATCCTTTGGCACTAACTTCGAGGTTACCACTATTCACACTGGCTGAAGCCTCAAGCGCGATGTTCAATGTCGAGTCAATCGCTTCTGAACTCAATGTAGGCCAGTTAGTGTACGCGGACCAGTGTCCATTCCCGGATGCGGTCCAATTCTCACGATTCACCATACCTACAGGAAGAAAATTGGTTCCAAAAAAATTCTGGATGGCTTTTCCTTCAGGTGTAGTAAAGTCAGCAGGGTAATCTGTATTCGTATTGGTGAAGTTTCCTGGTCCCGCGTGTATTGCTAGTCCAATGATTCTCGAACCATAGGCATCTACTAACGCTTCGATAGCTTTTGAGGCTTTGGGACAATTCTTACAACGGTGGCCCGTAAAATCTTCGATGAGCACATTGCGTTGCTGCAGGGTACTGGTCGTATCCTGAACGTTCCCTTTGAACGGTTGGTCAATAACATCGCACGAAGGCGTCATGAAGAGCAAAGTGAAAATACCAAGTGAAAGTAGGAGTTGCTTCATGTCTTAGAAACTTGTAGTTAAGGAGAAACTCACACCATTCGAGGGTGGAACGACACGACACACCCCTCCTACACAGAAGATTCCGCGCTGTTGGCGTCCGTAGGAAAGTTGGAATCGGCTCGTACCTTCGGTGTAGACCACACTTGCTAACGGATAGTGGAGCTTTTGATCAGGATCTGGGTTGCCATAATTGTAGATGTCTTGAACGCTAAAAAACCAATGCGGTGCTATGCTGTATTCAATCAGCGCCATGGCCATACTGCCTCGATCGTCTTGTGTGGAGAGCAACTGGAATTCATTGCGCAGGTAGTGTTTCGATTTCACCTTGAATAAGGTTTCTAAAACGATCACATCTGCATCCATAGTTTTGATGTTTTCCGGGTTTGAAAGCATGGGTTCGTCGCCCAATCCATCCTCAAGCACACTGCGGTTGTAGTGCAAGTTTAAATAGGTGAGGTTGTACTTGAAAGAGCTATTGACTTTCTTACTGATTTTGAAGTTTAAGTCGTGAAAATAGGGAATGGTTCCGCGCTCCATGGGATCACTGTAGTAGCCTTGTAAAGTTCGAAGAGTATCATTTGAAGTTGCCACGTAGTCTTTGTCAATGCTTTGAACGGCGCTGTAATTAATGCTTACAAGCATCCCATATTTTCCGCCGAGTTTAGATTTGCGTTTGAATCTATAATTGGCTTCCAATTGGATGCCTTCTTCGCCATTAATTTGCGTCGCATACTGGTACAATGCTGGCAAAGCATAGGTATGAACCTCGGTTGTCGGGCTTAGGTAGTTTACCAACATGTCGATGGTACTTCCATTTCGGTCGCTTCTAAAACTCATGTTATCTATGCGCTTCATACCGGCAATCACCCCAAGTCCATTTTTACTGTAACTAAGATTGGCTATAAAACCGTTACCATCTTTATAGATGTAACCATTATCGGCACTAGGATCGTTGGCTTTATAGGCGAATTCGGTATTTAAAACCCACGGACCCTTCATTAATTGGGAACGAACACCTCCAGCAGCAACATTTTCGGGTAAAACTAAAAATGGATCGTTTGCGCGTTGGTATTTACTCATGTAGCTGGCTCCGATGGTCCAACGAAGACCCAGCGAGTCGAGCACATGCCAACGTTCGCTTAAGTTAATTTCAGCATCTACACCTCTTAAAAGACCTGGGCTTTTTTCAAAATAGAAACGTTGCCTTCCCAGCACCCCCTTAAGGTAAACACCTTTCGCAAGATTCGCTTTAACGCGCACACCGTCCATTGCATTATCATAGCCTAATCCTCGCTCCTCGTAGGAGCGGAAGACCATGCCAGATCCGAACTGCTCGTAAAAACTTCCTACAGTGACATCGAGATTGTCTTGTTTGAATTGTAAGTAGCGATAAGTAATGCCTTCGCCGCGATATCCCTCTGGGAAACCGAGCATCACATTCTGATAATTTTCATAACGTAATCCTCCGGAAAAGTCGCCGTCTGTGTAAACGAAATTTGCATATCCCTGCCCAAGGAAACGCTCATCTGGGTAGAATTCTCCTGTAGGGTCAATCCCCTCATCGCGCAGGTACCATTGCCCGTCTAACTGGAAATTCCCATGCAATTGGCCGCCGTAAGAATCTTGAGCTATGGCTGCACCCGGTAAGAGGAGTAACGTAAGTAAGCGTCTGAATAATCGGTTCATTTGTATCAATGTTCGACCGATTCTCCGCGCGCCACTTTTGCAACGACTTCGGCTAGATTTTCTTCATCTCCAGGTGAATAGCCGCTGTGTTTCCAAACGACTTCACCTTCCGCATTCAATACTAAGGTGAAAGGAACATTAACGATACCGAGATTTCGCTTTAAATCTTGGTTTTCGTCTAAAAGAATAGTGTATTCCCATCCTTGACCTTGAACCATAGGGGCCACACGTGATGAGTTTCGGGTATCATCTATACTCACTGCTAAAACCTTCGCTCCGTATTCTTCTTCAAGGTCTATAGCGTAATCTGCAAATGCAGTTAACTCCTTTATGCAAGGCTTACACCACGTTGCCCAGAAACCAATAACGGTAGGTCCTTCTGTGCTGATCTGGTCTTTAATATCGACGCGTTTTCCGTCTAGGGTTTTGAGGGTTGTACTGGGCAATTGTTGTGCCTGCATTCCTACTGTGAAGAGCGTGACAGCGAATGCTGCGAATAGGTTTTTCATCTAGAGCGATTTAATCAAAAAAAACGGGGGACCGAAGCCCCCCGTAAAAATAGCAATTTTTAAGTCTTAGTGTGCAATATTCAAACGTAAGGTCTTGCTTACGCCATTCACATTTACATTCACAAAGTATAAACCTGCACTCAAGGTGCTAGTCTCTAAGTCGATTTTCTGCGTACCTGCATCAAGCGTTTGTGCACCTGTAAATACGGTTTGACCCATTACATTCACAACATTGATAGCAACATCTGAACGATCCATTAAGTCAATTTCCACTCCCGCAATGTCGTTTGCTGGGTTAGGGTAAACTGCAATATAACGTGCGAAGTTATCCATTTCATTCACGCTAGAAGTGGTGTAATCTGCATAAGCTGCTTGCAATACTTCACCAGTAGTGTTGTCTTGCAACCAAACAATGATGTCCATATTGCTTGTTCCTGTCCAGAAGTCAAATGAACCTTGTGCAGGTGCACTATTCACAGAGATGGTTGAGTTAGCGTAATGTGTATAGGTGTTTCCAGCAGTCATGGATCCCATTGCTTTACCATTTTCTCCGTCCATAAACTTACGGAACACGTGGTAGAAGGTGGTTTCACCGTTCGTTTGAACATTGTGACTAATTTCTTTTTCAATCATCGCCATATGTAATACGTTGTTAGCGCCTAGATTTCCTAGTGCTTCTGCTTCAACGTCACATTGAATGTAATTACCAGTAAAGCTCCATTCAGCCGACATTTCGACAAGCGCAGGAATAGCGGTTACTGCATCAATGTTTGCTTGGCTCGTGACTATGTTCGATCCTGAATATACTACGTCAGGTACGCCACTTATACCGTAGGCACTGCGACGTGCTAAAGCCTCCGAATTGTACGCAGGATCATTTCCTGGCGAAGGCCAGTTCATTTGGTATTTTACTGAAACTAATTGCGTTCCCGAAGTATTCGCGTCGTTATCGTCAAGCAATTGCTTGTAACCTGGATTGAAGCTCGCACAAGGCGCACAGGTTGAAGAGGTGAATTCTTCCGCAAGTACTACGCGATCAGCAGTAGCTGTAACGACTTCGATAGTCGTAGTAAACATGTCGTTACCTGTGTTTTGGTCGTTTCCTCCGTTTAAAGAAGATGCCCAAACGTCTACTGTGTAGTTACCTGTAGTACTTGGGTTCCAGCTCGTCCCGTGAGAATACGTGTACGTCTGGTATGGCGCAATACTCAAGCCTGTTAATGATTCAGTAACCGTCGTCCCGTTGTTGATTTTGTAATTCAAATCCATTGAAGTAATGGTTGTTCCACCGTAGTTGGTGATCGAACCTTCAATAGTGTAAGGTGCGTTGTTCAAACCAATCGTGCTGAACATATCCAAAGACTCAGTTGCTAGGTCAAAGTTGTAAGGCGCAAAGATTGAGAAATCATCAATTCCTAAACCGTAGAGCCAACCGCCGGCGTCTTGGTAGTTGAAAGCAAACTGAACGTTGCTGTTACCACAAGCAGCGCTAATATCGATCCATTGTGAGGTCCAATCAGCATCCGGAGTGAGATCTGCTAAAGAGGTCCAGGTAGTTCCACCATTCGTGGTGTACAAGAATTCGGCAGCTTCTGTCGCACCATTATAGGTCGCACCGAAATAGAAACTTTTAAATGTTGCGTGCAGAACAGAATAGTTGCTAAGGTTAATTGTATCAGTGATAAGATATTCGTCTGACTTATCACAATTGCAATCGTCATCGTTCGTTCCAACGATATTGGATCCGGGATCCGTGATGGTAAAGTACTGAGAGCTCATTGAAGATGCCGATCCTGCTTGAAAGCCACCATCAGTAGCGCTAGTAGATTGCGTCCAGCCTGTTGGTATGCCTGAATTAAAATCCCAAGACTGAATGGTGCTCTGGCCTTGCGCAAAAACTGTTGCTGATACAAACAAAGCCGTTAGGGTGAGTAGAGTTTTTTTCATGCTTTTCTGTTTTTAGTAGTGTGAAAGTAATAAAAAGAAGGTTAGAAGATGCACTCATTGGTCTGAAAGACATTGTTTATATTTGAGGGCTAATAAAATGCCCCACTATGAAAAGAATTGCCTTCCTTTTATTCATCGCATTGAGTACTACTACCTATGCGCAGTCATTAATGGTAGTAGAGCAGGATACGGTGGTTGAAATTAATTCGACGTCTGTAGCCGATTACGGATTCCATATCAAGGTGAAAAACACCAGCAGTGAAGATTTGGAAGTGATGGTAAGACGTGCATATGCGAATCCAACTTGTGCTTACGACAGTGGTTATTTTTGTTGGGACTTTTGTTACGGCGCCGACATTGACAACTCCATTGGTCATGTAGCTATCGACGCAGGAATGGAAAAGAATGATTTTAGTGGACACGTGTATTCACCGTCTACCAGTGCGACGTGTACGGACTCTACTCGCTATGTTTTCTTCAGTGGAAAAGATGCAAGTGACAGTGTAAGCGTCTGGGTAACTATTGCCGCTGGCCCAACCATGGGGACCATCGCTTTACAAGTAAGTGAAAGTCGTTTGTATCCGAATCCAGCGACAAATGTGGTTAACATTGAGGTACAACATGCTAGTGAAATTGCTATTTACAATGCACTAGGTGCTCTAGTAAAACGTAAAGCACTTCTGCCCGGCACTAATACTGTGGCTGTACATGATTTAAGCGACGGAGTTTACCTCTATTCGTTAAACGGTGGGACGTATAAAAAACTCATAGTCAGTCATTAAGAAATATTACGAGTAATCGCCGCGCTAAATGCGCGGCTTTTTTCGTTTATAACACACGATAACTACGAATCCAACGTTAGTTATTGATTCAATCGGTTTATACCATGATTTACTACGTAAAAGGATCATTTGCAATGAAGTCAGCCACTCAGGTTGTTGTGGACTGCGCTGGAGTGGGATATGATGTGCAAATTTCATTGCATACTTATGCAGATGTGGAACCTTTATCTGAGGGCTTGTTGTACACCTACCATTTGGTTCGTGAAGATGCGCAAATGCTCTTTGGATTCAGTACGCAACGAGAGAAAGCGCTTTTTGAATTGTTGATTAGCGTGAGTGGCGTTGGTGCCAATACCGCACGTGTCATTTTGAGTTCATTGAGCCCTACAGAAGTAGAGCAAGCCATTATGAGTGAAGACATACCTACGCTTCAAGGGGTAAAAGGTATAGGCGCTAAAACTGCACAAAGAATTGTGATTGACCTCAAGGATAAAGTGGTTAAGACTGCAGCAGGTCTAGATGCAAGCGGACCGGTTGCGAAGAGCGGTGCTCGCGCAGAGGCCCATTCGGCGCTTACTACATTGGGCATTAGCGCGAAGCAAGCGGAAACGGTATTGAACAAGCTGTTGAAACAAAATCCAGGTGCTCCTACGGAAGAATTGGTTCGTCAAGCCCTTCAAATGCTCTAAATGACGCGTAATTTGTTAAAGACATATGGCTGGCTTATGCTGGTCGCGTTACTTAGCAGTCCGCAGCAACTCTTCGGTCAAAACGATGGGGGAAGTACAGATACGACGCAGACATCGGGTAGTATTACTTTACCTGAACCTTCCAATTTTCAGCGTGAAATTATTTACGACCCCATCTCAGGGAACTATTTGGTCTACAAACGCATTGGGGATTTGCTGCTGCCCGTCCCTGAAGTTTGGACAACGGATCAATACCGTCAATGGATGTACGACCAGGCGGAGAACGACTATTTCAATTCCAAAAGTACCGCGTTCAATGCGAGTGGAGACGATCCTCGAGATAATGCAGGCTTGATACCTCAGATTCAAACCGGAAACGAAGCTTTAGGACAAGTTTTTGGTAGTGATTTGGTTGAAATCCGTCCGCAAGGAATGGCGGAAATTCGATTTGGTGGAAAATACCAATACGTAGAAAACCCAGGCATTCCGGTACGAAATCAAAAGACCTTTGCCTTTGATTTTGGACAGCGCATTCAAATGAATGTGAAGGGTAAAATTGGCGACCGATTAGAATTGGGTGTGAATTACGATACCGAAGCGACGTTTGCATTCGATAATAAAATGAAACTGGACTTTGAAGGAGAGGAAGACGACATTGTGAAACGCCTAGAAATGGGTAACATCAATCTTCCTTTGAATAGTTCGCTCATTACCGGCGCCCAGAGTTTGTTTGGATTGAAGGGCCAGTTCCAGTTTGGGAACACCATGGTCACCACCGTTTTTTCAGAGCAACGTTCACAAAGCGAAAGCATCAACGTGCAAGGTGGTGGAACGACAACCGAATTCATGATTCAAGGCGATCAATACGAGGCCAATCGTCATTATTTCTTGAGCCAATTTTTTAGAAGTCATTACGAGGAATATTTACAGGATATGCCGCTAATTACCTCGCCAGTTCAAATCACGAAGGTCGAGGTATGGGTGACCAATGAGCGCAGTTCCACGGTAAACTTGAGAAATATTGTTGCATTTATGGATTTGGGTGCTGACAGGCGCAACGCATATCGCAATGACTCATTGAATTTACCTGGTATTAGTATTTTTCCTGGGTCGAATACGAACATTGAAGGGTTTCCTAACAATGCGAACAACCAGTTAGATCCATTGGCATTAGAGAGCGCTATACCGGGAGTGCGTGACATCTCCTTAGCGAACCAAGATTTGAGTTCCGCTGGTTTCTTGGAAGCGAAAGAGTATGTAGAATTGGCCAATGCTCGAAAACTAGAGCCCAATCAGTACAATGTGCATCCGCAGCTCGGGTACATCACTTTAAATCAATCGCTCAATCAAGATGAGGTATTGGCGGTGGCTTTTCAATATACTGCCGCGGGTCGTACGTACCAGGTGGGTGAATTCTCTAACGATGGAGTGACTCCACCGAAAACATTGATTTTGAAGTTGCTCAAAAGTACTGTATTGGATGTACGTATGCCGACTTGGGATTTGATGATGAAGAACATCTATGCGCTCAACGCATACCAATTGGACCGTGAAGACTTCTACATGGACATCTTATACATGAACGATGAAACGGGGGTACCCATTCCGTTTTTGCCGGACGGTAATCTGAGTGATACATTGCTTATCGGTGTGATGGAGTTGGATAAGCTCAATACCAACAATGATCCATACCCAGATGGGATTTTCGATTTTGTCCAGGGCGTAACGATCGATAAACAACGTGGTAAGGTCATTTTCCCGGTGGTAGAACCCTTCGGTAGCAATCTTGAGCGGAAGTTGGATACGGAGCAGGCACGTAATAAGTACGTGTACAGTGCACTTTACGACAGTACGCGCTTTCGTGCGCAAGAGCAAACGCAGAAAAATAAATTCATTTTACGCGGTCAGTACAAAAGTGCTTCTGGTTCTGAAATCAGTTTGGGAGCCTTCAATATCCCGCAAGGCTCGGTGACTGTTACTGCAGGAGGTCGAACGTTAGTGGAAAATCAAGATTATACTGTTGACTATTCGCTTGGACGGGTTCGAATCATCAATGAAGGGGTATTGAATTCCGGTTCTCCCATTAAGGTTGGTTTCGAGAACAACACCATGTTCAATGTACAGACGAAAACTTTCTATGGAACGACCATAGACCACAAAGTAAATGACAAGCTGAATATTGGTGGTACATGGCTGCATTTGACAGAACGCCCGCTAACGCAAAAAGTAAATATTGGCGACGAGCCCATTTCGAATACCATTTGGGGTATGAATACGAATTACAATTCCGAGGCGCCGTATTTGACTCGATTTGTGGATGCATTGCCTTTTATTGAGACAAAAGAAAAATCACAACTACAATTCCGTGGTGAATTTGCCCACCTCATTCCAGGATCACCAAGAGGCATTCGTATTACGGGGGCGGAAACGACCTACCTCGACGATTTTGAAAGTTCGCAAACCACCATTGACCTGCGTAGTCTAAACGCTTGGAACCTTGCTTCCACTCCTGGAAAACAGGTAGATTTATTCCCAGAAAGCGAGCTGAACAATGATTTGGCCTACGGATACAACCGTGCAAAACTCGCCTGGTACATTATTGACCCGTCCTTATATACGGGGGGTTCAAGTGTCCCCGACAACATCCGAAACGACCCGGAAATCACTTCTGACCAACGAATGCGTGAGGTTTTGGTAAAAGAGGTCTTTCCAAATTACAGTTTGAGCACGAACGAAGCCCGCAACTTAGCGATGTTTGATCTGGCCTATTACCCAAATGAGCGCGGGCCTTACAACTACGAAGTCGAAGGGCAATCGGGCATTAGTGCCGGTATGGATGCTGATGGATTTCTAAACGACCCAGCCTCGCGATGGGGTGGCATTATGCGTCCTCTTCAAATCAACAATTTTGAGGAACAGAATATTGAATTCATCCAATTTTGGGTGATGGATCCGTTCTACGATAATCCCAATGCGCCGGACGGTGGTGACATCTATTTCAACCTGGGAAGCGTGAGCGAAGACATCCTCAAAGACGGTCGTCAGAGTTTCGAAAACGGAATTCCGGCGGATGGCGATAAGAGTGGAATGGACAGCACGCAGTGGGGACTCTTGAGTGAGATTCAGCCCATTACGGAATTTTTCGATAACGCTTCGGGTGCGCGCGAGGCACAGGATGTTGGGTTTGACGCGCTCGATGATAACGAGGAGCGCGCTTGGGCACCCATCGGTACAGGTAATTATTTGCAGCGTATTACTGCGGCCTATGGGACTGCGTCGAATGCCTATGTTCGTGCCTATCCAGATCCTAGTGCGGATAACTTCGTGTTCTACAGAGGTGATAGTCTAGACAACGCTGCGGCAGATATAATGAAGCGCTATAAAAATTTCAATGGTGTTCAAGGCAACAGCGCTACCGCGACGATTAATGGAGCACCTGCCTCTGCAACTAACGTTCCCGATAAAGAAGATGCCAACCGCGATCAAACGCTGAGTAAAACGGAGAGTTATTTCCAGTACCGCATTAGCATGCGTCCAGAAGATTTAGAGGTGGGTAAAAATAACGTTGCAGATATTTTTGAAACGCAAAGCCACGATCTTCCCAACGGAATCAGCCGTCCAACGCGCTGGATCCAATTCAAAATCCCAGTATTTAAGCCTGAAAAGAAAGTGGGCGGAATTCAGGATTTCCGCTCTATTCGTTTCCTGCGTATGTTCTTGACAGAATTTGAAGATCCATTAGTGATGCGCTTCGCGAAGCTTGAATTGGTTCGTGGTGAATGGCGTCGATTCCCCTTCAACCTCGATGATGTTCGCGAAAACGTTCCTGTGGATGAAGACGACGAGACCAACTTCAATGTAAATGCGGTTAACCTCGAAGAAAACGGTGGTCGTGTGCCCATTCCTTATGTTTTGCCTCCAGATATTGAGCGCCAATTGGTTTATGGCGGTACCCAAATCATCCAGCAAAATGAGCAAAGCATGTCGTTGGAAATTTGTGGATTAGAAGATGGTGATGCCCGTGCAGTTTTCCGGAATTTCAACTTTGATATGCGGATGTACAAGCGTTTACGCATGTTCGTTCATGCAGAGGCAGCCGGTGATTTTGAGGACTTGAACGACGGTGATTTGAGCATTTTTGTTCGACTCGGCTCCGATTACAACGGCAATTTCTACGAATACGAAGTGCCCTTAAAGGTTACACCATGGGGCGAGCTCATTCCAGAAGATATTTGGCCTCAAGACAACAACATCGACGTGTCGTTTGAAGACCTCAAAACATTAAAACTCACGCGCAACACAGCGATGGAAACTGATCCCACGCTCAGTTTAAGTAATAAATACACCGTTACAACACCCGATGGTAAACGACTGAGTGTGGTCGGTTCACCGAATTTAGGAAACATACGGACCTTGTTAATAGGGGTAAGAAATCCTAAAAAACGGACAGCAACGGACGGTGACGACGGTCTGTCCAAATGTGCAGAAATATGGGTGAATGAATTGCGCTTGAGTGATTTTGACAACCGCGGGGGTTGGGCGGCAACGGCAACGGCAAGCGCAAAGTTGGCCGATTTTGCCAATGTGAACTTAACAGGGATGTATTCCACCATAGGCTTCGGCTCCATCGATCAGACGGTGAATGAACGAAATAAATTTGAAGAGCGCTCTTATGGGGTTCAGACCAACGTCAACCTTGATAAAGTATTGCCTCAAGAGGCGGGTGTAAAAGTGCCGATGTTCTTCAGTTTTTCTGAGAGCTTCAAAAGCCCACAATTCAATCCGCTTGATCCGGACATTGAATTCAAAAGTGCATTGGCTAATGTTTCAGACCAGGAAGAACGCGATAGTATCCGTTTTGCAGGTCAGGAATACAACATGCAGAAGAGTTTGAATTTTACCAATGTGCGAAAAGAAAAGGGCAGTGGGGGTGGCGCCGCACCTGGGCCGCGAGGTCCTGGTCCACAATCGATGGGTCCCAAAGGAAAGGAACCCAAAGCGAAGGGCGAAAAAGGCGGAAAAGAAGCACGGCCAAAAATAAATTGGGCCAATTCTCCCTTTGCCATCAGTAATTTCAACACCTCATATGCCTATACAGAGAGTGAGAAGCGCACTATAAATATTGTTCAAGACCAAAGATTCATGCATTTGGCTTCGTTGAATTACAGTTACCAAACGCGTCCGCAGAACGTTGCCCCGTTTAAGAATTTGGTGAAGAACAAGCAATTGGCTCTTATTCGCGATTTCAACTTCTATTATTTACCGTCGAAAGTGAGTATGCGAACAGAAGTACGACGTCAAGTGAATTTGATGCAGATGCGCAATACGTTCGATCCGTCCATTAAGCTGCCGGTTACCTACAATAAGGAACTGACCACGAAGCGGATGTATGACATAGCCTATGATTTGAGCAAGGGATTGAAGCTGGATTACAACGCTACCGCGCAGAGCCGTGTGGATGAATTGCCTGGTGACCCGAAAACTCAAGCCAACAGAGATACCATTACTCAAGGATTAGCTACGCTGGGACGTCCCACACAATTTCACCAGACTTTTAATTTGAACTGGCAAATACCATTGAACAAACTCCCGTTCATGGATTTCACCTCAACGTCGTTGCGCTATACTGCAAATTATGATTGGACGTCGAATTCAACGGCTGCATTGAATCCGCAAACGCGCCCGGAATTGTATTACGGTAATCGGATCCAAAATTCCAATTCCATTCAATTCAATGGAAACGCCAATTTTGTAAACTTCTACAATCAAGTACCGTTCTTACGCAAAGCCAATCAAGGTGCTCGACCGACACCACAGTCGCGTCGAAGAGGTGCTCCTCCAAAACGAGGCGGTCCTAAAAAAGAAGGTAAAGGCGAAAAAGAAGACGAAGAAGAAAAAAAGGAGAAGAAGGATTCGAAAATCCTATTAGGAACGGCACGTATTGCCATGATGGTTCGTAGCGCCTCACTAACGTATTCCCAAACCAATGGAACGCTTTTACCAGGGATTGTAACAAATCCAGTGACTTTTGGAATGGACCCTAGTAGCCTGTTTGCACCCGGTATTGATTTTGTTTTTGGTGCACAAAGCGAGGTAGCAGAACGAGCTGCGGAGAACAATTGGCTGACGAAAAACACGAAACAGCCCAATCAATTCCAAAAAACATTCACGGAAAATCTCAATTTTCGAGCGGTCGTAGAGCCTTGGAAGGATATACGGCTTCAAATCACAGCCACACGCGTTGCGGGTTTAAACAGTAGTTCTATCTATCGATTCCACGATCCGTTGCAGGATACGACGCTAGGATTGACTGAAGGCTATTACCATTTTAACCCGATGGACATGGGGAACTACAGCGTTTCTTTCCTATCTGTGGGAAGTGCTTTTGAGCCGCTCGACAGTTCTTCATTTTCTCAGGTTTATGAGACCTTCCTTGATCACCGCAATACAGTGTCGGAGCGCTTGGCTCTTGCGCGCAATCAGACAGACCCTGCTTATATCCCCAGCTTTATTTCAGGCGCTCAAGACACTACGGGTACAAGAGAAGGATACGACGGCTACAGTTACAACAGTTCGGATGTTTTAATTCCAGCTTTCTTAGCAGCGTATAGTGGACGCGATCCGTCGGAGGTAGAATTGAATGGAAGGCCAACGATGCCGATGCCGAATTGGACCTTAAACTTTAATGGATTGATGAACATTCCATGGTTTAAAAAGAACTTCCAAAGCTTCACCTTAACGCATACCTACAAGAGTTTATATACCATAAATTCTTTCCAAAGTAATATGCTACTGCAACAGCGTATTCAGAATGGTGAGCCGCCAAATGATATTCGAAACTCAAATGGAGATTTCCTTCCAGATTTCCAGATCTCTCAGATCAGTATTGCAGAAAACTTTGGACCATTCGTAGGAATCAATATGCGAATGAAGAATCAGGCGAGTTTGCGTTTGGACATCAAGCGCAATCGCCAGTTAAATCTTTCTTTGGTCAATAACCAAATGACGGATACCAAAGGGTATGAATTTGTTTTGGGTACGGGATACATCATTAAGGATGTAAGCTTTAATGTCATCACAGACGGTAGAACTCAAAAAATCACGTCAAACTTGGACCTGAAATTGGACTTTAGTTTGCGTGATAATCAGACTGTAATCCGACGCATTCAAGAAGGCTTAGACCAGGTGACTGCGGGACAAAGAATTTGGTCATTGAAAGCGAGTGCCGATTACATGCTTTCACCTAAGTTAACCGCACGATTGTATTACGATCAAACCGTAAGTAAATTCAAGACCTCTAATGCTTTCCCTACGCTCAATACGAACGCTGGAATTGCCTTCCGATTTAATCTTGGCAAATAGGTGTGGAAGAGATTAAAATAGAACTTACATTTGAAAAAAAAATTAAACGTATATGCAGTTTCCGGATAACTTAAAGTATTCAAAGGACCACGAGTGGGTTCGTGTTGAGGGCGATGAGGCCTATGTTGGAATTACCGAATTCGCCGCAGGTGAGCTTGGCGATATTGTCTTTGTCGATGTTGATACAGAAGGTGAGTCTTTAGATAAAGATGAAGTCTTTGGTAGCGTTGAAGCAGTAAAGACTGTATCGGATCTATTTCTTCCTGTTAGTGGCGAGGTACTCGAATTCAACGAAGGTTTAGAGGATGCTCCAGAATCTGTAAACGAAGACCCGTATGGAAAAGGTTGGATGGTGAAGATGAAGGTCGCTGATCCTTCTGAATTGGATGGATTAATGGACGCTGCTGCTTACGAAGCAATGCTCGGATAAAGCCATGTTAAATCCCTGGATATATAGAGCCCCTGCCATTGGTTGGGGTTTTCTTATTCTCTACATCTGCCTTGCGCCAGTGGAGGATATTGATCCAGGGTTCAGTATACAAATCAGTGACAAGCTCGTCCATTTCATATTGTACTTCTCCTGGGTTGTGCTGCTTTATTTTGGGTCATCTCGAGGATACAAGCGTCGTTTAACGCGCCGTAAAATGCTTATCTATTGGATCACTGCTGCCATCATTGGTGGAGCAGTAGAATTCCTTCAGGGAGCTATGGATTTCGGTCGAAATGCAGACGTTATGGATGGTCTTGCGAATACCGCGGGTGCGATGATAGGAATCATTTCAAGTCGCCTCTTTCATAAAATTTTGGAATAGTTTTTGGCCTATAGCATACTGAACCCTCTAAATCAGAATGTTATGAGAGCTAATTCAAGTAAATCGCCGCGAGCCAATCTCGAAAAAAGAAGACCACTGTTTTTCGTATTTGGCTTAACCACTGCTTTATTTTTAACTATCGTCGCTTTAGAGTGGACCGCGCCTGTACGCGGATTACCGGACTTCAGTTCAGAATTGGCCTCAGCTGAGGAAGTGGACTGGACAATACCTGTGACTGTTACACGATCTCCAAAACTTCCAGCTAAGGCTGAAAAGGCACCAAAAATAAATCCGAACCGGTTCAAAATCATTGATAATAACCTTCCCATTATTGATTTGGGTAATGAGTTGTTTTTTACAGGTATTGATGATGGGCTAGAGGTAGTCATTGATCCTGATCCTGTAGATCCTTCTGAGGTGTTTTCATTTGTGCAGGTTGAAACGATGCCAGTATTTCAAGGCTGTGAAGACGCTATTGGCAACGATGCGTTGTATCAATGTATGAATGTTCAATTGATGCGTTTCATTGCCCGTGAATTCAAGGTAAGCGAGCGCATGATGCAATTCAGTTCAGGAGAAAAAGTCTACGTCGAATTTATCATCGAAAAGAACGGTGATGTGAGCCAAGCGAAGATGGTTCGTGGAAGCGACGAGCTCGTCGGCGAGGAGGCCATTCGAGTCGTACAATCATTGCCAGATTTTACCCCGGCGAAATTGAACGGAAAGCCCGTGCGTATGTCGTATATTTTACCCATTAATGTTAAACTACATTAGAATGAAAATCCGCTTTTCTTTGTTTTTAGTCACCTTCGGATTAACCGTTATGCTCGTTGGACAGAAAAATTCTGGAGGAGTACTTATTTCTGTGGATGAAACGGTACCCGTATTCGAACATTGCGAGCACATCGAAGAAGATGCCAATGCCCAGCAAACGTGTTTTAATCGTTTCATTATGAGTCATATTATGAACGAACTCCAATGGCCGGAAGGATTGGAAGAGAATGGCCGCGTATTTGTGGAAGTTCTTTTTGATGCGACGGGAAAAATCACCCAGGTGGAAAGTGTTCGTTCCTATGACGACCTTGCCGCAATTGAGGCCGTTCGAGCGATAAAATCGCTCCCTGATCCAGTAGAACCAGCAAAGCAACAGGGAGTGAATTCTAATTACAGTTGTATTATCCCTGTTTCATTCGAACGATAGGCGGGAAAAAACACTAAAAAATTCACCTTGCGCTAACAATACTTTTGGCTATTTTAGCGCCACAATAGTCCACATTCATGAAAACTAGAAAATCAGCAAAAGCGGATGCAGAAAATAAGAAGAGTCTCTTCTTGTTAATCGGTCTTACCGCTTCTCTAGCATTTACTCTATTCTTTTTGGAGCTAAAGTCTTACGAGGACGGTCCAGGTCGATTGGGTAAAATGTCATACGATGATGATGATGAGATTGCCATTATCACGAATAGAACGCCACCACCGCCACCACCACCGCCACCACCGGCACCGCCAGAGGTAATTCAGATTGTTGAAGATGATTTGGAGATTGAAGAGGTGGAATTTGAGTCTACAGAAACCGATGAGAGCGAAATCATCGAAATCATCGAAGAAGTGGAAGATGCTGAAGATGAAATTTTCAACTTCGCGGTCGTAGAGAACAAACCTATCTTTCCGGGTTGTGAGAACTTAGCTACAGAAGACGAAAAGTTCATGTGTTTCAATCAGAACATCATGCAACACATCGGAAAAAAGTTTGAATTCCCAGAATTGGCCCGTCAAATGGGTATTCAAGGAAAGGTTTACATCAACTTTGTAATTGAGAAAAACGGAAAAGTAAGCAACGTTACTATCGCGCGTGGAGTTGATAAACTTATCGATGACGAAGCCATTCGAGTAATCAAGCTTTTACCAAAATTCATACCGGCGAAGCAACGCGGAAAGCCGGTTCGTATGCAGTATACTGTGCCAATCAACGCACGCTTGCAGTAAGCAAAGAAGCGAATACAATGAAAAATGCCCGGACCTGAAGGTTCGGGCATTTCTATACCTCACAATATCCAAATTCAATCATCACATTCATGCGACCATTCCAACTTTCTTCCGAAGCGCATATTGCTATTCAGGCCTCACTAGACGGAGGTGCTGCAATACTCGAAGTGTACCATAATGAAACAACAGAAGTGGAATTGAAAAGCGATGAGAGCCCATTGACACAAGCAGATTTACGCAGTAATACAGCAATCATGAAGTGGCTCGAGCCATCGGAGCATCCTGTTCTTAGTGAGGAAGGCAAGCATTTATCGTATGATGAAAGAAAGCACTGGTCCACCTTATGGATTGTTGATCCACTGGACGGTACGAAAGAATTCATCAAGCGAAACGGTGAGTTTACAGTGAACGTAGCATTGATTGAATCTGGTAGTCCAGTATTAGGAGTGGTTTATGTTCCCGTAACTGGCGAGTTATATCTAGGAGTAAAAGGAGAGGGGGCGATTAAAATGGTAATAGATGCGACAACAACATTTACCGATGCGCATCTAGAAAGCGCTGTTGCTTTACCCGTGGCAATGGACCGTCCATTCACTGCAGTAGGATCCCGTTCACACATGAATGAGGAGACTGAGGCATTTTTGACGACGTATCGTGTGCAGCACGGTGAAGTTGCGATTCTAAGCAAGGGGTCTTCGCTCAAAATGTGCATGGTTGCTGAAGGATTGGCTGATGTATATCCGCGCTTTGCACCCACTATGGAGTGGGATACAGCTGCAGGTCAGGCCGTTGTAGAAGCTTCTGGTTTTGCCATGTTGCATAAAGAGACACGCCTCCCTTTGGAGTACAATAAAGAGGACCTATTAAACCCTCATTTTATCGTGCTTTAAAGTTCCTCTAGATAGCGGTCAGTCCTTATCTTTGCCGCCCATGTCGGAAACAACCACACTATCCCCATCAAAACCCTCCTTAATTAAGGAGGCATTGCGTCTCGGAAAACTGCGCTTAAGTACTTCTGTTGTATTCAGTTCTGTGGCAGGTTATTTCCTTGGTATGGAGGCGTTTAGTTGGGTAAAACTGCTGTTGCTCATCTTCGGGGGGATCACTGTAGTCGCTGCGTCTAATGCATATAATCAAATCTACGAGAAGGATAGGGACGCACTAATGAACAGAACGAAAGGTCGCCCGCTGCCTCTAGGGACGCTTACATTACGAGAAGCGTGGTTTATCTCAACTTTTTTATTGGTTGTCGGGTTATGGGCCTTGTACGTTATTAACCCAATGACGGCCTATTTCGGTGCGCTAAGTGTGGTGCTTTATACGTTAGTATATACACCGCTTAAAGCTAAAACTCCACTTGCAGTATTTGTTGGAGCAATACCGGGAGCAATCCCCTATATGCTGGGTTGGGTTGCTGCAAGGAACGATTTTGATATTGAAACAGGTACGTTGTTCGCTCAGCAATTTTTCTGGCAATTTCCTCACTTTTGGGCTATTGCATGGTTCTCCTATGACGATTACGCGAAAGCAGGTTATTATCTTTTACCGTCAAAAGCAAAAGACCGTCCATCACAATTGTACATTATCATCTATACCGTTTGGATGATGATGGTGGGTATTCTACCTGTTTTTGGTATCACCGGTGAGCTTCAACTCAGTTGGGTAGGTGCAGCGGCAGTAGGTGCATTAGGGTATTGGGTATTGAATAACGCGATGTTGCTTCTAAAGGATGCAGATGATAAGCGTGCACGTAAACTTATGTTGAGTAGTATTGCTTATCTAACAGGTATGCAAATCATTTATATTATTGACCGATTCATTTAAGATGGAAACATTACAAGAACAACGCCGCCGCGCCGCCAAACCTTTATTGTGGATAGGAATCGGAAGTATCATTATGGCTTTCGCAGGTCTTACCTCTGGTTATGTAGTTAGCAGAACTACCCTGGTCATGAATGAACAATGGATGACCTTTGCGTTGCCTAAAGCGTTTATTTATAGCACGGTTGTGATTGTTCTTTCTTCACTGGCCTTGATTTGGGGAAAAAGACGGCTGGTTGCGGGTAAGGATAGTGCAATAAAGCCAATGCTTTGGGTAACCTTACTCCTTGGCTTTGCCTTTTTGTGGTTTCAAGGTGGGGCTTGGACGGAACTGATGGCGAATAATATCTACTTCGCTGGTGCACAATCGCACCCTGCTGGATCTTGGGTATACGCTTTATTCCTCTTTCATGGACTGCACGTAGCTGGTGGAATCATCGCCTTATTAGTGGTGTTATTTCGCGCATACAGAGGACGTTACTCATCAGCCGATTATCATGGAATTACCCTTGTGAGTATTTATTGGCATTTTGTAGACCTATTGTGGCTCTATTTGTATGTCTTTTTAAGTGCTATTCGTTAAATTTGCCAAAGAATTTTAATCCAACCGTTATGGCTTCATCCGCTGAAATGACGCAAGAAGAAAACAACTGGGGCGGTGGTTCTAGACCACTAGGCTCGCGTTACGGAAAACTAATGATGTGGTTTTTCCTTCTTTCTGATGCGTTAACCTTCTCAGGTTTTCTAACTGCATATGGTTTAATGCGCTTTAAGTTTGAAAGCACATGGCCTATTGCTGAAAATGTATTTACTCACTTTCCAGGGCTTGAAGGAGATCAACCTTTGTTATATGTAGCGCTGATGACATTCATTTTGATCATGTCTTCAGTGACTATGGTTTTGGCCGTTAATGCGGGTGAAAAAATGAATCGCAAGGCAGTGACAAATTGGATGTTGTGGACTATCGTTGGTGGTTTTATTTTCGTTGGTTCCCAAGCTTGGGAATGGTACCACTTTATCATAGGTGATAGTGGTGCGGTTGAAACGGTACGACAAGAAATTCTTCACATTTACAATGAGGAGGGCGAGCGCTTAAGTTTTAGTCAGGTAATTCACGGTATGGAAGAGGGTCATGCATCCAACCACGGTGAGATGTTTACTAAAGCCGAGGTTCTTTCCGCTATGAAGTCGAATGAAGGCATGTACCTCATGGAGCCGGGTAAGGCGGGTGAAGCATTTACTCACGAACGGTCTGTAGCGTTACTTGAAGCGGGTGATGTTGTGCAAGGAGCGAACATGATTCATAACGAATATGGACAGAAGCAATTCGCTAATTTCTTCTTCTTTATTACTGGTTTCCACGGATTTCACGTGTTCTCAGGAGTAGTGATCAACTTCATTATTTTCTACAATGTATTGTTGGGAACGTATGAGCGTCGTGGCCACTATCGCATGGTTGAAAAGGTCGGTTTGTACTGGCACTTTGTTGACCTTGTTTGGGTATTCGTATTTACATTCTTCTATCTCGTCTAAAACGTATTTATCATGTCAGATCATAATGGAACTTGGTGGATTTGGAAAGTATTCTGGATCCTATTAGTGATAACAGGTGTTGAAGTTGCTCTAGGTATTGTAAAGCCTGAGTTTATGTTGACTCCAGTCATAGGTACATCTATATTGAACATCGTGTTCATCGTACTTACTCTTATTAAAGCAGCTTACATTGTGCAGATTTTCATGCACGTGAAATTTGAAAAGAAAGGACTGAAATATGCCCTTTACCTACCGACCTTGATTTTAATTCCATACTTGACGTTTATCCTTCTTACTGAAGGTTCATACTTGTTCCAGTAATGGCTAATAAATCCTTCTTTAATCGGGCAGTGCTAATCGCAGTATTAGTGCTGCCCGCTTTGCTTTATTTGTTTTTCGTATACGGTCAAAACGAGGTGTTTTTTCAAACACTTAAGTACGTTGGCCCAAAGACCGCAGTAACTACAGATGCTGGTGTCGATACGGCCTATTATGAAATTCCTGAATTCGACCTACAAGGAACAGACGGTGGTGCTGTAACGAATGAGACGATGGATTCAACCATTTATGTGTTGAGTTTCTTTTTTGCTACTTGTCCGACCATTTGTCCGGCGATGAATTTTCATTTGAATGAAGTAGAGCGTCGATTTAAAGGCTATCCTGAATTTGAAATGGTCAGCATCACTGTGGATCCTGAAAAGGACACTCCAGGAAAACTGGCGCAGTACCAAAACGTAAATAATTATAATACCAGTAAATGGCGTTTCCTGACCGGGGATAAAGCGCACATTTATTCGCTTGCGAAAGGAGTCTATTTGAATGCATTTGAAGACCAAACGGCGGAAGGTGGTTTTTTACACAGTACAAGCGCTATTCTGATCGATTGGAATGGAAATATTCGCAGTCGCATTGACGATAACGGGAACATTGTAGGCTCTTATGACGTTCTAGATGTTACGCAACTCAATGATCTTGAAGAGGATATAAAGGTACTTATAGCAGAGTACGAACGTGAAAAACACAATAAATTAGATGAGTAATTCAACTGACGATAAGAAAATCATTCGTTTGATTTACGCGTTAAGCGTGATCATTCCTTTGGCAGTGGTCCTTTTAATGGTGCTGCCAGCAGAGTGGAAGGAAGGCTTAGGGATTAGTGAAAACAGTGCGGTGAGCTCCTTCCCGTTTTTGCATGCAGTTTTAAATGGTGCAACATTCGTTTGTCTCGTTGCTGCAGGAATCGCCATTAAGAATAAAAAGATAACCGTTCACAAAACGTTCATGCTGACCGCATTCGTTTTAAGCAGCTTGTTTTTGATCTCGTATATCATCTACCATCTGACGCATCCCAGCGCTAAGTTTGGCGGTGAAGGAGTAGTGCGCTATGTGTACTTCTTCATATTGCTTTCGCACATTTTGCTCAGTGTTCCTGTAATTCCGTTGGCGCTGTTGAGCATCTACCGGGGATGGACAAACGATATTACAAAGCACAAACGCATTGTAAAATTTGCCTATCCGGTATGGTTGTACGTTGCTTCAACCGGTGTATTGGTTTACCTATTCATGCAACCCTATTACTGATGCGAAAACTAGCCCTTTTAGGTATATTCTTGTTGAGCACGACCGTTGGTTTTGCGCAATGTTCCATGTGTAAAGCGGTAGCGGAAACTGCCGATGGTGGTGGATTTGGAGCTGGATTGAATTATGGAATAGTCTATCTCATGATTTTCCCCTATCTCATTATTGGGGGAATTGCGTACAAGATTTACAAGAATAAGAAAGCCTACAAATAATGTATCTTGGGGTACCCTAACCCTAATGATATGCGTTTACAATTTTCACATATATTCTTTTCTCTAGGAGTACTGTTTGCAGTGCCTGGTGGTATTTCAGCCCAAGAAAGTTGGTCGCTTGGCGCGTGTATTGAATACGCGAAAGAGCACAATCTAGATATTCAGAAAGGACGAAATGGATTGTTGCTAGCAGAGGTGGACGAGCAGCAAAGCGAATTGGCATTCTTGCCTTCCTTGAATCTTAATGGTGGATACTACTGGAACTTCGGTTTAACCATTGATCCCATTTCGAACACTAGACAGCCGGGTTCTCGGCGAACTCTGGGAACAACAGCGTCTAGTAATTGGGTTTTGTTAAACGGAGGAAGAAATCTATACCAATTGCAGCAAGCGCGCATGAATTCAATGGCGTCTTTGTACCAGTTACAGGAGCTTTCAAATAACGTTTTCTTGAACATTGCGTCCGCTTATTTACAGATTTTAGTGAATGAGCAGTTACTAGAGGTTGCTTTGGGCCAATTGGAAGCTTCTACACAGAGTTTGAAGCGAACAGAAATTTTGTTTGAAAACGGGGCACTTTCTAAAGACAACTATCTTCAGAGTGTTGCACAAGTCAGCAGCGACCAGGGTAATGTGACCAGTGCGCAAAATGCGGCAGTACTCAGTAAGTTGATGTTGTATCAGATGTTGCAATTGGAAGAGGATTTCGAGTCTTTTCAGGTTGTTACGCCGGAAGTTGATTTGACGGCAAGCGCGATGTCGGGTTATCACAGCGAAGGGTTAGTAGAAGACGCGGTTGGAAAACAGCCGGGTGTGAAATTAGCTGATGCGAATGTGGACCGCGCGAAATATGGAGTGAAATTGGCCCAGAGCGGTCGCTATCCCTCGTTATCATTTTCGGCCCAATTGAATTCCAATTATGTACAAGGTCTACCGTATTTCACAGATTATGTTTCGCTAACAACCTACACGTTAGTGGAAAACCCATTAACCGGGTCTATTGAGCAGGTGCCTTCAACCATAAATGTACCGGATCCCGCTAGTGCGGAAAAATATACGATTACGAACCAGCTTCAAGACAACTGGAACCAATTCTTAGGAGTGGGTGTTCAGATACCTATATTCAATGCCGGTCAGACGCATTCGGCAGTACAGCGGGCAAAAATTCAGCTCGATAATGCAACTATTGATGCATTGCAAACGGAAGTGAATGTTCGTCAAACCATGGAGCGCGCCTATTTAGATGCTAAAGGAGCGCTTGCCCTCTACGAGGCTTCTCAAGCCTCGGCACAAGCCTCAGAACTGGCGCTGGGTAATGCGCAGCTCAACTTCGACACAGGGGTCATTAGTGCCTTTGATCTGAGCTTAAGTAAGAATCAATACCTCGCTGCGAAGAGTCGCGAGATACAATCAAAATTCGATTACTTATTTAAAGTAAAAGTGCTCGAATTCTACCTATTTAATCAAATTACCTTATAACCTCCAGACCATGAAATTGAATTTAAAAATTATTGTACCCGTTGTGGTCGTTGTTATTGGTGCCTTAGTTGTTGCTAAGAAAAAAGGCTGGATTGGCGCAAGTACAGATACCGTTAGCGTTGAAACTGGATATGCGCACCGCCGTACAGTCGTAGAGTCCGTTACTGCTAGCGGGAAGATTCAACCGGAGGTTGAGGTAAAAATGAGTCCTGAGGTTAGTGGTGAAATTATTGAAGTAAATGTCGTCGACGGACAGCAAGTCAACGAAGGCGATGTTTTGGTAAAGATTAATCCAGATCTATACGAAAGTGCCATTACACGCGCACGTGCTGCAGTGAACAGTGCTAAAGCTGGCTTGGCTCAAAGCAGCGTGGCTCTAGATGAGGCGAAAAAGTTGTGGGCAAGAAATAAGGTGCTTTTTGAGAAGGGTGCTATTTCTGAGCAAGAATACGATGCAGCACAGCGTGCCATTTCGGTTGCGGAGTTGCAAGAAGAGAGCGCTAAATACCAATTGCAAAGTGCAGAGGCCAATCTGGATGAAGCGTATAAAAACTTAAAGCGTACCACCATTATTGCACCTATTGACGGTACGGTAACACAATTGGACGTTGAGTTGGGCGAGCGTGTGGTTGGAACAGCAACCATGACAGGTACTGAGATGTTACGCATTGCAGATCTAAATACGATGGAGGTTTTGGTTGAGGTCAACGAGAATGACATTGTGAAGATTACAAAAGGAGATACCGCCCTTATTGAGGTGGATGCATTCTTAGGAAATTCGTTTCGAGGTGTGGTTAGTGAAATCGCAAACAGTGCAAAATTGGCGCTGGGTGCGTCACCAGATCAGGTGACAAATTTTGAAGTAAAAATCCGGATGATTAACAGCAGCTTCGCCTCATTGGAGCCGACCTATGGTCAGAATCCGTTCCGTCCAGGTATGACGGCTACTGTTGAAATCATTACGAATAAAGTGCACGATGCGTTAGTGGTGCCGATCCAGGCCGTCACGGTTCGTTCGGACACTTCTTCAAATGCCGTTTCATACGAACGCGTCTTAAGCGATGATATTGACGAAAGCTTCGAGGTCGTCTTTACTCCGGACGGTGTGAAAGCCGGGTTGCTCGTTGTAGAATCGGGTATTCAAGACGATGAATTCATCATTGTTTCAGGGGTAGAAGATAGTACGGCAGTGATTACCGGACCGTACAGTGCAGTGAGCCGAAATCTAAAGCGTGGCGCGCGCATTTCCACAGATAAAAAATAAGTGTGTTACTCTGCATAGAAACAGCGACTAAGAATTGCAGCATCGCTCTATGGGACGGCCAGCAGATGGTTGCCACTCGAGCGGAAAGGGGCGATCGCTTTATTCATGGGGAACGCTTGCATGTGCTGATCAAAGAACTGCTTGAAGAACATTCCTTCAGTTTTAATGCATTGACTGGTATTTGCGTAGGCAAAGGACCGGGTTCATATACCGGTTTACGCATTGGTGTAAGTACTGCTAAAGGTTTGTGTTTTGCCTCAGGTATTCCATTGTATAGTGTACCTACTCTAGGTTGCTTTGATTTCTCCAACTGCACCACTCCTTTTGTGATTACCGTTCTGGATGCACGTCGGGATGAGGTCTATGCTCAAGTTTGGCGGTTGGGCGAGGGTGGATTGACGCCAGATGGCGCCGTAGAAGCGGTAATTATCACGGACTATAGTTGGAAACATTTACAAAATGAACAGGTGACCGTAGTGGGCGAGGGGGTAGAAAAAATGGGCCAATTCATGACTCAAATCCCCGAGAATTGGCAACTGCAGGCGAATTCTGATCCTGACGCGAAATATATGGGACAGCACCTATATGTGCTTCCTGTCGCCGAAGATGTGGCTTATTTTGAGCCGTACTATCTGAAAGATTTTGTTGCGGAAAAATCGAAAAAGAAATTCTTTTAGCACATTTTAGACCTTGTAATAAGGACAGCTCGTAAGATGGTCGTTGACCATTCCTGTGGCTTGCATGTGGGCATACACCACCGTGGGCCCTATAAATTTGAAGCCCAATGCCTTTAGATCTTTTGAGAGTTGAATTGCGAGATCCGTTTTTGCAGGAATCTCACTTAAGTCATTCCAGGCATTTTGAAGAGGCGTTCCGTTCACGTAGGACCATAAGAAATTTACAAGCGTCGTGCCGCGAGCGTGAAGCTCTAGAACGCATTGTGCATTGGTAATGGCAGCTCTGATTTTTGCTTCATGACGAATGATGCGAGCGTTTTGGAGCGCATCCTGGATTTCTTTTTCTGTCATTTTTGCCACTTTAGCAATTTCGAATTGATGAAAAACGGCTCGAAAAGCTTCGCGTTTCTTTAAAACAGTAATCCAGCTTAAGCCTGCCTGAAAAGTTTCAAGCAAGAGGAATTCGAACATCTTTCGTTCATCACGCACCGGTCGCCCCCACTCGTTATCGTGGTAGTCTTCGTACAATTCGCTGCCCTTACACCAGCCACAGCGGTCTTTTAGGCCTTCCATAGCTTCAGTAGTTCGTTGAGATCTGTCGTGGGCAGTTGACATGTATTATTGCTGCACAAATAATAGGTAAGCGTATGACCCACACGTCCTTTGAAATGCGCTAATTCTGAGGCTGATTCGCTAAAGAGTACCAATGTTCCGGGTTGATAGTGGGCGCGTTGTAGTTCCTCTGCTGCTGCCTTTGCTCCTGACCCGGTAATCACCAACTCTTTTGCGCCATAAGCCCTCATTAGTCCTAGTTCCAGCCAATTCGAAAAATTAGGTCCGTATCTAAACACTTTACTATGAACAGCACGTAAGGCTAATTGGGCTTGCTCTTTCCAATCGTTTCGGTCTGCGATGACCCCCAGATATTGAAAGAAATGTGCCCACATGGAATTGGCACTGGGGATGACATTGTCTTCGATTTCTAATTGCTTTTGCCAAGCTGCTTCGAAGGAAGGCGTATATACTCGGAAAGCTCCTTCAAACGGAAAAATGCGTTCGATACTCTTGGCGATTTCTTGAGCATGATCGAAATATATGCTGTTTCCAGTGAGTAAGAATCCTTCTAACAGTGCTTGTCCAAAGCTGCTGTAGTCGTCAAGGAAACCTTCACCTTCGGCCTCCCCGTTTAAGTATTGATGGGCAATTTCGCCGTTTTGCCAAACGCTATTTATCAGTGCTTCGAGTAAGTTGGTGGCCGCTTGGTCGTATCCGTTTTCTGGCAAAGCGCGATGGGCTTCTGCAAATCCTCTGACCAGTAAAGCATTCCAACAGGTTAAGGATTTTGGATCGCGTAAAGGTTTCGGATGGGTACTTAACCGATCTGCTGCCGCACGCGTTAATAGCTGTTGCCATTGCAGTAACAGTTCACGGGCAGTTGCAACGTCCGTGTTCAATCGTTCAGCTAAATGTTCAATGGACTGCGTGCGATGTAAAATATATTTTCCCTCCCAAGCTCCATGTTCAGTGATATCGAAATACCATTTAAATGCATCAAAAGAGGGCAGGTCCATACCTTCTAATTCTTCAATACGCCACGTATAGTAACCGCCTTCTTCTCTAGAGTTTTCTGGAGTTGCACTGTCGGCATCTACTGCGGCGGCATAGAGGCCATTATCGAGTTGCATTTCCTTTTGCAACCAAGCCACAGTATCTGCTATGGTTTGGGCGTATAATGGCGAAGAATTGTTGCGGTATGCTTTTGCATATAGCCCAATTAATTGAGCATTATCATACAACATTTTCTCAAAGTGAGGCACTTTCCAAAATCGGTCAGTTGCATAACGCGTGAAGCCGCCGTGCACAAAATCATAGATTCCACCCAGTGCCATTTTCTCTAAAGTAGTGTGCACAAAAGACAGCGTTCTCTCGTTCCTGGACAAAATTCCATGTTGTAAAAGATAGCTGTAGTTGCTGGGCATTGGAAATTTCGGAGCGTGCGTTAATCCACCGTTCCGTTCGTCCCACCCGCGCATCCAAGGCACTAAAACATCTTCAAAATCTGCCGCTTCGAAGGTTCCTGGAGTACCACTTTTACTTACTTTAAGCATATCGATTAACCCTTCGCGCATTTGCTCGGCATATTCTTCTATGGTCTGCGGTGATTCTTGCCACATTTGGGCGATTTGTGATAAGGCGGCCATCCAGTCGGCTTTTGAAAAATAGGTGCCGCCCCAAACCGGTGTTCCATCAGGTAGGGCAATGCAATTCAATGGCCATCCGCCTTGACCGGTCATTAATTGGACTGCGTTCATGTATCGAGCGTCCAGATCTGGCCGCTCCTCACGGTCAATTTTGATCGACGTAAAATGAGCATTCATTAGAGCCGCTACTTCTTCGTCTTCAAAACTTTCCTCCTCCATCACATGGCACCAATGGCAACTAGAATACCCTATGGAAAGCACTAATAGACGCTGGTCTTGAACTGCTTGTGCCAACGCGTCTTCCGACCAGAGCTGCCAATATACAGGGTTATTGGCATGTTGCTTTAGATAAAGACTCCCGCTCTGGTGCAGTTCATTTTTCATTACTTCTGCTTGGCGTAGTTTTCGTAAAAATAGGGGATGGTTTCAATGCCTTTAAAATAATTGAAAACGCCATAGTGTTCGTTAGGACTATGGATGGCGTCACTGTCTAAACCGAAGCCCATAAGAATACTTTTTGCACCTAATTGTTGTTCAAACAAGGCAACGATAGGTATGGAGCCACCACTGCGTACAGGCAAGGCCGCTTTACCAAATGTTTTTTGATAGGCCTTTGATGCGGCTTGATATGCAGGGTTTGTCGTATGCGTGACATACGGCAGTCCTCCGTGATGTGGTGTAACATTAATAGCAACCGAGTCCGGGGCAATGGCTTTAAAATGCTTGATAAACTTCTCAGTAATCGCTTCCGGGTTTTGACCGGGAACCAAACGCATAGAAATTTTAGCATATGCCTTCGATGGAATTACGGTTTTAGCACCTTCACCAGTGTAGCCGCCCCACATGCCATTAACATCCAAAGTCGGTCGTATGGAAGTGCGTTCCGGTGTGCTGTAGCCTTCTTCGCCCCAAACATCCCCGATACCGATACTCTCTTTAAACTCTTCTTGACTAAACGGGGCTTTTGCCATAAGCGCACGTTCTTCAGTACTTACGATTTCAACCCCATCATAGAATCCTTCGACCGTGATTTGTCCATTATCATCGTGTAAAGAAGCCACCATTTTAGCAAGGACGTTCAATGGATTTGCAACTGCGCCACCATAGAGTCCAGAGTGTAAATCTCTGTTTGGTCCAGTGACCTCAACCTCAACGTAACTTAAACCACGCAGTCCAGTAGTTATTGAAGGAGTCGTGTTACTGATCATTCCAGTATCAGAGATGAGAATTGTATCGCAGGCCAATTTCTCTTTATGACTGGCTACAAAGGGCTCAAGGTTGCTGCTTCCTACTTCTTCCTCACCTTCAATCATGAATTTGATATTGCATGGAATCTCGCCATTGCTTTTCATGATTTCGAAAGCCTTAAGGTGCATGAACATTTGACCTTTGTCATCACACGCGCCGCGTGCAAAAATAGCCCCTTCAGGGTGGATTTTTGTGGTTTTAATAATGGGTTCGAACGGATCATTATCCCATAGGTCAATTGGATCCGCAGGCTGCACATCATAATGACCATAAACCAAAACAGTGGGTAAATCAGGTTCCACTAAACACTCGCCATAGACGATAGGGTGACCGGCCGTTGGGAATATCTCTACCGAATCTATCCCCAAAGAATTCATGTGCTCAGCGATATGCTCTGCACATTTTGCAACGTCAGAATTGTAGGCCGGATCGGCTGAAATGGATGGAATACGTAAAAGGCTAAAGAGCTCGTCTAACAATCGTTCTTTGTTTGCCTCGATAAATGTCTTGGGGTCTGTCATGGTGAACCTATTTTATTTCTGTTCTCAAAGTTAACCGCTAACTATTGAAGTGCCTTGCAACATTTAAATTTTCTATATTCGAACATGCGGAAAATGCTTTTAATATTTATCGTCATGCTTTGCACGTTAGTAAGTGCTCAGCCCAGTATGACTGTGAATAGTACAGGTAACTACAAGAAGCCCTATTGGATGGCGGCGAACATTCTTGTAGATTCTACTTTGTCCATATATAACATGGGTCAAAACGCACTTCCACTTACACAAGCGAATACGACCCAAATCGGTTATTTCGAGGCGAATGACACGGCTTTTCCCGTGCAATCAGGTATTGTAATGGTAGCTGCACAGAATGCCTCTGATGTTATCGCAGCCACCAACGGAAACGGCAACAATGTGACCTTTACAGATTCAGAGCTTTCTTCCGTATTAACCCAATTGGGCTCTTCTGGATACGCCATCAAGGATATGGTTGAAATCGAATTTAGTTTCATCGCACAATCGGATTCTATAAAATTTAATTATTGTTTTGGTTCTCACGAATACGACGGCTATACGTGTAGTAATTTCAATGATGTCTTCGGATTCTTTTTGGAGGGTCCATACATCAACGGTGTGAGTGCACCAACGAATGGTACTGTGGTACGAAATATTGCCACTATTCCAGGAACTAACGTTCCCATTGCCGTAAATACCATCAATTCTGGGTCGCCTTCTGGAAGTTATCCAGCATCAAACTGTTCGTCGGCAAATCCAAATTTTGTAGCACATAGTGGCTATTACAACGCATCAAACGGTTCCATCACTACATTGGATGGATATACAGATAAATTCACTGCAAGAGCCGAGGTACAATGTGGCGGTTGGTATACCATTCGTCTAAAATTGGCCAATGTGTCTGATGCAGCATTATCCAGTGCTGTATTCCTTGAAAAGCAATCGTTAAAAGGTCCTGAACTGACGATTATGGATTCCACAAACGTTGGTAACAGTTTCAATGACACCATGCTTGTTGAGGGGTGTAATAAGAATGAAATCATCTTTGCACGGAATGCAAACCTTAGCGTAAACATGAAGATTCCGATCTATGTGGATACGGTGCTAAGCACGGCAGTTGAGGGTGTTGATTTTTCCGTTTTACCGGATACGCTTTATTTAGCCCCCTATCAAACTGCGGATACACTTACGTTTTGGGTATACGATGATAATTCACCCGAGACAAACGAAAGCTTGACTATCGTTCAAGACTATGTCTACACGGATTGTTACAACTATCCCGTACGACGAATGAGTTACCTCATTCGCGATAAAGATTCTTTAGAAGGTACATTGACCTTAAATGCTACTTCGGATACGGTGAATTGCCCCGGAGATAGTGTGGAGCTCTCTGTTGTGGCAACTGCCTTTGAGGGGTCCTACGATGGATTATGGCTAGCAGATAGCACTTATGTTCCGTCACGCTACTTTCAAATCGATGGTGATACGTCATTTACCTATCTATTGTTTGATGAATGTGGAGACACCGTTGTCTTCACACAAGACATTTATCTAAAGCCTTATGAACCCATGGGGTATGAGCGTGATACGGTTCGTGTATGCCCAGGCGATAGTGCATATCTCGCACCCGTTTATCTAGGCGGTGAGAATCCGCTCACTTTTTATTGGCTCGATAACCTAACACAAAACAATCCACGCGTTATTCTACCATGGAACGATACCACCTTTGTACCCTTTAGCGTATCGGATGGCTGTGATGTACTGCTCATAGATAGCGCATTAGCCATTAATATGCCGAAGCCATCTGCAGGTTTTCAGTATCTAAATGATCCATATGTTCCTCTTCGTGTTGCATTCAGTGAAAAAGCGCAGAATGAAGTAAGCTGGACGTGGTATTTGGATTCTACGGTAATTACAGGAGAGGAATTTGAATACGATTTTGCACGCCCTGGTGATTTCGAGGTGACCCAAGTGGTCATGAGTGATTTTGGATGTATCGATAGTATTACCCTACTAGTGGCCGTCGAAACAGACTTCTATCTGTATATCCCCACAGCTTTTTCTCCCAATAATGATGGAATAAACGACTGCTTTAGTATCAAAGGAGTAGGTTTTGAGAGTATTCAATTCGAGATTTTTAACCGTTGGGGCAATGTGGTCTATTCAACTAACGATGAGATGGATTGTTGGGACGGGACCTACAAAGGAAAGCCCTTGCCGATGGGCGCTTACAGCTGGAGGTTGCTGGTAGACCTCCCATTTGATGAAATTTCAATCAAAGAAGGCATTCTAAACATCATTCGATAATTACAAAAAGGGAATGGTCAAAACGCCAATGACCAGCACTAATTTATATCCCAAATGCGCCCATCTTAGATTGCGCAGATTGATGGAACGTAAAGTAATTAGATTCGATACGGTCAACAAGAATAATAAGGTCACAATACCGTAAGAGGCATACTCATTGAAGAGTGGCCGCGTAAAATAGGCAGGAATCCAAGCAAGTATGGTGTTAATGACAAGAACCAATCGGACCTTACGTGTACCGTAAACTGCCGCGACATTCACCTTACCCGCTATAATATCGCCTTTGAATCCCAGTAAATCCTTGACCAATTCTCGCGAAAACAACGCCAGTCCCAGCAGCATGCCATACGCTAGGGTAGGTAAGCTTATAAAATCGTGATAGACGCTGATGCCGAAAAATGGCATTAGACCAAGGATGGCAGCACTAGCATGTCCGACAAAAGGAATGTTCCTAAGTCGATGGGAATACAGCCACAATAAAAAAGCATAGATGCCGTAGTAGCCTAAAGCGCGCCAGCTCACGGAAAATGCCATAAGCAACCCTGAGAACAGTAAAATCCCTGCCACACGAAGTGACGTGCTTTTCCGAACCAATCGTTCAAAAGAAGTTTGCCGTGGTCTATTGATGCTATCTGCTTCAAGGTCATAAAACGTATTGATTAGGAATCCACTGGCCAATAAAAAAGTGGATGCCCAAATGCTGAGGTGCGTTCCAGCATCTGTTAAAAGTGGAACTCGCGCATATTTATCTGCAAACACATAAAGTGCTGCTAAATATTGTCCTAGAAGAAGTAATAGAATATTGTACCAACGAATCTGACTCAAAAGAGCCAATACTTTTAACGCATTTAAGCGTCTTTTACTCATGGGTTTCAAAAGCGGTAAACCACTTCAGGGGCATAACCCTGGAATTTATCTTTAATGCTTTCGTAATCACGAGTGAATCCCATGACAAAACCTCCACCGCCAGAGCCGCAGAGCTTTAAAAAGTAATCTTCGGTTTCTAGACCTTCTTTCCAAAGTTTGTGAAAACCGTTAGGTATCATTGGATCGAAATTATCTAAAACTAAGGCGCTGAGCTTCTTGAGATTTGTAAACAATGGTCCACGATCTCCCTTGACGAACGCTTGTATACACGCGTCGTTGTATTTTACAAATTGATTTTTCAGCATTTTACGGAAGCCTTCTTCTTTGAGTTTTTCCATGAAGATGGCAACCATAGGCTGAGTTTCTCCCGGGGCGCCGCTGTTTAATAAAAATACAGCGCCTTTACCGGCATTCGCTGGTAAGTTCACGGTGCCCAGTTCATCTTTACTCTGTATCAATAAAGGCAATCTTAGATAACAAATGGTTGGGTCGATACCGCTGCTTTTACCGTGGAAATAGCTCTCCATCCAGCTGAACAATTGCTTCAATGCTTTGATATCTGAAGGTTGATCTGGGCTGGCAGGAATTTTATTTGGACAGTAACGGTCGTAAATGGCCGCGACTAGAGCACCAGAAGAACCAACACCGAAGCCTTGAGGTATGCTCGAATCAAAGAATAACCCATTCGAGAGGTCGTTCTCAAAAGCAGCAAAATCGAACCGACAAGGGGCTTCAGGGCTCTTTAAGTACGCTAAATACGCTTGAAGGTTTTCGTTGCTTTTTAGTTGCTCCGCGTTGGGAGTGGTGTTGAACTGGAAGGCGCCTTTGTAGTAGGTATGTGGAATAGAAAGCCCCATGCTATCTTTTATGATACCATATTCTCCGAAGAGTAGTACTTTTCCGTAGAAGAAGAGTGGGTTTTTATGTTCCATTAACCTATTTTTTCTGGGCCGGCGCCTACGGCGTCACATAGATAACTCCCGTCCTTACAAAATGTTTTCAGGTGTTCTTCTATGAACGACAAAGTTACGTCTTTATGTGATGCGGGGTATAACAGGTGAACGTTGGCTCCTGCGTCCAAAGTGAAGTACAGCGGCGTTCCGGTTTCCTTTCGAAAAGCCCATACCGCTTCAATCACCTTTAAAGTGTTCGGATGCATTAGAATGAAATACGGTGTAGATGCCATCATCATGGCGTGCAAGGTGAGCGCTTCGCTTTCGACGAGTGCCCCGAATGCCTCTAAGTCGCCATCACGCAGCGCTGTTAACAGTGCCGTCTGGTTGGTGTGCGCTTGCTGAAATCTTGCCGCTGCATAAGGGTGACCCTCCATGAGCTGGTGACCCACCGTAGAACTTACTTTTTTCGTTCCCTTATCCACCAGTAAAATGGTGTCTTGAAACGATTTAAATAGGGGGTCAATATGGTTGTAAGCAACAGCAAACCGATCGTTACTTCCAGGTGTGTTCTCATGTGTTCCCCAAGCTGCCATTGGGCCATAGAGGGATCTTGATCCACTTCCAGAGCCCAGTCGAGCTGCTTCACTCGCCTCTTCAAAGAAGTCAGTGATGGTGATCCCTAACGCCTCTTTTACACTCATCAAACAAAGTGATAAGGCACTCATGCCTGACGCGCTTGAAGCGATTCCGGAACTGTGGGGAAAGCTGTTACTAGTATGTATTTCAAAATCCCATTCACGGGTAAATGGAAACAACTCCTGAGTGCGCTCTAAAAAAGTATGGATTTTAGGAAGAAAACTCGGCGCTTCTTCACCCTCGAGAAAAACCACTACCTGACCCGTACCTTGTTTGTACTTAAGTGTGGTTGTGGTCGCCGCTGCGCTTAGCGTGAAGCTGATTGACGGGTTGGCGGGTAATTGGACAGGGTATTTCCCCCAGTACTTCACTAGAGCAATATTTGACGGGCTTTTCCAGGTAACTTTTTTCATCCGCTATTCAAAGGAAATGCCGCTCACATTGTTCGCGCGGTCAATTTTTTTAATAAGACCCTGAAGGGTTTTGCCGGGTCCACATTCAACGAAGTCGGCGGCGCCATCGGTCATCATTTCCTGAACGCTTTGTGTCCATCGTACCGGAGCTGTTAACTGATCGATCAAATTCATTTTTATCTCGACTGGGTTTTGCACTGCCTTTGCAACGCTATTCTGGTAAACGGGACAAACCGGGGTGTTAAATTCGGTTGCTTCAATGGCAGCAGCCAGTTCCGCACGAGCGGGTTCCATTAATGGACTGTGAAAAGCACCACCCACGGGCAGCACTAGTGCACGTTTCGCGCCTGCTTCAGTTGCTTTCGCGCATGCCGTTTCAATGGCGTTGAATTCGCCTGAAATCACTAATTGGCCAGGACAATTATAATTTGCAGCGACAACTATACCGTCGACACCATCACAAATTTCTTCAACTGCGTCATCGCTCAAGCCTAGAATTGCTGCCATGGTAGAGGGTTTGGCTTCACACGCTTTCTGCATGGCCATAGCACGCTTGCTTACTAATGTAAGTGCATCTGTAAAACTTAAGGCGCCTGCCGAACATAATGCTGAAAACTCGCCGAGGCTATGACCTGCAACCATATTAGGTTGGAAGTCGTTACCCAACAGTTTGGCCATAATCACGCTCATCGTGAAAATAGCAGGTTGGGTCACCTTAGTTTGCTTGAGTTCATCGGCATCCCCTTCGAACATGATTTTACTCAGGTCAAATCCTAGCACACGGTCCGCGGTATCAAAGAGCTCTTTAGCTTCTTTGTGGTTTTCGTAAAGATCCTTACCCATTCCAGGGTATTGGGCGCCTTGGCCCGGAAATACATAGGCTTTTTTCATTCTCCGTAGTATTCTATGATGTTATTATGAGTTTCGGCCAATTGAATTTTATGCAATTCGGCTCCGTATTCCGCGACTTTAGGCGCTAAAATCTGCCAAAATTCATAGGCAATGATTTCGGCAGTAGGCTGCTTGCCTGCCATGAAGTCGATATCTAAGTTTAGATTCTTGTGATCTACAACATCAATCACGTGCTCTCGAACGATCTGTTTGAGATCGAACAAATTCATCACGAAGCCGGTATCCGGATTAATTTCACCACGGACGGTAACCTCCAATTCAAAATTATGACCGTGGTAATTTTCATTAGAACACTTCCCGAAAATGCGTTTGTTCGTTGCAGCATCCCATTTGTTATTCCAAAGTTTGTGCGCTGCACAAAAGTGTTCTTTTCGCTTGATGTAAATCATGCTTAGTAAAGTTTAGTCAAAGATACGATAGGCATACTTTATACCGATTCTATGCTTTTGAAAGTTCTTCCCAATCGCTATGGTTGTGAACAAAGTCCTGACAAGCACCCATAAGCAGGGGGTAGAGGGTTGAGAACCATTGCTCCAGATCGGCTAAACAGTCGTATACATGCCCTTCAAAAAAATGAACTAAAGGTGCGCCCCCGGGATGCCTGTGAGCGATACCGCGTGCTGCGCTGAGCAAGCCGCCTATTTCGCGGTAGCTATTGAGCCAATGGTGTTCGAGTAAATGAGGGGCCATTGAAGCAGCTCTTCCTTTAAGAAGTATTCTATGATTCGAAATATCTGATTCTACCGATGCTATAAAGGCCTTTAGACTTTGATGCTGCGAAGAATCTTGCAGCAGTTTGAACTGATCCCAGTTCCGTTGAAGGAAATAATCCCCGAGCAGGTCAAGTGCTACGGCTGAATATTTACCCGTAAATGGTCGGATACGTGCTTTTGCAGCCTTGGTCAATGGATGTTGGTCGGTGAAGTCGTCGATAAAGCGGTGGAGATCGATGCCTAACCGTTGTGCGGGTGTAGCGGATATTCGCCAAGCACTTCCTTTAAAACCATCTCCTGAAAAATTGAACACCCGCACTTCAGCGATATCAGGGCTGAGGTGCAGGTGTGCAGTAAAGTTCATGTGTAAGAGCTCGCTGTAATGCGACTGCGTTTAAGCGCTTTTGACTTCGAATTCGAAGGCTTCCATTACGGGATTGATCAAGAGCTTTTCACAAGCTTCTTTGACCAGTGCTTCGGCCGTACTTTGATCAGCAGCTTCAACATCTAAAGTGAAGTGTTTACCGATGCGAACGTTACTTAACGCATCTAGACCGATATTTTTAAGATTCGCACTTACCGTTTTGCCTTGAGGATCCAAAAGCGCCTTTTGAGGCATAACATTGATTTCAGCAGTGAATTTCATTTCTGGTTGTTTAATGATGTTGCGCGCTGTTCTTTAAAGCGAAAGCGCTAATAATTGGTAACGAAAATACGATAATTGACAAGGTCAATGCGCCAAAAAAAGGAATCATTATTACGAACATTCCAACAAGGATGTATTGGCCCCATTTCCGACGTTTTGACCCCCCGCCTTTTAGGCTGAGTACTTTGAATCTTGCGTTTTGCCAGAAGACAGTATATAACGCTAAAGCCACTAAGCCGAAATGCCAAAGCAATAAGGTTGTACCGTTAAAAGACCTGATCCATTCCCAATTTTCCCATTGCCCCATCCAACTCCAAAGACCTAATGCAAATAATGCATTTGCTGGTGTGGGCATTCCCGTGAAATCCTTTTCGCCATCTTCTTTGAGGTTAAAAACGCCCAGGCGATAAATACTTGATGCGGTTACCATAGCGCCTATGAGCATTGCCCACGGTTGCGGCATACGTGCGTAGTCGGCTAAAATTGAACTCCAAATAAAGCCAGACACTGCGCCAAAGGAAATAGCATCTGCTAGAGAATCTAGTTGTTTCCCTAAAGCAGAGGAAGCACCGACTTTTCGTGCAGCCCAGCCATCTAACGCATCAAAAGTTGCTGCTGAAAGCAACGCAATAACAAGGCCTGTAGAGCTTGAATTGACGATAAAATAGATGGCCATCATTCCGCAGATGGCATTGGCTAGTGTTAAAAGATTCGGAATGTGTTTCATGCAGTGCAAAGATGCACTAATTTGCCGCTATGTCTTTAGTGAAAAAAACACCCATTGCAATTTTAATGGCCCTGGCCTTGGTCTTACTGACTTTGGCCTGGACTTTTCCGCACCTCGGGGTATTGATAATTCCCGCCTTTGTGTTGCTATTAGATATTTCAAAACGCTCTGGGCCGCGGTTTTGGCGTTTGTATCTCGTAACTGCCCTGTGGAATGCGACTACGACCTACTGGATTGCCAATGCCCATCCTTTAGGGGTCATTGCGACCGTAGGTATTAATGGAGCCCTTATGGCTTTTGCGATATGGTTTAGTGCACGCGCAGAAGAATTATTGTGGCGATTCCCGTCCTTTCGATCACAACGCTGGCTGCACGTTTTGCCGTTGGTCGCCTGCTGGATATCCTTTGAGCAATTGCATGAAAATTGGGGTTTAGCCTTTCCTTGGTTGCACCTAGGCAATACATTTAATGGCATGCCCTACCTAGTACAGTGGTACCAATTCTTAGGTACTACTGGTGGCACTTTATGGGTCCTATTAGTCGCCTATACGCTGCACATGCGAGGAACAACTTCCAAAAGAGCCCTCTGGCTGTTTATTACACCTGCATTGTTGAGTTTAGTGCTTTGGTACGTTCCTCAAAATGAAGATGCGAGACGCATTCGGGTGGCTGTCATTCAGCCTAACATCGATGCATATACTGAGAAATGGGAGGTACCGGAAGCGGCTCAAATTCAAAAAGTGGACCGATTACTTCAAACCCATCTAGGTGAAAAGCAAGTAGATTTGATCGCTCTGCCAGAAACATTCCTGCCGGAAGCACGAGAGGAAAGCAACTACGGCAACCGTCCCAACGACAGGCTGCTTCATGAATTACTAGACACCTATAGCACGTCGGCCATCTTTGGGGCAACGACCTACGACTTTCAGCAAACGCCGGATGTGTTTAATCGTCCCTATGGCGATAAATACTACACGCTCTACAATACAGCCTTATTTAGAAACAGCGCGACAGAAACAGCACTATACCACAAGGGAAAATTAGTTGTGGGGGGCGAGACTATGCCATTTGTCCAATTACTAAAGCCTTACCTCGGTGATTGGGCTATTGAGCTGGGCGGCACTTCTGGAACTTTAGGTGTTTCTCAGCGCCGAACCGTCTTTGAAGATGAACGAACAGGTCTCAAGCTTGCGCCGGTTATTTGCTGGGAGAATGAATTCTCAGATTATGCTACTGAATATGCCCGATCTGGTGCCAATCTCATTGCAGTCATTACGAACGACGGCTGGTGGGGCAATACAGTGGGACATTTGCAGCACCTTCGGTTCTCGGGGCTTCGCGCTATCGAACAAGGTAAATATGTGGTGCGCAGTGCAAATACTGGCGTCTCGAGTATTATTGATGAAAAAGGTCGCGTGCTGCGCCGATTGGATTGGGATACGGAAGGCGTTATTGTGAGTGACGTACCACTGCTGGAGGGGAAGACCTTTTATGTAAAGACTGGCAATTGGATAGGTAGAGTTGCCGTGATACTTTTTGCCTTGTTGGTTTTGATTATACTTTTTAGCAGATTTTTCCGATTAAAACCACGCTAAGCAATCCGCGTGTGTAACTTTGTTATTCCTAAAAACAAAATTCAATGAGTTCTTACGACGTAGTTGTAATAGGTTCTGGACCTGGAGGATATGTGAGTGCCATCCGTTGTGCCCAATTGGGTATGAAAACTGCACTGGTTGAAAAATATGCGACTCTCGGGGGAACGTGTCTTAACGTGGGGTGTATACCGTCAAAAGCGTTACTAGATTCTTCGGAGCACTACCACGCCGCAGTACATTCGTTTGAATCGCACGGTATCCAGATCAATCCTCCAAAAATTGACTTTGCAAAAATGATCGAGCGCAAGGCAGGGGTAGTAAGTACTACCTGTGATGGCATCGATTATCTGATGAATAAAAATAACATTGACGTACTGCGTGGATTTGGTTCTTTAAAAGACAAGAACACGGTAGTTGTCGCTGGAGATGAAACCACCGAAGTAAGCGCCAAGCACATCATTTTAGCAACAGGCTCGAAGCCAATCGAACTGCCGTTCGCGAAGTTCGATAAGGAGCGCGTAATTTCTTCAACAGAAGCTTTGAGCCTAAAAGAGGTTCCAAAACACATGATCGTCATTGGCGGTGGTGTCATCGGTTTGGAATTAGGCTCAGTTTACAAACGCCTCGGTGCTGAGGTTACCATCGTTGAATATGCGAAAGGCATTATTCCTACCATGGACGGAGCAATGGGTAAGGAATTGATGCGTAGTTTGAAGAAAATTGGCATGAAATTCAGCTTATCCACAAAGGTGAGCAATGTAACGCGCGATGGCGATGTAGTCACTGTTACTGCCACGAATAAAAAAGGCGAAGAAGTGACCTTTGAAGGCGATTATTGTTTGGTGGCTGTAGGTCGCGGTGCATACACGGCTAAATTGGGTCTTGAAAACGTCGGTATTGAAACGGATGAGCGTGGACGCATCGCTGTGAACGATCACTTACAGACTGCAGTGCCTAACATTTACGCCATTGGCGATGTCGTTCGAGGAGCGATGTTGGCTCACAAGGCGGAAGAAGAAGGAGTATTCGTAGCGGAGTCAATCGCAGGAGAGAAACCGCACATCAACTATAATCTCATTCCAGGTATTGTTTACACGTGGCCAGAAGTGGCTGCAGTAGGAAAAACGGAAGAGGAATTGAAAGAAGCTGGGGTTGCGTATAAAAGCGGTTCTTTCCCCATGCGAGCTTTAGGTCGTTCGCGTGCTTCCGGAGATATCGATGGTGTAGTTAAAGTATTGGCGGATCAAACCACCGACGAAGTGTTGGGCGTGCACATAGTTGCAGCCCGTGCCGCAGATATTATAATGGAAGCGGTAACAGCAATGGAGTTCCGCGCCTCTGCTGAAGATATTGCGCGCATTTGTCACGGTCACCCTACATACACTGAGGCGTTGAAAGAGGCGGCACTGGCTGCAACAGCAAACCGCGCCATTCACAGTTAATGAGTACTGCATCGGCGCATAAAGTCGATCCGATTCTTTTAGAAAATCGGCTGTTGGAGTTATCCAGCAGTCGATCTTTTTTTGCCCTATACACCTCACAGGGATATGCAAGTAAGTGGGGTGAATACGAACTTCTTTTTGCATGGGGAGCGAAGGCTGTTTTCGATACTACAGCTGTTAAAAATGGTGCCTTAGAAAGCGGCTGGCGTTTTGGGTTTTTAGGTTACGAATTGCGTCACGAGTTTGAGCGTCTCTCAAAAGGCAATCCCGCGATAGGACAATGGCCCGAAGCACAATTTTTTGAGCCGGAAGTGGTCGGGACCCTTGATAGAGAGGGAAACTTAATGGTTTATGCGGATGAACCTGGGGAGGCTTTGGCGCTCGTTTTGGCTCCGGAAAAATCAAGGAAAGTGGGCAACACAACTTTGGATTTTCATCCTGTGGAGACGTGTGAGTCTTATCTTGATGCAGTTCGCAAGCTTCAAGAGCACATTAAGCGTGGTGATATATATGAGGTGAATTATTGTACTGCATTTAAGGCTGAATATGAATCTCTGGACACTGCGCAGTTGTTTCGACAAATGGCGCAGGCAACGAAGGCGCCTTTCAGTGCCTTTGTAAAAATGGACCAATTGGAACTGCTCTGCACTTCACCGGAGCGTTACATCCTGAAAAAAGGAGACCAATTGTGGTCACAACCCATTAAAGGCACCAACAGAAGGTTAGCTGAAAACAATCATGTGCAAGAACGCCTGCTGGTGGCTGATGAAAAAGAGCGCGCAGAAAATGTGATGATTGTCGATCTCGTTCGAAACGATCTAAGCCGCGTGGCAGCGAAGGGAACTGTTCAAGTTGAAGAGCTTTTTGGCGTTTATCCGTTTAAAAACGTGAACCAAATGATATCCACCGTGACCTGCAAGACTCGAGCGGAAACGTCGAATTGGGACATTATTAAGGCTACATTCCCTATGGGTTCAATGACAGGTGCTCCGAAGATCAGCGCAATGGAATTGGCGGAACGCTATGAAAAGACGGAGCGAGGCATTTATTCGGGTGCTTTAGGGTATATCATGCCCAACGGTGATTTTGATTTCAATGTGGTGATTCGCAGTATCGCACTCGATGCAAAACAGGGTGTCGCTTCCGCGCATGTAGGCGGCGCAATTACGCTGCTGAGTATTCCCGAGCGCGAATACGAGGAATGTTTGCTGAAAGCGGAATCCCTTCTTCAAAGTGCGGCCGGTTCCGGTTCGAACCAATAGTTGTAATTTTAAGGCATGCACGCAAAGCTCCATTTTCTATGTTAGAGTTAAAGCCTGGATCTAAAGCGGTCTTAGGATTCAGTGGTGGCGTTGACTCTGTAGTCTTGAGCCAATTTCTGCTGGACCGTTACCACATCCGACCCTATTTGTTGCATGTAAATTATGGCTTGCGTGAGGAATCGGACGAGGATGCGCGTTGGTGTCAGTGGTATGCTGAAGAATACAGATTCGAAATTGAAATTTTAAGCGCAGATCCATCGAAACGATCGGGCGAAAATGTACAGAATTGGGCCCGTAAAATTAGGTACAATTGGTTCAAAGAACGCGCGGAGGCCTTAGGTGCAGAATACGTGTTCACAGCCCATCATATGGACGATCGCAGAGAAACGTTTCTAATGAATGCGCTTCGTGGGTCGGGATTGATAGGTATCACAGGCATGAATAGTATCGAAATTATTCGTCCGCTTGCTCATATGGATAAAGCGGACATTTTAGACTATGCGAAAGCGCACGACCTGCCTTGGTGTGAAGATGCATCGAATCAATCCTTAAAGTACACCCGAAATAAGTTTAGGAACCAGCTTGCACCCATTTTGTACGAGGTAGAACCCCGTTGGATGGGAGGGTTGAAAAAAACGATTGAAAACCTAGAGCGCGACCGCGATCTGTTGCTTGGCTTCATGTCACAATGGAAAAGTGAATGGACCGAAACTTCGGGCGAGGAGGTTCTGGTGAAAATGGGACCTTGGGTACAAAGCGACGTGGGGCAGAACCTATTGTATAAATTGGCCCAACAGATTGATTCCGGTTTCAACTTTGAGGAAGTCGGTCATGCACTCAGAGGCGAGGTGGGGCAAATGACCCGTGGGAGAAATTATATATTGATTAAGGATCGAGAACTGTTTTATCTGGTTCCATCCTACGAAAAAGACACGAGGGAGTATATCGTCAGTACTTTCAAATCATTGGATGAATTGCCTTTTCAACTTCAGCTTGAAAAGGTGCCAAAATCGGCCTGTATATTTGATGAACAACATGAATACCTTGGCGAATCTGCCGTGCAGTTTCCATGGACGGTCCGTCTCTGGCGTCCTGGAGATATTTTTCGCCCTCTAGGCATGAATGGTTCAAAGAAAGTGTCCGATTTTTTAAATAACCTCAGACTACCGCGCCACCGTAAGGAACAGACCTACGTCGTCCTTAAAAATGAGACGATCATATGGGTTTTAGGCCACCGTATTGCTGAATCGGCTAGAGTTGGTGAAGGGGATAACTTCGCCTATCTTGCAACTCTTAAATAACCTAGATTACATGAAGCGTTTTTTATTCGCAATTTTCACTTTAATCACCGTTGTAGCCACTGCACAACCTAAGGCCGTCACCTGGTCTACCAGCATTGAACATACGGAGGAATTCACTTTGCTCACGGTCCATGCAGATATTGAGCCGGGTTGGCATTTATACAGCCAAAATCTCGCAGATGGGGGCCCTATTCCTACTTCTTTTTTGTTGGATACGTCATCCTCATTTACTGCGGTAGGTGTTTGGGAAGAGGGCGAGCCACATGTGGAATTTGACCCTAATTTTGATATGGATTTGGCCTATTTCTCGGAATCGGCTGACTTTACAATCAAACTGCAACCGCATGAAGAAGATTTTTCCATTGCGGGCGAATTAGAATTTATGGTGTGTAACGACGAAATGTGTTTGCCGCCAACCTATGAGGATTTTGAAGCTACCGTCACTGGCGCTCCGGTTCCCTCTATATGGAAGGGAATGGGCACGACCTTTTGGCTTGGATTCTTGGGCGGTTTTGCCGCACTTATCATGCCGTGTATTTTCCCGATGATACCGCTTACGGTGAGTTTCTTTACGAAACAGAGTAAGACCAAAGCGGAAGGGATTGTTAAGGCTTCGATCTATGGTATCGGTATCATTGTAATCTACGTGGGATTAGGACTTTTGGTTACGCTCCTTTTTGGTGCGGATAGTTTGAATAAAATGGCCACTAACCCGTGGTTTAATCTCGCATTCTTTGCCTTATTTGTGGTTTTTGCCGCAAGTTTCTTTGGCGCTTTTGAAATCACCTTGCCTTCCAGCTGGGTGAATAAAGCGGACGATGCGTCTAATAAAGGAGGTATGGTCGGAATTTTCTTCATGGCTTTTACCTTGAGTTTAGTAAGTTTCTCATGTACAGGACCAATTATTGGATCACTCCTTGTTAAAGCCGCCTCTGGTGGATCGTTACTAGGTCCAGCAGTTGGAATGTTTGGTTTTGCCCTTGCTCTCGCTATTCCATTTACGCTATTCGCAGCTTTCCCAGGCTGGTTAAATTCCCTGCCATCTTCCGGAGGTTGGTTGAATACGGTGAAGGTGACCCTTGGATTTTTAGAATTGGCTTTTGCCTTGAAGTTCTTATCTACCGCGGACATGGTCATGCAGTGGCATTTATTAGAACGCGAATTATTCCTTGCCATTTGGGTGACTATTGCATTCGCAACAGCGTTCTATTTGCTGGGTGCTTTCCGCATGCCGCTAGACAGTCCCGTACAGAGCATCGGCGTGAGCCGTTTATTTATCGCACTAACCTTCCTAATCATGGGCTTTTACATGCTGCCAGGAATCTTCGGAGCCCCTGTGAAACTCATCGCAGGTTTCCCGCCGCCGGAGCATTATGCTGAGCAAAGAGGAGGAGCCTTCGCACAGCCAAACATCACAACAGTGGTATCCGGCGAACAGACGAGTGTTCAGCCGGAATTGGGCGAACATTGTCCCAATGGACTTCCTTGTTTTAACGACTACGAAGCCGGATTGGCCTATGCGAAAGAAGTAGGTAAACCCATCATGATTGATTTCACTGGATGGGGCTGTGTGAATTGCCGTAAAATGGAAGAAAATGTATGGGTTGACGAACGCGTTCATCAGCGTCTTCGCGACAACGTCGTATTGGTTTCATTGTATGTAGATGCGCGCCCTGAGTTACCAGAAGATGAACAATACATCAGCGAAATTACGGGTCGTAAAATCAAGAACATTGGAAATAAATGGAGTGAATTCCAAGAGGTTAACTTCCAGGAAGTAAGCCAACCGCTCTATGTTATTTTAGGCCACGATAACCTAGAGCCTTTGGTGGAGAAAAATGCGTACAATCTCGATGTAGAAGCCTATATCGAATGGCTTGACCGCGGAGTCGCAGCATTCGAAAAATAAATTGCTTTTAAATATTTCTAACGCCCGGACAGAACCATCTGCTCCGGGCGTTGTCATTTAGATATGGAAGCAACGCTAGAAGAACGGTACCGACTTCGTCAAGATCAGAAAGTTGTGGGCTATGCCAGGAAAATTGGTGGTCGCACACTGTTTTATAGTCGCGACGGGTTTTGGTGGTCGGGTCTTAAAATCGAACATAATCAGATCGATGAGAGCATCGGTATTTACGATATTGATCGTCAAATGCTTCATGAATGGGATATTGTCGAATACCGTCTAGAAGAAGACCGTGACCGATTAGGCGCCTTTCTCTGGTCAACGAAACGCAAGTGTTTCTGTATTGTAGATGTAAAAGATCCAGAAATTGAGGTCCCACTCTTTGTGGATGACCTTCAGTTATTTCAGCCGAACGACTTGCGATTCAAAGCATACCTCTTTGAAAATCCAGATTTAATGGAAGAGTTAGGTGTGAGAGACGAATGATAGCTATTTTAGCAGTTCAGTACTAACGCATCACAAGCAGGATGAACACTAACTTTGTAGAAGAATTAAAATGGCGTGGCATGTTACACGATATCATGCCCGATACCGAAGAACTGCTGACTAAAGAAATGGTAAGTGGTTACATAGGTTTTGACCCAACAGCAGATTCTTTAGGAGTAGGAAACATGGTGCAGATCATGACGCTCGTTCATTTCCAACGCGCAGGGCATAAGCCGATCGCTCTTGTGGGCGGCGCAACAGGCATGGTCGGTGATCCTTCAGGGAAAAGCGCAGAGCGTAATTTGCTTGATTTAGAGACGCTTAATCACAACCTTGAAAGTCAAAAAGCACAATTGGCTAAATTCTTAGACTTTGATTGCGGCGAGAACAGTGCTGAGATCGTCAATAATTATGATTGGTTCAAAGCGTTTGATTTTTTAGGGTTTATTCGCGATGTAGGGAAGCACATGAGTGTGAACTACATGATGGCGAAGGACAGCGTAAAAAATAGGTTAGAAACGGGTATGAGTTTTACCGAATTCTCCTACCAATTGATCCAAGGCTATGACTTCTACCACCTTTGGAAAAACCGTGGGGTGAAGCTTCAAATGGGCGGCTCCGATCAGTGGGGTAACATCACTACAGGAACAGAGCTCATTCGTCGCTTGGGTCGCGGCTCAGCACATGCGTTGACTACGCCTTTAATCAAAAAAGCCGACGGCACTAAATTTGGAAAATCGGAAGGTGGGAATGTTTGGCTGGATCCGAAACGTACGACACCGTATGCGTTTTACCAGTTTTGGTTAAATGCAGCCGATTCTGATGCTGAGAATTATATAAAGATCTTTAGTATCGAATCGCGTGAGGTCATTGAAGCACTTATCGCAGAACATGCTGAGGCTCCGCACCAGCGTAAATTACAAAAGGCCTTAGCCGAAGAAATAACGATAAGGGTTCATAGTCAAGAGGACTTAGAAAACGCCCAAGCAGCTTCACAAATATTGTTCGGAAAGGCAACTGAAGAGCAACTTCGCGGTCTTGATAATGATACTTTAATGAGCGTCTTTGAGGGTGTGCCACAGCATGAATTACCGGCTGCAGCACTTGATACCGGCCTAGACATTGTAGATGCCTTAGCAGAGGCAACCACTATTTTCCCTTCGAAAGGAGAGGCTAGAAAAATGGTACAAGGCAATGGCGTTGCCATTAATAAAACGAAAGTGACGGTGGATAAGCAGCTGACTGTAGAAGATGTAGTCGCCGGAAACCTTATTCTCGTCCAGAAAGGCAAAAAGAATTACTACCTCGTTCGCGTCATCTAAAGCGGTAGGTAATTAAATACGATATCGTCGATTTCTTTCATGAAGCGATCATTTGGGCGCTGAAAGAAGTAGAACATTCCGTTTTCTCGCTTGGCACTTTCCTTCAGTTTCGCATATTCGAAGGATTCACCTTTGTTTACTAAACAGTAAGGTAAGCCGCTACGTACGATGAAAAGTGCTTGAAAATCTGGCTCCGAAGGGTTTTTACTTCTATTGAGGTATGCCCAGCATTCGTAACCGTCAAAACGTTGGTACTCCCATTGATTCTTTTTGAAGGCATCTTTCAAATTATCATTGACGGCGCCCAAACGTTGTCCGGAAAAATAGTTTTCTAAGAAATTAGTGGGAAAACTTTTCCGTTCTAATTCTCTACCTAAGACTTGCCCAGATAAAACCACCTCGTAATATTTAGACATTCGCCTAGCGGTACTTTCCCAAAGTGAGTCCAAAGGATAGCTTGTGTATACTGTTCCGAGCGTATCTTTTTTTGCATTGAGCAAAGCGGCATCGGCCATAACTCTTTTGTCCAATTCGTTGACAAAGTCTTCATGAACCCATACGTGTGTAGTCCCCTGGTAATAACCGCTGTTAAAATCTGTAGCGAAAATTCGTACTGAATCGCGCAAACTCAGAGTGCCTTCACCGTTGGTGAAGTTCGCTGTCCGTCTTACAACTTGGGCATTGCTCAACGTGCAAAACGCTAGAAATGTAAAACAGAAGAAAGTATTTAATTGTCTCATAGACTAACCATTAAATTACAGCCTCTAATTTCACTATTGTCGAGTCGGCCGTAAACTTCAAATGTACCATTTTCAAAAACCCTGCCTTGATCTGATAGTGCTAAAAATGCACAGGTATCTTCGTTGGCAAGATCTATGATTTGTAGTGCTCCGCGGCTTCCGTCTCGTTTAGGCACATCTAGTGGATCGGCTATATCCCGAGTATAAACACGCATCCAAGGTGGGCATTTAAAAACATCGGAACCATTTAAGTATGCTTGGCTTAGTAATTCTGTCATGCCATACTCACTATCGAGCGTGCTTACGGGGAAACTGTTTCTTAAAATGGCGTGTACCTGTTCTCGAATCAATTCTTTTCTGCGTCCTTTCATCCCGCCGGTCTCCATAATATGGAGTTCCAAAAAATGCAATTGCGGACCGATTCCAAAGTCATCGTTTGCAAGTTTTTCAGCAAAATCAAGCAAAGCAAAGGTGACGCCTAATAAAAGCGTGGGTCGATTTTCAGATTGCAAACGCATCAGAATCGCAATTAAATCCTGATGATTGTACAAATAAAATCCACTATCCTTGGAACCACTCTCACGAATCATGCCTTCCGTCATATGTACTAATGAAGACCCTTCGCGTTCTAAATACGAAGGCAATAGTGCCAAAACGGTCCAATTCTTTATGGAGCCATATTCTCGTTCGAAACCGGCCAAATAGATTTGATCATATGCGGACACGGATTTAACGTAATGCAAACTGGGTGTTCCTCCGGTCGTGGTAGAAGAAGAGAATACGGTTTCGGCTTCCCAGTCTCCAGTCTTAATCTCATGTCCCTTAAACTGTTCTACAGGAAAAAATGGAATGGCTTCGAGACTGCGCACGTTCTTTGGATTTCGGCATAATAGGTCGCACCATTTACGGTAGCGTAAGTTTTTCGCATACTGCCGTTCAAATACAGCAAGTGCATTTGATTCGAAATTTTCTTCCGATATGTGGTCGAGATACGGCATAAAAAAACCCGCGCTGCAAGCGCGGGTCTAAATTAGTTAATCGCAGTGAGGTTAAAGCGAGTATCTGAAGCTCAATTTAAACGTCCGTCCCGGTGCCCATGTGCTAAAGAATGGGGAATGGCTATTGTAGCTGCGGAAAATACGATCACGCGTATCGTCCATGATGTTGTTTACGCTAAACCCTAATTGGTATTGACGATCCGCACCGAAGTTTTTCAATAGGTTGAAGTTCAAACTGTGGAACGGTACCTCAAAAACATCCGGGTTGTCTGCTACACCAACAATGTATAGTTTTTCACCTTGTACATTATAGAATAGACCGCCTTGCCATCCGTTTTTTGGATTGTTGTAACTCAATCCAGCATTGATCAGGTAAGGACTTTGGCCTTGCATCGCTCTGGTTTCACTAATGACTTCTCCTTCTCGAGCCGAAGCTACACGCGCAGCGAACTCCGAAGAGTCTCTTGTCACAGAAGACAATATGTAAGAGAAGTTCGAATTCAGTTCTAAATGCTTCATTCCGATGAAACCTAGATTTTTACGAATCTCAAACTCAGCACCGGCTACAGTTGCGTTACCCACGTTTCTTGGCTGGAAATTAGAAGGTGCAGCAGCAGAATACGCGACCAGTTCAATCGGATTTTCGAAGTACTTATAAAAACCCGAAAACCCTATGGTTTGTCCGCCTTCGAAGAAATATTCGTAGCGGAAATCTAAATTGCTAATGGTAGTGTTGGTAAGATCAAGATTACCGATGAACGTAATACCTGTAAGGACATCTTCGATCTGCGCAGCACTCTTTTCTTTGAACGAAGGACGAGCTACTGTGCGGAAGGCGCCAAAACGAAGGTTTGAATTTTCGTTAACGCTATAAATGAGTGAGGCAGTAGGGAATAGGTTGAAGTTATTCAATACGGGCTCCCATTGGTAATTGATCCCCGTTCCAGGAGCAGCAGCCTCTTGCTGGTCTACACCGGTATAGAACTGGTCGTAGCGCTCCATACGAAGACCTACTACCATTTTTGTCAGTGGGTTCAAGCTGAATTCCTCATGAATGTAACCCGCCAGATTGCTTTGGATACCCTGGTATGCGTTATTCGCTTCGTAGTTTCCGCTGTAGTAGGTGCCTGCATCTGTGATCACATTCCAGACAAAGTCCTCAGAGAGTAATTCATCTGCTTCACCGGTAAGTGGATTTAAATTTCCTAACGATTTCGCACGCAACTGGTAACGTAAAATCTCGTAATCACGGTATTTGAAGGTGTAGCTCGCGCCGTATTTCATTTTCGCATCTCTTCCGCGAACTTCATGACTCCGCGTAAAGTCTAATCTGTTCGCCAGATTGAATTCATTCAATTCACGCCAAATGCGATTTGGGAATCCCGTTTCTCCTGGAGCAATAGCAAAAGTGTTGTCCTCTGTTCTATATGAAGTCGAACGGATGTCTTTATCTGCGATGCTACTAAAGGTAGGTGCAATGCGCCAATCGATTTTTAATTTATTGTCGTCGCGGCTGTGTTGGCCGTTGAACAAAGCAGAGGTAATGGAACGCTGCGAATATTCTAAGTTGTCTCTCGATCCAACAAACGAATTTTCAATAGACGAAGTCTCCTTGAATTTACCCGTACGACTTTCGCCATTTTGCAAATGCATCACAGTAAATCGGTACTTATCGTTGTCGTCTTTAATGGAGTAACCGAAAAGACCACTCATAAATACATTACTTATGGCTAATGAACCCACTTGAGTGCGGTCCGCCTGAAGCGCATAATCGGTAGGCTGATTTCCTTTACGGTAAAAGTTCTGCTCGTACATGCGGGTGCTGTCCACCCCAAGGGTGCCGTAAAAAGTGGTGTTCGCTTTGTAGGAGAAGGATCCGTTGTAACCAACGGTTTTACCGTTCTCTTTTTTAATTTGATTTCCGCCGCTTATACCTAAAGATCCATTCAGTGGCATGGACTGCGCTTTCGCGCCCAATACCGAAGAAAAGCCCTCCGTTAATTCCGTTGTAATCGGGTCGTCCAGGGCAGGATTAGGAATTCCTTCATAGATGTAATTCTGAGGCAGCGGATTAGTACGGAAACCACTGTCGAATCCTAAGAAATCTGTTACTGAACCCTGGTGGCCTAGGCCTTGAATGAGGTGCATTGCAGGATTGTAACTCAACGATGAGCTGATGTTCAATGTCTTTTTAGTCGGAAAATCGACCAATTCGATATTGACTAAACCACCCGAAAAATCCGCAGGTAAATCTGCAGTAAGCGTTTTGAGTACTAGAATATTCTGTAAAATATTGGTCGGAAAAATATCCATTTGGAGCGAGTTACGGTCCGGGTCAAGCCCAGGAATATCCATACTCATTAACTGCGTTTTCGTGTAGCGGTCACCGAGACCGCGGACAAACACGTACTTTCCACCTTGAATACTCACCCCAGGTACGCGAGTTACTGCAGCCGCAGCGTTTCCGTCCCCGATACGTTTAAAATTCTGTGCGGAAATACCGTCCATTACGGTGGCCGATTTTCTCTTTACATCCAACAATGCACTCTCCGTATTTCGCATCGCCGACGCAGTTACTGTAACGGTCATCAGCTCGTTAGTCGTAGGTTTGAGTCGTAAATTCTCAAAAGCTACCACTTCACCCGCAACTACTTTTACATCGGGAATGATTAAGGTAGTTAACCCTAAGAAGCTAATTTCTAAGCTGTACGTCCCTGGAGCAAGGGATAATTCAAAATGTCCATCGAAATCGGTAAAGGCAACTGCATTTTCACTGGGAATTTGGGCATTTGCGTAAAATAATGGTTCACTTGTTTCGTCTTCGTAAACAGTTCCGCGGATGATACCATTCTGTGCGTAAGAAAGTACGCTGAATAGAATTGCTGCAAATAGCACTTTGATTTTCATAGAAAGTCTAGTTCGTTTCTAAGTGCAAAACACGAAAAAAGGCCCGAGACAAATGTCTCGGGCCTTTTAATGTTCCTTTAACTTTATGTTAAGTGGATGAGCTTAGAATGCACCTTTCATAGCAGTATATGTCCAAGCCAGCTTGCTTTCATCAGCACCAACTGTAGGAGCAGTAACCACTGTAGCAAACGTTGAAGGATCCCAAGCAGTTAGAGCACCAGATTTATCCATGAATATCTGGGCAAGTGTTTTGTCGGCAGTGTAGTTCGTCATATCTATCTCGATAGAGGCGAAGTTCAACAAACCGTTTTCGTAGTTGTGAGCACCTCCAGTTTCGTCAATCTCCCAATCACCGGCATCGTCAAATCCTGTGATGTAGATGTTTTGAATGTTACCCATAGCTGAATCTCGGAAATCTGCAATCTCTGCGCTCATGCCATAAAGTGACCCGTTTGAAGCTGTAAAGCCGGAGCCCGTTTTGCCTTCTGGACCATCAATCTCCAAACCGTGGTCGGAATTTGGCCCTGCTACGTACACGAAGTTGTCAATAGTTCCAGCGTACGCCTGGTCGATGTCATAAGCATCATCACCCTGTGCCCATACAACAATGTTAGATGCATTTACTGATCCTCCGAAGAATTCAACGCCATCATCTACGTTGGCAACTACTTCAATATTATTTACTACTGTAGCTGAACCTACACCGGCCAATGTGATACCGTTGATTTCGTTACCGTCACCAATCAATGTGCCGCCATGGCGTACACTTACGTATTCGATATAACCTGAGTTATCAGCTGCATCTGTTCCACCGTATACTGCATATGCCTCGTTTGCTGGAAGACCTTCAATTAATGCAGTAGCTGCGTCAGCTGAGATTGGCGCATATCCTAAAACGATTAATCCGCCCCAAAGACCGGCATCTGTTTCGTCTAGGTTCGTACCTGCTTGTTGGCCAACGGTAATGTTGTCCAATACTGAAGTCATGATGATTGGTGCACTTTCAGTACCCTGTGCGTCGATCATGCCACCTTGAGCGATAATCAATGTTGATGCAATTGCACCGTCGCCCTCTTTTCCTTTGATAATAGTTCCTGGCTCCACGGTTAAGGTTACGCCATTGGGAACTATGACACGACCGTTTAAAACGTAGATAGAATCTCCGCTCCAAGTTTCATCCGTGCTCAGCACTCCAGATTTGTTCACTTCGAGTGAATTGTTGATTGGGTTGTTTCTGTCACCATCGTTGTTGTCACATGAAATGGCAATTAAGCTGAGGACAATTGCGGGCAATACGTTGTAAAATTTCATTTTGTGGTTTTTTATTTCCCCAAAAGAACGTCGCCAAAGTTGTCTAGATGTTAAGGAATAATGACAGTTCAGTAACACTGGTTTTCATAATGATTATACTTAGGTAAACAGATTGTTAAGTCAGTTTTTCTGTCTGATTTTAGTAGATATTAGAGGGAAATAAAACAGCGTGAGCCTTAAAAATTATTTCTCCCATGACCAATTTAGAGCCAAAAGTTCTAATCGTTGATGACGATGTTGATATCTTAGAATTTGTAACGCTCAATCTTTCCAACGAAGGGTTTAAAGTATATACCGCATCAAATGGTCTTGAAGCAATTCAGCGAGCTACAGACATCGCTCCTGATTTAATCATCTTGGATGTCATGATGCCCGAAATGGATGGTGTTGAAGCATGCATTAGACTTCGAAAAATTCCAAGCCTTGATGATACCGTTATCGTTTTTTTATCAGCGAGACATGAGGATTACTCCCAGATTGCAGGGCTAAATGCGGGTGCTGACGATTACATCACCAAACCAATCCGACCAAAGCTATTAATAGCAAAGCTAAAAACGATGTTACGGAGAAGATTTCGTGCTTTGGAAGAATCCACTGAAGAGTTAATTCTTGGCGAAATGGTTATCGACTTTAAAAAATACCATGTCCTGTTAAATGGTAAAGAAGAAGTACTACCCCGCAAGGAATTCGAGTTACTTACGTTATTAGCAAAAAATGCAGGGATTGTCATTCGACGCGAAGAGATTATGAAGCGTATTTGGCAGTCTGACGTGATAGTTGGAGGTCGGACCATTGACGTTCATATTCGTAGATTAAGAGAACGTATTGGTGATGATAAAATTAAAACGGTGAAAGGTGTTGGTTATAAACTTGTTGTAGCTTAATTGAACAGTCTAAAACGTTAAACAAAAAACCCCGCACCAAGACTGATGCGGGGTTTTTGTTGTTGAAAGCTCTAAGTAAGGTTCTATTATAAGACAGCGAGCTTTTTAAGCATCCGCTGAGCTATTGTGATATTCTTCTACCAAGCGCATCACTCCTTTTACGAGGTCTTTAGATTCCAAAAGTACATTGAAGTAAAGCGTCGTGTTCTTCGGACTGACCTCTTCTTTTCTTGTACGCGCAATCTGTGCATCAATCTTATCAGATATTGTTTGCAGCAAGGTTGACTCTTCCTCTAAACACGATCCAAGGTCTGAGAAAGACTGCTTTTGGAACGCAGTTTCAATAGCAACCAGCGAAGTACTTAGTGCTACTTCGATATCTTTTAAATCTTGAATCTGCGCCGGGCTCAACGGTTTATGTGCATTGTCAATGTGTTTATAGCTTTTCTTAGCTATAAATTCTAATGACTGAACGACATCCGTCAAATTTGCCAATATCATGATGTAGAAGTTACTGCCGCGAACTGATGTGTCATCAAGGTTTTTGATGAAGTAAAATAAATGATTTCTCAATTCTTCAACCTCGTCGTCAAACTTACCTACGCGCTTGCGCATTTTCTTTAGTGCAGTAGCATCTTGACTGGCTAGTCCATCTACTACACCGCTAAAAATTCGCTTGGTACGGTACATAGACTTAGCTACGTTGTCCGCGCTTTCGTCGATAATTCCTTGAACGGTCTTACTTGCTGATTTCTTTAGTGAAGTGTGGTCAAGTTCATTTTTCGATGCTTTTTTGTGATTTAGATAATTACGTACAATCAATCCTGCAGCTAAAAGTAGCAATATGGCGATGGCTGGTCCACGACCTATGTAGATGATGTATGTTAATGTACCTGCGATAGAGAATGCGGTTAGTGCTGTTAAGAACCAACCGCCTATCACGTTAAGGACACCAGCGACACGGTATACTGCACTTTCTCTACCCCACGCTCGGTCCGCAAGCGAAGTACCCATAGCAACCATAAATGTTACGTAAGTGGTAGAAAGAGGGAGTTTCATGCTGGTAGCGATAGAGATTAGTATTCCTGCAACTGCGAGGTTGATCGAAGCACGAATGAGATCGAATGCTGGAAGCTCTTTTGCCTTTTCTTGCGAAATCTCAATAGCTGGGGTCTCGAAACTGTTGCTGATTTTTGTTTTAACTCCAGCGGGTAAAATGAAATTGAGTCCTTGAACCAGATTAGAAGAGCCCTTAACAATAGCTCTCGATAAGAAATTAGGTTGGAAACGTTCGCTGCCCTCACCTTGTCTCGATAAATCGATAGAGGTATCTGCCACGGTACGCGCCTTTTTTGAGACTGCTAAGGTGATCACCATAATTGCACCAGCAATAAAGAGCAATAGTGGCTCCGTTGGAACCTTTTCGGAAAGAATCTCCATAGAAAACTCAGATGCAGGTATACCTGAAACGGACCAAGCTTCGTAGCTGTGGTAGGCTGCCATAGGGACACCGATGAAGTTTACTAAGTCGTTACCGGCAAAAGCCAAGGCTAAACCAAATGTCCCCATACCCAAAACGATAACTAATACGTTTATTTTGAAAAGTTTGTCCAGTATGAACATAAATACTGTCCAAAAAGCAAACATGGCTGCAATAACAAGTACCATGTTTTGCGCCAGAAAATCTTTGATCTCGCCGTAGAAAGGGGTTCCTTTCAATCCTTTGAAGAAGATGAAATACCCAATGGCGGTTAGACACAGACCTGCGAAGACAAAACCGAAGTTCTTTACTTTTTTCTCGTATTGGAAAGAGAATACTAATCTAGAGAGCCATTGCACGATCATACCTATGGTGAATGAGATCACTACCGACAATAAAATTCCGAAAATGATTTGCTTGGCTTTTTCTGTATTGATGTATTTGACTAAATCTGCAGCCGTCTCTGTTTCGGACATTCCAATTTTAATCAATGCCATGACTACTGCAGCACCTAGAAGGTTAAATACAATAGAAACGGTGGTAGATGTGGGTAACCCGAGGGTATTAAAGAAGTCCAAAAGGAGGATATCACCTATCATTACCGCCATGAATATGAACATGATTTCATCAAAATAGAATTCTGACGGTGTGAAAATCCCCTTACGTGCAACTTCCATCATACCGCTTGAAAAAACGGCTCCAACAAAAACACCAAGACTGGCGATGATCATAATTTTCTTGAACGCAATTGCTTTAGAGCCAATCGCGGAATTCAAGAAATTAACAGCGTCATTACTAACGCCTACTACTAGATCCACTACTGCCAAGATGGCTAGAGCGAAAATCATGAGATAGAATATATTGTCCATATCGAATAATTTATGAGGCGAATTTAAGCGCCTAGTGTTACTTCAAGGTTAAGTTTAGAAGTGCAGTTCGAAACCGGTTCTAAACATTACACCATCAGCTTCACTAGCTTTGGTAGTGTAACTTAAGTCTGTTTGTACTTTAAGCTTGTGACCCACAACAAATTTGTTGATACCTAAAGTGTACTGCGTTGGGTTCTCAATCCCCGTTAAGTAGTCATAATTGATAGTAGTGTAGCGTGCAGCTACCTCCACCTTCTCGCTGATAAACTGTCCAACCGCGAGATTGAATGCTTGGCCTACAGAAACAATATCCCCCGTCTCTGTTCCGTCAATGTTTACAGCAATAGGGTTTGCTGCGCTTCGAGAAGACCACTCAGACATAATGGATAGACCTTGGAATTTGAAGGCAAGATCTATAAAGTGCGTAGTGATATCCGTTTCGTACAAGTCACCGTCGGTTAAATACATGTAAGAGCCCATGTTAGATCTAGTTTTAACTGCATTGCTGTTATGGTCGAAGGTATAAGCAAGCATCAGTTTTGGAGAAGATTCGCGTACGGTAGATGAACCCATGTAGTCGCCTTTCTTTTTAAATTCACCCAATGGAAGTGCTTCGAAACGAGCCGTGTATTGGAGACCGCCAACATTACCTACGGTGATGTTTCTGCCTTCACCTTGACTAATGGCAAATTTCTCTTTTGTCACCATTCCTCCAAACTTCGACTTATGGCGCAGCTGGATACCCATGTCACGATCAATGTTGAATTTACTATTGAGCATAGAGCGGTCAACAAATTGAAGATTTGCTGATGAAATCACACGCTCAATGTTCCCTGGGAGTTTCGTTTGGCCTGCCCACAGTTCCCAGCCTGGTGCAAAACCCCATTTAACTACTGCATCGAGAATCAGGCGTGGTGCATCCTTTGTGAATTCACTTGCGCCAGATATATCGTTATTAGTCAAACCGAACTCCATTTTGTATTTGATGCTCGGGTGGTATGCCCATCCGTCAAATTTGAAACGAGAGCGACGTACAAGGAAATCGTGTTCAACGGGGCCTAATTGACCGTCTGTAAAGTCGCTGCTTCCGTAGTAGCGCACTTGCATGCGCGGTGCAAATTTCACACTAAAGCTGCTGTCTGCCGCTACATAATTCATAAGGCCTTTGCCAAAAGAAATTTCGTTTACTGCTTGTTGGGCATTCACAGTAAAGGTGGTCAAGTTCAATAGCACGATGCTCCAAGCAAGTTTTTTAGTTTTCATTCTTTCAATTTTATTTGAGAGCAAATCTCACGAGCGAACGTTAATTTATGGTTAACACAAGGCTTATTTATTGTTATAATATCGAGCCTTGATGATATCTATGCTTAGGAATACGTTACTTTGTTATTGTTATTTTTATGGACATAATTAACCTGCATGGCATCCGGCAAAGCAAAAATTTTAGTTTTAGACGACGAACCAGATATTCTCGAAATCGTCGGGTATAACCTCAGAAACGAAGGATACGAAGTCAAGACAGCACTCAGTGGTAAAGAAGGCATTGCAATAGCGAAGAAATTTCTTCCAGATTTGATACTGCTTGATGTGATGATGCCAGGAATGGATGGTATGGAGACTTGCGATATCATTCGACAAGATTCCCAACTCAAGGATACGATTATTGCATTTTTAACTGCGCGCGGCGAAGACTATTCTCAAGTTGCAGGATTTGAGGCAGGAGCAGATGATTACATAACTAAACCCGTAAAGCCAAAAGTGCTTGTTTCAAGGTTAAAAGCGCTACTACGCAGGAGACCGGCTAGTGAAAAGTCAGAACAACAGCTTATTCGCCACGGAGATTTGGTCATTGATACTGAACAATATCATGTTGAATTGTCTGGAGTTATCATCGTCTTGCCCCGAAAGGAATTTGAACTGTTAAGTCTTTTGGCTTCCAAGCCGGGTAAGGTATTCTCTAGGGAACGCATTATGGATAGGATATGGGGCGATTCTGTTGTAGTTGGCGGGAGAACTATCGACGTACACATTCGGAAAATCCGTGAAAAAATTGGCGAAGAGCGTATCAGAACGATCAAAGGTGTGGGCTATAAATTTGAAATCGAAGAATAATGAGCTCACGCAGAGTATTGCTTTTTTCATTCGGTATGGCCCTGCTTCTAACTTGTATAAGTAGCCTCCTTTATTTCGGATCTCAGCGCATGGAACAAGTGCCGCTGATAGTATGGGTAATCGCCATGGCGATTACCTGCTTTGTTGCAATTGCCACTGCAATCTATTTGAATTTCACCTTGCGCATTCGTAGCATTCAACGCAAAATTTTAGAAAGTAGTGATCAGCCAATGCTTGGTTTTGATCAAAACATGACCTTAGAGAAGCTTGAGGAGTCTGTCGACGAGTGGTCTTCACGACAGAAAAAATTAATTCAAGAACTTGAAAGTAGAGAAGAATTTCGACGTGAATACATTGGGAATGTAAGCCATGAATTAAAGACCCCCATTTTCAATATTCAGGGATATATATTAACGCTGCTTGATGGTGCAAAAGACGATCCTAAGATTACTACGAAATTCTTGAAGCGCGCCGCTAAATCTGTTGACCGAATGACCTCTTTGGTTAAAGATATGGATGTCCTTTCTAAGGTAGAAACAGGGCGATACGATATACGTTTAGAGCCCACGCGTTTGGACTTGCTTATCGATGATACTTTATTAGGTATAGATTCATTCGCTGCGAATTACTCCGCAAAAATCAAAGTGAAATATTCCTGTCAAAAGAGTCAAGTAGTTCTCTGTGACACGGCGAAAATAGAACAGGTTCTGGATAATCTAATAGTCAATGCTATCAAGTATAGCGAAGAACCGCGGAGTGTAAAAATAGTATTGGAAGATGCGGGTACAAAAATCAATATCAGCGTGGTTGACAACGGTTTTGGTGTTCCGGAGAAAGATATCCATCGCATTTTCGAACGATTCTATCGAGTGGATAAAGCGCGTTCAAGAGAGGCAGGAGGCTCGGGACTCGGACTGTCTATAGTTAAGCATATTATTGATCGGCACAGCGAATCTATTGAGGTTCATTCAGAGGAAGGCGTTGGAACTACTTTTAGATTTACATTGACAAAGGCGTAATCGTGTATAACCTCTCGTTGCGTGCATCACCTCACCGATAATTCGGCTTATTTTTGAATCAACCGAAAACCTTTGTATGGAATGGACTCCTGAAATGATGAAGAAGCTCGAAGAGCTTCGCACAAAAATTGAAAGTACCGGCCAGGATTTTGAGACCTATGTTGACGGTTGGCAACGTGCGCAGTTTAAAAATTACTGGGACTATATTCAATTAGAGACGCTTCTTAGTCTTCAACGTCCTGTAACGGATGTTCAGGACGAACCTATCTTCATTATTTATCACCAGATTACAGAGTTGTATTTTAAACTTGCTCGTATTGAAATTGATACAATCGCTTCTGCTGAAACGTTAGAAGTGTCCGATTTCAAGGAGCGTATAGATCGTTTAAATCGCTATTTCGGTGCGCTGCGTAGTAGTTTCGGTGTCATGGAAAAAGGCATGAAGAAGTCAGAGTTTTTGGCTTTTCGAGACGCCTTAGCTCCTGCATCCGGTTTTCAAAGTGCACAGTATCGTATGATTGAATTGGGCTGTGCCCCAGTGATCAACATCGTTGCAGAATCGAAGCGTGAAGGTTTACTTCGTTCCTCTATCGAAGAGCAGATGGAAGCTATTTATTGGCGCGATGGTGCGAAAATAGAGTCCACAGGACAGCCTGCCTATACGGCCGTACAATTCATTGAGAAGTATTGGGATGATTTTCTTTTTGCTGCCGAGTCTTACGAGCACTGTAATATTTGGGAGCGCTTTTGTGAATTAAAACGCAATGGGCTTAGCGATGAAGAATTGGCAAGTCTCGAGAATTCATTGCGTTTGTTGGATTTGAATGTCAATGTAAACTGGCCCTTGCAGCATTATAAAACGGCGGTGCGGTATTTATCGAAGA
>Ga0206125_10000303_pt1 | contig 65501 bp, 50 predicted proteins | sample Helgoland_Spring_4_FD_148598 | JGI IMG/M metagenome (GOLD analysis project Ga0206125, IMG submission 148598) | Pelagic subsurface seawater microbial communities from Kabeltonne, Helgoland, North Sea - Helgoland_Spring_Bloom_20160331_1 | ecosystem: Environmental > Aquatic > Marine > Epipelagic ...
ATTTCATTAATCTAAAAACACGTAAAAAAATAACAAAAGATATAGGTGAAACAATAGATTATGTTTTAAAAAATAGAAATTGGATTAAATTAAGTTCATCAGAAGCAAAAAATATAGATAAAATTGATTTTATATTTACAAATATTAATGGGAAGAATAATAATAAAAATAAAAATAAATCACAAATTAGTTTAAGAGTTAGTACAGAACAAGAAAATTTATTTTCTAATAAAAAAAAATTAAAAGACCATTTTAAACATACTGAATATTTTTCAGATTATTTTATATTAAATAAATTAAATATAATAAAAGATATTAATATATTATATTCCTTTGTAAAACATAATTTAAGTATTAAAAAAATTAAAAAAAATTCATATTTAATTTTAAAAGATCCTTATGGATCTTTAGGTAAACAAATTTTGACATTTGATCATAATAATAATAGTATAATTTATAAAAATGAGGTAAAAGAATATTTAAAAACATTTAAATCAACATATATAATATTAGAGGAATTTTTGGAGTCTATTACATTTAAAGTACCAGAATTAAAATTTAATAATAAACAAATAAATTATGAAACAAATTTTGGAAGACGTTCTCTTATTCGATTTTTTATTGTTATATTAGTAAGAAATAATACTACTGAAATTTACAAAATTAATAATTTATTTATATATTTAGCAGTATTACCTTCATCTAATAGTATAAAAAAAGATATATTAAAACCAGGGTCACATATAACAAATTTTTATTTAGGATCAAAATTTATAAATAATGAAAAAAATAATTTAACAAATAAAGAATTATATAATATTAAGTTATATCGTGATTTATTATATAATAATAAATATCAAAAACAATTATTTACTCAATTATTTTGTGTTTCAAATAATGAATTTAAACGACAATATCCCGAAAAATTAGAAATAGTAAATACAAAAATAAATAATTTTATTATAGAATTTAGTAAAGTATATCATAACGAATTTATTTGTAAAAATAACAAAAATTTAAATAAAGAATCTAATTGTTGTTTTAATATATATGCTGTTGATAGCATATTAACCAAAACTAATGATTTCAAAATTTTAGAAATCAATAGTAATCCAGGTAATATTACAATACATCTTCAAAATATTGTAAAAGATGTATACAATACAGAAAATATATTTAATGATATTTTTGATTTGATAGAAAATGAAGATATTAAAACAAAAAATTTAACTTTGATTAGTAAAAAAAAATCATCAGTTATTTAAGTATTCTAAATTTTGTATATTTTTGTAAAGTTCATCAAGTGCTTTTTTTATATCAAATGTTTGATTATTAATTAATGTTCGAATATTTGTTCCTTCAAATACATAATCTTCTTCCATATTAATTTCACCGTTATTAATTAATTTCACTTCATTTATTGAATCTGAATATGTGATAGTTAATCTTTTAGATTTATTAGACATTATATATATATATATATAAAAAAATAATAAGTAATTTAAATAAATAATTATATTTAAGTTAAATGTCGCATATACAAAAATATAAACCAGAATTTATATTTAAATTTCAAAATAATGTAAAATTAACGAAATCGGTAGAGAATGTTTTTTTACAAATATTACAAAATATGGGAAGCGCCACGGATTCTAAAAATTTTAAAGTTAAAGTTTCTAAAGATATAAAATTAAATAGCAATAAATGGCATCGTAAAAGATTTTTGACTGATGTAGAAAAAATCAAAAAAGCAATAAATTCAAATTTAAATATGTATTCTAAATCAACTTTTAAGAAAGTTAGTTTAGATATTATGAAAATTAAAATAAATTCAGAAGAATTGATAGATTATTTAATTAATTGTATTATTTATAAATATACATATGATTATCAATCTGATGTATGGAATTATTTAATAGAAATAATAATATTTAATAATGTTGAAAAATGGAAAATAAATAATAAATTTTTAGTACATAGATTATTAGATAAAGTACAATATGATTTTAATAAAATTGTTGATAGTGATTATCAAGAAACTCTTGAAGTATATTTTGATTCTAATATAGAAGAATATTATAGAATTAAAAGAAAAAATAATGGTTTAATGAAATTAATAGCTGAATTATTTAAATATAATTTAATTAATAAAGAGTTAATTACATCTATTTTAGAATACTTAATACTTGATATTAATAAATATTATAAAATGGAATTAGGTGTATATTTGGTAACATATTTATTTAATTTTATTAGTAGTATTGAACAAAATAAATTTATAGATTATTTTAATATTTTTTTAAAAGATAAAAATTTAAATAAAAAAGTAAAATTTATGATATTAGATTTTATTGATGAAAAAAATATTTCAACTGTGAAAAAACCAGAAAATATAAAAACAAATATATCTAATTATTTAAATGATGAACAAATAGAATTATATATTAAAAATATAATAAATGATTATTTAAATGATGAAGAAAATCTAGAAGATAGTACAAAATTAATTGCAAATCTAAAAATATCTCCAAAATCAAATAAAATTATTTATTATTGGATATTATTTTTATTAGAAAATAAAGATAATCAAGATAAGATAATGATATTATTTTGTAATTGTTTTCAAAATAAAATAATAAAATATAATACATTAAAATATGGTTTAATAGAATTTTTGGTTGATTATAATAATTTTAAATGGGATTATCCTAATATTAATAATGTATTAAAGATGTTTATTAAAATATGTAAAATGAAACTTTTTTTAACTTCTGATAATATAAATTATATATTTAGTAAAAGTTCTTGTGATGAAAAAGAAAATATTTTATAGTCATTGCAAGTACTTTCTGATACGGCATTGATTATAATAATTTATTTGTCTTATAAATTGAACTATTTGTTTTTTCATCAAGTATTCATATTACAACTTAAATTAAATTGAAATATAAATTAATTTAAAGATTATTTATTAATTATAATAAATGGATAAAGAAATTCTAAATTTTAATTTAAAATCTTCTAAATTTCTAGATGATAAATTTAGAAAAATTAATTTTTTTAAAATTAAAACAAATAGAATATATCTACCATGGGTTGAAAAATATAGACCCAAATATCTTTCTGAATTAATATTAGATGATATTACTAGAGTAAAAATGGAGAATTTTTTAAATAAAGAAGAATTATCTCATATGATAATAACAGGTCACCCAGGTACAGGAAAAACAAGTACAATTTTATGTTTAGCTAGACAAATATATAAAGAAGATTATAAAGAAGCAGTTATAGAATATAATGCTTCAGATAATAGGGGTTTAGAAACAATAAATAATTCAATAATTTATTTTTGCAAGAAAAAAGTAAAAACGATGAATGATTTACCTAAATTAGTGATATTAGATGAAGCAGATAATATTACAAAAAAAGCTCAAAATACATTATGTAATTTGATGGAAATTTATAATAAAAATGTTAAATTTGTATTAACATGTAATGATTATAATAAATTAGTGGAAGGAATTCAGACAAGATGTTTAATTATTAGATATAATTCTTTATCAAAAGATGTAATTAAAACAAGATTAAAATATATTTGTGAGAAAGAAAATATTATTTATGAAGAATCCGGATTGGATACTATTATATTTATATGTCAAGGTGATATAAGATTAGCAATTAATTGTTTAGAATCAACATATTATGGTTTTAATGAAATAACATATGATAATGTATATAAAATATGTGAAAAACCACCCCAAATTCAAGTAATATCATTAATAAATATGTGTCTAGCAGGTTCTTTACAAGAAGCAGTTAATACAGTTTTAGAATTAAAAAGAGTGGGTTACTGTAATAATGATATATTATTAACAATAATTAATGTTTTAAAGGAAATAAGTATAAATGAATCTTCCAGAATAATAATGTTAGAAAATGCAACTAATGCATATATGATAGTAAATGAAGGTGTTGATACAGATTTACAATTATTAAGATGTATTTGTGATTTTTATCAATTATCAAAATAAAAAAAATATTTTTTTTATATAATTTTTATTATTAATAATATTAGATAATATTATTAACAATAAAAAATAAAAGTGTCTTTTATTTAGAAGACTTCTATAAGTCTATGCTCAATCTTTTATTTTTTTCCTTTTCCTTTTCCTTTTCCTTTTTTATTTATTTTACGAGATCCTGATTTATTTTTCTGAGTAGATTTATTTTTCAAAATAAATCTCCTAATAATGAATCCACGATATAATGATTGTATCTTGATAATTTTTTCAATCGTTTGCAGATATTGACGTCTGACAATGAAGCATCTAAACATACTCTGAATCTTGGTTGCAGTATCACCATGAACGATAACATCCATTTGCTTAATAGATGTACGTGTATGGGGTTGAAATAAATTTAACAGATGGGAATCTATGATTCCAGTCACCACTGGAGTAAATCCATCACGACCAGCTCTTGCAAGAGCTTGTTTCAGCGTGTCAAATCCCATAATATGATTAGGATCCTTAACAATAACATTCTTGGTCAAATGATTGTTACGACCAAACATTGATGCGATTGTATCAACAACTACCATTTGTCTTGGATATGCTTTTTGGAGAGCTTTATTCATTGTTTCATCTGCCAACTCAACTTCTAGACCTGACAGTACAACAGATAGCTGGTCAATAGTCATTTTTGATCCATACGTCTCGTACCATAGAGTTGTTATTTGCGTAGAACCTAGATTTGTTGTAATATTGATGACATGCTCTTGTTCATTCTTGAGATGATTCTCCAAATTACTTTTAGTATTCGCGAGGTCGTCTTTAGACCCCATTTTACTTTTTTCTTTAAAAGATTCTGCTTTTGACATTTCTGTACGAACTTCAGCAATTTCTCTTACTATATTATCTTTGTATTCATTAAATAACCTTGAAATAATTTCGTGAGTAATTTTATGATTTAGTAGATATAAGATTTCCGTATCGAGATCACCGGATGTAAGAGTAAGTGAAGACTCCTTCGCAATATTAGGCATTGGAACATTAATCTGCAATTTACAAACGGAATCTTTAGTAGCAATATCAAGACCATCGATGTAAATCAAAAATAGTTTGATCTCTTGAATAAACTCATTCTGAGATTTACACGATTTCATCGTAAGATTATATTCAAAACCAAGATTCAAAAGATGTTTTTGAATTGCTATGATTGTATCTGGTGTAAAATACCTAAGATCAGTATCATCCCATGTCCGAACAATATGAAACGTTTCAGAACAGAGAGCCTGTAAAGGATGTACAGATTTACCATCATTTGTATATAACTGAGTAAATGATCGAGTTGTATAAGTTTTTTTAACAAATTCCATTTTAGAATCCTTAAAAATATGAGAAGATCTGATTTGTCTCTCAGTAGGAGATGCGGACATCAGAATACTATGAGAAGATCTGAGATTAATAATATCCAAGATTTTCCTCAAAAGTTGATTTTCCCTAATATCGAAGTTACAATCTGCTGTTGCGACAAATTCGTCAATCACATTAAAAAAAGTCCATCCGAGTTCTAATTTAAACTTATCTGCAAATTGATTAAGTTGAAGTGTAGATTTAGCATCTGCAAAAATCATAATCGGAAGAATATACTTATCTTTTCCACCAATGTAATTTCTTGTAGTATAATTTGTATTCCAGTTAATTACTTGTAGAATTTGATCAAAAATACTGCATTTAAAATTAATTCCATCCGTATACTTTTTTTGAAGGGTTCCCTGGTTTTCGGAAAATTTCTCAACTTTCTCAATAATTTTTCTACCACGTTGTTCTTTATAGTGAGGACAATATGCATGGAGAGGTATAATTTTTCCATCACGAATAATCCAAGTGGGATGATCCATAGCTGTACCAGCCGCAAATGCAACAGCTGTAGCCAGACTAGGTAAAGTGAAAATACCGACTAATGATTGAGATGGAATTAGTTTATTGAGAGTTTTATTTGCTTTTTCAAGAGCGTATGAAGTAGCTGAACTGCCAACTGTTGTTTTTCCTTGTGCATATGTTTCAATATTAATCAGATATTCTGATTCCTTGACAGACTGCACAGATTTATCTTCATTGTTGTTCTTGATAGATTCACAGATTTATCCACGATATTATTAATCTGAGATATAAAAGTATTTTGATTATCTGTCAATTTGATAATTTTCTCATCTTTGATGTTATTCAGTAAAATAGGGTTAAACAACCCTATTTTATATTGAGACAATAAATCACATGCTTCATCATTTTCACATGTAAACATCGAGAATTTATTATACAAAATTGCTGACATTTTCGTATTACAAGATCTTAACGCAATTCGAATTTCATGAAACAAAATTGCATTTACATTATCGTGAATCCAAGAGTAAGATTTTTTTTCAGTAGATTTTTTACCCATCTTGCTTTCAACCATAAGCAGTATAATAAGAAACTGCAATTCATACTCATTCACAATTTCGAGATCTGCAGTTTCCTTATCAGCATTTTGTACCATAATGGTATGATGTCCGCTACGCAAGATCTCTGATCTTGGCAAATTAACAATTAATTGAACAAATCTAATAATTTTGTTCAATCGTTGATTAAGATGATCACGCACAATCATCAGATGGATTCGTTGTGAACTGGAAATATCAAACATTCCCTTTTTTTTCTTTCCCTTGCTATTTGCATTGTAATTATCAAGGTTAAAAGGAGTTTTTCCATCAAGAAAAACTTTTACAAAATTTGGATTAATTCGATTAAGTGCCTCTTCAGTTGAGATACATTTACCTTTACGTTCAACATTTTGTATCAATTTACTAACTTCAGAAATAATAAAAATTTGCGTAACTTCGTTATTTTTATTATTTTTGCATTCATTAATTTCGCATCCATTAATATTACCATTATCCTTAACGGTTCTACGAACCTCGTCCGCAAAAGCATTTCTCCCGCCATTTTTTTCGAGTTGTGCATAATCAGCTTTAGTTGGTTCCGTGAACGTATCTGTTACTTGTATTTTCATCATTTTTATAATAGGTTTTGGATATATTTTTTAAATATCCACATAACTTATAATTACAGTATTACAATTGTAATTATTTTTTTCAATTTTTTTTAATTTTTAATAAATTATATAATAAATATGATAACTATAGTAAGTAATTTTATTATTAAATAAATAAATTAATCTGAATCTGAATCAACAAATAATGTATCTTCTGGACTGTCATTATCATTATCATTAACTGATACTGATTCTGGATTAGTTTTTATATTTTCATTAATTACTCCATTCTCATAATCAAACATTTTAATATTTAAAATATTTGTTATTTTTTTATAATAAGTTTTTCGTGTATATCCTTGATTTATAAATGTTCTGATGTTATCAACTACATCAATTACTAATGGTTGGGATAAATAATTACCTTTTTGTTTTCTTAAAATTCTTCCAACTGATTGTTCAACATTTCTTCTGGATGTTGCTAATATAACAGTATTTAAAGTACTAATATCTAAAGCTTCTGAACTCATACTATATGTTGAAAATATTATATCAGCACATTCAGCTTCATCTAGTTTCTTTTGTTTCATTCCTCCAACATATTTACTTGTCGTACCAATATTTAATTCATTTATTTTTTCAATCATATAATTAAGATGATCTAAACGATCACTTAATACTAATAATTTTCTATTTGTATCTTCTCTACATTGAATTATTAAATTACAAATAAATTGAGTACGTTCTTCTAATTCAATTAAATTAGATATCATTGTTGCTACTTGAGCTTCTTTAGTAATTTTATTAATAACTACTGTAAATTTATCATGTACCATTTTAAATTTATAAATATTTACTAAAATTTCTTGATTAATTTGAGGTTTTTCATAATATAACATATCACCAATATAATATTCGAAAACTTTTTCTAGTTTGTCATTTCTAAAAGGGGTGCCAGATAATCCAATCATATATGGAATAGATAGTTTTTTTAGAATTTTTGAAAACTTTTCAGCACTCAAATGATGACATTCATCGAAAATTAATGTACCAAAGTCATCAAATATATCATCAGGATAATCATCCTTTAAACTTAAACTTTGTAACATTCCAATAACAATATCTTTATCTTCTACATCAATATCTGGACCTTGAATTTTCCCAACTTTTGCATTAGGTAAAAATTCTTCAATTCTTTTTGTCCATTGATTTAATAAAAAAGTTTTATGAACAACTACCAATGTTTTTTTTTTTAAATCACTTATTAATTTACATGCAATAACTGTTTTACCACGTCCTGGTGGTAAGCTAATTGTCCCACCTTTTTGATCTTTAATCTTAGGCAAAACAGTATCAATAACTTTAATTTGATAATCTCTTAAATTTCCAGCAAAATCTAAATTAATATTTTTACTATTCATGAAATCTATTAAACTTGGTTTTCCAAAATTCGATAAACCATAAAATTTCGGAATACAAAGTTTTTCATTATTTTCAAAATATATTTTAAAAGATTTTGAAAATTTACCACGAGAACCTGGTATAAATGGTTTAACTTTAAGATCTTTTTTTATATCCTTTAATTTTTCTTCTGATATATTTTTTTTTGTTATGATATAACCTTGATTACATAATACTGAATTCATTTAAATTTATAATTAATTATACTTTAAATATTAAAAATTCAATTATTTTCTTATGAATAAAATATTCATATTATATATAATATAATATGAATATTTTAGAAAATCAATATATTTCTACTACATTAGCAGTTTTTTTAGTATTATACGGTAGTTTAGCAGCACCAAGATTACCCGAAGGACTCATAAAAATGTTTAGTAATCCTTTTTTTAGAATGACAGTTATTTTTATGATAGCATATACAACATCTAAAAATCATTCAATCGCATTAATTGCTACAGTAACTTTAGTTTTATTAATGCAAAATAATGCTGATAAACAAAATATTATAATTGTTGATGATTCAGAAGTACAAGAAAATGTTATGATCAATAATAATTCAGAAGTACAAAAAAATATTATGATTAATAATAATATCATATCTACAAGATCAAAAAAAAAACATATTAATTTAGAAGAAGATGAGAATAAAGATGAAGATCAAGTAATACAAATTTTAAATAAAAAAGTTTCTAAAAAAATACAAGGTGTTAAACCAAATGTTAAAAATAATATATCCACCCAAAAAAATATAATTACTGGAGTAACATCAAATAACCTAATAGGTTCAGAAATTGTAAATGTAATTCGTAATGACACAGAAGCATCTGAAATTGTAGCTGTTGAAGAAGAATTAAGAAAAATTCCACAAGTACCAGATGTACAAAATTCAGGTCTACCAGAACCTATAGATAATACTAAATTATACAATGTAAAACAAAATATTGACGAAAGTACTCCTCTAGATGAACAAATAAATGTAACTAAAGAATTACAATCAGATAAAGTTTTTATAAAAAGTACTAGAGGATTAGGTAATCTTGATAATAGTATAAAACCATCAGAATGTAAAGCATGTGACAGTTTTAAGCGTGATAATTATACAATAAACACATCTTCAATTATATTACCATATAATAAAAATAGTTTATTTAATTTTAATAATATATAAGTAATTTATCTTATTATATATAATGATAAATAAATTTTTTTTATTTGGAATATTATTTTTTTTTATTTATATTTTAAATAAAAAAAATATAGAAAACTTTACTTTACAATTTCCAAATCAAACTTTAAAATGCAAATGTGATTTAGATGATGATACATTAAAAGATAACAATGTAGATAATAACAATATTGTAGAGAATTTTACTAATTATGACAAGTCTGAACCTGAAGAAATCCCAAAAATTGATAGAATTTATAATATTTATAAAAGTCCTTATGATCAATCAGCAGAATCTTATTATACTGAAAATTATGCTTATCCAATAAAACCTTTAGATAAAATATTTAAATATGAAAGTAGCAATAGTCACAAATATAATAATATAGGTAAAAATACCGATAAATTACTTTCAAAATATAATAATAATAATTTAATTTCTTATAACTATAATTTAGGAATTAATTATGACATAAATAATCAATCATAAATTAATTATCTATGAATTAATTTTCTTTGAATATTATATGAAATATCCTATAATATTCAAAGGAATTGAAGAGTTTGGATTAAAAAATATCTATAGTTTAATCGAAAATTTTGATCAATTAGGAGGTGATATCAATCCTCGTTCTAATTTTAATGATAAATCATCATCTGATTTTGATATGATTAATAATACAATAGATCATTCAGAAGAAATAATTTATGATTCTGAATTTGAAGAACATTGTAAAGAATATGATAAATTACCACATATTCTTCCATGTAAAAAAAGAATTGTTTGTATAGGAGATATTCATGGAGATTATGAACTTACATTAGACTGTTTGAAACTTGCAAAAGTAATAAATGATGATTTAGATTGGATTGCAGAACCACCTGAAACTGTTATTGTACAAATAGGTGATCAAGTTGATAAATGTAGACCATTGATTGATAAAAAATGTGATAATCCAAAAACAACACCTTTTGACGAAGGTTCTGATATTAAAATATTAGAATTATTTACAAATTTACATAAGAAAGCAAATAAAGTAGGTGGGGCAGTTTATTCTATATTAGGTAATCATGAAATAATGAACGTTCAGGGTAATTTAAATTACGTTTCTTATGAAGGATTAAAACAATTTGAAAATGAAATAAATCCCAAAACAAACAAAAAATTTACATCAGGTAAAGAAGCAAGAGCATTTTTATTTAAAAGAGGTAATAAATATGCGAATTTTTTAGCTTGTACAAGACAGAGCGCATTAATTATTGGAAGTAATCTTTTTGTTCATGCAAGTATTGTACCTGAATTAGCTAAAAAATATAAAGTAAACGATATTAATATTCTAGTTAGAAAATGGTTATTAAATTTAATAAATGGTGATCTACCAGTCAAAGGTATTGGCAAAATTAGTGATATTCTAGTAAATTATAATATATCTCCTTTTTGGCCCAGAATTTTAGGAAATTTACCAGAAAATTTACCATTGGGAGATGAAGATTGTGAACAATATCTAACGAAAACATTAGAATTATATAATTGTAACAATATGATTGTAGGACATACACCCCAAGCATTTACCAAAAATCAATTAGGTATAAATGTTACATGTCGTCAAGAAGAAAATGATATAAGAAAGGGAGTATGGCGAATAGATGTCGGAGCTTCACAAGGATTTAATAATTTTAAAAATGCAGAAAAAATAAAAAAAATAACCCAACCACAGGTATTAGAAATATTAAATGATAATGAATTTAATATATTAACCAGTCAGACATTTTAATTTTTAATAACATTTTGTATAATTCCAATTAATTTCGAAAAACCACCTCCGTCCAAAATTAAATGTTTGGCTTTACACATATAAACAAAATCTCTGTCAACGTCTATTGATGATAATACATCAATTTTCAAAAAAGGAAATTTTAAAATAATCTCTTTAAATAAATTTGTTAATTTATTTATATTTTTTTGATGAACACTCTCTTTATATACGAATAAAGTTTTACCTTTACCACCATCCTTGTTTAAAGTATTATTACCATAATGAAAACACGTTACAAACATTATTTTTTTTATATTATATTTATTTATTGATTCTTGTATTAATTTTAAATATGGTTTATTCAAAAACCAAGGTAATACAGCTACATCTCCCGTTCTTAAATGAATAACTAACTCATCATTTTTGGGAACTAAATAATTTTTTTCAGTAATTTTTTTCTCAATGATATCAGAAAATATTAATCCTATTTTTTTTTGAGATGGTACAACGATATTGATATTATTTTTATCAATATATTCTTTCAAAATTGTATTATTAAATTCTTTATTATTTAAAATATTTTCTTGAGAATTTTTCCATTCATCATATTTTGGAGGCCAGCCCTTGTGAAATACTATATCTCCTAATCTATAATCTTTATTTGTCTTTAATAAACGTATTTTTTTTACAAGTTTATCTTCCATATTTAAAACAGATTCTGATTTAGGGACCGTAAGTGAGTCAGATAATTTTATCCAATAGCCTCTACCTATTTCTACATTATCTATAACATTATAATATCCTGAAGTATTATATGAATATAATGTTTGTTCAATATATTTACCTTGAAAATAAATTATAATTTCGTTTAAATTATAATTTTCGATGAATGAAATTAAATTCCATCCTTTATTGTATATTATTTCTTGCATATATTAAAAATAAATATATTTTAATATACGTGGTTAATATATATACATAAACATACAAAAAAAACTTTTATTATTTTTTTCTGCGTTTTAAATCAGTAAAGGTGTAAAAATTGAAATAACTATATTAAATATAATATAAATGATATAAATTATTCTAATTAATAATGGAAGAAGATATTATATATGTTTTACAAATCCCTATTGATGTAAAAGATAATTTATGTGAATTAATTAAAATTGGTTCAACAAAACATATAATATCTAGAATGAAGGCATATAAAACTGGACATTATAAATGTTGTTTAGTTTATTATTATAAAATTAATGTAAATTGTTATGAAGTTGATAATATGATTAAAAACAAATTTGATAACCTTCGAAATTGTAATAAAAATAATGAATCAGGAACTGAGATATATTATCACGATGATTTGACATTCGATGTAATAGAAAATTTTTTTAATGAAAATAATATAATATTTAAAAAATTTTGTAAAGATGATATTATTGATGAAATAAATAAACCATTAACAAAAAAAGATTTAAATAATAATTATGAAGGAGATTTAAATAATATTAATAATAATTTACATCTAAATATAGAACCTCGTGGCAAACATCAAATAGAATTATATAATAATCTTGATAAATTTAAAAAAGAAAAAATAGGTCAATTAATTTGGTGCTGTGGATTGGGTAAAACATTTATGTCATTAATGATGAGTTATAAATTAGGATGTAAAAAAATATTAATATGTGTTCCTTCAATATATATATTAAAACAATTTAAGAAATCTATAAAAGATGCTTTTGGTATAGAAGAACCAATATGCATACATAATGAAAGTGAGAATAAAGATGACCTTCAATTTTTAGGTAAGAATGATATAGTCATAGTATTATCAACATATCATTCTTGTAAAAAAGTATTAGACAAAACAAATAAAATAAATTTTAAATTTGATATTAAAATAGGAGATGAGACCCATCATTTAGTTACCTCACAAAGTGATGATGATAAATTTACATTTGATAAATTTCATAACATTAATTCAGAATATACATTATTTATGACGGCGACACAGAAAGAAATAATAAATAAATCAAACAATATATATACAATGTCAAATAAAGAACAATTTGGAGAAATTATAGATTCCAGAAATATAGCTTGGGCTATTGATAATGAATGTATAACAAATTATAATATTGTATGTATAATGAATAGTAATGATGAAATTGATACAGTCTATGAAAGTATCGATTTTAAATTAATTTCTAAAGACAATATTAAATGTAATAAAAAAGAATTATTTTTTGCTGCATATAATGCAGTAAAATGTATTAATGATGGATTAGTAACACACTTACTTGTTTATACAAATAGACAAGATACAGCAGATATTATAGAAAAGATTGTTAATATCTTACTTGATAAAAATATATTTGAAAATATTAATAAAGATATTTTATATAATAAAGCACTTTATAGTAATTTGAATATAAATTTAGAAGATGAAGTAAAAAATTTTAAAGATTTTACATTTGGAATAATTAGCTGTGTATATATTTTTGGTGAAGGTTTTGATTTACCAAAGTTAAATGGTGTTGTAATTGGTGAAAAGATGGCATCTGATATTAGAATTGTCCAATCATGTTTACGACCAAATAGAATCGAAAAAGATAATCCAAATAAAAAGGCATACATTATAATTCCAACAAATATTAGTTATGTTGATGATAAAATTAAATCTGTTTTAACAGAAATGATAAAAGAAGATGAAAATGTTATTCAAAAAATTAAATTTGTTAAATCAGGAAAAGGTAAAAAAATTTTAAAAGAATTATCTAATAAAGAAATTAATATTAATAATTGTAAAGAAACATTAGCAATACTTAAATTAAATCTATTTAATAATGGTTGTTTTGGTCAATCTTTGTCATTAGATGATGAATATAAATATCATAAAGAATTAATTAAAACTAAAAAATTTACAAGTATTAAAGAATATATGGATGAATCTTATTCAGATAAGATAGAAGATGCAGATACTCATTTTTATAAGATATGGACAAATTGGTTTGATTATTTATCAATAGATACATCAGAATGGATTAATAATAAAGATGACCTGATTAATTATTGCAAACAAAATAATATTAAAAATACTACTGATTATTATAAAGTACTAAAAGAATATATCTGTTTACCACCTGAACCTGAATATCTTTATAATAATTTTAGTAATTTAAATGATGAATTAGGATATAGTAATTATATATATAATTGAAATTAAATATTAATAAAAATAATAATAAAAATTTATATTATGTTAGAATTCATGTTTTTCTTAATATTATTTTTCTTAATATTATTTTTCTTAATATTATTAAGAGGAAAATCATCTTTAGTACCATCAGAATTTATAATAGGATCTTCATTAATTTGTTTATTAGATGTATCTTTAATTGCATTTTTTCTTAACTCTTCAATATATTGATTATATAATTGTTCTTGTTTTGGAATTTCTTCATTAAGACTATCAATTTCTTTAAACAATGGATTTAAACTATCTAATAGTTTTCTATCTATTGGGATTGTTATTTTAAATGATTTTAAAATAGATATAGATAAGTGTTTAAAAACAGAACCTGTCGTTAATTTTAATGCAGTATCTTTAAATCTGTGTGAATTTATATAGTGGAATAAGAAATTATTTGATATTTTAAAATTATTTAATCGAAAAGAACCTTTGAATATATAATTATTCCATTCTTTTGGAACTAACATACAATTACTATTTTCATTATATACTTCTTGAATTAATATATCTCCTTCTTTGACAGAAAATTTTTTACATATTTCAAATCCATCTTTATTAATATAATTCATATTATTATTTCCATTTAAGTTTTTACCTGTTATAAAACCATTATCTGATTTATCTACGTAATATTGTGTTAAATTTGTTCCTCCCAATGACGCCTTTAATTCACATAAATTATCTAATACTACATCTTCTGTCTCATTATTATCAAGCATTTTTTGAATGTCAGTTTGAACTTTTTTTTCTAAACTTTTAAGTTTTTCTTTACATTCAATAAGTCTATTATATGGTTTATTGATTTTATCAACCCAATATTTCATCTTTTGTTCTGTTTTTGGGATTGGTAATTGTAAATCTTTAAATAATTCAATATCTAATCCTTTTTGAATAGAACCAGTTGTAATACTATATATAATATCTTGATAATTTAGTAAAATATAATTTAAATATTCTTGATTAATTGTAGATATTAAACTTAATGCACCATCATTTAGATAAAAATCTTCTTCAATTAATCTTACACACTTTTTAGAAACAGCAAAACGACTCACAATTAATGTATGCTTATTTCTATTTTTCTTTGATGTATAAAATGTAATATCTCCACCACCATAAACAGGAAATTTAATTTCAGAATCTTTTAATACTCCATCATTAGATTTAGTAATTCTTTTACCAAAATTAATCTCACAAATATCACCTAATCTAACCATTTCATAACCATCATTAGGAACTAAAACAATTTTATTATATTTTTTATAATTTAGTGTATATTCATTTTCTACTAATTGATTATATGTAGCACTAGAAATATGTTTATCATATACATTTACAATTCTATCTTTGAAGGTTTTCATTTCATAAATACCATCTTCTTTTTCTTCTACTGTTGTCTTTTTCTCTTTATCAATAAGAAAATCATAAAATTCAATTTGTTCTGTTTTACCAGTATTACTAAACATAATAATACTTGTTTTTGTAGTTGTATTCTCAAATTGAGACGCATCTATACTTACTACTTTTGTAACATTAAAGTTTTCAATTAGATGTTCTCTAATATGACCATATTTACTATCAAAAAATATACCTTCTTTAAGAACACCTACTGCTGTTCCTCCCTTTTCTAACATATTCATCATCATTAGAAATGAAACTGCTTCTTTGTCTTTACATTTACTACCATCCATCTTATTATCCTTAGCATATTGTTGAAATCTATTGGATGAATTAGATAACATAACTGTTTGACATCTGAATTGTTCATCAATTTCTGTAAGTTTTTTAACAACTTCTGTAAATTGTTTAATTTTATTTTTTTCAATTGATGTTAATTTAAGTTTTGAAACTTGTTTCATATTTTTAATTTTGTATTTCTCTTTGAAATATTGTTCAATTTCTTTCTTAATCATTTGCATAATTTCTACTTGCTCTGTCTTTTCAATCTTATCTCCTCCATATGGAGGATTCGTACAAATATAATGATATTTTTTATTTTCAGAATTTTCTAAAAATTCATCCTGAAAAGAATTTCTAGTTCCAATATTATTATCTGGAAATTCACCTGTTAAACAATAATATTCAAGTTTAGCATATTTAACAACATCTAAATTCATATCATAATGATACACTTTATTAAGATTATCTTTCCAATTTGGTTTACAATTATCATTTAAATAATTCATATAACCAAGTGTAAATCCACCAGAACCACCAAACATATCAATGAATGTCCTTACATTTCCATTATCATCTAATGTTGGTTTTAGTAATTTTTCATAAATATAATTTGTAATATATCTATCTGTAAAATAAGCTCCTAGTTCAGAAATTGCAGTAGCATCTCTACCTATAAAATATTCATAAATTTTACCAGTTAATTGAAAATTTGATTCTTCGATTGTAACTAATTTTTCAATCATTTCTATTAATATTTTAATTGTATTTGCTCGAATAGTTTCCGGAATCGGAGTAAATAATAAATCTTTAATCTTTTTCTCCTGATATAATGCAGGAAGAACTGTACATAGAAGATTATGTAAACCTATTTGATTATTAGAAATAAATTCTTTTTTTATTTCAGAAAATTTACAACAATTTGGTAAATCGGTTTTATCAAAATGTTCATTATCCTCTATCTTTTTTAATCCGTAAAATAAATTGAATAGTTTTAAAGCACCCATACCATAACCAGCACCTTTATTTCTTAAAAAATTATGAATACTATGAACCATATCTCTAAGTGTATCTTTGTTACTATATGATTGATTTACATCTGGCATTTCGTCAGTATCTAATTCATTTTCTGAATTAGATATTTCAATTTCTTCTTTTTTAACACAACTTAAATTTTTAATAATCTTAACAATTTTGGAGGTTTTATATTCTCTTTTTAACTCTTCTTTACTTAATTTTTCTAATTCTAATTCTTTAATTTTACATTCTTGTTTAAAAATAGTTGATTTAAGATGTTTATCAATATGACTTTTTTGATTAAATGTTTTCCCTGTTATTTCACACAAATATTCTGTATATGATGACATAGTAATTATATATATATATATATATATAATTGACAACATTTGTTTAAATCAATTTTTTAACTCAAAAAGAGTTAAAAAAGAATATCGATAACAATTGGATAACTTTTTAATATTTATTATATTTAATAAAAATATTATTATTAAATATATTCAAAACAACAATTAATTTTTATCATTTTTTAGAATATATACTTCTAAATAATATAAATTATTATTTTATACATTCTATTAGAATTATCGAGTATAACTCTAAAATATGCAATTTTGTTAATTATTACGTCTTGTTATAATAAAAATATTATATTTATATATCATATTATCCTTTACAATATGTTATATGAAAAAAAATATTATTTATTAGTTAAATAATATTATTATTATTAGTTGTTAAATAATTATTTATTTAAATGTTTTTTTGTTATTTGCAAAGCTTCAATATATGTAGTTCCTTCATCTTTAACATAAGGCTTTCCTAAAGCCTTGCTCATGTATTCTTTTAATTTTTTCATAGCTTGAGGATAATTAATACTATCTTTTTTAGTAATCATTTTAATTACTTCTACTTGTAAAGCAGCATGTGCTGGAGCAGATCTTTTTGCTTTTTTAGAACTTTTTTTCGATACTTTCTTTGATGATTTCTTTGATACTTTTTTAGATGCCTTTTTTGGAGCTTTCTTGGATGCTTTCTTAGATGCTTTCTTTGATGATTTCTTAGATGCTTTCTTAGATGCTTTCTTAGATGATTTCTTGGATGCTTTCTTTTTACCTCCAGTTAATTTTTTACTTACTTTCTTTTTAGAAGATTTTTTACTTGTTTTTTTACTTACTTTCTTTTTGGAAGATTTTTTACTTTCTTTCTTTTTAGAAGATCTTTTTGCCTTTTTACTTGTTTTTTTAGATGATTTTTTAGATGATTTTTTAGAAACTTTTTTAGATGATTTTTTAGATGATTTTTTCTTTTTTCCTCCACCTATCATTTTTTTACTAGATTTTTTAGATGTTTTCTTTTTAGAAGATAATTTTTTTGATACTTTCTTTTTAGAAGACACCTTTTTTGATACTTTCTTTTTAGAAGATGTTTTTTTAGCAGATGTTTTTTTAGCAGATGTTTTTTTAGAAGATCTTTTTGCCTTTTTACTTGTTTTTTTACTAGATTTTTTACTAGATTTTTTACTAGATTTTTTACTAGTTTTTTTACTTTTTTTACTTTTTTTCTTTTTTCCATCTTCTGTTACATCGACCTGTTTTTTTTTTCCTCCTCCGTCTTGATCAGCTTCTTTGAAGATTTCTCTTAATTTACTTTCTAATTCAGTTGTAGAAGTTGCAGATTCTACTTCTGAAACTGAAGTAGAATTTCCTCCTTTTTTAGGAATATCAACAACAGATAACCATTGTGGTAATGATGTATTAGATACATTTTCAGTATCTAAAAAATCAGATACATTACTATTTTTGTTTGTTTTCTTTAAAAAAATATCAGACATTATATTATATATATGTCTGATATTTTTTTTTATTTTTAAACAAATAAATTGAATTTATTAAGTTATTTAAACATAACTATACTATTTTAAATAAATGGGTGTTCCAGGGTTTTTTCTTTGGCTTTTAAAAAAATATAAGAACCGTCACTTTATACTTAATCAAAACAATAATTTAGGTACTATAGATTCATTATTAATAGATACAAATTGTTTATTGCATCCCCAATGTTTTAAGATATTAGCAGAAAATTGTAAATTAAAAGACCATGATGAATTAGAAAGAAAAATGATTAATGCTTGTATCGAATATTTAGATTATATGATTAAATATTGTGATCCAAAAAAAGAAATTTATATTGCAATAGATGGTGTTGCTCCAGTAGCAAAAATTAAACAACAACGACAAAGAAGATTTAAATCAGTAAATGATAGAGTATTATTTGATAATATAAAAAAAAAACATAATAAAGAAATAAGTACATTTTGGAATAATTCCGCAATTACACCAGGTACAGAATTTATGTTAAAATTAACAAAAAGAATAACAGAGTATTGTAAATCAATAAAATTTAAAGGAAAGGTTTTATTTTCAACAGCAAATACACCAAGTGAAGGAGAACATAAACTATTACAACATATTAAAAAAACAAATAATAATAACTATACGTATGTAATTTATGGTTTAGATGCAGATTTAATATTTTTAGCATTAGCGGCTAATCGTAAAAATATATATTTATTAAGAGAAGCACAAGAATTTGCTAATAATTCCGAAAAAACAAATGTTACAAAATTAAATTATATTAGTATTGATATTTTAAAAGAATGTATTATTGATGAAATAAAAGAGCAATTATGCGATGATTTAATTGAAAGAGATAAGAAAATAGATGAAGAACGTATTATAAGAGATTTTATTTTTATTTGTTATTTTTTAGGTAATGATTTTCTACCACATATACCTTCTATTGATATCAAATGTTATAATAAAAAATGTATTAATGGATTAGATTTATTACTACAAGGATATATTAATACTTTTGATAATTTAGAGGATTATATTATAAGAATTAATGAAAATAATGATATTAGTTATAATGACGTTTTTTTACAGATGTTTATAGACTATTTAGCATCATTCGAAGATGAGTTTTTTATGAATATGTATAATACAAAAAAAAATTATAGAAAATCGAATGATTTAGATGCATATGAAAGTGAGAAATTTAAAATAGAGAATTTACAATTTAAGATAAATGATGACATTGAATTAGGGAAAGATGATAGTAATGATTATAAATTTAGATATTATAAAAAAAATTATTTAACTGAGATAAATCAACATGAAATAGTAAAGTTTGCTTCTTATAAATATTTAGAAGGATTATTATGGGTAGCTAACTATTATTTTAAGGATTGTCCATCATGGGAATGGTATTATCCTTATGATCATGCACCATTTATAAGTGATTTAGCTGATAATTTCAAACGATTTAATATAGATGAAATAAAATTTAATATAGGTGAACCATTAAAACCGATAGAACAATTATTTTGTGTGTTACCTAAACAATCAGATTACTTATTACCTTCAGATTTAAAATGGTTAATGAATAATACTAAATCACCAATAATACATTTATATCCAGATAATTTTGAAATTGATCTTTTATATAAAACAAAATATTGGCAAGGTATAGCAATATTACCAGATTTAGAAATAGGAAATATAAAAAATGTATTGAGTCAACATGCTAATTACAATGATGAAAAAAATAGATTGAAAGATGTATTAATATTTGAAACCATTTAGAATTTTTAAATACGCCCCACTCTAAATATAAAAAAATAATAATATTATTTAACTACATAAATAATATTATCTATATTTATTTTCTTTTATTAATTAAATGACAAAAAAGTTTGTAAATTTACCTCAAAATTATAAAAATGTATTAGATGGTATAAAAAAGATATTCACTATAGAAATATTAAAAGAGTTAGCAAGTAATAATATAAGTTATAAAGATATATTAAAATTACATAATGCTATAGAGAAAATATGTATTGAAAATAAATGTAATTCTTATGATCTTAATAAAATGATTAATTATTATGATAAACAAAATTCTATTATTGAAATTCTGAAAAAAATATCAAGTTTAAGAAATAAATATATTGTTTATTATGCAAAAAAATCTGATTTATGGAATCAAAATTTAAATGAAATTAAAAATAAATATAAAAAAATAAGTGGAAAAAACATCAATTTAGATAAAATTGAACATGCATTTGTAAAAATATTAAAAAAATATAAATATGATTGGGATGGGTTATGGTCTATGATTGAAATTACAAAAAATGGTAATATATTAAAGGTAAATTTATTTGATATAGATGATTTCAATGAATTATGTTTAATTTTAAATAAATAGATAAGTAATGAACGATAGTATTTTTTTAATTTTATTATTATTTTTTATCATAAAGTATTATGATAAAAGTAATAATGATATTTATAAATTAAAAAAAATATATAAAACAAAGTTATTTAATTTCAATACATTAAATTATAAATATTATAATTTATTTACACGAATTCAAATTATACCAAGATCTTCGTCTAGTTTTATTTCTTTATTAGATAAATTTAAAATAACAAATAAAGATGTGTTTTTAGATATAGGATGCGGCGATGGTTATAATTTATTATATATAAATTATTTTTATAAATTTAAAAAAATAATAGGTATTGAAATAGATAATAATATTTTTGAAATATGTAAATATAATATAAATTTAATAAATTCAAATAAAATAGATATTCATAATATTGATGCAATAAAATATAAAATTTCAGGAGATGTAAATTTTATTTATTTATATAATCCATTTGCTAAAGATTATTCTCAAAACAATATAGATATCAAAGAGCTAAATCATTATAAAAAATTAATTTTAAATATTATTTTTTCTTATAATAATAAAAAAAGAAAAATTAATATTATTTTTGTGAATATAATTCCAATTAATGATAAAAGAAAAGAAATATTAAAATTATTTATATCAAATTTTAATTTATTAGAATTTGGTAAAATTAAATTAAATATATTTCAGAATGTTACATATGCAATTTTCCAATTACATTAAATTCTATCTTCTTTTGGTCTTAATTTATTAAAAAAAACATCTGTTTTTAAAATTTCATCTGGTGTAGTAAATTCTTCATTAACTAATAATCTGCCTCTTTCTGCAATTTTATCTCCTTCTTTATATTCGTCTGGTACAACTCTATTAACAAAGTCTTTTATTTGTTTACTAATTTCAGGAACTTCCCAGAATTCAGGGAAAAATCCTTTTTTAGTAAATGTATTTAAAAAATAATGAATATCATAATATCTATTTTTATTAGAATTTACATTTATTCTATCTGTCCATTCTGCATTAACTTTTGTATTTTCAACAATTCCAGCTATACATGCAAAATCATAATCCCATATTTTTATTTGAATTCCAATATTTGGTAAAATATACACTTTACCATTTATTTTATATTTAAATTTATTATTTTTATTTCTGCTTTCAATATTTTGAATTAATATATTATTTGCTTTTAAATCATTATGTCTAAATCCTGGATATTTTGCTTGTATAACAGCTAATACTGATAATATTTGAAATATTATTACTCGCCATTCTCTTAATGTTAGTTTTTTATAATTTTCTCTAACATATTCTAATAAATCTCCACCATCTGCCCATTCACTTATTAAAACTGAAACTTCATTATGTAAATCTCCTTTTTTATATCTTTTTATAAATTGAGTATATTTTTTATTATCTACAATGCCGTTTTTCCCTAATACTAAAAATGGCTTTATATTAGTATTAAATGTACCTATTGGTAATACTAAATGTGGGCTTTGATTATTAATTACAAAATAACTTAACACCTTTAACATCATTAATTCGGCATTTTCGGGTCTTCTGATATCATTTAAATCACCATAATTTTCTCTTTTTGGATATGCAACAATTTTTACTGCAAAATTCGGTTCATTGGGTTTAGAGGGATCAAAACCTCTAAATGTATGACCTGATGTACCACTCTTAATATATACCAATTTACCCCCTATTTTATTTATTACATCACTGAAATCTAAAACTTTTTTATTTAAAACACATCTAGTATCAACATCATTTGAATTATTAAGAAATGAATCAGTGTCATTACAGTCTAAATCAATTAATGATTTTAAATTATTACCTTTTAGAATTTGTTTTATAATATCCGTTCTTGATTGATTATAATGACTCATATATTATGTATCTAAAAATTTTATTTAATATATATTTAAATGTATTAAATAATTAATACATTTAATACATTTAAAAAAACAAATTAATTATTTTTTTTATATAAATTTATAGATAAATTTATATAATTTTGCATTGCAATTTCTTTATTCATTCCTTTAATAGAATTCCATGCTTGCCATTTTGCATTTTCTTTAAAATACAACTTATTAGGTTCTTCTGAATTAATATTACCAAATTTTGCTTGTTTATAGTATTTATAAATATTCAATAATTCTGCATTGTCGGGTCGTATTTTTAAATTGTTAATAATATTAACAGAAGTATTAAAACTTTCTTGTAAAACATCCATTAAATATAAATTCATATTATTTTTAATAAAAAATCTTAATCTAATAATATTAATAATCTTGTTAAAAAATAAGTAAAAATTGATAAAACTATAGATAATATTTGAATATTTAAAATTGTTTTATTTTTCCCACAACCAAAACTTTTAAATAAACATTTTTTTCCATCATTATAAAATAAAAATTCTGGTTTAATTAAATATATTAGAATCATAATAATTAAATATACATAAAATGAATTTAATATACAATCATTCATTATTTATACAATTATAAATCAAAAAAACTTTCAGCTTCTTCTGTATTTATATCTGAATATGTAGTTTCTTCTTCTGAATTATTTGGTAAAATAGTTTCATTTATATTATTTGTTTCTTTATTATTTATATTATTTTTATTAATTATGATTTTATTTGATAATGATTCTGTAAATAAATATTGTTTATTATTTTTATAATAATTACTACCAGGTAAATAATCTCCTTCAATTCCTATAATATTTAATGTATTTAAATGTAATTTTTCATCATCTATTTTCCTAATTGAAATTATTTCAACATCTATTATTAAATTATTTTCATTAGAAGAATTTTTATATTCTTGTTTATTATATTTATAACTTTTATTATTTTTTATTTTATATTCACATATCATTTTAAATGTAACTTTCACTTCATCATCTATTTCTACTTTACCAATTTCATCTAATTTAATTAAATTTAATTCATGGTCTTTTTGTAAATCTTTATTAATAGCTTCTAATAAAAAATTGGTAATAGGTTCAATTTTTTTTCCGTCCATGGAATTTGTAATTATTGGTCTATTTGCATAATTAAATGTATAATGTTTATCATCTTTATCATTTGCATTATATTTAACATTTTTTAAGACATCTCTTAAAAAAATTAATCTATCATCATTGATATTATTATCAAAATTATTAACTTCAACTTTAACTTGATTCGATATTGGATAATATGGACTAAATAATACTTCAAAATGTTCTTTTTTATAATATTTCTTCATATAAATTATTATAATTATTGTAATTAATATAACAATTATTGTATTATCTAAATTTTTCATATATATATATATATATATATGAAAAATTTAACATATAAACATAATTAATTATTAAATTAATTTTAATAAACGAATCACTACTAAATAATACCTAATTATCATCATCATCATATCCTACTTGATCATCGTCTAATGCATCTGTTTTTTCATCATCGTCATATTGTTGTTGTATTATAGTTTCTTGTTGTTCATCGCTTAATTCTTCTTTTAATTCATTCTCATTATAGACCATAGTTTCTCTAATTTCTTCAACTAATTCTGCATCTAATAAATAATTATATCTAATTAATTCAAATTTAGTATATTGTTCATAATTTTGATAATAAAAAAACTCTAAACTATATAATATAAAATAAATTAGATTAGTTTGAATATATTTATTATTATTTAATGTTAATAATATTAATAGTTCTGATATTAAATAATTAATTAATTTTTCATGTAATTTTGTTGATTGAATTAATTGAAATTTGCTAATATTAACTAAATTATTATTATTTTCTATATTATCAAATTCCAAATTTAAGACTAAATCAATATTATCAAAAATGGTTTTATTACTATCAGTTAGTATAATATTATCTATTTTATTTATATAATTTTTAATAATAGGATTTAATGAGTCATTATTTAACTTAAATTTGATTTGATATACAAATAGTTTATATTGTCTAATATATTGTTTTAAATTATTTACACTTTTTCTAATTTCATTATTTAATTCTTTTTTATTATTAAATAAATAAATATTTTTTTTAAATCCCAATGTTGTAAAAATTTCTTTAATTGAAGGAATATATTCACTATATATATTAAAACTCCTCATATCAGTAAATTTTCTTGATGATTGTTTATATCCTAAATAATGCAATGTATAATAATTAAAAATTAATTTAATATCATTTGATGCATCAAAAATTTCATAAATTTTTGAATCCAATTCTTTATCATTTTTAATATTGAGTTTATTATCATCAAGTTGTATACTAAATTCTTTATTTAATGGATTTGCTAAATAATCATATTTTAATTTTATTTTTGTTTGAATTAAATTATATTCTATGTGATGTAATTTAATATTATTTCCAATAATTTTTTGAATAATATTTAAAATGTTATTAATATTATCTGTTTTAATATCTATCTTTCTAGATTTATTTTTAAAATCTATTATATGTTCTGAAATCTCTTTATTATTTTTATTATTTCTTTTATTTTTTTTTTTAATATTTTTTTTATTTTTTATCTTTTCATTATAATATTTTTCATTATATTTTGCAGCATTTTCATAACTTATTTTTTGTGATCGAATTTTTCCATCATTATTATATAACTGGGCTAATTTAATAAAATTATCCTTAATATATATTTTCTCTAAATTTATTATTTCTTTTTTTAATATTTCATTCGATTCTGGATGAATATATTTTGATTTAAGTGAATATACTGGTCTATATATAAAATCATTAATTTCATCTTTAAAAAGTTGTATATCACCACTTAATAAAATATTAGAAATTTTACTTTTTATTATTTGTATTTTATTAGTATTAATATTAATTGAAATTTTTTTATTTTCTTTTTCTTCAATTGCATCTAATATTTTTTTATTTTTAAATAAATTATTTATTTTATTAAATATTTTAGATGCAATAACTTCATATATAAAATTACTATCTTTATTAGAGAAAACTTCAATTAAACTATTCATTAAATCAATTAATGTATGAATTATACTTTTTTGTTTAGTAGAAATATTTATTTTATCAAGAGTTGTCATATACCAAATATTATATTTTGAAATCATACAAGAAATATAATAAAGTATATAACAAAAAGTATCAAGATCTTTAACATTTATTACATCGTTTGTATTATTAATTTTTAATTTAAGTTTATCAAATAATAAATGTCCAAATTTTTTATATAATAAAAAATTACATGTTTTATCAAATTCGAACATATTTATTTGACTATCATTTAAATCAATTATCATAAAAAATAAAATATAAGCAATAATATTATTTATTTTTATTTTTTTAAATTTATCAACTTCTTTACTAGAAAATTTAAATATATCATCTGATAATGCAAAAATAAAAAAAAACGTATAATCTGGTGATATATTATAATTTTGAGAAGCTTTAATTTCACGATCTCTTTTACTCATATTTTTTACTTTTAAAGTTTTATTATGAATAGTAATAATATCAATTACTTGTTTTATTATATCTTGTCTTCTTAATTTATGAATTTGTTCATTTCCAACATAAAAATTAAAATTAGTAATTTGAGCAATTCTTTCAACTAATTTATCAATATTTTTTATTAATAAAGAATATTTTGAATATTCTTTTATTTCATTTAAATTTTTGGATGTTGTTAAAATAATATCAATTCCTGATATTCCTCCTTCATAAGGATTTGATAAATAATTTTGTATATCAACAAGTTGCTTACAACTTTTACAAATATAAACATTATCATTATTGGTAATAACATATTTTTTTATAAACCCATATAATAATTCTGTATGTTTGTTAGGATCTTGATTTCGCAACATTGATAGATTTATCCAATCAATAGTATGTTGACATTCTCTATTATCATTATCTATTTCTATTATTTCATCTTTATTTTCATAAGGTATTGTAAAAATAGGAATATCTTTAAATTTATTAGTATCAATAGGTAGTTTATAGGTTTTCCCTATAATACCATAAATTGTATTTTCCATTTTATCTTTCTGATCATTATTAGTTGGTAATAAACTTATTATTTTTTTATTAATATTATTATATTGAACACTATATTTTGGAATTTTTAACAATTTTTTTTGATAATAATTATTAATATAATTTGAATAATAGATATCTAATTTATCATATTTTTCTAATTTATTTATAATCTTCAAATATACTGCTTCAATTGAATAATCATATGACTTTGAAACTAATATATTAATTAAATCTTCACTTTTTTCATATGTATCTTGACTGAATATATCTTTATCTGAATCAAATAACCAATAATAATTTGTTTTATTATTATTATTAATTTTATTTAATAATATATTTTTTGTACTTTCAAAACCATTATTATTTATAGTTCGAATATCTTTAATATCTTTGAAACTTAAATCATATATATTTGAAGAATTATCTAAAACTAATACACCAACTATATTCGCTTTATTATTTTTACTAATAGTTTTTATATCTAATTTTATATTTTTATTTGTCAAAGTTTTATCTTTTAAACTCTCTATTCCTGCATATCTTACAACTGTTAATGTATTTTTTGGTTTATATGTAAAACCATCATCCTTGAAATCTTTAAAATTTACATAAGAACTTTTTCTCAAATCAATCAAATCACGATAAAATTCATTTGATTCAATTGCCATTTTTCCTTGATTTTTTAATTTATTAATAATATTTAATTCTTCTATTTCATTATAAATAATTGCTTTTTTATAAATTAACGGTTTATAAAAATTTTTTTCTAAATCTTTTAATAATTCTTTATTATTACGAGTTTTTTTTGCATAATAGTCTTTTAATTTTTCTATTTTACTTATTATATATCTAATTTTTGTTTGATCTATTATATTTTCTCTTTCTGATTTTTTGATTTGAGTAGAGTTTTTTTCATATTTTTCTGTAATTTTATGATATCTTAAAAAATCATCAGTAATAGGAATTAATAATTTTGAATTAAAAATATCTGTTATTTTATTATAATTTGTTTTTTTAAAATTAATTATACTCTCATAATTTTCATAAAATTGTAATATTTCATTTGCAAGATTACTTTTTATTTCATTATTATCTAAAATATTTTCAATATTATTATAATCTAATAGTTTTAATTTTGGTAAAACTATTTCTATTATTTTCTCATCTTCAATATCATAATTTATTAAATTAAATATTTTTTTCCTATATCTTTTTCTATAAAATAATGTAAAAACAACTAATTTTATTAAATTATGTTTATTTAATTTTGTATTATCACCTTTCAAATTTCTAATTGTATTTTCATATCCAAATTTATTTAATAAATCAACTGCATTTTTATATTTTATATTTATTTTATAAAGTTCTAGTAATTTTTCTTTATTTTCTTCATTTAAAACAATTAATAAAGATTCAATATCTTCATTTAATGTTAGTATATCACCTAAATCTTCACTATCTAATATTTTAGATTTAATTAATATTGTTTTAATATTTTTGATATCATCATTCAAAAATGATCCACATATCAAATATGCATTAATTATATTATTTGTAATACAAATAATTTGTTTTTGTCTTTCTATATCTTTAGTTAAATTTGAGATATTATTTAAATATTTGTTATTTTTATTAATATTTAATTCTAGATATTTACTATTAATTTTAGTTATATCTATATTATTAAATACTTCGTCTAAAATCTTATCAATTAAAATATCATATTCATTAATAAACATTTATTATATAATACATTAGAAATTTCATTTTAATACTAAATTAAAAAAATTAAAAATTGAATTATCAATAAATAAAGATTTAAACATATATAATTTATATATTAAAATGGATAATTATCAAGAATTACATTTACAAATTAATAACTTGATTTCATCATTAGAAAATAAAACTTATGATGATTTTAAGACCGCATTAAATACTAAAATTAAAAAAATTAATATTAAAGATAACGACGATTCCAACTTAGTTATAATTTCAAATAATTATACAAAAAAAATTAATACACTTTCTGAATTAGAAAAAGAATGTAGATCATTAATTATTGATAAAACAACTCTTAAAATTATATGTTATACATACGATGATATTTATTATAATCAAGATGCAAAAAATTACTTTTTAAAAAATAATATTAAAGAATATGATATTCAAGAATGTTTTGAAGGTACACTACTATCTATATTTTATTATAATGATAAATGGTTTATGTCTACTAGACAATGTTTAGATGCAAAAAAATCTTTATGGTCTAGTAATAAATCTTATTATGATTTATTTTTAGAATGTATTAATTTAAGTTTTGAAGATTTTACTAATCATCTGAAACCAGAATATAATTATTTTTTTGTTTTACTACATCATGAAAATAAGAATATTGTAGATTATTCAGATTATTTTAAGAATGCAAATTATAAAGAAATCGTACATATTTTAACTAGAAATCAAAATACATTAAGTGAAATTGATTTACGAGATAATAGTCAATGGAATATTAATCCAAATATTAAAACTCCTATTCGTTTTAATTCCAATAAAGATTCAGAAAGTATAGAAACAGAGAGTTTGACTAATTTTATTAATAATAATGATTCATTGACAATAAATACTCCCGAAAAATATATTAACTTCGATATTTTAGATGATATTAATAAACAATTAAATCTAACTCTACCTGTTCAATGTGAAGGTTTAGTAGTTAGAGTAAAAGATCAAAAAACTGGTAAATTAGTAATTATGAAATTTCAAACAAATTCGTATCAGTTTATGAGTATAATAAGACCTAATAATAATAATATTTATAGTAGTTTTATTGAATTATATCAGCAGGATTTATTAAATAAACATTTAGAATATTTTCCTGGTAATTCTGAATTACAACTAGAAGAGTGTAATGAGAAATATGATACTATTGGTGTTATAGACGCGGTATTTAAAGTTTTAACAAGTGAATTACTAGAAATATTTAAGTCGATGTACAATTTAAAAGATGGTACTCATAAACCTAAAAGTTATTATAATATTTTACCAAAAGAATATACTGTAGTTTTATACAAGATTCGAGGTATCTTTTTTAGAAAAAAAGATAGAAATGTTAAAAAATATGACGACAACGATGAATCATTTTATAGTAATGGACTCAAAATTTTTGATATTTATAGTCTTTTAAAAAAAAAATATGAATCAAAAGATTTATTCAAATTATTAAAAGCCAGAAAAAATATGATGTTTAAATATCAAAATGACAATTCGGATGAAGCAGAATTTTTTAATAATGCATCTCATCGATGCGACAAGGTATCAATTAAAATGATGTCATTTATCTTAAATGAAATGTTTTCAGATGGTAATAATTTGAATGTATATAAAAAATATAATGTCAAAAAAACAATGAAAGATGCAGAATACATTCATAGTATCTAAATTTATTATTATTATATAAAAATTAAAAATATATTTAAAATATATTTTTAATTTTATTAAAAATTAAAAATTAACAAAAATAATTTAGCATATTTTATTTTTGTTTTTAAGTTCATTTATTTCTTTTTGTTGATATTTAATACCTTCAATTAACATAGGAATAATATTATCATATTTTACGCCTTTATATTTATTATTATTATCTACTAAATCTGGATCTATAGGTTCTATTTGTTGAGCAATAACACCTTTATCTTTATTATGTGTTATTTTATTTGTATATTCATATCCATTAAATTTCATTAATTTATTTATATTTTCTTGTGGATTGATTAATTTAATATTTTCTTTTAATCTTATATCTGAAAAATTTATTTGACTGAATGTTCTTATTTGATCTGATTGTAATTTAGCTGTTTTTATCATATTTGTTTGAATACCTTTTATATCACCTTCTCCTTTTCCTTCAACAATTAAATTATCTTGTATTATTAGAGCTCCTTTTGTAATTTTAGTATCCATTAATTCTTCCCCATTATTTATTATTTTATTATTATCATATGTTACTACTGTCTCTCCTTTATTATCTTTTGAAAAAAATTTAATACCATTATTCGTTTGTACCTGTTGAGTATTGATACGTGTCCATAATTCATCAGATTTCTCTTCTCCCCAATACGATTTACCTGTATGATATGTATTACCTTGAAATAATGCATCGTTATCAATTTGTAATCCTATATTATTTTCATCATTTTTTTTTGGACCAGTCATTGTAACAGTATCTTGAAAATTCATTGGACCAATAAATTCTATTCCTTCTCGTGTAAAAGATAATAATGTTGATGTACTATTATTTACATTTAATTTGTTGCCATAAAAATTTATATTTGACGCATCTGGACCACCACCTACTAATTCAATACCTTGATTTATACTCTCAAACGTATCTCTATTACCTTCGTTTTTATTCAAATTAATTTGTACAGATGCATCTGAACCTCCTGTTAAACGCACATCTTTACTAAATCGCGCATGTTCTCCTACGTCTAAAGCGAAATTTTTATTTGGAGTATTTGATCCAATTCCTATACCAGTAGACCCATCTTTAGTAACTAAACTGTATTTATCACTTTTATTATCATAAAAATATAAACCCAAATCTCCTAATCCCATCGTCCAATCTTGATTACTTTTACTATCTTTTAATTTTAATCCAGAAGTACCTGTTTGTGCTGTATTTTCTATTGTTACGGGTCTATCTCCTTTAATATGTAAATTATTTTGAGGATTGGAACCTTGCATATTCACTCCGACATATCCACTTTTGTCATTTAATAAAGTATAGCTACCATCATCGTTAATATAAGTTTTACCTTTACTATTCTTATTTATATATAAATTACCTGGATTTATACCTCCTTCATCTGCATTTGCTGTATCTATATATAAATCCCCATAAGTTGTATACATCCCTGCTTCACCAGTTTCATTATTTTTACCACCTAATATTAAGGCCTTGTTTCCAGAACTATTCGGACCAACCTTAACATACGAATCATCCCTGAATCTAGCAATTATATTTTTAGGAGTTTGACATTGATTTTCAGTAACACACCATAAACTTCTTGATATTAATTCACTTTCTGTTATTCCTTCACCAGGAGGACCTTCTATTCCGGCTGGACCTTCACTACCTCTTAAACCTCTATCACCTCTTAATCCTCTTATTCCAGCCTCTCCTAGTTCTCCTTGAGGGCCTTCAAAAAAATGTTCTATGTTTTGGTTTAATTCTAAATTATTTTCATTAAAAAAATTTTTCATAATATTTTCTTTATTAGGATGTAATATAAAATCTAAGTTATTAGACATTATAATAATTTAGATTTTATATTTAACTAATATAAAATATAAAATCTAAATTATTATATTTTATATTAGTTAAATGTCGGTATAATCCATGATATAAATTAACTATAAAATGGATAATTTTTTAAACTTTTATCTTTTGAATTTTGTCTTTCTCCATCAAGATAATATATATCTATATTCTCATCTCTATATTCTATATTTTCGTTAGTTTTTTCTATAGATATTTTACCATCTTTACCTGGCATTGGAGCACAACATATTTGATATTTTCTATTATATTGATATCTAGTTTCCACATCATTTGTTCTTAACTCTCTTGGTTGTGTTTTACAACCAGAAATAAAACTGTGCCAACTACATTTTTTTGGAGGGTAATGCCACCATTTTGATTCTATTTTAAGTTCTGGATAATAAAAACTTCTTAATCCTATTATTGCACCATTATTAGGACATCTATTCTTATTTTTATCTTCTAAATCCATAGAAGTAGAAACATCTTGCCAACATTTTTCATCTGAAAAAATATCAGTATTCATAGTTATATTATTTCTAGAACCTGACATACCACTTTCACCTTTAGCACCTTTATTACCCTTTTGCCCATTTGGACCTGTATTACCTTTTAATCCTATTTTACCACGAGCTCCTGTTGGTCCTTTTAATCCCTCATCTCCTTGAATTCCCATGCCCCCTTTTATTCCTTTAGGTCCTTGTTTCCCAACTGCTCCCTGTTTTCCTGGTAATCCAATATCACCTTTGTTTCCTCTTGGGCCTTGAATACCCGTAGATCCTTGTAATCCATCTGGACCGATTTTACCTTTTAAACCTCGAAGTCCAAAATCTCCTGTTTGACCAATAAACCCAATATCCCCCTTTTCACCAGTAGTTCCTTTTAATATATCAGTAAATGGTTCAATATTATCTAAATAATAATAATTTTTAAATTTCATTATATTATATTTATATAATAAATATAATATAATATAAATTATATTATTAACCAGTTGACGGAAATAAATCTGTTAATTTATTATATTCTTCTATTGGCATAAATTTAGGAGCAATTCTTCCTTTACCTTCTCTATATTTAAATTTTTCAACATCAATTGTTGTCATTAAATTACTAAATTCTGTATAATTCATAGTTCCATTTTTTGTTGTATTTCCTGTATATTTATTCCATAAAATTAATGCATTAGATTCAATACAATTAGATTCAAAAATAACCCAATTATCTTGCATAAAATCATATAATTTTAAAAAAGTTATAGTTCCTTCTCTATCTTTTGAAGTAAATTGATAAACACCATAATCTACATTCGCAGCATCTAACCTATCTAATATATTTACAAACGAACTATTTTTATACCCCGCATCATTAAGTTGATTAATAGGAAACAATTTGGGATCCGGTGGAATTCCTCCATCAATTGGATACCAGCAAGGCGGGTTATTACAAAATCTTTTATCTGGAGCTACTAGTGATGAATCAGGAATCAATGTATCTTCATATTTTTTTTTATTCATACATTCATATTTTATTACTCCATCTTCTGTACATTTTTGTCCTATATGTTGACAATTTCCTTCATAATTACATTCTTCAGTTCTTTTACAATATTCTTTGTTTTGTGAAAGTAATATTTTATTACATTTTATATTTTCTGGCACTGAATGCCAACAAGGAGGGGTATTACAAGATTCATTTGATTTATTTAAACATATTTTATTATATTTATCTTCTGTTCCACACTTTTGACCAACTATCGAACATCTACCATCATCACATGAATTTGTATATTGAGGCGCACTATGCCAGCATGGTGGTTTATTACACCATTTACTTGGATCATTTTTTGGGTTTTCATTTTTTTCATTTTTACATATAAATCCAGGTAAATTATAATTTGTTGATCCAATTGAACATTGTTGATTAATAGTTGGACATCTATTTTCAGGACATTTTTCTAATATAGAAGGAGGGTTCCAACATGGTGGATTTGTACATTTATCATTTAGTTTCATAGAACATACTTTATTATCTGAACAATTTTGACCTAAATTTTCACACTGCGAATCATTGCACGATGTAACCGGATCTGGAATAGTATGCCAACATGGTGGTTTTAAACAGTTATTATTTGGATTAATTTTATCCCAACAAACTTTATTATCAGTACAGAGTTGACCAATTTGACTACAAAATTTAGAATCGCATTCTGTTTTATAAGGAATTTCTTCATACTTTTCTTTATGAGCTATAATTTTTATTTTAGATCCTTCTTTTTGAGTTTCAAAAAAACCATCTGGATAATCTAATTCTGTTTTATCTAAACCATCCGGCTGTAAACTAATCCATATTTTATTTATTAATCTTTCTTCTTTTTGACCACCCACACCCTCAAAAAATACTCGATTTTTAATCATATTTTCTTTTTCGGGAATATCATAAGTATCGAAAGAACAACATGTTAATCTTTGAACACAATCTCTAGATACTGGTGTTGTTTTTCCCAAACCACACTTTGGTCCATTTCTAGTCGATGAGTGTATTTTATTATAGTCACTAAATGCCCCACATCTACATTTTGATTCTATTTTTGTTGCTATTTTTCCTGATTCACATTTTATTGTATCATCTTTACCCCACTCTAACCAAGGAGTTTCTTTACAATCATTATATCTTAACGCAAATAAACTTTTATACCCAGGTTCGCCCGTCTCTCCTAGAAGTCCTTCTTGTCCAATATTACCTCTATTTCCTCTTGGACCAGTATGACCTTTTGGTCCAGGATCCCCACTACTACCAGAAGGTCCTGTTAGTCCTTTATTTCCTTTATTTCCTTGTTGACCTCTTTCACCTCTTTTACCTTTAAAACCAGTAACACCTTTTTCTCCTGGCGGTCCTGTAGGACCAATAATACCTCTAGAGCCAGTTTTACCTTTATCACCTTTTGGTCCAATTAATCCTTGTTGTCCTTGATCGCCAATATCGCCTTCAATACCTTCCGGACCTCTCATTCCTTTATCTCCCATAGGTCCAGTAATTAAATCAGTTGGATTAAAATGTTCAATATTATAATATAAATTTGATTTATTAAATCTCATTATATTATAATAAGATTTAAATTAAATTTAATTCAGTTATTATGAATTAAATTTAATTCAGTTATTATGAATTACTTTACAATCAACTCTATATTTATATGGAAGTCCTTTAACCATTTTTTTAAAGTTGAAATCCTCTGTATGAAGATCTTTACCTGTTTTACTTTTACTGTCTATAGTCTCCTCTGTATTTTCATATATTTGAAAAGGATTTAAATTTGGATTGTCATCGGAGGTCCAAGTAAAACCATTCAAATATCCATTCCATGGACATTGAATTTCTTCATTAATATTAAATTCAGTTTTTCTTGCTGGATTCATCGGCTGTCCATTTATAGGATCTTTGATAGTGTTTCCAGTAGTATTTATTGTTGGTACACCATTATTTATTTCCTCTCCAGTTAATAAATTAAGTTTCGTATTATTTTCATCATCCCCGATTGTTATGTTATTCTCGGGTGTATTACCCATTGCACCTCTCACGCCCTGTGGTCCTTGATATCCTTTGAGCCCAATTATACCAATTTCACCATCTTCTCCATCAGGACCCGCAGATCCTCGTGATCCTTTTGACCCTTTATCTCCCATATTTCCATCAAAACCAATTGGACCATCATCTCCTGCCATACCTTGCTCTCCTTGAATACCTGGTAAACCCTCGTTTCCTTTATATCCTACATCACCACTACTGCCCAAATCGCCTATTTCGCCCCTGTATCCTCTATTACCTTGCATTCCTTGTTGTCCCTGGGACCCTACATAACCTCTTTGTCCGATATTACCCGTATTGCCCTTAAAAATTTCAAAACCTTCTATAACTTGTAATTCATAATAATTATTTAATAATTTATTTTCATTTACAGAAAAATATTCTTTCATAATATTTATTATATAAAAAAATATTAATATTTTAAATAATTTAATTGTATATTATCAGATTTTGGACAACATCTTATAGTATTTTTATCACCTTTTATTGTTGGAACTAAATTATCTTCACATATTTTATCATCTGAATAAAATAAAGGTAAATATTCATTACCATATTGATGTATATATTTATTTTTAATCTCTTGTTGTTCTTTTGTTAGTCGATTTTCATTATCTGGATCTTCTATTTTATAATTCAACATTTTTTTTGCTAAACCTTTACAATTTTTATTTAATATCATTTTACAACAAAAACCTTCATAATTATCTTCTTCGTTTTTTATTCCTGTTAAAACATAATTATAAGGACACTTTGTTTCACGAGTTTTTTTATTAAAAGGATAATAATTACATGATGATTCATCTATTATTGAGAAATCATATTCACCTGCATCACCGCTATCACCTATTTCACCTATTAAACCCTGCATTCCTCTAATACCCTTCATTCCTCTTTCTCCAATATCACCTTGTTTACCTTTATATCCTCTATAACCTTTATATCCTCTGTCCCCTTTTTCACCAATATATCCATTTAATCCTTTAGGTCCGTGACTAGCATTACTTGTACCCCTTGGACCTTCAAAACCAGATTGACCCATTATACCAATATTACCATTTTGTCCTAAATTACCCTTTAACCCTACGGGTCCTTTTTGTCCTTGTGGACCTTTCGGTCCAGGTATAAAATAAGACATTCGATGATAATATGTACATCCTAAAATAATTAATAAACAAATCAAACAATATATTATTATTAACATATATATTAGCTAAATAAAATATTTATAAGCAGAGTCGATGGGATATATTTTTAAAACTTTAATATGAATAGTTAAATTATTTTATAGTATTTATTTTTAATTGATTAAATAAAAATAATATTTTCTAGTTCTTTAATATCATTATGTGGAAAATCATATATTTCTTTAATAAATCTTTCATAATCTGTTTCTATTTTTACTTCCTCTTCGTCTGTTATTACTTCTGATTTATTATTTGGAGTTTTTATTAATAAAGTCAATAAATGCAATATATAATATTCACGATTTGTAATTGAATCATACTCTTCAATTATTTTTGTAACTTCTTCTGGGGTATATTCTTTAATTATTTCTGCTTGATCTTTATCTCCAATCAATTCTTCCATATTTTGTAATGGTATTTCTCTTACTGATGTAAATCCAGATGGAATTTTATTTATTAATGTGTTAATTTTATAAATATTTGATTTTATATGTTCTATTCCATTATTTATTTTAGTATATTGTTCTAAAAAAATTAAATTATCACTTTCTTTTATTAAATTACTATAGCCTGTTTCTGATAATTCTGTATTTGTTATTTTTTCTATATCAAGAGTAATCTCACTATTTAAAAATACTAATAATTTCAGCAGTATATCAGATTTAGTTTGATATTTGTTTAAAACTGAATTTGATATATCTATTTTACAACAAATAATGTTATCAATAATACTATCAAGAGTATTACCATTTTTTTTTTTTGCTCTAAGATTAAATATAGCCATATTATCTGGACATTTTAATTCTGATATATTAGGAGATGAATTAATTATTTTGACACATTTATTTTTATTAGCTATTATATCTAAATTATTTATATTTGATATAATTCGATATGGTCCAATCGAACCTTTAAATCCTTTCTTTCCTTGAAAACCCCTATCTCCTTGTATACCAGGAAGACCTTTTATTCCCTTATCACCATCATAACCTTTATCACCGATATCACCATCTTGTCCAGTCAATCCTTTTATACCTTTATTACCCTGTTCTCCTCTAATACCTATATTTTTACCTACGTTTCCTTTTATACCTCTAACTCCTCTTATCCCTTGGTTTCCTAATAAACCATAATCACCTTTTGGCCCTTTATCACCTTGTAAACCTTTAATTCCAGGAGGACCTTGTATTTTAGGTATTTTATAATAAAAATAAATATTCGATATTGATATTATAAAAATAATTAATGATAATAATATAATTAATAGTTTCATATATTATTATAATAGAAATTTATTTTTAATTTGGTAATTGAATTTGAACATTTGTAAAATATACTTTTGCTCTATCCTTTGGTATAGAGCTATCAGTTTCTTCACCTTTTAACTTAAAACCTGTTATAAAATTATTCCATGATTTCACATTTTGATAATTATTTATATCATAATCTGGAATACCTTTTATATAAGAATCAAATGCTCCTCCTCCTCTTACACTAATATTATTATCTGTATTCCATTTAGTCAATTCATCATTAAAATTATTTGGTATATTTATTCCTGGATATTTTACTCCTAAACTAAAATAATGTTTATCTGCATCACTATTTTTTGTGGGAATTTCTTGTGATTTTTCATAATCTAAATCATCTAATATAAATTTTAGTTTATTATCTATTTGTGCATTACCTTTTATACCCTTCTCACCTCTTTTACCAGTTAAACCAATATTACCACTATCACCGGGATCACCTTTATATCCTTTATCCCCATTCGGCCCTCTTGGGCCTCTTTTACCTCTATCTCCTTTCACTCCTCTCTCCCCTTGTATTCCTTTTGGTCCTTTAATAGAATAAAAATTTGTAAGTCCTCGAGGACCTTTTGGTCCTTTGACCCCTTGTATTCCTTTTAATCCTTTAATGCCGATATCACCCGGAGGTCCTTGAATACCCTGAGGACCTTGAGGTCCTATTAATTTGTCATTTAAATTAGATAAAATATAATAATAAATAGATATTAATAATGAAATAAATACAATTATTCCTGATAATCTATATAACATTAATTATAATTAGATTTTTTATTCATAATCTTCCTTAAATAAATGATTAATTTCTCTTAAATTTAATGGTTTTGAATACCAACGAGTTTTAGATAATATTATTCCTTCTGCTGAATGTTCTGGACTTCCACCAATATAAATAAAATCATTATCATCTCCCAATTGTAAATTATTTAATAATTTTTCTTCTTGTACCAAACTACCATTAATATAATATCTTAATATATCTCCATTACCTACTACTGCTAAATGAAACCACTTAAAATAATGATATATTACATCTCTAATACAATGTCCATGATTACCATCTATGATATTAAAAGTACCATTTAAATCTATATTATTATTTTTATTATATAAACTACTAAATCGTATATCAATCTTGCTTCCACAATTTGACCAATCTTTAGGTGATATTAATATCGCAGGATTAAATTCTGTATCAGACTTTCTCCATGTAAATATAGACCTCCATTTATCTACATCTATAATATTTATATTTATCCATGTTGAGAATGTAAAAGTACTTTTACTTTCAATTGGAATAATTCTACCACCATATTGCATACCATATTTCGTATCAGTAAAAGATGTAGGTTTATCGATAAATGTTATATGATTTAAATTCTTTTGAAAATCACATTTATTAGATAAACATGAACACGTAGATATATTATTTGTATCATCACATATTAGAGTATTCTTATGTAAGAGTAAATTATTACCATCATTATTATTTCCTAAACTTAACATTTTATTTTGAGAAAATAGAGAATTACATGTATTTTTATCTTTTATATTATCACATAAATAAGATCTTGATTTATCCAGATATATATTTTCATGATCATAATTAATAGTTCTTGAATCTCTAAATGAATAAAATGATAAAAAATAAAAAACTGATAATATCAATGCAATTAATGACATAAATAGTGCTAGAGAATCTCTTTGCATATATAGTATATTAATAAAAAAAATTCATAATATGAAAATTTATACTTAATTTATCAATTTATTATTCGCCATATAAAAAATTGATATATAAAAAATTGATAAATTAAAAATTTACATTAAACTCATAAATACTTAAATACAAAATGACTTCAGTAAATATGACATCAGTAAATACGCAATCAGTAGATACAGAATCTATTACGATTCATGAATCGTTCGAAAATATGGGCTTAAAAGAAGACCTATTACGCGGTATTTCCGCACATGGTTTTGAAAAACCATCAGCTGTACAACAAAGGGCAATTACACCTGTAATAGAAGGTAAAAACTCTATTATTCAAGCACAATCTGGATCTGGAAAAACAGCGACTTTTGGTATCGCTGCACTCCAAAAAGTTGATCCTGAAATTAAAACATGTCAAGTATTAATTGTCAGTCCAACTCGAGAATTAGCTACTCAAACAAAACATGTAATCAGCGCTCTTGGATCATATCTTAAATATGCAATATGCAGTGTAATCGGGGGCATGCACTTATCTCGAGAAGAAGTAGGTAAAGCACAAATTATTATTGCAACACCTGGTAGACTTTATGATATAATTAATAGAGGATATATTAATATGGAAACTGTATCTTTATTTGTATTAGATGAAGCAGATCAAATGTTAGGATTAGGATTTAGAGAACAAATGGAGGAACTTTTAAAATTTGTCCCTCCTACTTCACAGATTGCAGTATATTCTGCAACAATGCCACCTGATATGTTAGACATCACAAAAAAATTTATGACAGATCCTGTCAAAATATTAGTAAAAAAAGAAAACTTAACTTTAGAAGGAATTAAACAATTTTTTATCGCTTTAGATAACGAAAAAGATAAATATGATACATTATGCGACCTATACGCATCTATTTCTTTGGCACAAACTGTTATTTATTGTTCATCAAAAAAAAAGGTATCATGGTTATCTGACTCTTTACGAGAAGAAGGATATCCTATATCGAGTATTCATGGAGACATTATTCAAGCAGAACGTGATACAATTATGAAAGAATTTAGAACTGGTAAAACAAGAGTTCTAATTACAACAGATTTACTTTCTAGGGGTATAGATATTCAGCAAATTTCTTTAGTTATTAATTATGATTTACCAAAAGAAAAAGAATCATACATACATAGAATCGGAAGAACAGGGCGTTATGGTCGCAAAGGAGCAGCTATTAATCTTGTTGCATCACAAGATGATATCAGAAATATTGAGGATATTCAAGGTTACTACAATACACAGATCGAGGAAATGCCTGCTAACATTTCTGAATTAATTTAAATTATTTTTTATATAATAATGACAACACACATATTTTATAAATGTATATTAACATTTATAAAATAAATTATATATAAATATATATATAATGACATTATTATATGATGAAAAAAATATGAAATTACTCGAAGATAATATTGATTCTATTATTAATGAAGCTAGAAGATATGCTTTGAAAAATGTTTATGAACCAAGTTTAAAAGAATATAATGAAATTATAAAAGTTATTTTAAATTTTATTAAACTTAATAAAAGAATAATATATGGCGGTTATGGTTGGAATGAATTAATTATCAATAAAAATCCAAAAGATAAATTATATTCTGAAGATAAAATAGAAATGCCGGATATAGATTTTTATTCACCTACACCAGTTCATGATATAATAAATATATGTAAAGAATTACACGAAAAAGGATTTAAATCTATAAGAGCGGAATCTGCTAATAATCCAGAAACATATACTATGTTTGTAAATCAACATCAATATATTGATGTTGGTTATATGCCAAAAATTCTATTTAATAAAATGCCATTAATGAAAGTTAATAATTTAAATATTGCTCATCCAAAATTTATATTAATCGATATTATGAGACAATATAATGATCCAATGACTAGTTATTGGAGAGTTAAAAAAAATTTACTTAGGGCAAATCTTCTATTAAAAAATTATCCATTAGAAACTCGGGGTAAATTTAGTCTAATAAAATTAGATGATAGTACAAAAAGAATATTAGATTTTATTAGAAAAAATATAATTATTGATAGTAATTTATTAGTATTTGGTTATTATGCATATCAATATTATATGTATAAATCAAGAGATGATCAAAAAGAAGAATTATATGTACCATATTATGATGTAATTTCTACAAATATTGAACATGATATTAAAAATATATATAAAAAAATATTACAGTTTGATGAATTTATTCAAGTTGAAGAATATCATCCATTCTATCAACTTTTAGACAGAAAAATTGTATTTAAACATAATAATAATATCATATTAAATGTATATGGTAATAAAATAAAAGGTAGAGGTATGTGTATACCATACTGGCATCTTGAGAAAAAAAAATTTAATGTAGTAACTTTCCCATATATGGTTCAGAGTTTATTAATTAATTTTGTTTATCATTGGATAAATAATAATAAAAATGAAGCATTCAATATGGATTATTTGTTAAATGATATTATTAAAGGTAGAAATTATTATTTAAAAAAACATAATAAATCTATCTTAGATGATACACCATTCCAAGAATTTAGAATTCAATGTATGGGAAACACAATAGAACCTGATAGACAGTATAGATTAACTCTAGAAGAAAATCTCGCAAATAATAAACCAACAAAAAATTTTAGATATGATTTTATTAGAAACATGAATGTTGATCCTGATAAAATTCACTTTAGTAATACTTCTGGAAATATTAATAATACAAATAATAAAATTTTAATTGTATAAATATTAAAAAAAATGTATAAATAATATATTAATATTTATATATACAATATGACTTATAAATATAAAATTTATTATTATAACGACATAAAAGGAGGAGGAAATACTTTCCCACAATATCCAGATAATTACGATGAAGTCAGATCTTCAGAATGGCCACCAATTAAAGATACTAGAATCACAATAAATGATGAAACAAAAAATGAAATTAGTGGAATTGTTATAGATAATATATGGAATAATACTGCTTCTGTTATTAAGTTGGATAATCAAGATCACATAGAACATTCATTTATAGAAAATTCTGAATATAATAACGGTAAAGGATTTTATTTATTATTAGCAAATCATTATTGGACTTATGAATCTCAAATAACTCCTATAAATAATACACTTATACAAAATGATACACTTATACAAAATGATACACTTATACAAAATGATACACTTATACAAAATGATACACTTATACAAAATGATACACTTATACAAAATGATAAAGTTTCAAGTAAACAACTTAATAAAGAACTTAATAAAGAACCAATATATAATATCGCATCACAAAGAAATAACGATATTCCATCTAATTTAAAAGTATCTGATTTTAGTGAAATACATAATTTATCTCTTCAAGAAAAAGTCAAATTATTTCAAAATATTGATAAACAGGCCGTCTTATCTACTAAAACTGACTCAATTATTCCTAACGATCATGTTGATATTACAAAAAATCCATTATATTCTCCTTTATTATCAAAACCAAAACAAGATTATTTTTCAGAAAAAGAAATAGATATTATATTATCAAATACTGGTGATGCATTTACTTCATTATCATCTGATAAAATCGAATTACTCAACAGAAAATTAAAATCATTTGAAGTTATTAATCAAAATGATGTTAAATTGATTGTTAATAAAAATATAGCATTAAACAATTTGATAGAAACACCAGAAGATGAAATAAACGAAGGTGATAAAATACAAAACTGGATTGAAAAAATATTAAAAAAAAATATATTTCCAGATTTACAAGTTAAAATACACAGTGGATATGTATATATAACTAGAAAAGGAGCACCTGTTTCTGATATAATAACTAACACATTGGTACCATCATTAAATTATTTTAAATGGCAAGAAAATACACCAATAGATTATCATACATTGAAGTATGTTATATTTCAAAATAGTTTTCAAAAAAATATCGAATCTAATATTATTCAAAAAAGAGAAGCAGAAGATATTTTATCTCAAGAATATGTAATTGCTTTACAACCATCACCTTATTATGTTTTATGGGCTTTAAAAAGATTAATTATGATATGGTATGGTGATACTGTTTTTGAAAAACAAATTAGAAAAATAAAAGTTCTGATTAATCAATATAGAGCAGATCCTGATCAGAAATATAATAATAAACATGGTATATTACCTCAAATTTTAATATATCCAAAATATGGGGCTAATAGTGCAAGAATAGTATTAAGTAAAATTGACTATTATTTCTCATTATATATTGATGAAAATAATGATCCTCTATATAAAAATATACAATGGAAAAATAGTCATCCTACTTATTTTATTAAAAAAAATTCGTTTACCTATTTCTCTAATGGATCTATTGATCTTAAAAATTATGTTAAAGAATCTTTTAAATCTAATGATGGGTTTATTAATGATATTTTCACCAAAAATTATAATGAATTAATTGAATCAAATAAAGTTATGTCAATATAAAAAATATGATCTCCAAATTGCTCAAAAAAAAAACAAATCTAACAAATAATTATAATTGAATTTAATCCTGGTCCAAGCAATTCACTACACGAATACTAGACGCTACTATCGTACTGGCAAAGGGCTAAATAAAAAATTAAAATTTTTTATTTAGAAAATTTTTTATCTTAATAGCTTGTTCAATCTTAGGACAAACTATTTTATTATATAAAACTATAGCCGCATCTAAAGAATTAATTAATTCTTTGATATCAGTAATTTTAAAAACTTTTTTTTTAATAGATTTACATTTTATTTTTTTAGTTTTTTTAACTAATTTAATTGATTTATTATTTATTTTTTTTGTATTACTAAAATTATTATCTAAATTAGTTAAATCTAATTCATTAAATAAATCTAAATCATCAAATAAATCTAAATCAAAATCATCAAATAAATCTACATCAAATGATTGTGATTTAGATTTATTTTTTGTATTACTAAAACTATTATCTAAATTAGTTAAATCTAATTCAGTAAATAAATCTAAATCAAAATCATCAAATAAATCTACATCGAATGATTGTGAAGTTTCTTCAAATTCTGTAATTAATTTAAAATTGGAAGAAATACAAGATAAATCTTCAGAACATGATATATTATAATCATAAAATGAAGGAAAATTATATAATTTCATTTGTGAATTACATTTCTGCATTAGTTCATTAGAAACAGAAAATATAATATATTCTGGAGAACTTATTTTTTTTATAACATTTAAAAAACTTAAAATTTCTAATTTTAAGTTTTCCAATTCATTAATATATTTTTTAGAAGATTTTTGTTTTGTAGATAATAATTCAAAATTTAATAATATTTCTTTTATTTGATCACTTAACTCTCGACTATAACTATTAAATCCCTCTTCGGTATTATAGTGAAAGCTATTTGAAAATCTATCTATAAAACTCATTTTGGTAATTTATAATATAGTATAAATTACCAAAAATAATAATTTCAATTTTTTTTATGATAACTTTACTAATTTATTCATAGATTTAACTCATTTTAAATTTCGGTCGGTAAGTTTATTAATATAAAAAAATTTCATTTTCTAATTTATTAATTGTACTTTATTAGAATTTAATGATTTTGTTATTTTTACATTATACGAAAAATCTTCATTTTGCTTAGTAATATAACCTATTTTTCCTGAATATTTGTACTATATCAAATGATTTATATCTATAATTATTTAAATTTTTAATTTTGAAACAAAAAATATACAAATAAGTGAAATAAGTACTAAATATACTAATAATAGTTAGACTTTGTAAAATCATTGAATATATTAATCATATCTTCATTAAATAACATTATTTTTCTTATAATATATATTTTATTGTTTATATAATATAATTTTGACTCAATAAAACTTTTATTTCTTTTATTAAATTATATTTCCCATAATTGTTAATTATTATATTTTTTGGATTTAATATTTCTTTACTTAATTTTTTAATATCATTTAAAGTTACACTCATCATATTATTTAATTCATCATTTTTACTTAATAATTTTTTATCATATAAATATTCATTAACATATTGATTCATCAAAGATCCAAAATCATTATTAAGATCTTGTTTTAAAAAATCTACTCTATACCCATTTTGTGCTTTTAAATATCTACTTTCAGATATATCTCCTAATATCATTCGATTGATTTGATCAAATATTATTTTATAAACAGATATAATATTATTTTTTTCTCTAATTGAAGTAGATATTATTAAAAAATTTAATTTATTGAAATGTTGAGCAAAATAATTTACACCTACACCATATACCTTGCCCGCATCATCTCTTAAATATCGATGTAATCTTTGACGTAATATATTACTTATATAAATTGTTGTATAATAATTTACATTAAATATATTAATATCTAATGCAAAAGTTATAAATATTGATGTATTTTCCGAATCTATTTTTTTATTATAAAAAATATTATTATCAATTAATGGAACATTATATTCTGGTATAATTATATCATGTTTTTTTACTTTATTATTTTCAAAATATAATGTTATATAATTAAATATATTTTCATGACTAATATCACCAATAATTAAAATTTTAGTGTTATTTGAACAATAGTATTTATCTCTAAAATTTTTTAATTTTTTAATTGTCATAGTTTTTGTACTATTTATGCGATCATCTATATCATAACTGTATTTATATATTTTTGTTAGATTATTATAATTATTTTTATCATAATTACTTTTACTCATATATAATTCATTTATGATTGCTTCTCTTTCCTGTTCTAATGATGCTTCATCTATTTTAAAATCAGCATAACTATTTAATAAAATATCTAATATTAGTTCTTTATTATCTTTATGTCCATATAACCAATATCGTGTTTCTTCATCCGATGTCGATGCATTATATGTTATTCCATTAAAATCGAATTTATGTATATTTTCTTTATAATTCGGATATTTTGTTGAAGTAAATCTTGCATTAAAATGTTCTAAGAAATGAGCACATTCTATTTCATCTTTATTTTGAAATAATACAGAACTCCCAACTTTTACTATCATCTCTATTAAAAATAAAGACGTATTAGGTTTTTCAATAGCCATTATTTCTAATTCATTTGATAACTTATGACGGAAAATATTATTTTCCATAATTTATTAATAATAATACTAAAATATATAAATATATTATATTTAAAATTCAATTTATATTAATTTAAAATTTATGATATTTAGATACTATAAACCCAACCAAAAAAAACTGTATTTTTAAACCGTCTAAAACTTTTATTTTTACAATGTATTTTTTTTAATTTTAAAAAACAAAAAAATGTATTTATTATTTTAAGAATCCCCCCCCCCCTGCTGGCTTAAATATCACCCAAGGATTGTATACAATCAACGTCTTGTATGGATTATATGTATCAATGTTAACATAGACCTTTATTCTACTATATCACTAAAATATATATATAATATCACTAAATATCACTAAATATCACTAAATATCACTAAATATCATTAAATATCACTAAAATATCATTAAAAATATATATAAATATAAATATATTGATATATATATTATGGTAAATTATAAATGTCCTAGATGTGGATATGATATATTAATAAAAACAAAATATGTCAATCACTTAAACCGTAAAACAATCTGTAATAATATTTTAAGTAATAATAATTTAGAGGTTGAATATATAAAATATGATATAATAAAAAATCCAAAAAAATCCAAAAACGATCCAAAAGAATCCATAAATTCCATAAATTCCATAAATTCCATAAATTCCATAAATTCTATAAATTCCATAAATTCCATAAATTCCATTGATATTCCACAAAAATTAGAATGCAAGTATTGTAATAAGATATATTCAACCAAAAGCAATTTAAATAAACATCATAAATGCTGTAAAGATAAGAAAGAGAATGAGGAGGCGATAGAATCTATGAATAAATTAGTAAAGTTATTAAATGATCAGTTAAAAGAAAAAGATAATCAAATAAAATATCAATTAAGAGAAAAAGATAATCAAATAAAAGATCAAATAAAAGATTTCAAGAAAGAATTAGAAAAACGTGATAAACAAATAGATGAATTAATAAAGAAAGCAGGGATAAATAATAGTAATAATATAACTCAAAATATTCAGAATAATATAAAATTATTAGCTTATAAAGATACAGATTTGAGTACTCTAAGAGAAAAGGATATTATAAGTTGCATGCATCATAGTAATATGTGTGTACCTCATCTAATAAAAATGATTCATTTGAACCCGAAGAAACCAGAGAATCATAATGTATATATATCAAATTTAAAAAATAGTTATATAATGGTATATAATGGTGAAAACTGGGATACACAAAGTAGAGAAGAAGTAATAGAGGATATGATAAATGATAAAGAATGTTTAATTCAAGATAAGGTAGAAGATTGGATAGAAAATGGAATAAATTATCCAATAATAATGAAAAAATTCGAAAGATATGTAGAGAAAAAGGAGAAAAATGTAGTATTAAATAAAATTAAAGAAGAAATAAGATTAATGTTATTTAATAATAGAAATTTAGTAAATCCTAGTAATCAAAATAACTAAATGAAATATTATTTGATATTGAATAAAACGAATATTTATTATTCATATGTTAAAATATGCAAAGGCAAAAATTAAAAAATTGATTTAATAATATATTAATTGAAATATTATTAAATTTTATGTTAGTAAAAAATCACACATGTTTCGCAAACAGAACATGTTTATTTCATATAAATGAATAACGCAATTATAATTAATATAATTATTATGTTTGAAATACCTGATGCAGATTCTGCAGATTCTGCGGATTCTGCAGGTATATCTACAATAGGTTCTACAGGTATATCTACAAGAGGTTCTGTAGATTGAATTTGTGATTCTTGAGTTTGTTTTAATATTTTACACAAATTATCATCAGAAATCCAATTTTGTTTTATAGAAGTACATAAATTTACTGTAGAATTATTACATCCTTCCGAATTAAATTCTACATATTTTGGATCAGCACAAAATTTATTTATATTGATTGGTGGATTAATATTTTCTTGAGGTAAAGTTGCAATTACTTCAATTTCAGGCGGTTTTTCGATTAATTTATCATTTTCTTCTGCTAATTTATTTTGTTGTTCTTCTTCTGTTGGTGTAAAATATGCAGGATCAGGATTACTAGTTTTATATGTTGTTTTTTTTTTACCAGGTATAATTGAAATGGATGGATCCAATGTAATAGTTTCCGAAGATATTTCTAATGTATTAATAACATTAGAAGAAGATTTATTTTGTTCTATCATTATTTTGCTATATTCTTCAGTTTTTGATTGTACACTTGTTTTAGATTGTTCCATATTTGGTATAGTAGTAGGCCCAATATCAAAATTAATTGCTTTTGCACAATTACCATTTTTCTCATGACATCCAAAAGGATCTTCTCCTTTAGAACAATCACACATATTTGCATCTATAAATGCTTGTCTGGTATCTCCTGTACCTTTATTACCATACCAATAACATGGATTATTACATAATATATCAGCTTTTACTTTTGTTATTTTAGATGGATCACATGAACCGCTAAACAATTTCCAATTACCGGATGATCCCCATCCTGTTGCGACTAACATATATTTAATATCAATATTATATTGCGATATATTACAATTCATTAGAATTTCTTGTCCAATTATATTTCCTTCACCAACTGATAAATTAATTGTATCCCAAGCTATCCAAAATATTTTTGGTTCATTTTCATATATTAAAAAATTATCTTTTGGAATTATTTTCCATGTTTTACCAGGCTCTTGCCACCATAATTTTACAACAGCATGACCTCCATTTTCATACCATTCAACTTCAAATGGATATAATTTACCGCCCTGTAAATTAATATTACCACTTTCATGATAAGTACTTCCTTGAAGATAATATTTATCGATAATAGTTTTACCATCAATTTTTAATCTAAAACCATCGTCAGTTAAAGTTTTAAATTTATAATTACCAGATTCAGGAATATTTATATAACCTGACATTCTTATAAATAAATTATTAGTTTTCCCACTATTTAAAATAGTTTTATCTTTCCAATCATAATTTATATCACTAATAATATATTCTGATTTAAAAGGAGTTGAATTATAAGTACCATTACTATTAGTTAATTCATGATAATCATATTTTAATCCATTAATATAATTTTTAGAAAATATTTTTTTAGATTTTTCTGCTAATTGTATACCTTGATTTTTATATCTAATAACTGATTTATTATTATTCCATCCTCCTAATACTATTTCATAATGATTGCCATTATGATCAGTATCAGAACCTAAAGCAATATGAGCGTCGTTTGTAGCATTTACACTAAAGATAACAGAATTGTCTACAGAAATTTCGTTACCTATTTTAATATATTCATATGTATTTGGTGTTTGTTTACTACAATCATATGATGAATCATCAGGGTTAGATAAATACCATGTAGCATTATGCCTAGATCCTCCTTCGTCACTAAAGTCTGTACCACAATTCTGCGATCCTTTCATACAATTATAGATTTTTCCAGACCAAAGATATTTATTTTCTCCCGGTTTTCTATTTTTAACATAATGCCATAAATTTTCGCCTTCTTTTGTATTATTTAATAAATTAGTAACTTTATTTGATTCGGAAGATGATGATGTGGATGATGTTTCATTTAATTCTCTTAAAATTATTTTAACAGATTTAATTTTATTTTCCCAATTATATGAAGCTAAACAATTTATTATTTTTGGTCCAATAAATATTTTACTATTACCAGCAAATTGTTTTTCATCAAAAACTTCAATATTCATATTATTTGGTATTTTTATTGCTGATACACCATATCCTCCAGACACTTCTTTTATTTCACCAACTGGGATTGTCCAGAAATATGCATGATTTCCAGGTTTGCCTCTTCCAGTATATCTTTCATTTTGCCAGGTAAAAGATTTATTTTCATCTTCTAATTCTAAAGTTAAATTAATATTTTTAACATAAACTGCGCATCCCGGCCAATGACCTCCTGCTTTTATTTGTATATTATCATTCTTTCCTAAACTCCAATTAAAACTTGACATATCATAAAAATTATTATGTCTTTTATAATTACCTCTATTAGCATTCCATCTTTTTGATTTTATAACGCTTATATCATCAATCCAATGTTCATATTTTATTTCATAATAACTACAATAATTTCCCCAATTTTGATCTTTATTATCAATTTCAATTCTAATACCTTTTATTTTTTTTTCAATAAAATTATTGTTAGTGGGTATATCAACAATATCTAAATCAGGATATTCCCCTTTTAATAAAGGTACATTAAAACTTTTAAATCCACATTCTCCAGCAAATATTACTAATCCCCCCATATTCTCAATTTTTGCAGATGCAATAATATCATTCCAATCAAAATGTACTAAACAACTAATATTATTTGGACCCATAATTTCCCATTTTTTTCCTCCGAAGTTAATTTCTGAAAAAATTGTTAATTTAATTTCTGAAGGAATACCTAATGAAGATATTGCATTTGGACCTTGTATTTTCAAGTCATATTGACTTAAATCAGGATATTCACCTGCTTCTAATTTAACTCTACAATTTTTAAAACCACAATCATCACAAAACTCCACAAATCCGGCAACTACTTTTATCTCATTTGATTGAAATTGATTTATTGACTCTTCTAATGTTGCTGTTTTTTCATTCATTATTTCTTGATTTATTTCTACTTCAGACGTTTTATCAATAATAGAAACATTTTCATATGATGATGAAGTTTCGTTAATAAAATTTATTTGTTTTTCAATCTCTGTTGTTTGTGTTATACCACCTGTTGTTTCTAAATAACTTGAATCATTTAATGTAGTCCCTCCTTGTTCATCAGATTTTTTTTTAAGTGCTTCAGTATCTATAACTGGTTTTTTATAATGTTCAATTATATTATTTTTTTTAATAAAATTTCCGTTTGCAGAATACATATATATAAAAAATATAATTATTTTTTATATATTAAATGATTATGATGATATTATTTTATTAAAAATATATGTGATAATAAATAAATTATGGAAATGATTATGATGATATTATTTTATTCAAAATCAGTTAATGTTAAGTTAAAATCTGTATCTAATTCAAAATCTTTATCATTAATTATATTTAATATTTCTATTGTATTACCTACAATATATTCCTTAAATATTAAAATGAATTTTTTATTGTAAGCTTCATATTCTAATGTATTTAGATTACTTCTTTCTAAAAATGTATAAAAATTATCAATTAAATAGAAAGTTTTTTTAATAATATATTTTCTATCATCACTTGTTAATTTCATTATTTGAAATATTAGATTATCAATATCTGTATCAAAACCATCATGTTCAATACCAAAAAACAAAGGTCGTAAATAATCTGATATAATATAATTTGTATTATAATTAACCAAGTTTTTTTTTAAATCTTTTTTTTCTAATATTTGAAAATTTGTACTTTCAGTCGTCCAAATTAATTTAAAAGTTAAAGATTTATAATATTCTAATAAATTTTCATATTTAGTACCTTTATTAATATCAATAATACCATTAGATATATTATCAAAATTCATATTCTAATAATATAGATAAGTATTAATGAGATAAGTATCAATAAGATAATATTTTCATTTTTTCTATATTATGATAATAAAAAGTAAAAGTGATTATAATTGTGATTTTAGATTAATATTTCTCCACACAAGCAAAAATGATAGAATTATTGGATAATTTTATACAATAATTCTATAAAATTATTATTGTATAAATTAAATATGTAATTCTTCATTTATTAAATAAATTGTAATAGAAACATTTTCATCTAATAGTTCAAACTCTTTCGTAATTATAGAATCAGATAGTGATTGATTTAGATAAATTTCACATCTAATAATATCATAAATATAATCATTATTTATATTAAATGCTTCACAAATTAATGCTGATTCGGTGGTTAAATTTACTTTAATTTTATTCCAAGGTCGTAATCCAGCTTCTTTTCTTAATTGCTGAATATTTGATGCTAATAATTTAGCAATATATTTTTGTTTTGTTTCATCATTTTGATTAATATTAATATAAATAAGTAAATTATTATCATTATTTATTATTGATTCATAATTCTTCAAATTCATAGTTTCACGTTTAATATCAAAACATTCGATATCTAAATTATGTTCTAAATCAAGAGTGTTATTTTTTTGAATAAATTTATTAATATCCAATGTGTCTAAATATTCATAAATAGTTTTTGCATCTTTCTTGTATTTTTTACCAATTAAAGATCTGTTAGGTAGGTAATTAATTTTACTGAATTCATTGATATGATCATATGCAATATTTAATATATTACCTTCAGTAAAAATATAATTTTCAAATCCTAATAATAATTCTTTATACATATTATCCTTTGTACAAATTATAATGTCATTAATAGGCATTTTATATGTTAAATCAAATTTACTTCTTCCAGATCTTACTAAATCAATTACTTCAATTAAACTATCAAGTTTAGTAAATTCAATCTGATGTTCAAGTTTAGGAAAAAATAAATCATCATATGAAAGTAGATGAACACTTTCACAAAATAATCCGAAATCTTTATTTAATTTTTTATATAAGTATTCACTGAAATAAGGTAAATAACTTGTTGTCACAATAGATAGATTTAATAATACCTGTCCCAATGTTTTAATAGATGCGAAATAGTTATCATTATCTACTTTACCTTTTAATCTGTCTCTATTAAATTTGATATACATATTATTTAAATTTTCTAGAAATTTTTTTGTTTTATCAAATAATCTATATAAAATATATTTATCTAAATCTGATCTGACAGAATCTGAATAATCATTAAATTTATAAATAATCCATTTATCAAAAATATTATCTGAAATTTCATCATTAAAAACTAATTTCATATTTGCTTTCTCCATTTTTGTCTTATGTTCGCTAAAAAAATTATAAGAATTAATTAGTGGAATTGTAATAGATCTTAGAATATCTTCTACTCCAGATTCTTTAAATCGAAGACTTTCTCCTTTTACTGCAGGAGAAGTCATCAAATAAAATCTTAATGCATCAGATCCATATTTATCAATAATTGTTTTTGGGTCAGGATAATTATTAAGTCTTTTACTCATTTTTTTTCCATCTTCTGCTAAAACTAGTCCATTCACAATTACATTATTAAATGGACATTTATTTTTTAGTGCAGTTCCAATAATTAGTAAAGTATAAAACCAACCTCGAGTTTGATCTAAACCTTCAGCAATAAAATCCGCAGGATATTTATATTCAGGATTTTTAAAATAACTTTGACTAGAAAAAGGCATACTACCAGATTCAAACCAACAATCAAATACAAATTCAACTCGACTAAGAGTTTTTCCAGTTTTTGGTGATATGATTTTAATATTATCTATATTTTCTCTGTGTAAATCTTGGATACTGCCAGATTCGAGACCAGCTAATTTTTCTAATTCTTGAGCATTACTAATACAAATATATTCTTCGCCATCTGTCCAAATTGGTATTGGAGTTCCCCAAAATCTATTTCGAGAAATACCCCAATCTTTCGCATCTTGTAACCAATTACTAAATCTTTTAGTTTTAACATGATCAGGAACCCAGTATGTTTCATTACAATTGCTAATCATAGCATCTTTAATTTTTGTAACTTCAATAAACCAGCTTGGAACTGCTTTGTAAATTAAAGGAGTATCAGATCTCCAACAAAATGGATATTGATGACTAGTATTGATTCTTTTAAAAAGAGAATTATCTGCTTTCATTAAATCAATAAAATCTTTATCACAATCTTTTACATTTCTTCCCTGAAATTCATCAGATATTGGTTCTGTAAAACAACCATTTCTATCTACAGGGCATCTAATACCATCTCCATGAGATGTAATGATACCATAATTAATACATACTTTGAAATCATCTTCACCAAATGCTGGTGCCATATGTACAATACCAGTACCTGAATCATTTTTAACATAATTATCACAGAGTACCTTATATTTTATTGTATTATCATAAAATGCAAAAATAGGTTCATATTCATCTTCAAATAATTCTTTTCCTTTGAATGATTTAATTTTTTTAAGAGTTTTAGGTAATGTTTTTTTTTTTCCTTCGCCGAAAACTTCAGATTCTAATATATCACAAATTAAATAATTAATACCTTCTAATTCATATACTGAATAATCATAATCTGCATTAACACATAATGCCATATTACTAGGAAGTGTCCAAGGTGTTGTGGTCCAAACCAAATAATAAAAATTATTTTTTTTTGATTTAAATTTTACAATTACTGATTCTTCATTTACTTGCTTATAATTTGAATTTGCCTCAAAATTAGATAGAGGAGTACCACACGCTGTAGAATATGGCATAACTCTTAATCCTTCATAAACTAGTTTCTTATCCCACATTTCTTTAAATACTGACCAAACAGATTGCATATAATCAAAATCCATAGTCTTATAGTCATTGTCAAAATCGATCCAACGACCAATTCGAGACATGAACTGTTTCCAATAATCTGAATATCGTAAAACAATGCTACGACAAGCATCATTATAATTTTTTAATCCAAATTTAACTATTTCATCATAGTTTTTAATGTTTAATTCTTTTTCGATTTCATATTCTACTGGTAACCCGTGCGTGTCCCATCCTGCCCGTCTTTCAACATCTAAATTATTAAATTGAGCATGTCTACAGATAGTATCTTTGATACTGCCAGCAAGAATATGTCCGTAGTGTGGTTTACCCGTTGCGAATGGTGGACCGTCATAGAATATAAATTTTTTTTCGTTTTTATTTTTTTCAAGTGTTTTTTTGAAAATATCATTATTTTTCCAATATCTACAACATTCTTCTTCCGAATTCGCAATATTGTAAGCCATGTTTATATTAAATAAGTGTTTCTATAAATAGAAATAATAATTCAATTTTATTAAATAGATATTTACACATCTAGAAATAATCAAAATATGCAAGTTCATATTTTAATTATAACACACGAAATGCTAGTGATGAAATAAAATTTAACCCATTTCGAATTTGAGTGATTGATATTTAATCATCTATTTTGATATTATGAGTTTTATCATTCGAAGAAAATACAGATTTATGTTCAAAGATTCTCATATAATCACAAGACTGTATATTATCATTTAAATTTATATTTCGTCCTCTACGAGTAAGAGGACGAATAATATTTAATGAATATACTTTATCATCTATTATTTCATTTATTTTATTATCATCATTACTAATACTACTTGAATGTGGATATAGTTCCTGATGATTATTAATTTTCATTATTATATATTTATATAATAAAATTAACAATAAAAATATATTATATAAATATATTTTTATAGAAGGTGTGTTTTTTATAAAAAATTAAATAATTTTAAACATTAACGTTTGAATCCATAATACACCGTCGCTATCATTACCAAAATGAATATATTCTGAAAAGTTTTTGGTGGTTTGTATATTATTTTCTGTATAATTAATTATACCTGTAACTAATACATTGATTCTTCGAGAACCTGAATGCATTGTATCATAATCTATATTTGTAAATGTTGCATTTATATTTTTTAATATTTCAAAGTAATTTAATATTTTATTTCCTTCATATCTAATTTTTTGTGCACTAAAAATAGTGTATGGTTTAAGATATGGAAGTATATTATTAAAATTTTTTGAATTTAATGTAGAATAATAAAAGTTAATAAATTCTGTAGTAAGATTAATAACTGTTGTTTGGTCATTTCTTTGTAATTGAAAATTCATTATATTTAAATAATTATTATTATTTAAATAACTTTATTTTCAATTTATATTTTTTATGAATGAAAAACTAATTTTTGTAATTTTTTATGAATTTTTTTATATAATGATTTTTTAACATATGATTTATTTTCTTTTAATTTCCATAAATCTAATCCAGATTTTATTGCATATTTTTTTAAGAAACTTTTCATATCATATTTTGTCATAACATTATCTGCAATATAATTTACTTTCATTTCGATTGATTTCATATCATTATCTTTTTTATTATTATCTAATTCTTTTTTATTAGAAATAACTTGTACTTTATCATTTTTAACTACTAAATACATTAATAGATCTTCAAAATCGGAATACATCCACGAATTCATTGTTTTTTCGAAAAAATATTTAGAGACTTTTCTTATTAAATCAGGATCATTATTTATATTTAAATATTGAACTTCATTTGCTATCATAGGTTGATTATAAGACATGGATAATGCGATATTACTATCAGATAATGTTATAGTTGGTGATAATATATTTGACACAGGTGATAGTATATTTGACACAGGTGATAGTATATTTGACACAGGTGATAGTATATTTGACACAGGTGCTAGTATATTTGATACAGGTGAAAATATTAAATCATTAGCTGCTGTACCTAAACTAGATACATTCTTTCTTATAGGTCCCATAGTACTAACAAAATATGGATTTATAACAGATGGGGTATAATAATCATTATAATTATTATATTTATTATTTATAACCAAAGGAACATACATTATATATAGTATAAATATATATTATTTTTTTAATATTTTAAATATATTTTCTGCTATTACATTTTTATTATTATTTTTTTTTATAAAATCATATATTTTTTTACTTATATCATTTCTTTCTCGAGATTTACCTATTTGTATTAAATAAAAAGTATAAATATCAATTATAATATCCATATTCATTTTATATGTTGAATAAAAAGCTATCCAAGAATAATTAATAATCCTTACTATAGTATTTTTATTTATAGTATTTTTATATTTATTTAAATAATCTAAACAATTATGCCAACTATTTATTTCATAAACTAATTCTAAAATTTTATTTTCATCTAAATCAAAACTCACTAGATCCGAATTCTCATAAAGAGAACAATTTTTTTGCATATATCTTATATAACAAATTTTAATTTAAATTATCTTTTAATAATAAATATATTGGGAGAACTATTATATATGATAATATTACATCAACAGAATAATGACCTTTTGTAAATATTAAAATAATAGAATATATGATTTGTAAAAATTGTAAAATTAAATATTTATTAAAATTAATACAATTATTATTATATGCTATTAATACCAATAATAATGTAAAAGAAGTATGACCACTAAATATTTTATCAAAACAATGACCAGTTATATAGCTCTGAAATGTGATATTTGTATTACAATTTATATTTGAACTGGGTATTTCTGTTACACTTGATGTTATGACTCGTAAACCAACTATAATTGAAAATATTTTTAAAAAATCCAATAAATATATATAATTTTTAGACATATAAGGTATAAAAAATATAATTAATAATGGATGTATAATATTCTGAATATTTGATAAATCTGGTCCATTATCCATTATGATATCTTTTAATGGAATTTTATTTTCTGTTTTATTTTGTTTTATAATTTTTAAATGAAAAAACACATTAATAATATGAATAATATATGGTATTATATATAAATAATTTTTCATCATATATATATATAAATATATAATGTCTTGGAATAAATTTATACACAATATAGAAAATACTGGGGCGAATAATGATTTTATAAAAATAGATAATTTAAAATTCAATGATTTAAAATTTAAATTAGATTTATTACTTAGTTCTAATAAAATATGTTTTAAAAATACAGATTTTAATATATTAAAATATTATACAAAAAAAGAAATCTTAATAATTGATAAAGAATTAATAAAATCAGAAATAAAGAATTGTCAATATATGCTAATTCTAGTAAAAGTGTATATTTCTGAAAAAGATATTCATATTATTACATTTATAATTGATAATAATAAAAAAAAAATAATTCTATTTGATGTACAAAATAATAAAATTCATTTTGAAATATTACAGAATATTATTAAACTATTAAATTTAAATTATAGTAGTGTAGATCAATTAGAAGGACATAATCATAGTTCTCTGTCTATACCTATATATAAAATTATAAAGCCGAAAAATAAAATTTATGAAAATAAACTTGGTAAATGTGATATTTGTACTGCAGCAACTTTATTATTTATTATTTCTTATATAAAATATAATGTTAGCGTAGATAGTTTTATAAATTACTTTATGGATAAAAAATTAGAATATATTCATTTTTTAAGTAATAATTTTATTAGATATTTAGAAAATATAAAATAATTATATAATTATATAATATATAATAATGTTAAAAACAAATAAATTTAATATTATTTGGGAATCACAATGTAAAGAAAATATTAATTCAATTACATTATGGAAAGATTATATATTAGTAAATTCAGAAAATAAATCTGAAATACATATTTATGATGAAAATAATGGTAAATATTTGAAAAATTTAATAAATAATGAACATATTTTTGGTTTAAAAAAATCTCAAGATAATTTAATAATTAATGATTATTTATTTACTATTGATAATAGTTTAGGTTTATGTCAAATTTTTAATATGTTTACTAATAAACCTATTGCAATATTTGGATTTAATAATTTAAAAATGCCTAATAGTGTAACAGGAATTTATGAAAATGGTATATATATATTATATATTTCAGATGCAAATACAAATTCTATTTTTAAATATAAATTACAAATCATTGATAATGAAATTGTTAATTTACAAAATAACAAATTCATTAGTTTACCAAATTCAAATTTAGAATTAATATTAATTGATAACAAGCATAAAAGAATTTTAGCTTTTGATGAACTAAATAATTATATTCAAATATTTGATTATAATGGTAAAATAATTAATAAAATAAATGGTAAAATAGAAAATATGGTAATACACGGTGATTATTATATTTTTAATGATAAAAGTGATGATAGTAATATGTTACATTTATTTAGTAGAGATAAAATTAAATATTATACGTCATATTACTCACCTGTTGCAAAAAATATAACTAGTATATTCTCAGATAATGAATATTTATATATAATAAATAATTATTGTTCAATTAAAAAAATAAAATTACAATTAGAAACTAATAATAACAAATTATTATTATTAACTATAGGAACATTGATGTATAAATTATTAAGTTAATTTGTAAATCATATAAAAATGTTTTTATGTTTTCTAGGTATTGTTGTATTTACTATTATCAATTATTTAGATTAAAAGTATTTAATTTCTATAGGATATAATTCTTTTAGACTTAACTGACACTCAACTGGTGGAATATAAGAGTCTAACTGTAAATTATATCTACATTGTCCTGTAGAACATGATACATCAATTATTCTAAGAACGACAGTTGGGAATATAGCACCTTCGTTCCAATAAATAACGTGATTATTATTGTCTGTGGTATTGTATCCATAATTTTCAGGATTATATCCAGCTTTTAATATATAAATAGAATAAGGATGGTTCCACTGTAATTCGTAGGCGTCACTTGTAGCAGTTGTATACATATCTGTAGTCATATAACCAATGTATTTTATCCAATTAGGCTGATTACCTAGAATTCCATCTATTTTTAGTCCTACCTTTTGACGTGAAGGACTTGTAATTAGATAAATAGCATCTCCATTTCCAAATAAACCTGGCATATTCCCAGAACTTGGTTTATATAACCGCGTATCTGAATAAAAATCCGCGTGTATTTTTCCAAGGGACTTTTGAAGTTGAGACTCGAGTTGTTTTCCATTATTCCTTGCATCTTCTTCCGTGGATGCTGGCTGTGTGTAATTATCAACTATTACTTTAAATTTTTCATTATCTTGAAGAGACTCATTTCTTCCCGGAGGTCTATATACTCTATGGATAACAGCATAAGGTCTTGATAAATAAGAAGTTTTGATATCTCGCAATAAATCTATTGTTCCGTTTTCAAAAACGGTTTGAACGCTATTATAAGAAGAACCGGGGATAAGTACTCCAAAGTCGTCATAAGCAGATAGACTAGAGTATTCTGCCCATTCTGGAAATTGTCCTTCAAACACAGGACGAGCGTATGCTTTAAAAGTAGAAATCCAATATTCACTCGTAAGACTCGGCGAAGCTACATTCAAAGAATTTAATTCAGGATTTGTTGACGGATACGAAAGAACAGCCCACGATATATTTGAAGAATAAATATATAATGAACTTAAAATTATTTGAACAAAATCTTTCATTTATTATTATGTAATATTATTATGTAATATTATTTTAATTATTCATTCATAACTTATATCAATTTTTTTGTTAATCGTTCATATGAAACATAGCAAGTAATCTATACAGTGATTAATTTTATAGGATTTCTCTATAAAATTAATGATTATATCGCATATATAACGCATTATCCATGTATAAATTTATTATCTAGAAGATTATAAAAATGATGAATCAGTATATAAATTAATTAAAGATGGTTCAAAAATTAATATAAATAATTGTATTTTAATTATTATTATTTTGTCGAGGTTTTATTTCATATATAATCATTGCACTTGTTTTCTGATATTTTATATCAATAATTTTAATTTGTTTTTTGTTTTTTTCAATATATGAATTAATTATATCTTCAAATGATATATTTTCATCTTTTTCTTCCTTATTTGGTGATAATAAAATTTTTACTCTTTTTGATTCAGTGTCTTCATCTTCTTCCCAGTTAGAAGCATATTCAAAAAATTTATCTTGATAAGATCCTACTTCAGTATCGATAATCTTATTTCTATAATTATATGACATATAAATATATATATATATTTTTTTAATATATTTAAACTTAAAACGTTTAAATATATACTTAAATCAAATTACTATATTTTTTAAATACCGGTTGGTGTAATGAAGATATTTTTTACTGATTTTGCATTTTATAATATATATATATATATATATTATGATACATCCTTTGTGGTATTTCTGTATAGCAATACGTATTTTTCTGACATTTAGTCTATTAAAATATTCTAAATACTCTAAATATTCTAAATTGATAATTTTAGTGATTGGTTTGGGGTTTGCTTATAAAGCCTTGACTGGTTCAAACGACGAAATACAAATCGACAAAGTATTTTGGCACAAGACAAGGATCATACATTCGTTAATATACCTTTTGGCATATTCGCTATCTAGCCTCAAAACATCTACCCGAGTATTGGTATGTGATATTATATTTTCGATTATTTATCGAACCTATCTCGAAACCAAATAATTATTTAGCGTATCAGAACACCATGTTTTGTATAAAATAGTTTTTCCATAAATACAAAAACGAATTATAATAAAATATTTTTATTTTTAGATAAAATAAAGTATATTTAGTAAGAATATATCAAAATATTAACATGCAAATTTATTAGTCATTTCTTTAGCTTTTTTTATAAATTCTTCTCTATTATTTTTATATAATTTTCCTGCCTCAGCATCTAATGGGTCATCTGGATTAGGATCTGTTAATAATGAACATATAGATAATAATGTTTTTGTAAGTGTTAATGCGGGACTCCAATTGTTTTGTAAAATATCAAGACAAATTGCCCCGGAATTACTACTGATATTTGGATGAAATATTTTAGTTTGAAATGTTATTTGGGGAGGTTTAAATGGATAGTTTTCAGGAAAATTAATTAATAATAGAAAAACACCTCCATCATATGGCGAGTCTTTCGGACCAAATATTGTTGAACTCCATTTATATATATTATCATCATGTATTGGACCAGCAGTTATATTACTATTATCATCACTCTGTAATTCTTGTATTTCTTGCATTTCTTTAAAAATTCTCTTTTTAGAAGTCATATTAATTATATATAATAATTATTTATTTATAATTAATTATTTTCAATTTTTATAAAATTGAAATTATATTTATTTATTTATATTTATATTTATATTTCATTTAAATATAAATATGAAGGCAATTAAGATTATCATAAGAAATTATGAGATGATAACTAATGATCCAGTTGATGGTGTTTCTGTTGGTATGGATACAGATAATGTATTTAATTGGAATATTACAATTATTGGTCCGAAAGACTCTCCATATGAGGGAGGAATTTTTAATGCTACAATGAAATTTCCTCAAAATTTCCCCATGAATCCTCCTGAATTTAAATTTAACAAACCATTATTTCATCCCAATATCGAAGATAATGGAAAAGTTTGTATCTCTATTTTACATCCTCCGGGAGATGATGAATTCGGATATGAAAATGCAGACGAACGATGGAGACCTGTGCATACAGTAAGCAGCATTGTTCTTAGTATAATATCTTTATTAAGTGCACCAAACGATGAATCTTCAGCCAATGTTGAAGCAGGGAAAATTTGGAGAGAAGATCGAGGGAAATTTCAACAAATTGTAAATAAATGTATTAGAAATACTTTAGAATAATATATGAAAAAGTAGTCTAAAAATATAAATAAATATTTATATAAGTATATAAATGAAAAATGAAATAGATTATAAATTAACTAAATGTTATAAATCAAGAAATATTAATTCAACATCTAATTCAAAATTCAAACTTAATGCATTTTGTATAAATTTGAAAGATAGAAAACAAAACATGGATTTTATTTATTCAGAATGGAATGAATATTTAAACATAACACGATTCATTGCACTATCTTCTGCAACAAAATCACATGTTCAAATATTAAAAAATATTTATCAAAATAAAGACAATATTAAATTTCCCATTGTAATTATGGAAGATGATGTTTACAGAAAAAATAACTTTACAAAATACTGGAATGAATTATTAGATTTAACCGATTGTGATTATGTTGCTTTTGATGCATTTTATTTGGTTTTCAAGGATAATCAAGATAATGTTCCACAAAATTTTGTATCCTTGAAACAACATAGAGCGATGGGATTTACTATTTATTATAAAAGTTTTTTTGATAAATTTCATACAATACAAGATTTTGATAAAGTTCTTAATAAAGGCCTTATTGATATGAAAGTTACATATAACCCTTTATTTATTAATTATACCCCAAAGGAACAAATTTGCTGTCAAATTGTATCTAAATATTCAACAACAGCCAATAGAGATACTTCTACATATATTAAATATTATAAGATTGCTGAAGAAAAACTAAAAATGATATAAAATTTTTGATTCCTAAAAAAATTTATATCATTTTTTAATTCCATCCTTCTTGATGATACTTTTGGTATATATTTACGAATATCTTTGCTTTCATACGCATATTTCATATATTTTATAATGTTTTGAAGGAATCTTTATTATTACATTTGAAATATAAAGATTTTAAAGCGTTAAATCTTAAAAATCTGTATATTTAAGATTTTTAAGATTTTTAAGATTTTTAAGAGTTTAAAGATTTAATGATAATATATCATTAAATGGATATGAAAGAAAGTAATAATGAAACTGATTGGACAACAGTAACATATCAAAAAATAAGACCA